>Ga0137374_10008593_pt1 | contig 12086 bp, 14 predicted proteins | sample SagtaG_20_FD_104811 | JGI IMG/M metagenome (GOLD analysis project Ga0137374, IMG submission 104811) | Vadose zone soil microbial communities from Sagehorn Ranch, Mendocino, California, USA - Sage1_R_100_16 metaG | ecosystem: Environmental > Terrestrial > Soil > Vadose zone | place: USA...
AGGGGACGTTGAGCCATTTGTGGCCGTCGGTGGCCCAGGAGTCGGCGGACTCGACGCCGGTGGTGAGGTGACGCGTGGCCGGGTTGGCCGTGGCCCACAACCCGAAGGCACCGTCGACGTGGACCCAGGCACCGTGGTCGTGAGCGACGGCTGTCGCCGCGGCGAGATCGTCGAACGCGCCGCTGTTCACGTTGCCGGCTTGCAGGCACACGATCGTCGGACCCGACGGCCCGCCGGCGAGGACCCGTTCGAGGTCGGCGACGTCGATGGCGCCCTGGACGTCGGTGGCGACGGGCTCGAGCACGCCGACTCCGAGGCCAAGCAGCCGCAGGGCCCGATCGATGGTGGCGTGTCGTTCCGCGGTCGCGACCACCCGCACGCGCGGACCTCCGAGAAGCCCCTGCTGCTCGACGTTCCATCCAGCCCCGGCCAGCACGTGGTGGCGAGCCGCAGCGAGGCAGACCGTGTTCGCGCCCTGGCCGCCCGTGACGAAGCCGAACGATGCCGCGCTGGGGAGCCCCAAGATCTCCTTCAGCCAACCGCCGGCGACCTCCTCGACCGCCGCGGCCGCGGGCGACGTGACCGCGTTGAACGCGGGCTGATCCCACCCCACCGTCAGCACCTCCGCTGCGGTCGGCGCATCGAGGGCACCACCGACGACGAACCCGAAGTAGCGGGGACCCGTCGTGGCCACCAACGCCGGCTCGACCGCGTCGGCCAACTCGTCGATAACGACCGCGGGCGACGTGGGCTCGTCACGCATCGAACCCAGCGCGGCCCGCACCGCGGCGAGATCCACACCGCTCGGGAACACCGGCCGGTCCGTCGCCTGCTCCCGATGGTCGGCCGCACGCGTCGCGGCCTGGATCAACAGGTCATGAAGAGAAGCCATTCGTCCATCATCACCCGCGCGCCAACGTCGTTCTGGGTCGGTGGCGTCAGCGCCCACGCTGCCCGGCAAGGCGGGACGAGAGGGCGGGGATGACGATGGCGGCGGCCACGAGGTGGGTGAGCACGAGCGTCATCTTCGTCGCGGCGTCCGTCGAGAGGAGCACGTCCGGGACCACGGACAGGGCCGTGAGGACCAGCGTCGTGCGGATGAACGTCGAGCGGGGGTGACGGGCCCGGCGGCCGATGGTGCGGGCGATGAGCACGCCGATGACCGTGAAGAACAGGGTCAGCCGGCCGAAGGCGACGACCGGGATGGCCTCGCCGGGGGCGGTCTCGAGGGACACGTCGAGGGCTTGGGCCGTGGTGGCGACGGCGACGGTCGCGGCGCCGATGCTCGTCAGAGACCCCGCGAGCGGCGGGCCGCACCGTGGGCGAGGCTGGTCCCGTGCCATTCGACTCGCTGACCGCCTTCGGGTGGAACGCGCGCTGGGCTGACTTGCTGCGCGACGTGCCCGGCCACCCGGTTCCCGGTCGGGTGGTCCGTCACGACGGTGTCGCGCTCGTGGTCGCGGGACCGAACGGAATCGTCGTCGCGCCGCTCGGGGCGCGCTTCGAGCCCGAGCCCACGGTGGGCGACTGGGTGGCGATGCTGGACGGCCGGCCCGTCGTGGTGCTGGAGCGCTCATCCCTGCTGCGACGAAGAGTGGAGGGCCGTGACAGCCAGCAGGTGTTGGCGGCCAACGTCGACGTGGTGTTCGTCGTCTGCGGCTTGGATCGGCCGGTCAAGACGAGCCGCATCCAGCGGGGGGTGACGCTGGCCTCCGACGCGGGAGCCCAGCCGGTCATCGTGCTCACCAAGGCGGCGCGGGCGACGAACGGTCCCCGCGTGGCAGACCGGGTCGGCGCCGCCAACCCCGGGCTCGCGGTCATCGTCACGTCGGTGCGCGAGGGCGTCGGTGTCGAGGAGCTGCGGGCCATGGCGCGCGACAAGACGGTCGCGCTGCTGGGGGAGTCGGGCGCCGGCAAGTCCAGCATCGTGAACGCTTTGCTCGACAAGGAGGCCGCGGCCGTCGGCGCGGTTCGCCCGAGTGACCACAAGGGTCGGCACACCACCACCGCGCGCTTCCTCCACGTGCTGCCAGGCGGTGGCACGCTCATCGACAGCCCTGGCATCCGCTCGATCGGGCTGTCAGGAGACGCCGAGGCCGTCGCGGAGCGCACGCTCGCTCCCGAGCGGCTCCAGGCGTGGCGGGCACTCGATCAGGAGACCGAGATGAATGCCCAACGCGACCTCGCCGCCAGCCGCCACTCGCCGCGCCGGAGGCGGCGCCGCTAACCAAAGCAGCTGGCACTCGGAGCCGAGCGGGTCCGCTTGACTTGCAGCGTGGGACGCGAAGGCGAGTGGGAGCCTGACGCCGAGAGCTGGGTTCGTTGGGCCCGCAGGCCCAACTTCGACGCGTACTGGCACTACCGGGACAGCTTCTTCGACGCCGTCGTCCCGCCCCCTGGTCGACGGACGCTGGAGATCGGCTGCGGTGAAGGGCGTGTCGCTCGGGACCTGCTGGCTCGCGGCCATCGGGTCGCGGCGGTCGACACCTCCCACACCCTCCTGCGCTACGCGCGACAGGAGGACTCGAGCGCCTCCTACGCCCTCGCCGACAGCGCGGCCCTGCCCTTCCCCGATCGGCATTTCGACCTCGCGGTCTCGTACAACGCTCTCCAAGTCGTCGCCGACATGGCCGGCACGATGCGCGAGGCCGCACGAGTCCTTGATCGCAACGGGCGCCTCTGTGCGTGCGTTGCCCATCCGCTGACCGATCTCGGCCGCTTCACCGGCCACGATCCCGACGCGCCGTTGACCATGCGACGCTCGTACTTCGAGAGACTGCGGGTCCACGACACGGTGCAGCGTGACGGTCTCACCATGACATTTCGGGGCTGGACCTACACGCTGGAGGACTACGCCATCGCGTTGGAGGAGGCCGGCTTGCGCATCGAAGCCATCCGCGAACCCCGGCCCATCGCGACTTCAGGGGGGTACGAGCGCTGGCGTCAAGCGCCGCTGTTCCTGAGCTTCCGCGCCATCAAGTCCTGAGCCCCGGCCGATTAGGGAATGAGAGTGACCTTGATGGCGCCCGTCGTCTTGTCGGAGGCGATCGCGAACGCGTCTGCGACGGCGTCGAGCGCGAGTTGGTGCGTCGTGAGGCCGCGCAGCTCGTCGCGCCAGCGGCCAGCAAGGCGAGCGGCGGTGGTGAACTCGGGCTCCCGGTCGCCGCCGCCGTAGCAGAAGGACCCCACCAGCGCGACCTCCTTCATCATCAGACGTTGCAGGTCTACCGGCTTGGCCTCGCTGAACGTGCCGAGGAGGATGATGCGACCGCCGCGGGCGACGACACGGATGGCGTCGCGCACCGTCTCGGCCCTGCCGCCGACGCTCTCGATCACGACCTCTGGCCGGTGCTCCTTGCCCCATGCCATTGCCTCGTCCTCGGCCAGCACGGTCACGCCCAGGCGGTCGGCGGCGGCCCGCTGGTGCGGGTGGCGCGCCGCGATGGCCACCTCGGCCGCGCGGTCGCGGGCGACGAGCGCGGCGCACAGGCCGATCGTGCCGGCGCCGAGCACGAGCACCTTGGTGTCGCCCTCGACCCGGGCCAAGCCCACGCCGCGCACGGTGACGGCGAGCGGCTCGGTGAGGGACGCGGTGACCGCGTCGACGCCGTCGGGGATGGGCGCCAGGTTCGCCACGGGCGCGTCGACCAGCTCGGCCAGCCCGCCGTCGCGGCCAAGGCCGAGGCCCGGGCCGCCGCGGTTGCAGAGGTTGCTCCGCGCGGTCCGGCAGAACGCGCACTCGCCGCAGCTGGTGTTGGGCGACACGGCATAGCGCACGTCGGCGAGCCCGGACGGACCATCGACCACGGTGCCTGCGAACTCGTGACCCGGCGACGTGCCGATCGGTCGGCGCACGGTGCCGTGCCAGAAGTGCAGGTCGGAGCCGCAGATGCCACACGCCTCGACCCGTAGCCGGACCCATCCCTCCTCCAGCGGTCCGGGCTCCACATCGACCAGATCCAGTCCGCTCGAACTCCACTGCGCTCGTCGCATGGCGCCACCGTAGGCCGCCTCTTGAAGTCCGTTGCCGAATCGCCCGTACCGCCGTCTGCCTAGGCTCGACAAATGGGTGTGCTCCAGCGGGTGCGCGACCGGGTCCAGGCCCGGCGGGAGAAGATCGTCGTCACGTACGAGCCCTGCCGGGACGGCGACGCCGACCCAGGAGAGGTCGTGTGGGGTTGGGTGCCGTACGAGGAGGACGCCACGCAAGGCAAGGACCGGCCCGTCGTCGTGATCGGCCGCTGGGGCGCCGACCTCGCCTGCGTGCCCCTCACGTCCAAGGACCGCCCCGGTGATCCCGACCGGCTCCCCATCGGCACCGGCGCCTGGGACCCGGACCTCCGCCCCAGCTGGGTGTGTGTCGATCGCCTGCTCCGCTTCGGTCCGAGCTCGGTGCGGCGCGAGGGTTGCGCCATCGAGGAGGGCAAGTTCCGCACCGTGGTCGACGCTGTACGGGCTCGCCACAGGACCGGAAGCCGCCGCGCACGCGGCCGGTCGTGAGGCGGGGCGCGTAGCCCGACCGACGGTCCACGTGCGACATGACAGGCGATGTACGGCTAGGTCGGTGCGAGGTCCCGGATCGCCTGTCGTGCGTCGACCCCGAACGGCAGCAGGGCGAGCGCGGGCGTCGTGACGCCATTGTCGATGTAGCGCTGGATGTGCTCACGGCACGCTTCGGGCGGGCCATGGACGATGAGCTCGTCGACCAAGGAGTCGGGGATGGCCTCGATGGCCGCCTTGCGGTCGCCGGCCTTCCAGTGGTCCCACATCGGACGAAGGACGTCGCCCCGGCCAAGCCAATCGTGGAACTCCGCATAGACAGGCACGTTGAGATACGCGGCGATGGCGAACTTGCCCATGCCGTGGACGGTGTCCGCGTCCGCGGTCGGAGCGACGAAGATGCGGGCGACGACTTCCTTGTCGGCGCCGCCCTCGTGTACATACGGCACGACCTGCTTCACGTCGTCGGCCGAGAGCCAGTTGATGATCGCGCCGTCGCCTTCTCGACCGGCGAGCCGCAGCATTCCGGGACGGAGGGCGGCGATGAGGATCGGCACCGGCGACGGCGGCACCACTCCCAACTTGAAGGACCGCACCGAGAACGTCGAGTACGTCGCGGTGACCTTCTCGCCCGCCAGCGCGGCCCTAAGGAACCGCACCATGTCGCGGGTCCGCTTGTACGGCTCGTCGAACGGGATGCCGTTCCACCCTTCGACGATGACGTTCGACGACGTGCCGATGCCGAACGCCAGGCGGCCGGGCGCCGCCTGGGCCAACGAGCCCACCGACTGCGCCATGCACGCGGGCCCACGCGTGAACGCAGGAACGATCGCGGTCCCGAGCCGCAACGACGGCGCCCACACCGAGGCCAGGGCGAGCGGCGTGAACGCATCGGCGCCATTGGCCTCGGAGGACCACACGTCGGTGTAGCCCAGCTCCTCGAGCTCGATGATCCAGTCCCGTTGCTCACCAAGGGGGAGGCCGTCGAAGGGGATGGTCATGCCATAACGCTGCATGCCCGCGGTTCTACTCCGCGCCGATGACTCGATTCGAGCCGCCCGCCTCACGAGGCCTCACTCGTCGACGTTGAGGTCGATGCCTGCGAACGGATCGGGCCCCAACTCGACGTTGGCGAAGGGATCGCCGCCTGGGGGGGTCCAATCGGCTCGCCGCACCAGCAGCACGGCGGCCGCCAGCAGCGCGGCGCAGAGCGTGAGCCCGAGCGCGACGCGACCGCCCGGCACCGATGCGCCGGTGGGTTCGGCGAACGACAGCACCGCGTACGGCGCGACGACCGGGCTGTCGATGACACCGATAGCACAGCGGTGCGACCGGTCGCACGCCGCCGCGATCTCGACGGTCGCGACGCCGAAGGTGTTGGTCTCGAAGGGCACCGCCCCCTCGCGTCGGCAGCGCGCCGGCCGGTGGCGAGACGTCTCCTCGCACACCGTCACGGCTCCCTGCGACCCGTCCGGGAACCCGGCCAGCTGGACCAGCACGGTGTCGCCTCGCTCGAAAGGACCCCGAGCCACGGCGATCACGGACGGGTCGGCTGCTTCCGCACCGAAAACGAGCGGGACCGTGACGACGATCTCGCCTTCGGACGCGGCCGCGAGCACGCAGGCGACCACCGCGCAGTCGACCGTGGAGTTCCGGGCGGACACGACACGCTCCAGCGGGACGACGACGTTGTCCGCGTCGACGACCACACCGCGAGCGCAACCCGCCGCGTCGGCCGCGGTGGCCGCGCACTGATGCAGTGTGACGGAGTCCTCGGCGAGTTCGACCCGCACGACGCGGCTGTCGACGTCCTCGAGCCGATCGATGGCGGGCGGTGGATCGGCGAACGGAGCCGACGACGGCCTCGCGATCACGACGGACGCCTCCACGAGGGGGACGTCGATGCCGTCGTCGCCGCCGCCGGACCTGCTTGCAATCGCGGACCCGACGATGAGCACGCCGAGCAGCGCGACGGCGACCACGGCCGCGACCATGGCGGCGGCGGCCCGCGACTCCCCGGCGCCCGTGCCCAGCATCGTTACGACGCACCCGCCAGATCACGACGGCGGAACACGACGAGGACCACCGCAGCGAGCGCGGTCGCGTACACCAGCAAGGTGGCGCCGGCGAGTACCGGCGACCGCGCCAGCGGCCCGTCGAGGCGCTCGTACGAGAGCCACGTGGCCATGTTCTCGCCGAACAGCCAGCCCGCCTTTCGCGGCCACACGCCGCGGAGCACGGGCTCCACGATGGCGTTGTAGCCGAACAGCCCGACGATGGCGGCGGTCGACGTGCGCCCGAGGTTGGCGACCGCCGCGCCGACGACCGCGGCGAGGGCGACGATCGAGAGCCCCCGGGCGACGCCGCCGGCCAACGCGACCACGAACGCGCCGTCCACTCCCGCGGTCGAGCCCTTCGCGAACGCGACCGGAAGGGTGGCGGCAACGAACAGCGCCAGGAGCCCGAGGCCGATGACTGCGGCGAGGACCGCGCACGCCAGGAACTGCGCGCCGAGCAGCCGCACGCGGCGGGGCTCCCACGTCGACACGGTGACGACCGTGCCGGCGCGCCACTCGCCGCCCGTGACCATCGCACCGCCGATGAGCGCGCCGACGATGAGCATGAGGAAGACGGGGATCATGGTCCCCTCGCCGCCGCCCCGCCACAGGTCGGTGAGTCGGGCGATGCTTCCCTCCGACGCGGTCATGACCTCGTCGGCCTTCACCGCGAAGAAGGCGATGACACCGGTAGCGACGATCATGAGCAGCCCGACTCCCACGAGGACTCGCACGGCCCGCCGGGAGAGGCAGCGCCGCACCTCGGACGCGAACAACGACCGGAACGTGACCATCAGGCCGCAACCTCCTCGGGATGCTCGGTGGTGAGGTCGAGGAACAGATCCTCGAGCGACGCGGCGTCGGGCCGCAGTTCGCTGACCCAGTGACCCCCTTCGGCCAGCAGCCGGGTCACCGACGACGCGTCCGCCGGGGCAACGCCCACGCGGAGGAAGCCGTCGGCCGGATCCGCCGCGAGCCCGGCGGCGTGCAGCACAGCGGCCGCCCCCACCGGGTCGTCGACCCGCACGAGGACACCAACGGCCCCGCCCCGAGCCAGCACGTCGCCCACCGGGCCGGCGGCGACGCAACGGCCGCGGCGCAGGATCGCCACGTGATCGCACGTGTTGGCGACCTCGGTGAGGAGGTGGCTCGACACCAGCACGGTGCGACCTTCGGCGGCGAGCTCCCGCAGGAGCAGGCGGATCTCGCGGATGCCGGCCGGGTCGAGGCCGTTCGCGGGCTCGTCGAGCAGCAACAGCGCTGGGTCCTTCAGGAGGGCCGCGGCGATGCCCAGCCGCTGGCGCATGCCGAGGCTGTACCGCTTGACGAGATCGTCGGCCCGTTCGGCCAGCCCGGCGCGGGCCAGCACCGCGTCGACCGACGACGCCCCGATGCCGTGGAGCCGGGCGAGGAGGGCGAGGTTCCGCCGGCCCGACATCGTCGGGAACAGCTGCGGTGTCTCGACGATGGCCCCGACCCGGCCGATCACCGAAGGGAGGTGCGACGGGACCTCGACACCGAGCATCGCCAACGTTCCCGCGGTCGGCCGCACGAGGCCGAGCAGGCACCGGATCGTCGTCGTCTTGCCCGAGCCGTTCGGTCCGAGGAACCCGTATACGCAGCCCTCAGGGACGAGGAGATCGAGGCCGTCGACCGCGAGGCGGGGCGCGCCCCGTAGGCGTCTATACGCCTTGCGCAGCCCGTGGATCTCGATGGCCGCGCTCACGAGTCGTCCTCCGCCGGGAACGACCGTTGGGGACCCACCCGCTCGTCGAGCTGGCGGTTGAGCGTGAGCATGCGGCCGATCACGGGCAACGCCAGCAGGTTGAACCCGTGGAGCAGCCCGATGATGAGGACGATGCCCGCGATCCGCGACACCTCGGTCTTGAGCTGGGCCCCGTTCACGACCGTATCCCAGTCCCCCGGCAACACGAAGGTCGACGTGAACAGGATGTAGCTGAGGAAGATCAGGTAGTAGGCGATGTCGGTGAGGACGATGAAGCTCTTGCCCGTCCGCGGGTTCGCCCGGAACACGTCAGCGGCGTACGCCTTGCCGAAGCGCTTGATGAGGGGCCCGAGCCACAGCGCGAGGCCCACCAGGAACGCCGTCGTCAGCAGTTCGAGGATCCACCAGTCCATCAGTACCTCTCCTTCATGGATGTCGGTCACAGCGGTGAGAACGGCGGCGGCGGCGGCGACCAGGCAGGCCACCACAGCCACGGCCCGGCGGCGCTGGGCGCGCCGGCGCCGGTCGTCCTCGATGGACAGCACCACCCGGGCGAACAGGTCGGAGCTCTCGCCCACCTGTTCGGCCTCGGCCAGGAACGCGTCGCGCAAGCGGGCTTCGATGACGGTCATCGCTCGCCGCCTTCCTCGTCCAGGTCCCGCGCCAACGAGGCCATGCCCCGCTTCAGGTGCGTCTTCACGGAGTTCTCGGAGATGCCCAGCGCGCCGGCGATCGCCGCCACGCCGAGCTCCTCGTAGTACCGCAGCACGATGCAGTTGCGCTGCTGAGTCGGCAGCTCGCGGACGGCGTCGAGTACCCGGCGCTGATCGTCGCGGAGGACGATCTCGTCCTCGGCGCCCACTCGGCGATCGTCGGCGGGGAGTTGGTGGCGGAGGGACACGAGGCCGCGACGGTTGTGGTCGCGGGCCAGGTTCAGCACGATCGAGCGCAAGTACGCGGCGGCCTTGGCGGGATCCTCGATGCGATGAGCCGAGCGGGCGAGGCGGATGAACGCCTCCTGCACGAGGTCCTCAGCGGCGTTGAGGTCGTCGACGAAGAGGCGAGCGAGACGGACGAGCGCCACGCCCTCCTGGCGATACAGATCGACGACGAGCGCGTCGACATCGAGGGCGGCCACGGGCAACGCGGCAAACGCCGGGAGCAGCGCGTCGTCCATCGCCAGTACGGGCACCATCAACGAGACGGACGCAGCCGCGACCGCTCGCGGGTGACACCACGCGTCGAGCGCATCGCGAATCCGGGCGCCGATCGGTTCCGCCACGGCGGCGATGGTGCCAGAGAAACTTCGCCGACGGGTCACCCGCGGGGCTCGGATGGCACGTCTGTCCGCTGACGAACCAAAACCCTGGAGGGGTGCGATGTACATCAAAGGCATTTTGTGGACGGCGGCGTGCGGACTTTCAGCCGTGTGCGTGGCCGCGCTGCCGGCAGGGGCCGACCCGGTCCGAGCCCGAGGCGCGGGTGAGTTGCGCGACGTGCAGCTTGCGACCGCACAACCCACCGACCACGCCACCGCGCAGGTGACGGCGTCCGAGAGCGACGGCACCACGACCGTCACGCTCAAGGTGCAAGGGCTCGATCACGCGGCTGCGGGCACCGAGTTGGGCGCCCACATCCACGTCGGTACGTGCGTGGAGGGCGACGGAGCAGCAGCGGGACCGCATTACAACTCCGGTGGCCCGGCCAGCCCGAGCACCGAGGTGTGGCTCGACTTCGAGATCCAGGCCGACGGCACCGGTGATGCGGCTACGACCGTGCCGTTCGTGATCCCGGCGGGGGCTGCGCACTCGCTCATCGTCCACGAGCACGACACGCACGCCGACGGCACTGCCGGACCTCGGTGGGCCTGCCTGCCGGTCGACTTCTAAACGGTCAGCAGCCCGCCGCTCAGGGCCCGATCTGGAAGCCCCAGATCCCGCCTATCGCCCGATGGCGCTGAGCGGCGGGCTGTTCTCCGTCGTGCCCGCTCCCATGTAGACCCGGTTGCGGACCACAGCGACGAGCGCCGGCCGGTGGGGAGTTCAAGGCCTGCACCCGCACGATGACGCCGGTGTCCGCGTCCAGCATCACGAGCGAGTCCATCGTCGTGACCGGGACGAAGACGACGCCACCCGCGAACACGGGGGCTCCGAACGCCGGCCCCGTGCGCGTGCTCCCACCCCGAAAGGTTCGGGGGACGAAGCGGTCATTCCTTCCAGAAGCGCACAATGCACGACTGGCTGGCGGTGGCCAGGAGCGTGCCGTCCTCGGCCCACAGGTGGACGACGCCGTGCCCGAAGCCGTTCGCGATGGCGTGAACCCGTATGTCGAGGAGCACCCATTCCGTCGGGACGAGCTTCGCGACCCGCACCGTGTTGTCGAGGCTGTTGCCGCCGGCCCGCATCCCGAGGGCTTGGCCCACACCGAACGGCACGTAATCGCCGAGGACGCCGAGCGCCGCGCCCGACATGTCGATGTCGGGCATCCGGGCCCACAACGCCGACCGGCCGGTGCCGGGCGTGCCGTCGAGCTCGGGGAAGTCGCGTCCGTCGGCGACGCGGACGTCGAGGCGGCTCATGATCGACTCGGCCACGTCGTGGCGCAAGGCCCGACGCTGGCACTCGGCCGGCGGCCGCACGTCCGGGCGAACCGCCCACTGGCCCCGTACCTCCAACGGCCGGGTGCCGAGTGCCGCGTTCACCGTGAGGATCTCCGCGTCGCCGACGTGGGCGACCGCACGGGCCTGCGTCACTTGATGGCCCCCGACGGCCACGACGACGTCGATGTCCATCATCGAGGGGTGGCGGGCATAGGACAGATACTGGGCGGTCGCCCAGATGACCGGCCGGCCGGTGGTGCCCTCCATCGCGGCGATGGCGGCGCCGAGGCCGCACCCGCCGAACAGGAAGCCGCTCCCGGTCGACAGGCCGGGCACGACGGGAAGCACCCACCGCATCGGGTTGTGGGTCGGTTCGAGGCCGAGGAACTCCCGGGCGTCCATCGGCCGGGCATGCTAAGGGTCGGCGCACGGCCGCAACGAGCCGCGGTAGAACTTGTCCGCATGTCCGAGACGCCGTGGTTGGGTGATGCCTGCTCGCTGGTCGACGCGTTCCGGTCGGGTGAGCGCAAGCCCGCAGACGAGTTGGAGGCAGTGTTGAGCGCCATCGAGGCCAGCACCCTCAACGCCGTCTGCTTCGTCGACACCGAGGGCGCCCGTCGTGCGGCGGAGCACGCCGACGCAACGCTGCCGTTCGGAGGTGTGCCCATCGGCGTCAAGGAGCTCGAGCCGGTCGAGGGCTGGCCGTACACCGAGGCGTCGCTCGTGTTCGCCGACCGGAAGGCGACCCACACGTCGACGATGAACACCCGGCTGCGCGGCGCGGGGGCGGTCCCGGTCGGGCAGACCATCGCCAGCGAGTTCGGCGGCCTCAACGTCAGCGTCACGAAACTTCACGGCGTCACGGGCAACGCATGGAAGCCCTCCCAGACGGCCGGCGGCTCGTCCGGCGGGAGCGCCACCGCGGTGGCCGGCGGACTCGTCCCGATCGCAACGGGCGGCGACGGCGGCGGGTCGATCCGCATCCCGGCCGGGTTCTGCGGCCTGGTCGGCATGAAAGGCACGTTCGGGCGCATCCCGCTGGGGCCGAACGCGGGCGTCGGCGCGCTCACCGTCAACATCGGCTGCCTGGCCCGGTCGGTGCGTGACGTGGCCCGGTGGTTCGACGTGTGCAACGGCCACGACAGCCGCGACCGCTTCTCGCTGCCGCGCGTCGACGGCTTCGAGCGCGATCTCGGCACCCACG
>Ga0137374_10008605_pt1 | contig 12068 bp, 10 predicted proteins | sample SagtaG_20_FD_104811 | JGI IMG/M metagenome (GOLD analysis project Ga0137374, IMG submission 104811) | Vadose zone soil microbial communities from Sagehorn Ranch, Mendocino, California, USA - Sage1_R_100_16 metaG | ecosystem: Environmental > Terrestrial > Soil > Vadose zone | place: USA...
CCTGCCGGTCCTCAAGGACCTCATCGTCGACATGGAGCCGTTCTTCGACGGCTATCGGCGGGTGCTGCCGTACCTCATCAACGAGGAGGGCGTGAGCGACCGGGAGCGCCGCCAGTCGCCGGAGGAACGCGAACGGTTCGACGACACCACGAAGTGCATCCTGTGCGCCGCGTGCACCACATCCTGCCCGATCTTCTGGGGGGACGGCGAGTACATCGGTCCGGCGGCGATCGTGAACGCGCACCGCTTCATCTTCGACTCCCGCGACCAGGGCGCCGACGAGCGCATCCGCGTGCTGGCCGAGAAGTCCGGCGTGTTCCGGTGCCGCACCACCTTCAACTGCACCGAGGCCTGCCCCCGCGGCATCAAGGTCACGAAGGCCATCCAGGAAGTGAAGCGCGCGATGCTGTTCGGCAACTACTGAGGGCTGCGCACGGTGGGCGCGCCGACGCTGCGGACCGTCGCTGCGTCCTCGTCGGGACGCATCGCCCTCGGGTCTACTGCGCTCGCGCGCCGCAGCCGGACCCTTCGGTTGGGGTTGACATTCGATCACCGAGTCCACGGCGTCCTCCTCCAGCGCCTGTGGTGTACGATTGGTGTATGCGGCGTCGGACGAACATCGAGATCGAAGACACCTACGTCCAGACGATCATGAAGCGATACGGGGTCAGGACGAAGCGCGAGGCCGTCGAGCTCGCCCTGCGTCACCTCGCTGGGCAGCCGATGACCCGTGAGGAAGCGCTGGCGATGCGAGGAGCGAACGCGATCGCGGAGCCTCCGCCGGATACAGGCCCCGAAACTGCATGATCCTTGTCGATACATCCGCTTGGGTGGAATTCGACCGAGCGACAGGAAGCGCTGTGGATCAGCGGCTCACGGAACTCATCGACACCGGGGCCGATCTGGCGGTCAGCGAGCCCATCATGATGGAGGTGCTCGCGGGAGCACGCTCAGACGAACGCGAGGACGACCTTCGGCGTCTGCTTTCCCGCTTCGCCCTCCTCCCGTTCGACACCGCGGCGGACTTCGAAAGCGCGGCGCGAATCTATCGGCGATGTCGGGGCCAAGGGATCACGCCACGGGGCATGATCGACTGCATGATCGCATCGGTCGGATGGCGGCATGGCGCGACGTTGCTCGCGTTCGACCTCGATCTTGCACGTGTGGCGGGCGTCATCGGCGTCGGGCTCGACGCCTCGTCAATGCAACCCTAGGTCCGTCGTCGAACATTCGCGGGGTCCCAGAGGCAATTGAGGTGGCGTGCTCCTCGGCAAGATGCTCGGGATCCGGCAGCGCCTCCCGGACGGCAGCGTCCCACCCGGCCCGAGCGCCTACGCGATCGGGCGACCGGGAAGAGATCGACGTGCAGCCGGCGGACTCCCGCGGCGGCGAGAACTACGGCTGGAACGCGATGGGGGGGACCGTGCGCCCCCTCTGATCTCCGACGACGACGTCCGCAACCTGGTCGCCTTCGGCGAGGACGCGGACGGCGAGACGTACGCCCTCTCACTCGACGGGCCGGTCTACCGGCTCGTCCCCTGACACGCACCGGGCCGGCGCACCCGCTCGCCGGCCCGCTGATTCCGGGCGGAACCACGAGGCTCGGATTCGCCGTACATGGCGAAGGGGCGGACAATCAGGGGAAGGAGGTCGCCATGCCTAGCTACCTGGTGGTGGCCAACCAGACGCTCGGCGGAGAGGCGCTCGCCGAGAAGGTCCGCGAGCGCATCGCCGCGGGGTCGAGCGCGTTCCACGTCGTCGTGCCGGCCACTCCCCCGCGCGAGCACGCGACGTGGGTGGAGGGCGAGGCGAGGTCCGTCGCGCAGGAGCGGCTGGACCGGGCGCTGGAACGGTTCCGGGACTTGGGCGCCGAGGCCGACGGCGAGGTCGGCGACGCGGACCCGGTGCAGGCGATCGGCGACGCGCTCCGGGCCGGGCACTTCGACGAGATCATCCTGTCGACGCTGCCCTCGGGCCGCTCCCGATGGCTCCGTCGGGACGTGCTCAGCCGAGTCACCGCGATGTTCCAGCTGCCGGTCACCCACATCGTCGGCGAACCCGAGACCGCCGGTCCGCAGTAGCCGGGTCAGGACCCGGGGTGGGCAGGAGGCTCGGCGGGCTTCGGGCGGCGGAGGCGGCGGGCGACGCGGCGGATGGGATCGTAGCGCTTGTCGACCACGCGCTCCTTCAGCGGGATGATCGCGTTGTCCGTGATGTGGATCTCCTCCGGGCAGACCTCGGTGCAGCACTTCGTGATGTTGCAGAGGCCGAGGCCCATGCGCTGGCGGAGGAGCTCGCGGCGGTCGCTGGTGTCGAGCGGGTGCATCTCCAGCTCCGCGTAGCGCACGAAGAATCGGGGGCCGGCGAACGCCCGCTCGGTCACGTGGGGGTCCCGGATCACGTGGCACACGTTCTGGCACAGGAAGCATTCGATGCACTTGCGGAACTCCTGGACCCGTTCGATGTCCCGCTGGGCCATCCGGTAGTGGCCGTCGGCCTCGGTCTTCGGGTCCTTGGCCCGGGGCGCGAACGCCGGCACCTTCTCGGCCATCTCGTAGTTGAACGAGACGTCGGTCACCAGGTCCCGGATCAGCGGGAAAGCCTTGATCGGGGTCACCGTGATGGGCTCCCCCGGCTCGAACAGGTTCATGCGCGTCATGCACAGCAGCCGGGGCTTCCCGTTGATCTCGGCGCTGCACGACCCGCACCGGCCGGCCTTGCAGTTCCACCGCACCGCCAGGTCGCCGGCCTGGGTGGCCTGGATGCGATGGATGACGTCGAGGACCACCTCGCCCTCCTGGGCATCCACCTGATAATCGCGGAACTCACCCTGCTCGGCGTCGCCCCGCCACAGCCGCATGGTCACCGTCTGGTCGGTCATCAGTGTTGCTCCTCGAACAGCGCTGCGAGCTCCGCCGGCATCTCCGGCAGCGGGATGTGGTCCACCCTCACGCCGTTGCCCTCTCCGTTCCGGTGGATCCGGACGTTCACCTTCGCGAACTCCGGGTCCGTGTCCGGGTAGTCGTCGCGGGTGTGCCCGCCGCGGCTCTCCTTCCGCTCGAGCGCCGCCCGCCCGATGCACTCGGACACCGCGAGCATCGGCGCGAGGTCCATGGCCAGGTGCCACCCCGGGTTGAACTGCCGGTTGCCCTCCACGGCCACCCGCCCGGCGCGCTCCTTCAGCGCCGCGATCTCGTCGAGCGCCTGCTTCAGCTCCGCCTCGGTCCGGATGATCCCCACCAGGGTGTGCATGCACTCCTCGAGGTCCCGCTGGATCGCGTACGGGTTCTCGCCCCGGTCGCGTTCGAACGGCGCCACGGCGTCGGCCGCGATCCGGTCCACCTCGGCGGGGTCCATCACGAACTGCCCCTCCACCCCCAGGGCGTACTCGGCCGCGGCCATCCCGGCCCGCCGCCCGAACACCACGAGGTCCGACAGCGAGTTCCCCCCCAGGCGGTTCGCGCCGTGGAGCCCCGCCGCCACCTCGCCCGCCGCGTACAGCCCGGGGATGGTCGCGGCCGCCGTCTCGGCGTCGACCCGGACCCCGCCCATCATGTAGTGGCAGGTGGGCCCGATCTCCATGGGCTCCTTCGTGATGTCCACGTCGGCCAGCTGCCTGAACTGGTGGTACATCCCGGGGAGCTTGCGCTTGATGACCTCCGCCGGGCGCCGGGAGGCGATGTCCAGGAACACGCCGCCGTGCTCGGTCCCCCGCCCCGCCTTGATCTCCGTGTTGATGGCCCGGGCCACCTCGTCGCGCGGCAGGAGGTCGGGGGTCCGCCGGACGCTCTTGTCCGCGTACCAGCGGTCGGCCTCCTCCTCCGTGTCGGCCGTCTCCCCCCGGAACATCTCCGGGATGTAGTCGAACATGAACCGCCGGCCCTCGGAGTTCAGCAGGATCCCGCCGTCCCCCCGGACGCCCTCCGTGACCAGGATCCCGCGGACCGACGGCGGCCACACCATTCCCGTGGGGTGGAACTGCACGAACTCCATGTCGATGAGGTCCGCGCCCGCCCACAGGGCCAGGGCGTGCCCGTCGCCCGTGTACTCCCAGGAGTTCGACGTGATCCTGTAGGCCTTGCCGATGCCCCCGGTGGCCAGGACGACCGCCTTGGCCCGGAACACCAGGAACGCGCCGGTCTCCCGGCGGTACGCCACCGCGCCGGAGATCCGGGTGCCGTCCGTGACCAGGTTGACCACCGTGCACTCCATGAACACCTCGGCCCGGCGGTGCACCGCGGTCTGCTGGAGGGTCCGGATGAGCTCCAGGCCCGTGCGGTCCCCCACGTGGGCCAGGCGCGCATAGCGGTGGCCCCCGAAGTCCCGCTGGAGGATCCGGCCGTCGTCCGTCCGGTCGAACACGGCCCCCCACTCCTCCAGCTCGTACACGCGCTCGGGGGCCTCCTGGGCGTGGATCTGCGCCATGCGCCAGTTGTTCAGCATCTTGCCGCCGCGCATGGTGTCCCGGAAGTGGACCTTCCAGTCGTCCTCCGGGTACACCGTGCCCAGGGCCGCGGCGATCCCCCCCTCCGCCATCACCGTGTGGGCCTTGCCCAGCAGGGACTTGCAGATGACGGCTGTCCGGGCCCCCACGGCGATGGCCTCCACCGCGGCCCGGAGGCCCGCGCCTCCGGCGCCGATCACCAGGACGTCGAACTCGTGGCTCTCGTACTCGCTCAACGCTCTTCTCCGACCGGGGGGCGAACGCTCGGCTGTGCCGGCCAATCCCGATTCTCCATCCGGCCTCGCTCTTGAGCCCCCCGGACCCCCACTAGAACAACCTCACGTCGTTGATCGTCCCGCTCGCCACCAGGCGGACGTACAGGTCGGCCATGGCCACGCTGAACAGGCTGGCCCACGCCCACCGCGCGTGGTGGACGTTCAGCCACGACACCCGCCGCCACAGGAAGTGGCGGACGGGGGCCTTCGAGAACTGATCCACGTGGCCGCCCACCAGATGGCGGCACGAATGGCACGACAGCGTGTACCCCCAAAGCAGGAACACGTTCACCAGCAGCACGAGCGTCCCGAGCCCCATCCCGAGCCCGTCGGGGAAGGAGAACGACTGGATCGCGTCCCAGGTGAGGAACACGGGGAACGGCAGGGCCAGGAAGAACGCGTAGCGGTGGACGTTCTGCAGGATCAGCGGGAACCGGGTCTCGCCCGAGTATCCGAACCGGGCGTCGCGGACGGCGCAGGCCGGCGGCGACCACCAGAACGAACGGTAGTAGGCCTTTCGATAGTAGTAGCAGGTCAGCCGGAACAGCAGGGGGAACGGCAGGATCAGCAGGGCCGGCGACCACTTCCACCACGACCCGATGAAGGACGCCGTGGGATGCAGGCACGTCCCCACCAGGCACGGCGAGTAGAACGGCGAGATGTACGGGTCCGCGTAGTAGTTCGCGTTCTGGAACGCCACCCAGCTCCCGTACGCCACGAACCCCAGCAGCACCACGGCGGTGACCAGGGGCAATGCCCACCATCGGTCCGTCCGGAGGGTCCGCGGCCCCCGGGGCGGCCGCAGCGGCCTGACCTCCCGCCCGTCGGAATCCTCGAGGATCTCCCCCAGCCTGACGTCCGCCATGGCAGCCTCGACCTCAGCTCCGGTGGGCCGGGGGGGCGAACCGGGCACACGACAGCCATCGGACGACCGGCATGGCGGAAGCATAGACCGCGCCCGCGACCACGGCACGAGCGGCGATGGCGATGGTCGCTCTGCCGTTCCCCCACAGGTCAACGCCCGATTTGACGGACTTCTCCGAAACGGCGGAGGCTGCGTCGGCGCCTCATACGGTGGGGCGAGCTCCCCCTGAGCGAAAGGAGCGGGAATGCGACGAGCGCTGCATGCGGGCGTGGTCCTCGCGGTCATCGCGGCGATGACCCTCACGATGGTCGGGGCCGCGTCCGGGTCCACGTACGTCCCGAGGTGGGTGAAGCACGTCCGGAGCTATCCGGGCGGCCTCGACGGCACCGTACGGGCGACGCTGAAGGCCGGCGTGATCAACTCCACATCGCCGTCGAACCGGGTGGCCTCTCGCGGAGAGGTCGGCGCGGCGGCCGGCGCCAACGTGCAGATGAACGACGACACCGACCCGCCGCTCCCCCAGAACGAGACGCAGGTGGCCTACAGCGAGGACGACCCGCTCACTGCGGTGGCGGACTCGAACGACTACGTCGACGGCGGGGTGTGGATCGGCACGACGCATGATGGCGGCAACACCTGGAAGAGCCAGCGACTGGTCCCCAGGGTGCCCCAGACCGGGGACTTCTGCAGCGGGGGCGACCCGGCGGTGGCGTACAGCGCACGGGACCACGTGTTCTACATCGCCCAGCTGTGCTTCATGCGGGCCCACCCCGAATCGCTGGTCCAGGTCTCGGAGTCCCGCGACGGCGGCGACCACTGGACGGGCTTCCGGTACGCCGCCACCCCGATCGGCAACGTGGCCGCCGACGGCTCCGTGGACCCGTCGGTGTTCTACGACAAGGAGCAGCTCGCGGTCGACAACTTCCCGACCAGCCCGCACTACGGGCGGCTGTACGTGACGTACGTGAAGTTCCACCTCGAGCCGAACGGGTTCAGCGACTACTGCCCCGGCCAGGTCTCCTACACGGACGACGTCGACGTGAACGACGACGGCGACCTCCGGGACACCACGTTCACCTCGATGGGCCTCATGCCGGACCTCCCCGGGGACGACGGCGTGAGCCGCTCGGCCAACCAGGGCGTCCAGCCCGCGGTGGACGACCAGGGCGGGGTCGGGTTCACGTTCATGCAGGAGGACTGCAACACCGCGCTCGACCGGCGGATCCTCTTCCGCCACCTGTCCTCGGGCGGGACGCTCGGACCGGTGATCCAGGTCAACCGGGCCGGCGAGTGGAAGGACAACCCCAACAAGCACGACCTCCTGCCGAACAAGTTCGCCCGGCTCCCCGCCTCCACGGGGGCGCCGCTGGTGTGGAACGACACGACGAAGGCGTTCGAGTTCATCGTGCAGAACAACATCAACCGCAACGGGAAACTCACCGGCACGCCCACCGGCGCGGACATCTCGTACACGGAGTCGCAGGACTACGGCGACACGTGGCAGCACATGCGGTTCGTCTCGGTGGACGGGAGCGGCGACCCCGCCCTCCAGGACCAGTACCTCCCGTGGCTCGCCGTCGACGAGGCCGGCGCCAGCCACGCGATCTGGTTCGACAACCGGAACGACCCCGGCGACGTGCTGATCGAGACGTTCCACGCGGTGACGTCCGACACCCACGTCTGGGGCCCGAACGACAACCTGTCGACCGAGTCGTGGGACCCGAACGCCGGGTTCTTCTCCTCCGGGGCGTTCATCGGCGACTACATCGGGCTCGCCGCGGGCGTGAACACACAGGTCCTCGAGTACCCGGTGTGGACCGATGGGCGGAACACGCTGCCGTCGCCCCACGGCCAGACCGACATCTTCACCGTGCCCAACGCGGTGGCGTAGCGCCGCAGCGGACACCAGTTCGAACGCGAACGGGGGCGGCCTCCCAAGGGGGGCCGCCCCCGTCGCGTGGGTTCGCATGGGCCTGGTCCGAGCCGGGGGTCGGGTGCTAGGCTCCGGCGGCCGTGCCCACCGCTGCTCCCGGAGACCACTTCCTCCCCACCGTCGACCCTGCCGTCGCCGGAGCCGACGCCGACGGCCGGGCGGGCCGGATCACTCGCCGGACCTTCCTGGCGGGCGCCGCCGCCACGCCGGTGGCGCTGTGGCTGCAGGGCAAGGTCCCCGCGGCGGCCGCCGAGCGGGCCGCCCGGTACGGCGCCGGGCCGGACGCCGCCTGCCGCCTGAACCACGAGTTGTCCTGCGCATCTGGCGGGGATGGCGGTCCGACCGGAGCGGCCAGGTCGTCGTGGTCCCGCACGGCGCCAACTACATGGCAGGAGGGATCAGCCACTCGACGCCCTACCCCTACACGCAGAACATCCCGATGTTCTGGTACAGCCCGGACCCGGGGCTGATCCAGGCCCGTCCTGGCCCCGTCACCCGGCCCGTGACGTCGGCGGACGTCGCGCCCACGATCGCCGAGCTCATCGGGTTCGACTTCCAGCCCGCGGACCCCGGGGGGACGGCCATGCAGGAGGCGCTGGTGTCGGGGGCCGCGGCGCCCAAGCTCGTCGTGGTGCTGGTGGTGGACGGCGGCGGGCGGTTCGTCCTGAACCTGTGGCCCGACGCGTGGCCGTTCCTGAAGTCGCTGAAGCCGAACGGGACCTGGTACGACCACGCCAGCGTGGGGTCGAACCCGTCGAACACGGCGCCGATCCACGCCACGATCGGCACGGGGACGTTCCCGATGACGCACGGCGTGGTCGACAACGAGATCCGGTTCCCCGACGGCGTGCTGCGGGACCCCTACGCGTTGGGCCCGGAGCAGGCCCTGCTGGTGGACGCACTGGCCGACCGGTACCTGGCCGCGGTGGGAACCGACGCCGCGATCGGGATGATCGGGACGGTCCCGTGGCACCTGGGGATGATCGGGCGGGGTGCCGCCGCCGGCGGCCCGCAGCCGGTGGTGGTCATGAAGGACGCCCCCGGCAACCGGGGCTCGGAGTCGCCCGACTGGGGGCTGTTCCCCTCCGTCCAGGACTTCTACCGGTTCCCGGACTACGTGAACGACCTCCCGCCGCTCAGCGACTACTGGGGCTACGCCGACAAGATCGACGGCCGGCCGGACGGCACGTGGCGGGGCCACGACATCGCATCGCTCCAGGGCGGGTTCCACACCCCCGCCCGGTTGCCCTACCAGGAGCGCGTCGTGGAGGAGGTGATCCGGCAGGAGGGGTTCGGCACCCACGCCTCGCCGGACCTGCTGTTCCTGAACTTCAAACTGGTGGACGAGGCCGGTCACATGTTCTTCGCGTCCGGGATCGAGATGCGGGACGCCGTGCTGGCGCAGGACCACCAGCTCGAACGGCTGGTCACGTTCCTGAACAAGCACGTGGGGAGCGACTGGGTCCTGCTGTTCACGGCGGACCACGGGCACACGGCGGCCCCGCCCGCGGCCCCGAGCTTCCCCATCAACGAGGGGAAGCTGAACTCGCTCCTTCGAGCGAGGTTCGACACCGACCACGACGGGGTCCCGGTGGTGGACCTGATCCGGCCCATCTGGCTGAACCTCGACACCGCCGAGCTGCGCGCGAACGGCGCCACGCTGCAGGACGTCAGCCGGTTCCTGGCCGCGCTGACGAAGGGCCAGACGGCCTCGGAGGGGGTGCCGCTCACGGCGACGGAGGCCTCCGAGCGGGTGTTCGACGCGGTCTTCGCCGGATCGCTCCTGGCGACGCTCCCCTGTCTCCCCGAGGCTCACTGACGGTCGGCGAGCCCGGCCGACCCACCGCCTTTTCCGTAGCCTGTCGAACGTGGCCCACGCGATCACGCTCATCCCCGGCGACGGCATCGGGCCCGAGGTGTCGGACGCCATGCGGCTGATCCTCGACGCGACCGGCGTGGCGATCGAGTGGGACGTCCAGGAGGCCGGGGCTGCCGTGATGGAACGCGAGGGATCCCCGCTCCCCGAGCGCGTCCTGGAGTCGATCCGGCGAACCCGGACGGCGATCAAGGGCCCGGTCACCACCCCCGTGGGCGCCGGGTTCCGCAGCGTGAACGTCACCCTGCGCCAGTCGCTGGACCTGTTCGCCGCGATCCGGCCGTCTCGCTCCCTGCCCGGGGTCCAGAGCCGGTGGACGGACCTCGACCTGGTGGTGGTCCGGGAGAACACCGAGGACCTGTACGCGGGGATCGAGTTCGAACAGGGGACGCCGCAGGCGGCGGCCCTGCGCCGGGAGCTGCTCGAGCTGTCCGGCTACGCGCTCCGCGAGGACGCCGGGGTCACCGTGAAGCCCATCTCCGTGACCGGCACCCGGCGGATCGTGCGGTTCGCGTTCGACCACGCCCGCCGGAACGGCCGGAGCAGGGTCACCGTGGGGCACAAGGCGAACATCATGAAGTTCTCCGACGGCGTGTTCCTGCGGACGGCGGCCGCCGAAGCCACGGCGTACCCGGAGATCGAGCTCGAGGCCATCCAGATCGACGAGCTGGCCATGCGGCTGGCGTGGGAGCCCGAGACGTTCGACGTGATCCTGCTGCCGAACCTGTACGGGGACATCGTCTCGGACCTCTGCGCCGGGCTCACCGGGGGGCTCGGGCTGGCCTCGGGGGCCAACCTGGGGTGGGAGTACGCGCTGTTCGAACCGGTGCACGGGAGCGCCCCGGACATCGCCGGGCGGGGGCTGGCGAACCCGGTGGCCATGATCCTGTCGGCCGCGATGATGCTCCGGCACGTCGGCGAACGCCGCGCCGCCGCGGCCGTGGAATTCGCCGTGGTGGACGTCCTGGAGGAGCGCCGCACCGTGACGCCCGACCTGGGGGGGACTTCGTCGACGATGGAGATGGCGGACGCCATCGCCGGGTTCGTAGCGGGGGGGCTGGCTCAACGGAAGGCCCCGGCGTAGGCTCGGAGGCCGTGGCGACCGACGACCGGGCCGGTTCGGGCCGCCGACGCGGGTCCAGCCCCGTCCCCCGGACCGGGGCCGATCTCGGCCGCCGTCGGCGGATCAGCCGCCGGCGGTTCCTCGCCGGCGCCGCGGCCGCCCCGGCCGGGCTGTGGCTCTCGAAGGCCGTCCCGGCTGCCGCGGCCACCGGTCGGTCGTACGGCCCGGATTCGGCGTGTGACCTGCCACACGACGTCCTCGTGCGGATCTGGCGGGGGTGGCGGGCAGACCGGAGCGGCCGGATCGTCCTGGTACCGCACGGACTCGACTACCTGGCCGGCGGGGGGCTGGTCACCCACTCCACCCCCTGGGGCTACACCCAGCACGTCCCGATGTGCTGGTACGGGCCCGGCATCAAGCCGGTGGGCATCGTCAACCGGCCGGTGACCTCCGCCGACATCGCCCCGACCATGGCCCGGCTGCTCGGCTTCTCGGACTTCCGGGCCCCGGACGGGAGGGACATGGCCGAGGTCGCGCTGAGGGGGGAGCCTCGAAGCCGAAGCTCATCGTGGTCGCCGTGTGGGACGGCGGGGGCCGGAACGTCCTCGATCTGTGGCCCGACGACTGGCCCAACCTCCGGGGGCTCGTGACCCGGGGCGCCTGGTACGAGCACGCCACGGTGGGATCCAACTCGTCCAACACCGCCCCCGTCCACGCGACGATCGGGACCGGCGCATTTCCCCGGACCCACGGCTGCGTGGACATCCTGATCCGGTTCCCCGACGGGCGGATCGGGGATCCCTACTCCCGCGGGCCTGACCAGGCCATCCTCGTCCCCGCGCTCGCCGAGCGGTACCTGGCCGCCGTCGGCGAGGACGCCGTGGTCGCCGAGTTCGGAACGGTCCCCTGGCACGTGGGGATGGTGGGCCGGGGCAGCACGACGGGGCCCCAGCCGGTGGCGGTGTGCAAGAAGCTGGGGGCGAACGAGACCACCGCCCCCACGTGGGGGCTCCCCCGCGTCATCGCGAAGCACTACCGCTTCCCCGAGTACGTGAACGACCTCCCCCGGCTGGACGACCCCAGGGCGCCCTACTTCCGTTACGCGGACCGGATCGACGGCACGATCGACGGGAAGTGGCGCGGCCACGTGATCAGGAACCAGCTCGGAGGGTTCCATACCCCGGCCCGGATCCCGTTCCAGGAACGGGCCGTCGAGGAGGTCATCCGCCGGGAGGAGCTGGGCACCCACCGGGAGACCGACCTGCTGTTCCTCAACTTCAAGCTGATCGACGAGGTCGGACACCTGTACTACGCGGACAGCCCCGAGATGTCGGACTCGGTCCGCGCCCAGGACCGGTGCCTGGCCCGGTTCGTCGCCTTCCTGAACAACAACCTGGGCAGCGAGTGGGTCCTCCTCGTGACCTCGGACCACGGCCACACGACCCGCCCGAAGGTGGGAGGCTCCTATCCGCTCGACCAGGCCCGGCTCAGGTCCCTGGTCGCGAGCCGGTTCGATCGGGACGAGGACGGGGTCCCGCTGATTCGGCGGATCCGACCTCCCTGGATGGACATCGACATGGAGGAGCTGCGCGAGAACCACGTCATGGTCTCC
>Ga0137374_10008611_pt1 | contig 12064 bp, 11 predicted proteins | sample SagtaG_20_FD_104811 | JGI IMG/M metagenome (GOLD analysis project Ga0137374, IMG submission 104811) | Vadose zone soil microbial communities from Sagehorn Ranch, Mendocino, California, USA - Sage1_R_100_16 metaG | ecosystem: Environmental > Terrestrial > Soil > Vadose zone | place: USA...
CGAGCCGACGAATGTGAGGACCAGGATCTCGATGCCGACGAGGACCGTGGCGATGACCACCATCGGTGTGGGGCCGCCGGGGAAAATCTTGACGGGCCGGGGTGGCGCGCCCGGCCGCGCCCCAAACCGCCAGACGAAGAACGCCAGCGCGAGCTGCGCTGTCACGAACAGGATGCCGGCCGTGATCATCGTCTCGTTCAGCTGACGATCGATCCGGGCCCCGTGAGTCGAGATATCGGGCGGCAGCCACCAGATATGGAGCGCGAAGATCGCAGCCGAAACGAGCGCGATCACCGCCACGACGACGGCGAACACTCTCCCCATCGATCAATAAGGCCGCGCGGTCAAGACGAAGTTGGCGGTCTTCGTCTCGCTCCCGCCGATCGCGACCTCCTGGCTTTGGCTACCGAAGCGCTCATGCCACGCCGTCACCGTGTACGTACCGGGCGCCAGGCCGGTCAAGCTGAACGCGCCGCTCGAATCGGTGACGGCGTAGTGCGGCGTCGCCAGCACCGCGAAGTAGCCGTGCATCCACGGGTGCACGTTGCACTTCACGGCGATGAACTCGGGCTGGTCCCACGAGGTACGGATAGGAGGCGCGCCCTTGGGCTGTGACTTGTTCCACTCGGCATTGATGCGGGCGAGTGGATGAATGTTGTGGGAATGCGGATCGTTGTTGAAGATCGCCAGCGGCTGGTGTACCTGCATCGTGGCGACGTGCGGGATGTACAGGCAACCCTTCTGATCGTAGCGCACGGTGTCCGTCGCCGGCGGTGCGCCCTGGTCTCCAGCCGAGATGTAGACCACGACGTAGCGAACGCTGTTGCCCGGGCCGGTCACCGCATCCTGCGTAGTCACCGGCGTCGCATGCTGCGTCACGCAATTGGGCTCCTTCGACATATCGATCGGCCGTACTCTGGGCAACGTGCCGGTATACGTCACCTTGCCGCTGATCGTCCCGGCCGGCGGCGTGCGCGGCGACGCGGCAACGCTGGCCTCCAGGGCGACCAGCGCTATCAAAGGCGTAAGGCGCGCAATCATCGAACTCCTCCTTCTTATGGACCGATGGGCTTGAGCTCGCTCCCGTGCGTCGCGAACCACGCCCGCCAGATCGTCGCTTCCGGCGTCTTCACCGGCTGCAGCGTGCGCAGAAAGTGCACGAGATCCCATGCCTCCGTGGGCTGCAGTTGATCCGCGAACGACGGCATCGGCGAGCCGTCGAGCCCAGTCATGAAGATGCGGTACAGATCCTGATTCGAGGTCCCGCACATGAATCGGGAGCCGGAGTGGAAGTCGTACGGTCGAATCGGATTATCCTTGTTGTCCGTCAGCTCGGGCGCGGACGGTCCGTCGCCGTGCCCCGCCGGTCCGTGACACTTCCAGCATTCCATGCGCCGAAACAGCTCCCGCCCGTTCAGAATGCTCTGAATCGTCGGCGCCGGCTCTCGAGGAATCGTGATCGGCGTCGCCGGCTTCGCGGTCCGCCAGCGGGGAGAAAACGTTTTGACGTAGGCGACCAGGTCCACGCGGTTCTGCGGTGTAAGGGCGATCCACGGCGGCATGTTCGTGGTCACGAAGCCGCGCCCCACCGAGTTATAGAGGTCCTCGTCCGTCGGCAGCGAGCCGGACGGCGTCGAGCGACATTTGAACGTCCCCATTGTGAAATCCCGCGGCTTGGGATCGATCCACTGGGCGTTTTCGCCCTGGGCGTCACCGTCATCGCCGTGGCAGCCGGCGCAGTAGCGGGTGTACAGCGGTTTGCCGGCCGCCGCGTGGCCGGTCAGCGTGCCGACGTGCGTGTCCTGCGCCGGTGCCGAGGTCGCGCCACCGAGCAGGAGCACCGCGCCACAGGCCGACACGAGCGACATCCATCGCGTTTGCGATCTCATTTGCGGCCTCCTCTCAGAAGGCGAAGTCGAACGCGAGCAGTACGCTGCGGCTCCACACCTTCGTCGCAGGGTCATAGGCATCGACGCCGGAACCGTCCCCACTCAAGGGGGCCATTCCGACCGTCCTCGTCATGGCGAATTCGCAGTGGAGCGCCATCCCGTCACGACTGAACATGAAGGGATAAGCGCGGACGCCAACCGCGAACGCGTCGGCGTTGCCGAACGTCTTCGGGGTCGCAGGATCGGCCTGCTTGGCCATGCGCAGGAGCTCGTAGCGGCCCTGCACCAGGAGCCGGGGTGTCGCGATGTAATGGGCTTCGAGCAACGCCGTGTTCCAGGCGGGTTTCTGGGTACTTCCGCCGAGTACAGCATCGTCCGACGCATGCGAGATCATGGGCAAGAGCTCCAAGTTCCCCAGCCAGACCTGCGCCGTGGCCCCGATCCGGACGAAAGATTTGTTGGCCGAGCCGGTGCCGGGAATTGGCTCGCCGCCGATACTGTCGAACGCGGTCGGACGGTGCCCGAGGTAGCCGAACACGCCGATCCGCTGCGGTCCCAACGCTCCGCCCATCGGAAAGGCCTGAGTCAGCGTGACCATGGCGTCCATGCTATTGCCGCGCGGTAACCCGGGCTCACCGTCGTCGGTGGTCAACAGCGACACGCTGTAGCGTGTGTAGCTGTTGATCGAGTGGCCCGAGAACTCGGCACCGATCTGGTTGTCCCCCAGGCCGAAGGCGTAGTTATCGACACTGCCGACCGGCTGGTAGTGGTAGGAGTAGAGGAATCCGCCGTTGTTGGACAGCCAGGTGAACCGTTTCTCCGAGAGCAAGTTGTCCAGCTCGAACTTGCCAACCTTCAAGTTGGCCCAGGGCGAGTTCCCCAGATTGTCGAACCGGACGAACGCCGCCTCGAGCCCCGTCGTGCCGTCGGCGTCCAGCGTTGGCACGAGACCGAAGGTGATGTCCTTGTACAAGGTCCCCAGCATCAGGAAGTCGACGCCGGAGAGATCGAACCCGGTCTGGGTAATCGTCCTCTCGCTCGGGGCCGGGTCGATGGGCTGGTGCGTCGTGTTCTCCAAGTGCACCTGCGGCGTGGTGCGCATGGCAATAGGCCAGTAGCTGTTACTCTGCCAGATCGGCGAGTCGCGGTCGTTGAGGAGCTGGTACCCGTTGTCTTTGAATCGTTGGCCGAAAGCGTTCAGCTCGGGCCACGCGGTGTGGCAGGCGGAGCACCGCAGTCCGTACTTCCGCGCAAAGGCGGGGATTCGGGTGGCGAGGGCGGCGTAGGCCGCTTTGTAGGATGTTGCAGCGATGCTGCCGCGGTTGGGTGTCATCGCTGCACAGACCAGCATCGTCAGGGGTGCGGCGGCCCTCAGAAACCGCTTGACCATGTGACCTCCCCTCGGTAGGAGAGACCCTGCTCGGTAATGGTAGGTGACAGACTCACGAGACATCTACAGTGCTGCGCGCGAGCTGTCAAACGAGAATCATGAAGATCATGAAGGTAATTCCCTAGTCTTGGTCGCCGCGGCGCGGATGCTTGGCGCGCCTGCGATACGCCTTTTTGGAACGGTGGACTTTGTGCGAGGGGGTCTTCAACCGCTCTTTCACCGGCGCATTCGGGTTTGGCACGCGTATCACAACCTTCTCCTTCTCGCGCTTCCGGCTCACGTGCCGAGGCGCTGCCTGATCTGCCGGGCGTGGTGGCGCGCGTGAATCACATGGAATCGCATCCATTCGTCGACGGTCAGGTCCCCCATGCGCGGGTGCTTCACGAACAGGTCAGCACGTCGCTCGGGCAACAGCGCGCGGTCAACTTGATCCCACGCCTCGACGCCGGCCAGGAAATGCGCCTCCGCGCTCGCGCGGTCAATCTGCGATGCAGGCGTAGTGCGTTCCGGCGCCTTCCGTCGCGGAGGAAACCAGCGCAGTGCAAACATGAACATCCGGGCCACCTGTTCGGCGGGCGTGCGGCGGCGGCGAGACATCGGCGCATGGTTGCGGCGCGCCAGAAACGTCGCGGCGCTCAGGTTGAGGCCGAGTGCGAGATGCTCGACGATCTGCGCAGGGGTCCACTTCCCGGCGGGCCCATGCTCCCACTCGCTGTCCGCACGCCCCCGGAGGGGACCGAGCACGAGGTCCCGCAGCTCACCGATCGGGGTCATTGCTTGAAGAACCGGCGGCGCACGTGGTCGCCCTGCTCGAGCCATTCATCCAGCGACTGGGCGGACGGAAGCAAGGAAGCAAACCACCAGATCAGGAATCGTCCGCCACCGGTGACATGCTGACCCGGCGTGGCGGCGAAGAATTGACGGATCTGTGGGATGAACAGGCTCCTGACCGATGCTTCATCGGGGCCCTCGAGCCGGTACGCCTTGGAGAACTCGGCGGAGTCAGTGAAATCGATGTCCTGCATGCCGAACACTTCGCCCAGTCGCGTGAGCCACCCTTCCGGAGTCAGTTCGAACCGGGGAAACGAGACGGCATCCGACTCCCAGATGACGCCAGAGCGGAAATGTACCGCCTTGCCCCCGCCGGTCTTCCATACGTACTCGAACGCCGTGAATATCGCGCCGTTCCTGGTCCCCGTGATCGAATGGCGCCACGAGTCCTCATCGCCCCGGCGGAACTCCTCGAAGACGTCGCGGAATCGGAGTTCGCCTTCAGCCTGCTGAGGTTCGTATCTGAAACCACGGATGAGGCAGTACTCCGCGTAGGCTTCCCGTCGCTGGCGTTCGCGCGAACGCAAGCGCAGCAATGTCGTAGTCGAAAAGACAATTATGGCACCCAGCAGGATGTACCACGGATCGATCATCATCGCGTGCGGGGCCGCTGACCACTAGTTTCCATCCGACCCGACATGCGGGGAAATTTGCGAGTGAACCTGCTGCGCCGCCACCCGGTTGCGATCGCGCTGGTGGTCCTGCTTCTCGCGACCGCGATTCACCCGCTGTCCCCCCTCGTCGACGCCGTCACCGGATCCGCGCCGGGCGACGCGGATCTCGATCGTCCGATCCTGTACGTCATGTTTGCGCCGCTCTCCAACACACTCGACGCACTCACATTCTTCAGCCTGGCGCGTGCGGAGTGGGCAGTTGCCGTCTGGATTCTGGCGCTCGCCGCCTGGGGCGCGCTGCGTCGCTCGGAGACGCCGCTCACGTGGCGGCGCCGCGTCGTGCGCGCGCTGATCGGCCCGGGGGTGCTGATTCTACTCGCCATCGCCGCGGTGCTTATGCCCCGCCCCGTACCGCACCTCACGACCGACGGCGTTGGGACGGTTATCGACTATCACGCGCACACCAATGCCTCACACGATGGGCGGCCGGGATGGACGCTCGCGAAGCTGGCCGAGTGGCATGAGCGGCAGGGGTTCGAAGCGACGTACGTGACGGACCACAACGTCGTGTACGACGGCTCGCTTCCCGTCCCGCCGGACATCTCCATCAGTTTGTTGCCAGGCGTCGAATGGAGCGTCTATCGCCAACATGTGGTGGCAATCGGCCCGGTCGAGGCTCTGTCGCGCGACAGCTTCGGAGAGAGCACGGCGCGGATGGTACGGATCTTCGCGGCGATCGAGCGCCAAGGGGCACTCAGCATCGCCTCGCTCCCCGAGTACTGGCGCAATCATTGGGACGATCTGGGCGCGTTCGTGGTGGCCGGGGTGGACGGATTCGAAATCGTCAACTGCGCGCCGAAGGCACTGGGTTTCCCGCCGGACCGGCGCCGTCAGGTGCTCGCGCTCGCCGGCAGCCACGATTTGGTCGTCGTCGGGGCGAGCGACAATCATGGCTGGGGACGGGTCACGTGCGTCTGGAACGTCTCCCGGCCGGGCGCACAGGGCTTCCATACCAACCGCGTCTTTGCGCGGCCGCTCGCGCTGGTGCAGGGCAACCGGTGGTCCTGGACCGCGGCAGTGACGCAACCGTGGTTCATGCTGCGGTCGTTGAGCTGGAGCGAGCGGGCGAGCTGGCTCACGTGGGTCGTTATCATCCTGCTGTATCGCGCGATGCCCCGCCGCGAAGGTCAGGCGGCAGGCCTCGGGATCCTGGCACGATCGCTGGGGCGTCGCCGCACGGCGGCCGTTCCTAACGAGACCCCGACATGACAGCGCGCAACCAATCGGCGAAGTTGGACGTCTTAATCGCGGGTGATCCTTCCCTTCCTTCTTGCTTTCTTTTGGAGACCGTCCCATGCAGGCAGCAGGTCGGTTCGTAGTACTCGGCGCATTCGTCGCGCTTACGGCGCAAGCGCGGGCGCAGTCGGGGGCGCTGCCGCTGAAGCACGCTCCGGCGCGCACGCGAGCCGCGATCACGCCGGCGGACCTCATGACTCGTCTGTACCTCTACTCGGACGATTCGATGATGGGCCGGATGGCCGGCAGCGAATACAATCTGAAAGCCACCGCGTATATCGCCGCGGAGGTCAAGCGCTTTGGGTTGAGGCCCGCGGGTGACTCCGGCGGTTACTTCCAGAACGTGCCGCTCGTCAAACGCCAGCTCGAGGCGAGTGCGGGACTCTCGGTCGACGGCGCGGCCATGCGACCGTGGGATGATTTCGTGCCGCGCGATCCGGGCCGGGCGACCAGGGCCTTCGACGGCGCGCCAGCGGCCTACGCCGGCGTGCTCGGTGATAGCACGATGCTGACGCCGGATCAGGCGGCCGGAAAATTCATCGTGATCGCCGTGCGGACCGGCCCGAATCTGCCTCCCGCGGCGCAGGTGAATCGCGGCGCGCTGCTCGCGCGGTATCGGACGGCAGCGGGCATCGCGGTGGTGGCACTCGAAACATTCCCGCCGCAGGCGATCAACTTTTTCCGTCAACCTCAGACCATCCTGCGCGATGGCACGCCGACCGGCGATACGACCAGCCTCCCCGTCTACGTGTACGTGAATGCCGCGGGTGCCCGGCTGCTGCTCGGTGCTCCGCTCGACAGCGTGCGCGCGGGCGCGGCGGGAAAGACGGTGCACGGGTCTGTTGCCTTCGTCGAGACGCCCGCCCCGGCGCGCAACGTCGTCGCCATTCTGCCGGGCAGCGATCCGAAGGTGAAGGGGGAGTACGTCGCGATCGGCGCGCATAACGATCACATCGGCTTCGACCAGACTCCGGCCGACCACGATTCGCTGCGCGTGTTCAATGACGCCGTGCGCCGGCTCGAGCTTGCTGCACCCAATCATCGCGTCACGCCCGATCAGGTGCAGCAGATCCATGTGAACGTCGACAGCCTGCACCGCGCCCACGCCGCGCGCCGCGATTCGATCTACAACGGCGCCGATGACGACGGCTCGGGGACGACCGCGGTACTGGAGATCGCCGAAGCGTTCGCCGGCGCGCGCGTAAAGCCGAAACGCTCGATCATTTTCGTCTGGCATACCGGTGAGGAGCTGGGGCTGTTCGGATCGCAGTATTTCACTGATCATCCGACGGTCACGCGCGACTCGATCGTGGCGCAGCTCAACATGGACATGGTGGGCCGCGGCCGCGCCGACGACGAGAATGGCGGCGGGCCGGGATACCTGCAGCTCATCGGCACGCGCCGCCTCTCGACCGAGCTCGGCGATCTGATCGAGACCGTGAACAAGGCCCGGAAGCAGCCGTTCACGTTCGATTATCAGTTCGACGCGACGGGGCATCCGGAGCAGTACTACTGCCGCAGCGATCACTACATGTACGCGCGCTACGGCATCCCCATCGCGTTCTTCACGACGGGCAACCACCGCGACTACCATCAGGTGACGGACGAGCCGGAGTACATCGACTACGACAAGCTCGCGCATGTGTCGCAGTTCGTATACGACATCGCGACGACCGTGGCGAACCTCGACCACCGCGTGGTCGTGGACAAGCCGAAGCCCGATCCGCACGGGAACTGCGTGCAGTAGGCTGCTTGGCTGGCGGCGGGGGCATCGAGCTCCCGTCGCTGGCCTGATGCGGTCCAGCTATCGGCTATAGGCTATTGGCTATCGGGTAACGGCAGCTGCTTGCTTCGTCCGAAGCGCTCGCACCATGCCGGCGAGCAAGCGATGAACTTCGGCGGTCCTGTCGAAGACCGCGCGATTCTCCTGATCCAAGTACCCCAGTCTCGCTGATATCAGCAACTGAGTTTCTAGCTCTCCCAGCGAGCCGTTGGAGACAGACAGATGATAGAGGAATCCACCGAGACCGAACCGACCTCTGCCCTCGGCGATGTTCGATGGAACTGAAACCGCAGCCCGACGAAGTTGCGAGGTCAAGCCGTAGCGTTCGTCGGATGGGAACGACCTTGTGAGGCGATAGATCTCGACGACGAGATCCATGGCCTTCTGCCAAACCTCAAGATCCCGAAATCCGCGGATGAGTCTTCCGTGGGACGCCATCGGGGATCCAACTTACTTGTATGAGCCTCGAACAGACTCATCGTAATCGCGCATCGTGGGCGCAAATTGTTCGCACACCCAATAGCCAATAGCCAGTAGCCGAGATCCGAAAGCCATGGCCGGTTACTCTCAACGTTCACTTGTCGATAAGCTCGGCATCAAGCCCGGGACCCGCATCGCAATTCTCAATGCGCCACGGGGTTACCGGGCGACGTTGGGAAAGCTGCCCGCCGGTGTCACAGTCGCGGTGAATCCACGCGGCCAACTTCCGTTCATTCAGTTCTTCGCCGTGAGCCGCAGCGTGTTAGAGAGCCGCTTCCCCGCGCTCCTACGCGCGCTCGAGCCCGCCGGCGCGCTGTGGGTTTCGTGGCCCAAGAAGGCGTCCGGCGTGCCGACCGATCTGACCGAAGACGTCGTGCGCGAGATCGCCTTGCCCACCGGCCTCGTCGACGTGAAAGTGGCCGCGGTGGACGACGTGTGGTCGGGTCTCAAGCTGGTCCGGCGACTCAAAACTCGGCGTCCTTGACTTTGCATGGCAAAGTGCTTTACTTAGAGTCATGACCGCTCCGCGGCCCCTGCACGACCGTGCGCTCGACAATCTCCAGTTCATCCGCTCCGCCATGGAGCGGGCCGGCTCGTTCACGGCCGTACCCGGATGGGGCATGGTCGTGCTCGGCGTGACGGCGCTCGCAGCCTCGGCCATCGCCGGAGCCCTGCCGGTCGCGCCGGTGTACGGCACGCCGCAAAGTCGCTGGCTCTGGGTCTGGATGTTCGAAGCGTTACTCGGCGCGGGGGTCGGCGTCGCCGCGCTCCTCTATAAGGCCATCCGCGCCGGCGATGCCATCGTCCACGGCCCGGGACGACGCTTCGGCCTCAGCGTGCTGCCACCGTTCATCGTCGGGGCGCTACTGACCTACGTGCTGTGGCAGGCGAAGCAACTCGCGCTCTTTCCGGCGGTGTGGATGTTGTGCTACGGCGCCGGGGTGGTCACGGGCGGCGCATTCTCGATGAGAGTTGTCCCCGTGATGGGGATTTGTTTCATGATCCTGGGCGCGGCGGCGCTGTTCGCACCCGTCAGCTGGCTGGCCTGGCTTCTCGCAATCGGTTTCGGCGGCCTGCACATCGTGTTTGGCATGATCATCGCACGGAGGTACGGTGGCTAAGAGCAACACGGCGCGGATCACCCGCGCGGAAGCGGATCGCCCGGTGAAGACCAAAGTGCAACCGGGGCCGGCGAATCTCGACCGGCTGATTCACGAGCGCGTGCGGCTCGCGATCGTGAGCGCACTCGCCGTGCGCGACAGCCTCACGTTCAACGAGCTCAAGGCGCTGCTCAAGACGAGCGACGGCAATCTCAGCGTCCACGCGCGCAAACTCGAGGATGCGGAGTACATCACCTGCGATAAGTCGTTCGAAGGCCGCGTCCCCAAGACCGAATACCGACTCACCGCCTTCGGCAGGCGGGCGCTCGAGCGCTACCTCGACCACATGGAAGCGTTGATTCGCGCGACGCGGGCGCGCTGACGTGGACTCTTTTTTTTGCGAGATCGCTTTATGAAACAAAGTACTTCCTTCCACGTCGCCATCGTCATGGACGGCAACGGACGCTGGGCGACGCGCCGCGGCTTGCCGCGCGCCGCCGGGCACCGCGCGGGCGCCGAGGCCGTGCGCCAGGCCGTCCAAATCGCGCCGGGCTGCGGCATCACGGCGCTCACGCTGTACGCCTTTTCGTCCGACAACTGGAGCCGGCCGGCCGCCGAGGTGTCGACGCTCATGCGTTTGTTCGCGCGGCATCTCCGCACTGAGACGGCCGAGCTCGCCGCCCAGGGTGTCAAGCTCACGGTGATCGGGAGGCGCGACCGGCTGCCCGGCTCGCTCGTCACGGCGATCACGGCAGCCGAAAAAGGAACGGCGGGCGGTACCCGTCTCGACCTGCGGATCGCCGTGGATTACTCCGCGCGCGCCGCGATTCGCGCCGGCACGCTGCTGCCCGATGTCGATCTCTTGATCCGCACCGGCGGCGAGCAACGGTTGTCGGATTTCCTGTTGTGGGAATGCGCCTACGCCGAGTTATGGTTCACCGATCGGATGTGGCCGGATTTCGGCGCGCCCCAGCTGGCGGCCGCGATTCACGAGTTCCACTCACGCGACCGCCGATTCGGCGGTTTGCCGACGAGGGAGGCGGTATGACGGTGCTCCCGACGGTCTCGTCCCGCACCAGGCTCGGCCTCGAGATTCTCGCCGCGGGTGCCATCGGTGGCGTCGTGGGAGACGGGTTGCTCCGCGCGATGCCATGGGGGTTGAACGTGGCGATCGGCACGGCGGGTCTGGTGACCGCCGGTGTCTGGCTGATCCGTCGTCACCACGTCAAACCTGGACCCGATGCGGCGTGGCTGGCGATCACGGCGTTGCTGCTCGGACTCGCCTTCTTGCGCCGGGACGCCGCGACGCTTGCCGCGTTCGATACCATCGCGCTCATCGGGGCGCTTGCCCTCGCGGCGGCGAGCGTTCAGGGAGAGTTCATTGCCAACTGGTATCCCTTCGACCTCATCCGCGGGGTCGTCAGCGCCACCGCGTCAAGCATTTTCGGCGGCTTTGTCCTCGTGCTGAGCGACATCCAGTGGCGCGAGCTGCCACAGGACGATCGGCTCCGCAATGTCCGCCGCGTTGTCTTGGGCGTTGCGCTCGCCACACCGATACTGCTGGTGTTCGCGGCGCTCTTCGCGTCGGCCGACCCGGTCTTCAGCAACGTCCTGACGAACCTTTTTGCGTTCGACGCCGAAACGGTCATCTCACACACATTCTTCATCGGCTTTTGGGCGTTTCTCGTAGCCGGGTATCTCCGCTGGTCATTCCTCGGTCATCCGTTCCAGGGGCTCACGCCGGCAAACAGGACCGTGGCGAGTATCGTGCCCCTGGCCACGGCGCTCGGACTGTTGAATGCGCTGTTCCTCCTGTTCGTCGTCGTCCAGCTCCGCTACTTCTTCGGCGGCGCCGCGCTGGTCGAAGCAACGAGTGGGCTGACCTACGCGGAGTATGCGCGGCGCGGCTTTTTCGAGCTGATGACCGCCAGCGGTCTCGTGCTTCCCATCCTGCTCGGCGCGGAAGCACTGGTCCGCGGCGCGACGGCCGCACAGGTCCGTGTATTCCGCCAGCTGGCGGGTCTGCTGCTCGGGCTGCTCCTCGTCATCATGGCCTCGGCACTCCAGCGCATGCGGCTGTATGTCGCGGCGTTCGGACTGTCCACGGACCGACTGTACGCGACGGCGTTCATGATCCTGCTGTTGGGCGTGTTCGCCTGGTTCGCGTGGACGGTGCTGCGCGGGCAACGGCAGCGCTTTGTGTTCGGCTCGCTCATGCAGGGGCTCGCCGTGCTCGCCGGTCTCCATCTCCTCAATCCTGATGCTTTCGTCGTGAAGTCAAACCTCAATCGTCCCGCGGCTGAGCGGCCTTTCGATGCTAAGTACGCGTTGACGCTCGGTGGAGACGCCGTCCCGGCGCTGATCGACGCGATGCCGCGACTGGGCGCGGAAGAACGTTGCGTCGTCGTGCGCGGCCTCCTTGCCCGCTGGGACAAAGCGGATACCGATTGGCGTACCTGGAACTGGAGTCGCGCGCGTGCCCGTCGCTTGGTCCGCACCCAGGCCGACGCCTTGAAGGCTTCGTGTCCACAGACATCACCGGGAGCCGCTCCATGATTACTGACGGCTTGAACCTGTTCACGGTCCTGCTCTCGGTGGGCGCCGTGCCGGTGGGGGAAACGCTCATCCTCCTCTACGTGATCGCCCGATTGACGAAGCGTGAGCCGTTCGCGCGGATCACG
>Ga0137374_10008615_pt1 | contig 12061 bp, 11 predicted proteins | sample SagtaG_20_FD_104811 | JGI IMG/M metagenome (GOLD analysis project Ga0137374, IMG submission 104811) | Vadose zone soil microbial communities from Sagehorn Ranch, Mendocino, California, USA - Sage1_R_100_16 metaG | ecosystem: Environmental > Terrestrial > Soil > Vadose zone | place: USA...
CATGGCGCCGACGAGGTGATCATCTCCACCTACCCGCGCGGCGAGTCGAATTGGCTCGAGACGGGCATCGTCGATCGGCTGCGCGACGAGCTCGATGTTCCCGTCACGCACGTGGTCGTCCAACCTGACCGCGCGTCGCAGCCCGCCGCGCGGTAGCAACGGTCACCGCAGGCGGCCCAGCACCTCGCTCGGTCCGAGCTTCCCCCGACCCGCCATCCGACGATTGGGGCCACCCACGCGCACAATCAGCGTCGCAGAGCTTCGCTCGGCCGACGGCGATGGCCGCGCTTCCGCGGAAGCGCTGCTCGGGTTCGAAGGCCGGCTCAGCGCTCATCGACCCGCCGGCCGCGCGCGAACCGCAAAACAGCGCGGCTCGCTTCGATCATCAGCTGGACTCGTGCGCCTGGAGTCAGCTGGCGATGGACCGCGATCCGCACGGGATCGTTCCACGTCGCCGGCTGCGCGCGCGGGGAATGCGGTTCGACAGGGTCGGCGCCCATGACGTTCTCAATGATGACGCTGCGCCGGATGGCAATCGCTCTCGAGAATCCCGCCGGCCCCTGGATCGGCACCGCGGTCAGCGAACGCGCCATCGCGTGCCGGGCAGGCTGCGGCCTTGACCCGAAGGAGGAAGCGGCCAGCGCCAGCCATCGCCGAGTTCGTCCTGTTGGCAGCGAATCCGCGTGCGGCGCGGGGTCCCGGCTGCGGGCCCTCCTAGGCGCGGGTGGGCTCAGGACGACTCATGCCGGACCGGGCTCTCCGGGATTTGACGCCGTTTGCCGGGAATTTCCGGACTGAATCCGGACTCGCGCTGTCATCCTGCAGGCGGGGGGAGCTGCCTACGCGGGCGGCGAGAGGTTTCGTTCGGAAACCGGGCTAGGGCTAGGCTGAGCTTCGCTGGCGCAGCTGAGCGACACCCGCGTCCTGGTGACCGGCGGCACGAGCGGCCTGGGGCGGGCGATGGCGCAAGCGCTCGCGCAGGCAGGCGCCCGGGTGGTGGTGACCAGCCGCCACCGGGAACGAGCGCGGGCCACCGCCGCGGAGCTGGGCGCCGGAGCGCTGGGAGTCGAGCTCGACGTCCGCGACGCCAGCTCGGTGTCGGCGGCGGTCGACAGCGCCTACGGGATGCTCGACGGGCTGGACGTACTGGTCAATAACGCCGGGATCGGGATGCTGACCGTCAACCCGCGGTTCATGACCGAGCCGCAGCCATTTTGGGAGGTGCCGCCCGCCGGCTTTCGCGACGTGCTGGAGACCAAGGCGACCGGGACGTTCCTAGTCTCCCGGGCGGTGGTGTCGCGAATGCTGAGCGCCGGCGGCGGACGGGTGGTCACGATCTCGATGAGTGAGCAGACGATGATCCGCCGCGGCTTCATCCCCTATGGACCCTCCGGCGCCGCCGTGGAGGCCCTGGCCCGGGTGATGGCCGCCGACCTGGCCGACACGCCGGTCACCGCCAACATCCTGCTGCCCGGCGGGGCGACCGCCACCGGGATGATCCCCGACGAGCTGCGAGATGAGCTCCGCGCCAACCTGCTCGACCCGGCGATCATGGGACCGCCGATCGTCTGGCTGGCCTCTCCGGATGCCGCCGGAGTCCATGACGAGCGGATCGTCGCCCGCGACTTCGACGACTGGCTGGAGACGCGCGAGAAAAAGAACCTGTGAAGGCGTGGTTTAGGCGGCGGAGGCGTCTTCTTCCTAATTGAGTTCGGCCGCCTCGCTGAGCGCGGTTAGCAGCGCGGCGGTGGCGGGCGGGTCGGGCGGCTCCCCGTAGGTCGCGGCGTAGATGCGCCGCGGTGACCGTGGCAGCTCCGTAGCGACGATGCCTTCGACACGGTGGGCGCGCAGGGCGAGTCCCGGGATTGTCGTCACGCCCAGTCCGGCAGCGACGAGCGCTTGCATCACGACCATGTCGTCGGAGGTGTAGGCGATTCGCGGCTCGAAGCCCTCGTCGGCGCACAGCGACAGCAGGTGGCTGCGGCACCGTTCGCAGCCGGCGATCCAGGTCGCGTCGCGCAACCCGGCGAGTTTGCCTACTCGGCGGGTCGAGAGCAGGTACACCGGATCGTTGAGCAGGTGGTGCAGGCGGATGTTGTCCGGCTCGGGCTCGGTCTGGTCGTAGCGGAAGATGACGGCGACGTCGACCTTGCCGGCGCGGAGCAACTCGAGCGCCTCGGGCGGATGCGTGTCGGTCAGGGTGATCTGCAGCTCGGGATGCCTGCTGGCTAGCGCCGCTATGGCTCGCGGCACGAGTGACCCAATAGCGGACGCGAAGCCAGCCAGGCGCACGTGCCCGGCGTTCAGCCCCACGTGGGCGGACAGTTCGGCGTCGGCGGCATCGATTCGCCCGATGATCTCGGCCGCCCGATCGGCCAGGAGCCGCCCCGCCTGGGTGAGCCGGATGCCGCGCCCGACCCGTTGCAGCAGCTGCGCGCCGGTCTCGACTTCAAGCCGTGCGAGGTGGTGGCTCACCGACGGCTGCGAGTAGTGCAGCTCCTTCGCCGCAGCGGTGACCGATCCGTGTCGAGCGACTGCGTCGATGACTCGCAGCCGAGTTACATCCAGCATGCATCAACTCTATCTATTAATTACTACGAAGTTTGGCATTGGACCTATAAGACGATCCGGCGCACACTGCGGTCATGAGCACGACACAGATACGCCCGGCTATCGAGCTGAGCGAACTTCTCGACGGCATCCGCGCGGCGGTGGCCGTGCCCGTCAGCCGGTCGGACACCGCGCAGCTCGTTGCGGAGCAGCTGCGCCAGCACCCGCCCAGCCCCGATCTGCTGACCGCCCAGCAGCGCCTCGGATCGCCAGACGGCTACCGCAGCCACACCCTGCACGTCGAGCCCGACGGTTCGTTCTCGGTCGTCGCCCTGGTCTGGCGGCCGGGACAGGTGACGCGCATCCACGACCACCTGACGTGGTGCGTGTTCGGCGTCATCCAGGGCGTCGAGCACGAAGAGCTGTTCGACGCCGACCTCAACCTCGTGGGCCGCAGCGACAACCACATCGGCGATGTCAGCGGATTCGCGCCGCCCGGCGACATCCACCGGGTCCACAACACGGCCGGCACCACGGCGATCTCGATCCACATCTACGGCACGGACGTCACGCGAACGGGCTCCAGTGTCCGGCGCTACTACGACTGAACGACAGACTCAACTGAATCAACAGCCAGACGGTTTCCATGGCGAGAACGGCAGGCGCAGATTCCCGGCGAGACTCCCGCTTCGGCCCAATCGCAACATCCTGACCCGCCTTGCTGCTCAGCCGTGCCGATCGCATGTGGGGCGCCACGACCCGCGCACGGTGCTCTCTAACCCCCGCGCGCGATGATCTGCTTCGCGACGTACTCGGCGTCCCGGCCAGCGCCGAGGAGCAACATCGAGCTGAACGCGTACTGAAACGCAAGTCCTGTGAAGTACAGGCCCGGTGCGGACGGCACGATGCCTCGCTCCTCCTGCGGCCACCCGTCTTCGCCCGTGACCGGCATCTCGATCCAGCTGAAGTCTTGTTTGAAGCCGGTGCACCAGATCACGTTCGCCACGTCCAGGACGCGACCGTCGTCGAGCAGCGGTAGGCCGTCGCGAGCCCCGACTGCCCTGGCGGTCACTCGCTCGACCCCGGCGGCAGCCAAATCGGCACGCTTGAACCGCAGCAACGGGCCGCCGTGCGACCTGATCTCGTGCCGCATCTTCCGCCCGATCGGCGTGCGGGTCGTCAGGACCCGGCGCGCGAGGAACGAGAGCACACGCCAGATCGCCCTCCCCGGTCGCCCCTCGATGTTGAACGGGACCTGCCCGGTATCGCGACCGCAGAGCACGGTTTCGTGATCGCATGCCACATCCATCGCAACGTCCGCTCCCGAGTGCGCCGCGCCAACGACGAGGACGGGGCCATCTCGAAGGTTCCCAGGATTCTTGTACTGGCTCGAGTGGAGCTGCAGGATCCCGGGGTCGAGTTCGGCGGCAAAGGCGGGGGTATAGGGATGCCCGAAGGTTCCCGTTGCGACGACCACGTTTTCGGCTTCGAACCGGCGCTTGCCGCAGGCGACGACGTAGCCCTGCCCATTCTTCGAGACCCCCGCGACTCGAGTGCTACCGCGTATGGGCAGCTCGAATCGGGTTGCGTACTGCTCGAGGTAGTCGGCGGTTTCGTCCTTGGTCGGGAAGCTCCACGCGGGCGCGGGAAACGGCATGCCCGGCAGCCCGTCGAGGCACGCGGGGCTGTACAGGCGAAGCGAGTCCCAGTGCCTGCGCCAGTTGTCGCCGACGCGCTCGTTCGCGTCCAGGATCAGGAAGGGTCGATCCCGTTTGGCCAGGTAGTGCCCAATCGAGAGCCCGGCCTGGCCTGCGCCGACGATGACAGTCTCGAAATGCTCGGTGTCGCCGGTCATGACGTCGGTCCCGCCGCTTGGAGGTTCCCCATGACCACGGCGATTGTCTCGCGGAGCCCTTCCGTTGGGCTGAACTCGACGATCTCCGCGCCGGCGTAGTGGATGGGTGTGTGTTCCGGTGGCACGTAATAGGCATCCCCAGCCACGTAGGTCTCCTCGCTGTCCGCAAACCGGAAGGTGATCATTCCCTCGAGGACGTAGCCCCAGCGCGGAACCTGGCAGCGGTCGTCGGGGAGGCCTTGAAACCAGTCGGCGAGGTCAGCATCGGCGGAATGCGACTCGAAGCACACCGAGTAGCCGCCCTCGAGGTCCTCGGTGTGTACGTCAAGGCCCTCCAGCGACACGGCCTCGGACGCTGTTTCTTTCGATACCTTGGGCATGCTCTTGCTCCTCTGGCTCGCTGGTGGCCCGGAACTGGGCTTCGGAGCGAGGCTAGGCGCGGCGGATCAGCCGCGCATCGGGCGAACCACCCAACTTTCGGTCCCGACGGCGATGGGTGATTCCACCCACCGCCGCGCTCACAGGATCTTGTGCTCGTAGGCGAACGCGGTGGCGGCGGCGCGCGACGACACGCCGAGCTTGGTGAAGATGTTGCTCACGTGGCGCTCGACGGTCCGCTCGCTGAGGACGAGCTCGGCCGCGATGGCCTTGTTGGTCTGGCCGGCCGCGACGAGACTCAGAACCTCGAGCTCGCGACCCGTCAGCCCGTGCAGCTCGCGCGAACCGGAAGGCGCGGCCAGCGCGTCGATCCGGGCGATGTCCGGAACGGCTCCCAGCTTCGCGAAGGCGTCACGCGCGGCCTCCTGCTCCAACCGGGCCGCGTCGCGGTCGCCAAGGGCCAGGCACGCCTGCGCGACCCGTTCTCGCGCGCGGGCGACCTCGTAGGGCGCGTCGAGCTCCTGCCACGCCTGCGAGGCGCGCCGCAGCCACACCAGGGCCGCCTCGGGATCCCCGTCGGCCAGCTCCACGGCTCCCTTGGCGCATGGCACCACCGCATCCAGCATTCCGCCCTCGTACCCCACCGCAATCTCCTCGAGCTCGAGGCAGGCGCTGCGCGCCGCATCCACGTCACCGGCAGCGAGCGCGATCTCGACGAGTGCGGGCAGCAGCCCGGCGCGCCCCGACCGCTCGGTCGTCTCGCCAAGCGCCCGCCGGATCGCGGCGAACGCGGCGTCGGTGTCTCTCTGCGCCAGCCGCAGCAGCGCGAAACCCGGCTGGGGCTCCCGCCCGCGCTGGCTGGCCTCGCGGTATTCCTCCTCGGCAGCGGCGAAGCTCCCCCGCAATCGATGAAGATCTCCCCGCAGGTATACGGCCTCGCCGGCAGCGCGCTGGTTCTGTGCCTCAAGACAGCGCCGGCTTGCCCGCCGCGCCTCCTCCAGGGCCTCCGCCCACGCGCCGCGCAGACCCAGGATCTCGGTTCGGTGCACGAGGCAGCGACCGGTGAAAGCGACCATGTCGGGCTGCTCCTGACACCACGCTGCGAGTGCGGCGGTCCACTCCTGCGCGCGGCGGAGATCGTAGGCGGCCCGACACCCGAGGATCACGCCGCAGTAGACGATGCCGCTGACGATCGACGAGAGCTCGCCGTTCGTGACGGCCACCATCGACTCGTCCAGCAGCGCCAGTCCCTCCTTCGCCTGCCCGTGACTGACCAGGAGCTGGCCCTGGGCGTGAACGGCGAGGGCCAACAGGTCGGCATCGCCGAAGCGCTCGGCGATCCCGGCCGCCTCGGCCGCGGTCGCGATCGCGGCATCCAGATTGCCCCTCGCCTCGTGCTCGAACATGAGCGGCATCAACAGGTAGCCTTGCTCGACGCACTCGCGACCCTCGCGCTCGACGAGTCGTCGCGCCCGCCCTAGCCATCCCCCCGCGCGCCCCATCTCGCCCTTCTGGGCGAGGGTCATGCCCACCCAAACTGCGCAGCGCGCTGCGTTCAGCGCTTCGCCGGCGTTCAGGTGAGCTTGGTGCGCGCGCCCGAGCACGCTGAAGTACTCGTCCTGCCGGCCGATCATGTAGGCGGCCGTTGCCAGCAGCTCGAGGTCGTCGGCCGCTAGGGACGCCTCCCGATCGGCGCCCGACAGGGCCGCATAGGCATCGCTCCATGCACGATCTGCGTAGAGCCTGCGGCCCTGTTCGACCTCAGCGACGGCATCCACCATGTGGTGATTATCGTCGCCAAGCGGCACCAGGCGTCAGCGATCGGAAACCTGCCGGATCTCGGACCGAAGGACGGCGCCGACGCCGACCATTTTCGTACGTCACCGGCATCGCCGCTTCGCTTTAGCCCCGCGAACGAGTGTCCTCGATAGGGAGTTCGAGACCGCTCGGAATGGACGACAACCAGGCGTCTGGGGCTAGCCGGGCCGAGCCTCGACAGGCTCCTGCTCGGGAAGCAACGCGGTCGTCTTGAAGGGCCTGGCGGGTCGGGTCGCGCTACTCGGGGAGCGCCTCCCGGGTTGGCGTGGTGTCCGGGTGGGTGGATCGGTAAGGCCGCCCACGAGGAGGTCGAGGTTCTACCTTCACGATCGCGTGGGCGTTTTCTTGCCTGGCGAGCGCGACCAGCTGGTCGTCGTCTCGGTCGCAGGTCACGGTCGGCGCGTTCGCCGGTCGGTGTCCGCGCTGCCGTGTCCGAGAGGCGAGAAGGCGCTGTCTCGGGCAGATTGTGTCAACCGGCACGATCGAACCCATGACCTTCTGCGTCGCCGGTACAAAAGGTCCGCGGTTCGAACGATCAGAGTTCCCGGCAAACAAGCACCTTCTATCCTTCTACAGGCGGTATCCAGCAGGCTTGCCGCGGGTCCGGCCTCGGTCCGGGGTGACACAAACGCAGCAGTCGGCTGACCGACGGAAAAAGACCTGCCGCAACTGCACGCTCCGCTTACGAACCAGACGTTGTCGGCGAGCCTGCTTCAGGCGTACGAGATGAGTTCGAGCAGGCTGCCGTCAGGGTCGCGGAAGTACACGCTCCTTCCCTCGCCGCGCGCACCGTCGCGCTGCACCGGGCCAAGCTCGACCTCCACGCTATGGGCGCGCAGGTGGTCGATCGCGCCCTCGATTGGTCCAGGCCAGACGAAGCAGAGATCGCTTCCGCCCGGCTGCACCGGAAGCCGCGCAACCGGGTCTGGTCTAAGGCCGGGCCCATGGACGTTGAGCTGCTGTTCGCCGAAGCGGTACATCGCAACACCGTCTGGATCGCCGACGAGCTCCGCGCCGAGGACATCGCGATAGAAGGTGTTTGAGCGCGACCGCTCGGAGACATGGATCACGCAGTGATCGAGCCGGATCTCCATCGGGCGACCTTACTGTGGGAGCCGCTAGTGCTTCGCGCGATTTTCGCAGGCGGCGTCGGCAGTGCCGCGGGCGCCCAACGGGTCGTGTCGACCGCTGCGTTCGGGCATCATCTATCCGGCCCTTTGGCTTTGCCGCGGTACGTGGACCAAATCCGAAACGCCGTACGCTCGCAGCGTGACCGAGTCCACCAGCGAGCGCTACCTCCGGCTGGGGCTAGAGCTGGGCCGGCACGTCGAGGGGATCGTCGACGCCTACTACGGTCCGCCGGAGTTGGCAGCCGCTGTCGACGCGGCGCCGCCGGTCGACCCGAAGGCGCTCGTTACCGCCGCAGAGCTGTTGCTCGAGGAGCTCGAAGACGGCTGGCTGCGCGACCAGGTGATCGGCTTGCGTACCTGCGCTGGCGTGCTAGCGGGGGAGTCTCTGTCGTACGCCGATGAGGTGGAGGGCTGCTTCGGCGTGCGGCCAAGCTATACCGACGAGGCTGTCTTCGAGACCGCGCACGAGCGACTCGTCGAGCTGCTCCCAGGCGACGGGTCGCTGGCCGAGCGTCTCGAACGCTGGAAGAACTCGATGCTGGTACCTCCAGAGCGGGTCGAGCGTACGGTGGCGGCTGTCATCGAGGAAGCGCGTGCGTGGACGCGTGAGCTGGTCGAGCTGCCAGATGATGAAGAGGTCGTCCTCGAGGTCGTGCGGGACAAGCCCTGGCTCGCGTTCTGCGAATACCGCGGCGATTTATGCAGCCGCATAGCAATCAACGTCGACTTGCCAGTCTCCGCGGTGGAGCTGCTCCACATCGCGATCCACGAGACGTATCCCGGCCACCACGCCGAGCGCTGCATGAAGGACCAGCTGCTCGTACGCGGCCGAGCGCTGCTGGAGGAGACGCTTGTGTTGGCTCCGACACCGCAGTCGCTCGTGTCAGAGGGAATCGCCGAGCTCGCGCCGACCGTCCTGCTCGACGGCGACGGCGGGGTGGCGCTGGCCGCGGTCATCCGTGACGCCGGCATCGAGGTCGACATCCCTCACGCGCTCGCCGTCGAGCGGACGCTCGAGCCGTGCCGGTGGGCGGAGGTCAATGCCCCCCTGATGCTGTACGAACGGGGAGCGAGCGACCCCCAGGTGCACGCATACCTCGAGCGGTGGGGTCTGATGACCCCGCGGCTAGCGACCCATCTAATCCGCTTCCTCAGGGAGCCGACCTCCCGGACATACGTGATCAACTACCCGGCCGGGCGAGAGCTCTGCCGCTCGTACGCTGCGGGACAGTCCGAGCGTTTCCGCCGCCTGATCACCGAGCAGGTACGCGTCCGTGATCTGCTCGACGCGAACGCCGTAGAGCCCAATCTCGCTCGAGCGGTCAGCGTGGCGCGGAGCACGAGTCTGCCTCTTGACGACGGCTGGGTGGCCGCCAGCTCAGTACCTGATGGCTCTCGGCACCGACAGCTCCCGTAGTACGACTCCCGTGACATTGAACCGCGTGCGCGACGCGCCGAGGCCGACAGGCGTGATGACAGGCTCGGCGTGCGCTCCGTGCTCGCCCTCGCCCTCCTCCCGCTTCTCTGGTGTCGCCTCACTGTCGCAATGCGCGATTTCCACTAGCGGCGTCGGGAGCGGGCCGCCCTCGGGCTTCACAGCCTCCGGGCAGCCACAGGCGAGGGGAAGACCGGACGGGTCAATTGCTTGAAACCTCGTTGATGCCTCGTGAGGCAGACCCCCGTTCGATGGGATGTTTTGGCGGGGGGTAGGGTCGCGGGTGCCGGTCAAGGAGACGACTTGGCCGGGTGAGCACCCCGTCCTCGGGGTAGAGAGGGGACCCACTCCGGTCGCAGCTCCCGCGTGCGGAACGCGGTAACCCCGTCGGGGTGTCAGGGGGCACCGAAAAGTGCGCCAGTATCGGGCGCCGAAAAGTGCACCACTCGATGGCGGGTTCCGCCGGTCAGGCGGAGCCGCGTAGCGGCGGAGCCTGGGCGGCGGGCACGATCCCTGTGCCCCGCTCTCTGAGCCGGTAGCTCTTGCCCTTCAGCGTGACCGGGCCTCGCCGGGAAGGCGGCCGCCGTGCGCGCGTCGAACACCGTTGGCCACCGCCTCGGGGAGCGGTCCGTCGCCGACCCACGGCGCACCCGCGATGCGCAGAAACGCCCGCAGCGTTTCCGGATCGGCGCCGAGACCCTCAGTCAGCACCGCGTTCCCGATGCGCTCGAGGTGCTCGACCTCCCGATCGCCCGGCACCAGGTGGTAGAGCGGGGGCTCGATCAAGGTAAGGGAACGCACGTCGTTCGGCCTCTGGGCCGCAGCGATCAGGGTTCCAAGGACGCCATAGGAGTGGGCCACGACATGAGGACGCGCGCTGAGCAGCGGAAGGACATCGACGGCGTCGAGCTCGAAGTCCTGGCGCCCGTGCAATGGCGGCGGGCTTGGCGGGTAGCCGCGACGATGGACCGAGGCAAGCGTCCACCGCGCACGCAGAGGCGCAAGGTCTCCCCAGGTGGCGCCCGGACTTGCACCCCCATGTACCAGCAGGATCTCGGGGCCGTCGCCCTCGCGTGTCACCCAGATCCCGGACACGACCCCACAGTAGAGGGAGCGCGTCGAGGCGCTCTGTTGCTTCGCGACTTGCGAGCGTCTCTGTGGCCGAGTCGACACGCTCGAGATGGACGAGCCGCGGGGGTGGAGTCGGATGCTCGCGCCGATCGTCCGCCCGCTCACTTTCGTTCCCGAAGCAGGCGTGACGGTACCCCCAGCCCGGACGTCTCCGGCTCGCGCAGCCGCGAGAGCACTAGCCCGGCCAGCATCCGCCGCGGAGCACAGAAGCGCATTCGGCGCTGCTCATGTCGGCTCGCCGTCAGACGTGCGCGAGTACACGGTCGAGCGGGCGAGGTACTCGGCTGAGATCGAGCGCCTCCACGAGCGGCGCGGCGAATCGGATCTTCCAGTTCGTCAGGAAGCCGCGCAGCTGTTCCTCGGTCGTTCGGGCCCGATGCGCGGGCTGCTTCTGGTAGGTACGAAACGATCCCAACTTCCCATGCGCGGCCAGGACCTCCTCCACCACGGGAGCACCAAGGCAACGGACCAGCTCGTCCTCCAGATCCCTTTCGCACACGTAGAAGCCGAGCCGTTCCATCTCCGCGCGGCCGAGATCGACACCAAAGCCGGCGCGCCCAAGAGCACGTCCGAGCTCGCCCGCCTCTCCCGCATCGAAGAGACCGGCCAGCCCGACGTCGGAGCCACGCGGACCGTAGAGATTCAGGAACCGGCCGACCGCCTGCGCGCCCCCGATCGGCAGAACGGAAACGCCTTCGGCCGCCAGATCCCGGCCACGTCGGAGCGCAAGCGCCTCCAGCGCGACCTTGTCACTGACACCCTCAACCAGCACGACTGCCCGCGGCTCATCGATCCCCGGCAGTCTGACAACAGTTAACCGGCGCAGGCCGCGCCGTCCGGCAGCCCCAACAGAGGCGCACTTCCGCGAGCAGGTCTGGGCAACTCAGAGGGGCCTCGACAGAGCAGCCGTGTCGCACCTCCCGGAGACGCACATGCTCCGCACGACCAACAGCAGCGCATGCTTGGAGTGCTGCTCCAAGACGGGAGGGACGGCGGCGCGCGAGCCGATCCACTGCCCGCGGACGCTTCCGTCTCGTCCCGGGCAGGCACGTCGTCGCAGTAACGGTGGGCTCTCGCTCTCGAGCGATTCGATCCGAACCTTGGCGCTGCCCTCCGCATGGCGAGCGTAGAAGTGAGGCGGTCCGTGGTCGTCGAAAACATCGCGATCGAGATCCCGAAGAACCGACTGATCCAAGCCCCACCCATGCTGCCGCCAGGTGATCCAGCCTTCAGCGAGCAAGGGTTCGCCGCCGTGCGACGGGTCGGAGCGTGCCTGCTCACCAAGCACGCGATCCAGCGAATCTCACCCCAGTTCGACGGGGCGAGTTGGCGGCCGGGGCCGACGGGGTATAGCTCCTGTACGACATACCTCGGGGAGGAGGATTTATGCGCGCTAGATCCATCTTCGTCGCAAGCTTGGCGGTGGCTGCGCTTGCCGGTGCTCCCTCGGCGCGCGCTCACACGTTTGGCCTGACCGGGCCGAACCTCGCTTCGACCCCGAGCCCATTCGCGGGCTGCTCGGTCGAAGCCGAAGACCCAGACAACGTCAACTTTCCGAACACCGAGCCCGAGCCGTTCGCCGCGGTGAACCCGGCGACCCCGCTTAACGTCGTCGGCGTCTACCAGCAGGACCGTTGGAGCTCCGGTGCCGCGAAGGCCCAGGGCACCGCGGCTTCCACCGACGGTGGCCTTTCCTGGACCGGGCACGCGGTCGTTCCGTTCAGCGAGTGCGCCGGCGGCGACCCCGACTACGACCGCACGACC
>Ga0137374_10008617_pt1 | contig 12061 bp, 8 predicted proteins | sample SagtaG_20_FD_104811 | JGI IMG/M metagenome (GOLD analysis project Ga0137374, IMG submission 104811) | Vadose zone soil microbial communities from Sagehorn Ranch, Mendocino, California, USA - Sage1_R_100_16 metaG | ecosystem: Environmental > Terrestrial > Soil > Vadose zone | place: USA...
AAGACGGTCGGAGCGGACCCTGTCCCGCACGATGTGCATGCTCGCCACCTCCACGCAATCCTGCGGCTCTGCGAATTCACCCCGCTTGGCCGGCACGGCCGACCTGCTCGACGGGGCCGTAGCGCCTTTCCCGCTGACTGCGGCGGCGCCTGCCGTACTGGAAACCGCGACCTCGAACACGTCCGGGCGGCCCTGGTCGCGGGCTGCGCCACCGGCGTCGGGATCGACCGGCAAACAGGCCACCTTCCTGGCAGGCCGGCTCCTGGCTGGCGGTACCGCGTTCAGCCAAGGCTGGTACCCCACGGACCCATGCCACGGATACGGGTTGGGCTGATCCGGATGATGTATCCAGGGGGCGGGTCGGGCATGGGCGGGAAGTCCGTGCCCGGGCCGATGTAGCGCTGGGCGAGCCGGTGCAGCAGCGCCGCCGCGCCGCCCTCGTCGATGCGCGCCGTGCCCTCGACGACCAGGTAGTGCTGCATCCCGTGCTGGTGGCCTTCGGCCTCCAGCGACACGGACACCCGCGGGTCCCGGCGGATGTTGCGGACCTTCTGGTCGACGAACAGCTTTCCGACGACGATGTCGTTGCCGTCCAGCCCCACCCATACGATCGTCACGTGCGGGCTGCCGTCAGCGTTGATCGTGACCAGATGCGCGAGGCGTCCGGACTCGATGACGGCCCGTGCGGTTGCCGGAATGTCGACCATGTAGGCGCCCTCCTGGACGCACGGTACGGCGAAATCCGTTGACTAACAAGGACGTCGCGCTACGGCCCGGGGTTCGATCCAGAGCGGGGCAGGACAGGCGCCACATCGGCAGACTGGATGGCGGACCAGGCGCCGTGAACAGGGAACGGGACGCTCGTTGCACTACCTACGGTGCCGTAAGCTACGGTACCGTAGGTACGACGTGAAGGGAGTTCGGTTCGATCTCTGCGCGCCGACGCGTGGTGGGGCTGCACCTGTGGGTGTCGGATCCGATCGGTGCCGCCGCGCACCGGTCGCACCCGTTGACGGGAGGACGACGGTGACTACCACCGCGGGTACGTGCGGGGAGCGCCCGACGCCGTCGCCTACCTCGACACACCGGACCAGACCGAAACAGCCCGATCCCCGCGGAAACCGCTGAGCGGCAGGCACCGACATCGAGTCCAAGGGGGCGCGGAATGAGTCGTAGCCAGGAGATCCGCGCCGTGGGGCGGCTGGCCGGTGACGTACTCGTGGGGGTGGTGGACACTGTACGCGACGTCCACCGGGCGGTCGCGCGGCGGGTGTTTGCGGCGGTCGGACCGGTGGCGGCGCCGGTCCGGGTGGTGCATGACAGCATCACCAGCGGGGTGTACGGGGTGGTTCGCGGCGCCCATGCCGCGCTCCCGCGGGGCGCGACCGCGGTGGCTGCCGTCGGCGCCGGCCTGGCCGACCAGTCGCCGCTGTCGGACAGCCCGCCGGCCGGGCTCATCCTCGGCGTGCTCAACGGCCTGTGGGGAGACACCCTCGCGCAGCGACATCCCGAACTGGCGCTGACGATGAGCGTGCGAGCGCTGGGCGGCGACGTGCCGACCACCGTCGGCGGGCTCGCCGCTGCCTACCCGGCGGCGACCTCGCGGATCGCGGTGTTCGTGCCCGGACTGTCCGAGACCGAACAGTACTGGTCGCTATCCGCGCGTCGGCACTACGGCACCGAGCACAGCACGCACGGCTCGCGCCTGCAGCACGACCTCGGATACACCCCGGTGTACGTGCGCTACAACAGCGGCCTGCACGTCAGCGACAACGGGGGTCGCCTGGCACGGCTGCTCGACGAGTTGGTCGCGGGCTGGCCGGTGACCGTCGACGAGATCGTGCTGATCGGGCACTCCATGGGCGGGCTGGTCGCCCGCAGCGCCTGCCACCACGCCGCCTCCGGCGGGCACCCGTGCACACCGCTCATCCGCCACGTCTTCTGCCTGGGTACCCCGCACCTGGGAGCCCCGCTGGAGAAGGGGCTCAACGCCGCCGCCTGGCTGGCGGCCCACGCCCCGGAGTCCCGGCCGCTGGCCCGCCTGGCCAACCGGCGCAGTGCCGGGGTGAAGGACCTCCGCTATGGGTCGCTGGTCGAGCAGGACTGGCGCGACTGTGACCCCGACGAGTTCCTGCGCGACCGTTGCACCGAGGTACCCTTCCTGCCGCACGCTGCCTACTACTTCATCGGCACCACGGTGACCGCCGACCGCGACCACCCCGTGGCGAGGATCATCGGCGATCTGTTCGTGCAGCTTCCCAGCGCCTCGGGTACCGGGCGGCGCCGCCGTATCCCGTTCGCGCCGGACAACGGACGCCACCTCGGTGGCTTGCACCACTTCGACCTGCTCAACCACCCTGACGTCTACCACCAGATCCGCATCTGGCTGGCCCCGCCGGGCACCGGGCCGGTACATAGAAGCCATCTCGACGGATTAGATCTTTAGTCCAAGGTCATAAAGTTTAGGGATCGTCCTGCTTTGTCAAGGTCGGTTGGCCTGCGAGGATGTCGATGCGTAGGGTCGCCAGGTAGCTCTTGCGATCGATTCCCAGACTTTGTAGGCGTAGCGGGACAGCGGCCGTTTGACCGCGCGAGGGCTGACCCGTAGCCGACGGGCTGGCATGAGGTTGTCCAGGAGTTGGCGTACGATGGTCCCGATCAGGTCGATGGTGGTTTCCGCGATGACGTTCGCGGCTTGCGCGATCAGGTTCCGGGCGGTCTGTACCGCGTTGGTGAAGCTGGCCCGGTCTGGATCCACGCCATCGGTTGCCTCAGCGGCATCCGTGATCGCGATCCGCACCACCTGGTAGATGGCGAGGAGGGCGTAGATCTCCTGGGCGATGAGCGCGGGGTTGGGTGAGCGCAACACTCGCCGACCCAGCAGCGTTGACTTGATCTCCAAGTAGGTGGACTCGACCTCCCACCTCTCGTGATACAACTTCACGATCGCGAAGGCTGGAAACCGTTGCGGGTCAAGCAGTGTGGTGCCCAGCCGGTAGATCCCGGTGTGGTTGCCGGCGGTGGTGGAGATGGTGATCTCACACTCGATGACCCGCACCCGCAACCCGCCGATGAGCGTCAGGTACGAGCCGTCGCGGTAGCGGCGCACCACCCGGGTTTGCGGTTACCGCCCAGCCGGACCAGAAAGTTCGCGTCCGTGGCGGCAACGGCGGCCATGAAGTCGTTGCCGTCAAAACCCCTATCCAGCAACACGATCATCCCGGCGTGCAGGCTGCGCAGTAGCCGCATCGCCTGGGTTGTCTCACCGGCGCTCTTGGGGCCGAACACCACGTCGATGACCGCCCGGGTTCCGCACGGACCAAGGCCACCAGGCGGATCTGCGGATACCCGGCGGTGCCGTGCTGGCTGCGGTTCTTTCCCAGATGTGCGGTGTTGCCCGGCGAGTCGGGCACATCCAACTTGACGGGCGGACCATTGCGCGGCGGCCGATCACGCGACGTCGTGCCACCGGCGGCCGTCGGTCGCTATCAGCTGCGAGGCCTCGCGAGGACCCCAGCTGGCCGCCGGGTACAGCGGTATCGGATCGGGAGCGTCGCTCCAATACGCCAGCAGCGGATCGACGATGCGCCAGGACCGGCCCACCTCGTCGGCCCGGATGAACAAGGTGGCGTCGCCGATCAGCGCATCGAGGATCACCCGCTCGTACGCGTCGTCGTACGCATCCGCATATCCCGCGGAGTAGGAGAAGTCCATCGAGGCCTTGCGGACCCGGAACTCGACCCCCGGCACCTTCGCGCCGAACCGCAAGCTGAGGCCCTCGTCGGGCTGCACCCGGACCACGAGCGCGTCCGGGCCCAACATGGCGGCCTCCTTCGGGAACAGCGGAAGCTGCGGCGGCCGCTGGAACTCCATCACGACCTCGGTGGCACGGCGCGGGAGCCGCTTGCCCGTCCGGACATAGACCGGCACCCCCGCCCATCGCCAGTTGTCGATGTCCAACCGTAGTGCCACGAACGTCTCGGTCGAACTCAAAGGATCGACGCCCGCTTCCTCGCGGTAACCCAGGATCAGCTCGTCCCGGCTGCCGCCGCGCGTGTACTGGCCGCGAACGGCATGGCGAGCGATGTCCGCGGGCTCGGTGAGCGGTCTGATCGCGCGCAGCAGCTTGATCTTTTCGTCCCGGATGGCTTCCGGATGGAACGACGTCGGAGGCTCCATCAGGAACAGCGACAACACTTGCAGCACGTGGTTCTGCACGATATCGCGAACGGCGCCGGTCGTGTCGTAGAAACCGCCGCGGGAACCGACGCCCAGCGTCTCGGCCACCGTGATCTGCACATTGTCCACCCAGGTCCGGTTCCAGATCGGCTCGAAGATCGAGTTGGCGAACCGCAGTGCCAGCAGATTCTGCACCGTGTCCTTGGCCAGGTAGTGGTCGATGCGGAAGATGCGTGACTCGTCGAAGGCAGCGCTCATGTCACTGTACAAGTCGCGCGCGCTCGTCCCGTCCCAGCCGAACGGCTTTTCGACGACCAGCCGTGCCCAGCCCCCGTCGATGCCGGCGCTGAGCCCGGCCGCACCGAGTTGGGACGCGATCACCCCGAACAAGCGAGGCGGCGTCGCCAGGTAGAAGACGCGGTTACCGGCCGTACCGAGCGTGCGGTCACATTCGGCCAGGACCTCAGCGAGCCGGCGGTACGTGTCCGCCTCGTCGTAGCCACCGCTGACGTAACGGAACGCGGCCCCGCCGGCGAGACCGTGCTCGGCCGACCGACACCGCTGCGCCCACTCCTCGTCGGTCAGCACCGTCCGGGCAACACCCACCAGAGCGAACTCGGGCGGGAGCCGCTTGTGCGAGGCGAGTTGGCCTATCGCGGGCAGCAGCTTCCGCTCGGTCAGGTCGCCAGACGCGCCGAAGATGACGAGTGCACAGGCCGGCGCTCGGCGCGCGTCGTCGCTTCCCAGTCCGGCGCTCGGTGACACCGCACCCTCCTCGGTGGTCGAGCTCGCACCTTGAATCGTTGACTCCGATGCTCAGACGCGCAACGCGGCCATGGACCTACTTCCCAAGCGGATACCTGGTCAATTCATGATCCCGCCGTGCCCTCGTACTGGGTGGGCGCGACGGCGACGAGTTGCTTGCCTGGGGCTCGTGGCCGGCCAAACTTCGCGAGCGCTTCGGGTACCTCGTCGAGCCCGACGACGGCCGCGATTTGCGGCGTGAGTTTGCCGTCGGCGAGCATCGCCAGCAGGGTGGCGAGGTCGTCGCGGTACCAGTCAGGGTGGCGGCGGCCGAGCTTCTGGATGCTGTACGCCGACGTCCGCTTGCCGCCCGGGCGCAGGTTCCCGGCGAAAGCAAGCACGGTGTTCGCGGTCGTCTTCGCGATGCCGGTCCAATCTCGAGCGCCACCACCGGAGAGCAGCGTGACGAACCCGAAGTACACCACTCGACCTCCGGGCCGCAGCGCCCTGCGCGAGATCCGCGCGGTGCCGCCGACAGCGTCGTATGCGAAGTCGACTCCGCGACCGCCGGTCAGCTCTCGGCACCGCTTCACGACGTCTTCGTGCTCGAAGTCGATCAGGATGCCGCCCTGGGCCTCGACGTGGGTCCGCTGCGCCTCCCGGGCGGTTCCGAGCACCCGAATGCCGAGCTGGCGCGCCACTTGCATGAACGCCGTGCCGACACCTCCGGCGACCCCTTGGAACAGGACGGTGTCACCGCGGCGGGCCGTGCTGGTCCGGTCGAAGTACCAGCCGGCCGGGCGCGTCAGCATCTGGAGGGCGACCACGTAGTCGAACACCATGCAGACGGCGGTCGTCGGCGCGAGCGTCGCCGGGACTGAAACCACCCACTCCCCGGGGACGTTCGCGTATTCGGCCCAGCCGCCGTGGATCGGGAGGGAGGCGACGCGCTCGCCGACCCTCACGCCCTCGATCTCGGAGCCGAGGGACTCGACCAGGCCGACCACGTCCCAGCCCGGGACGTGCGGCGTCGCCGCCCGCTCCGGGTGCAGGCCCTGGCAGACGAGCAAGTCGGCGAAGCTGATCCCGGCTGCCTCCACGCGGACGCGAACCTCGCCCGGTCCCGGCGGCGGAACCTCCCACGGTCGCACTTCCAACGCCTGCGGGCCGCCATGTCGGGTCAATACAACTGCGGTCCCCGTTAGCGGTTTCGGCACAGCCACCGGCGTCGCCGGCTGTTGCTTGATGACGGACTTCTCGACCGCCGTCATCACCTCCTCGCGAGTTGCCTTGGGCATGCTCGTTGACACGCCATCTGCGGCCTTCTCCCACGCATAAGCCTCCTCAAAAATAATGAAGGCCATGAAACTCATATGAAAGTCATGAAACTCCGAAACAGGAGGGATGGGAGGGACGAAGGTCCCTTGCACCCGGGACTAAGGTCCTCCCAAGCCGAGCCCACGAGGGGCCGGACATGCGGCCCGCGGTCCCGTGGTGTGGTCGCGTGACGTGGTGGCAACGCGGCAGGTCCGCCTGGCGGCCTTCGGCCGTCGAGATCGCGGGGCAACTCCCGGGGGCCGAGGCTCTAGTCGTTGTCGACGTGGTGGCGCCGCCGGTACGCGAGCCATTCCTCGCGGGCCTCCAGAAACCAGAACACGGCGCCGGTGAGGGCGATCACCAGGGCGCCGGACAGCGCGACGGCCGACGAACTCAGTTTGGGGATCCGGAACCCGAAAAGGTCGTTGAGCGACGGAATTCCCGGGCTATACCAAAAGAGCAGCCAGAGGCCGATTTCCACCACGAGGGCGAAGATCCAGGCCCGCAGCCGGCCGCGGACGTGGGCGATCCAGTTGATGGCCAGCGTCAGGACCGCGAAGCCGGCGATGGCGCCGGTCTCACGCTGGTGGGCCGGCACCCAGCCGGTGAGCCAGTCGTTGATGGCCGCGCCGGCCCACCGCACGAAGCGCCAGAGCTCCCGCCGGAAGGCGATGCCGGCGATCAGGGCGGCGATGATGGCGAGACCGCCGAGTACCGGCCCCACGAACCCACGGGAGCGGCGTACCGGGTAGCGCTGATCGGCCATGAATGTCCCCTCCACGCCCGTCGTGTCGTACCTGAGGCTCGCAGGTTCGCCGGCCTCGGTCAACGGCGGTCCGAAGTGCGGCTGTAGTGCGGTGAGGCTTCGTCTCCGACCGCACAGCGTGGTGGTTGAGCTGGTGTTTCCGTGGGGGTTGGCGCATCCTCGCATCCGTAGCTGTGGATGCGCGCCCGCCGCCAGCTACCAGCACCGACTCTGGTCGGACAGCCGCGGCCGAGAAATCAAGGGGCGCTGACGGTTGACTGCGGTCCCGGAGCCCGATAGACATCGGATGAATTCGATGTCAGGAGGCCGGCATGCCTGGAGTCCGGTTCGCGCCGCCGAAGGGTACGACACATGTGAGTGGGCCAGTTCGCCGCTGGACGGCCTCTGTGCGCCGGCGCTGGGGCTCGTTGCTCGCGGCCGCGCTGCTCGGAGCGGGCCTGGCGGTTGCTTCGCCGGTGCCTCCGCCGGCCCGCGCCGCGGTCCACACGGTCGGGTTCGACCACTATTCGTTGATCGTCGACGGCCAGCGGCTGTTCCTGTGGTCCGGCGAGTTCCACTACTGGCGGCTGCCCAGCCCTGACCTGTGGCGCGACGTGTTGCAGAAGATGAAGGCTGCCGGGTTCAATGCGGTGTCCATCTACTTCGACTGGGGCTTCCACTCGCCGGCGCCCGGTGTCTACGACTTCACCGGGGTCCGGGACATCGACCGGCTGCTCGACATCGCGGCCGAGGCCGGCATCTTCGTGATCGCGCGGCCGGGTCCGTACATCAACGCCGAGACGGACACCGGTGGCTTCCCGGCCTGGTTGGTCACGCAGTCGGGGCGGGCCCGCAGCAGCGCGCCGGACTACCTGGCCGCCGCACGGGACTGGCTGCGCCGGGTCGACGCGCACATCGCCCAGCATCAGTACACCGCGGGCACCGGTACCGTGCTGCTCTACCAGATCGAGAACGAGCTGTACGACACCACCCGGGCCGGGTACATGCAGGCGCTCATCGACCAGGTACGGGCCGACGGCGTCACCGTGCCGACCACCGGCAACCACAACAACTCCTTCGGTACCGGAGTCGGGGCGCCCGACCTGCCCGGCTGGGACCGGTACCCGCAGGGCTTCAACTGCTCCAACCCCACGACGTGGCGCGGGTTGCAGACCTTCTCGCGGCCGAACCCGGACCGGCCGCTCGCGTTGTGGGAGTTCGGCAGCGGCTCCTTCGACCCGTGGGGCGGCCCCGGGTACGACAAGTGCCGGCAGCTGACCAACGAGCAGTACGAGAACGTCTTCTTCAAGCACCTGATCGGCCAGGGAACGGCAATCGCCAACTTCTACATGACCTACGGCGGTACCTCGTGGGGCTGGCTCGCCGACCCGGCCAAGGTGTACAGCTCCTACGACTACGGCGCCCCGATCGACGAGGCCCGCCGGCTGGGCGCCAAGTACGACCAGCTCAAGCGCCTCGGGTACCTGGTGAACACGGTGCGGCCGCTGGCCAGGACCGACGCCGGTACCCTCGCCTCCGGCCCGTCCAACACGGTCATCCACGCCGACGTCCGGGTCAATCCCGACACCAGGACGCAGTTCGTGGTGCTGCGCCACAACGACGTCACGGCCACCACGGATGACACCACCACGATCGGGCTCAGCACACCCGACGGCACGTACCCGACGGTGCCCCAGCAGGGCAGCATCCGCCTTGCCGGCCGCGACTCGAAGCTGTACGTGGCCAACTACGCGCTGGGCGCGGCGCACCTGGTCTACTCCACGTCGGAGATCCTGACCCACGCCGCCATCGGCGGCCGGGACGTGGCCGTCCTCTATGGACGGTCCGGGCAGGGCGGCGAGACGGTGCTGCGCTACGCCAGCCGCCCCACGGTGACCGTGCAGTCGGGCACCGCCACGACCACGTGGGACGCCGCCCTCGGCGACCTGCGGCTGAACTACGACCACACGTCCGGCGCCCGGGTCCTGGTGTCGGGTGGCGGTGCGGCCCGGCCGCTGGAGCTGATCCTCACCTCGGACAGCGGCGCGGCACAGTTCTGGCTGCACGACACCGCCGCGGGTCCGGTGCTGGCGCGCGGACCGCGCCTGGTGCGTACCGCCGCCTTCAGCGCGGGCACGGTCGCCCTGACCGGCGACACCACCGCGACCACCGGCCTTGAGGTATGGGCGAGCGGTGCCACGGCGGTGACGTGGAACGGCGCGGCGGTCACCGTGTCGGCGACGTCCGCCGGGAGCCTCGCCGGTACGGTCGGCGGCCCGCAGGCGGTGACGCTGCCCGCGCTCAGTTGGCGGTTCCAGGCGGAGGCTGGGGAGAAGGACGTCGGCTTCGGCGACTCCACCTGGGTACGCGCGCTGCACGGCCTGACGGTCGACGGGTACGGCTACCACCACGGCAACGTCTGGTACCGCGGCCACTTCGCCGGCGTGGGCGCGGAGACCCAGGTGTCGCTGACCGCGCTCACCGGCGTCTCCGGCGTGTACGCCGCCTGGCTCAACGGCACCTACCTCGGCAGCGGTACCGGCGGCGGGAGCGCCACCACGACGACGTTCACGATCCCGGCCGGGCTGGTCCGGCCCGGGCGGGACAACGTGCTCGCGGTGCTGGTCGACAACGTCGGGCACAACGAGGACTTCCGCGCCGATGACACCCACAAGCAGCCGCGCGGGCTCACCGCCGCCGCCATCACCGGTGCCACCGGCACCATCGACTGGCGGATCCAGGGCGCCCGCGGCGGCCAGACCCCGTTCGACCCGGCCCGCGGCCCGCTGAACAACGGCGGCCTGGGCGGCGAACGGGCCGGCTGGTCGCTGCCCGGCTTCCCCGACTCCGCCTGGTCGGCGGTGACGCTGCCGCACAGCGCCGGAACGCCGGGGGTCGGGTGGTACCGCAGCGCCGTGACGCTGGACCTGCCCGCCGGCCAGGACACGCCGCTGGCGTTGACCATTGCCGATGACCCGGCACGCCGCTACCAGGCCCTGCTGTTCGTCAACGGCTGGCAGCTCGGCCGGTACGCCAACGACGTCGGCCCGCAGCACGTCTTCCCGATCCCGGAGGGGATCCTCAACCCGCGCGGGACCAACACGATCGCGATCGCGGTGTGGTCGCGGGACGGGTCGACCGCCGGGCTCGGCACCGTATCGCTGACCACGCTGGGCAGGTTCGCCGGCGGTGTCGACGTCGGTACCGTCGCCAGCCCCGGCTATGACGCCGCGCGCTACACCGCGCCGGCTGCCGTCGCGCCGACCAGCCCGGTCCAGGTCAGCGACCTGCCGTTCCTGGCCGCCGCGCAGAACGGCTGGGGCCCGGTGGAACGGGACCGCTCGGTCGGTGAGTCCCAGCCCGGTGACGGGCGTACCCTCACGCTGCGCGGCACCACCTTCGCCAAGGGCCTCGGTACCCACGCCGCCAGCGACGTCCCGGTCTACACCGGTGGGCATTGCACCACGTTCACCGCGACCGTCGGCGTCGACGACGAGACCGGCGGCGCCGGTTCGGTCACCTTCGCCGTGCTCGCCGACGGCATCGAGGTGGCCCGGACCGGCACGCTGACCGGTACCTCTCCGGCGCAGGCCATCACCGCCGACGTCACCGGTGCGCGCCAGGTCGACCTCGTGGCCGGCGACGCCGGCGACGGCGTCGGCAAGGACCACGCCGACTGGGCCGACGCGCGGCTGGACTGCGGTACCGCCGTCAACCAGCCGCTGCCGCGCGGCGGCCACACGTACTTCCTGGCCAACGCGAACAGCAACCGCAACGCCGACGTCTCCGGTGCGTCGACCGCCGACGGCGCCCAGGTCATCCAGTGGACCTCCAGCGGCCGGCCGAACCAGCAGTGGCGGCTGACCGCCGGTACCGGCAACACCTGGACGGTCACCGCCGTCCACAGTGGAAAGTGCCTCGACGTCAGCGGCCGGTCCACCGCCGACGGCGCCCAGGTCATCCAGTGGACCTGTGGCAACGTCACCAACCAGCAGTGGCGGTTGACGCCCTCGTCCGCGGGCGGCTACACGCTCACGGCTGTCCACAGTGGAAAGTGCCTCGACGTCAGCGGCGGCTCCACCACCAACGGCACCCCCCTCGTCCAGAACACGTGCAACGGCTCCGCCAGCCAACGCTGGTCGCTCGTCCTGCTCGCCTGACGCCCGCCCGAACCGCCACCCGGCCCGCCCGCCGCAAGGAAAGGTACCGAGTTTCCATGACCAGGACGCGAACTCACCCGCCCGCCCGCCGCCGGCTGCTCACCGCCCTGCTCGGGGTGCTGGCGCTGATCGCGTCGCTCGCCGCTGCCGTCGCCGCCGACGTCGCGACCGCCGACCCCGCGCTGGCCGCCGGCCCGGGTACCAACTATGCCGTGGACGACTCGTTTACCTCCGCCCGTACGTCCTGGTGGCGCAACGACCGGTTCGGCATGTTCATCCACTTCGGCGCGTACTCGTTTCTGGAGGGTGAGTACACCCGGTCGGACGGCACCGTCTGCCGGAGCGCCGAGTGGATCAAGCGGAACTGCAACATCCCGATGGCGCAGTACGAGAGCTTCGCGCAGCAGTTCAACCCGGCGCAGTTCAGCGCTCCGGCGATCGTGCAGCTGGCCAAGGACGCCGGCCAGAAGTACATCGTCATCACCTCGAAGCACCACGAGGGCTATGCCATGTGGCCGACCAAAGTCAACTCATGGAACCTGCGCGACCACTCCTCGTTCGACAAAACCCGCGACATCCTGGCCGAGCTGAAGGCCGAGGCGGACCGGCAGGGGGTCAAGCTTGGCTTCTACTACTCGATCTGGGACTGGCACGACCCCGACTTCGAGACCAACTTCCCCGCGTACAAGACCCGGATGTACGCCCAGCTGAAGGAGCTCGTCGACAACTACCACCCGGCGCTGTTGTGGTTCGACGGCGAGTGGACCACCACCAACCCGACGAACAACTGGTCCGAGCGCGACGGCGAACAGCTTCAGGAGTACCTGCGATCGCTCGACCCGACCCTGGTCGTGAACAACCGGGTGGGCAAGCGGCGGGTGGTCGACGGCGACTTCGGCACCCCGGAGCAGCAGAT
>Ga0137374_10008621_pt1 | contig 12059 bp, 18 predicted proteins | sample SagtaG_20_FD_104811 | JGI IMG/M metagenome (GOLD analysis project Ga0137374, IMG submission 104811) | Vadose zone soil microbial communities from Sagehorn Ranch, Mendocino, California, USA - Sage1_R_100_16 metaG | ecosystem: Environmental > Terrestrial > Soil > Vadose zone | place: USA...
CACTCTCTAAATCAATTTTTAGATATTTTCGTATGTAATGATTGCTATCATAAACTAGTTTCTAAAATATACTATCCAAATGCTATGGAAGTATAATAATCATTTAATCAAATTTCATCATCTTAGAATATCATTAATCTCGTTTTCGCTGTTTTTAAAGTACTCTTTATTATGAATACAGTTGTCCTTTCTTAAATCTTTCAGAGGGAAAAAATCAAGTGTTCTCGATGACATAAACAACTCCGCTTTTCCAAGAACAATCCACATCCAACTTGGGGGTTGGATGGTAAGTTATGTGACGACTGCGTGGCATATATTAAAAAAGGTATAGCGATATACAAAGTTGAATATTTGGAAGGACACACTGAACTCCCGTCAAGAGTGGAGGGAATACTATACTAGCCATCTACTTATTCGATCATCAAAACAGAATCTTATTCGAAACAAATATGTAGGGAATATGAACCAAACATGAAAATCATGTCTGAACTAGAAGGAATAATGAACAAGGTAATTAAATGGGTCAATAATGACTATTCCGCACAGTTCATAGCGATTAAAGAGAAAAAATATGATCCTAGAAAATATCCTTTTCTGTTAAATATTGAACCTTCAAACCCTTCGGGAGTAAAAATACCCATGTTTGTGTACAAGCCTAGTGATTATAAAGATAAAATAAGCATTTATTCAGTGTTATCCTTTGACAAAAAACAAATAAAATACTTTGATGCATTAAAACCTGAAACAAAGAAGAAAGTAATTTTGGAACTTTCCGAAGGATTAATTTGGATGAATTTGGTAGTGAGTTTCAGTCCAGAATCAACGCAGAATATTCGTCACATAGGTTTTCAAGAAATAATTTACTTCGATGGTCTTTCAAAAGATAGAATAATGAATGCGATCACCAGGATTTTGACGGCGTATGGTTATGTTGTTACGGTTTTACAAAAATATAATATACATATGTAAGCATTGCTTGCCTTCAGGATTTAATAGAGTTCCTTTGATTATTGATTTTTCTTTAAATTAGTTTACAGGTAAAATAAGCAACAAGTGTTTCAACCGTATATTATAACCTTTTAAACTTAACCTGAAAGCATCTAGCATATCATCATAACTAGTTTGTTCTTTATCTAGAGAGTATTCATTTGCTTGAGCCGCTCTTACTGATATGATTAACTTTTCATATTGTTTTTCGTTTAACTCTTTTGCTTTCATAAACGTGGTAACCGCCTCTAATTTTTAAAGGATCTCATTAGTTACTATTATAACTTTTCAAAGTGGTTTCATCTTTACCTTATCCAGTGTTCTAGCAGTTAATATAATAGGCCTAGTTTTACTATTGAAGTGAAATGAAAACACCTATTTTATTACTGATAGAATTGATGGTAGTATTGGCTACAGTACTTAGTACAAATATAGTAAATGCTCAAGGTATTCCAGGAATTGATTCAAGAAAGGCAAGAAGGAGAGCAAGAAAGAAAAATGATAGATTTGGTGATATCAATGACCCTGATCTAAAAAGGGAACTAGCAAGTGGTAAAACACAATTAATATAATATACAGAAACCTAAAGATTGTTTAATTTTATTTAAATAGAAAATAATGCAGGAACCACATTCTGAATAATATTTAGAATGTATCTATCCTATTTGATATAAATCAAAACACTCTGTAAGAAGTAAATGAACTTAGATTCAAAAACCCTACTTGTCCCTTCAATAGTTCTTATTATTGGGGCAGTAATTGGTGCTTCTGCTGCAAGCGTATTCGCAGATGATCCATTCAAAAGTAAAGTGTCTCCTGACCTAAAAGAAGAGAACAAGAATGATTGTAATGACAGTGGAGACGGGAATATGGATGGTTCTTGTCAAATTGAGAAATCACACGACATCGATGTACTAAAACTCAATAGCAAAGATTGAGTCATCCCGCTAGCACCTAAAAATAAATGAAAACACATTACTTAGTTTTGGCAATACTGTCTGCTTTAATGATAATAGCGACAGTAACATCAATAAGCACTCAGCAAGTGTTTGCACCTCGAATGTCCAGGCTGTGCAGAATTTAAGAAACTGACACACGAGTTTGAGAAAGATGTATTGGATGCAGCCATTGGTGACCCTAATATCATACCCGGATTGCTTGAACAATACAGCAGTGGCGTCAGAGCATTAGACTTTACAGGCTAAAATAATCCCTTTTTTTTACCTGTCACTGAATCAGTCGATTTGTAGCGCCTTGGTAAATGTCCTCACTATGCAAAAATTTTTCGATTATTTTTCCTCTCTCCATTACCACGGAAGGATTCTATTCTAACCATCTTCACATTGACGACGCCTGAGGCTACGAAGGCTATAGATACTTATCTAGAGATGCGTGCTTCATATGGCGAAAAGATAAACGAAGATTCCTATCTAATAAGAGAATACTTCAATACAAGCGGTCCAATTAAGATCAGAAATGCCCGGAATGTTACGACACTCACATTGGAATGGAAACTAATTGAAATGGCTAGACGATGTCACATAAGAAAAGTGGAACATCAAATAGAAGGAAAGAAAATCGCTTCAATGAGAAAGGACGTTGCTATAGCACATGGTTTTCGTAAATTCTTTGCTACCATGTGTGCCAGTTCAAAAGTTGATCCAGAAATTAGAGAAAGATTACTTGGTCATGATATCGGTTTAACATTAGATTATGTTAAAACAACAGAACAGGAAATTTATCAAGAATATCAGAAAGCATTTGATTTGCTTACTATCAATGAAGAGAATAGATTAAGAAAGAAGGTTGAAACGTTACTGGTAGAAAAATCAAGACTTGAGGTATTATCTAGAGATGTCGAATTATTAAAAGTGAAATATGAAAAATTAAAAGTACTCTCCTGAACAGAAATGAAAAAAGATACGGATGTCGGATCAATGGACTATAAACGTTGTTAAATTAGGCTCAATCTGTCTACACGAAAACCACTTGAAGTCTACATCTCCGCCATACCATTTGTAGACCATCCGAGGTCCGGCCCAGGCTCCAACTTCGTAATCTTGACCGTCACATATGGCCTTTGGTCCCCATTTATACGCTCTAGTGTCAACAACTTCATTTACTTTGATCCAGGTCTTGCGATCACCGTTAAAGTTCATCCATTGTTCTAACTTAACCTTCGGGTCGCTCATTTTATGAGAAAGAATCATGTGAATATATTTAATACCAAACCATCCATGGTCAGCCAATACAATATCGGGTATTATCTTTTTAACTCCTGCGGGATCATCGTGATATATATTTGGACTTTGTTTTGTGTGCTTTACTGTAGAAGGTTCAGATACACTGTTGCAATTCGTTTCGCAGTCATAACTAAATTCTTCGCAACAAATATGGTTACTTTCATCATGATGATTACACGGACCTCTAAGATATATGCCGTCATGGGTCGTCGGTTTATGGATGTTAAAGAATCCTGTTAACTCTACGTTATCCAGGTCGCTTTTGTTATGTGTGTACCCCCGTTGAATAGAATCCTTGTAACTCATATTGCAGCCTCCTATTGCATCCTTATACAAAGGATCTACATTGAGGTTAAACTTTACGTTCCTATTATCATCTGCTTTCCAGGAGCCATCATTATTTTTGACTAGTTTACTATATGTAGAACCACCGCCTATTTCAAAGTGTGAGTCAAATGGTCGTTTCTGATTCATGTACCAAACAAACCCATTGGGCTTTGTAGGATATAAAAATGTGACACCATCAGGTCCAACTTTATCAACTCTCTTAGTCACACTAAATTTATTCACTGTAGTAGCGCCTAGACCTAGTGTCTTTGCTACTGGTAACAAAGGGAACAACATGGATGCCGTTGTTGCAGCACCCATTAATTTTAAGAAATCAAGTCGTGATACCATTCTATATTTTACATTAAGTATTGACCAATACTATTTTATGGTTTATCTATCTAATAATCGCCTATTCCGCATGCAAGGACTTCGTAGCCTACTAAACCATCCTGTCCGTTACCATCTTTATTTGCCTGTGTCAAACATTTCTTCTCGTCGTCTTCACTCAGTTCATATGCGGGCGAGTTCTTGAACTTTTGCCAATTGACTGCGTCTTGATTTGTGCATTCTTCCATATCTACGCACTTTGAGAGTTCACATAGAGAACCCTTGTAGGCTAGCATCTTGAATTCCTTCGATGACGGATTGTTGGAGTCGTGGTTTTTTGGATCCCAATTCATATGCGCGTAGCCATCCTCACACTTCGCATTTTTCGCAAATGAGTGGTGCATTGATAAAAATAATGTTAACACCAGCGTCGCCAATAACACAACAGTAATGTGCCTAAACACAAAACTTGTCCAAACTTATAATTAATAAATCTTTATTTCTCTAGAATTTAGACTATTTTTATAATTTCATAAATAATTTGGGATCTCTAGGCAGATCGTGTTTGTAAGTGGTATCATCCTTTTTTACTTCATGCAATCTTTTGGGTTCCTCAATCTCTCTGTGAAATGTCCTTCTAAGCTGTTCGATCCTTATTGTAACAGGGACTTTTTGCTATATCATCTTGTTTTTGTTCATACCTACACTTTTTTTTAGTGTCAAAACAGAAATGACCGTCACCAAATTGATCGTAACAATAGTCCTTATCTTTATCTGGTTTAGACCACGCGATATTGTATGAAGCGACCGATATTATTGCTGACAAAATCAAAACTGTTACCAATGGTGCAATTAGTTTAGAATTCATGGTGACGAGATACGCTTCAGATATTTAAAATCTATCGATCGAAATATTCCATTGTTTTTAGTAATTGTAAGATATTCTCTCAGAGTAAAGAACTAAATACAAAGGAATCCAATATTATATAAACTCCTATTCCGATGAGAACGAAGGGTAAAATGATATGACCGCTATAGCGTATTTTAGAAGCAATTAACGGATGATTCACAAGATAATATGCGACAATGCACCAAACAGCAGTCATTTTATTATCAACAGAGAAATCTCGATGGGATGGTTATACTGTGCAAAAATTGGAGTGTATACTCCAATGTTATCACCACCTGTCACCTCTGTAAAAGCGAGGTTGTTATTTCTTCTATCCTCTACTATTTGTCTTGAGTAGGTCTTCCTTTTCAACCTTAATGAAAGTATTTTTTGCACACCAATTACTATTGGAACTATACCTAATAATCCAATAATGTAAATCGGAATAATTAGAGACATAAACGAACCAAGGGCACTGAGTCCTACAAGTAAACCTATCCCGATAAATTGCCCCAATATCACTTGTCTAACTGGAAATGTCAACGAAGAAAAGAATATCTGAGCACGAAAATATCATCAATGTTTGTAGCAATAAACGCTGACACGCCAAGCGGTGTCAAGCCGGCTATACCTGTCGTCAATTAACATCACAACTCACACTCAGACTATAAGCCTAACTATGATGTATCTGGCTTTCACACGTGTAACGACTACAGATATCTAACGGAATCCATTTTTTCTAAAACCCAATTTATTAATTCAATTCTTTTCGCAAGATCTCATTCCGGTGGTGGCGGCAGTTGTCCGTGATCTGACAAAACTGATTGAACCTTGATGTTATCGTTCGGGTTGCATGATAAATCTAAATTTTTTATATTTTATCCATATATTTCATGAGCATGGATTTGCTTATTTACTTCTAAACACAGGTCATCAATTCTTATTGGTTTTTGAAGAAATCCATTTATGATTTCCTGCTTGATATACTCTTTAAACATGATATCTGAAATTTCAAATGCAGTCATCAATAACGTTCTAATTTCATGATTCAAACTTTTTATCTTTTTCATTAGTTCTATACCATTAAGACTTGGCATTCTTAGATCTGAAATTATGAGCACATAAGCATCTTTATTTATTGTGATATGATCAAGTGCTATTATAGGATCTGTGAATTTGAATAATAGTATTCCTGGAATTGATTTCAAAGCATCATGAAATAACTCTACTATGTCTAAATCATCATCTATTATAGCAACTAACTTGTTACTCTTATTTGGCAAAGGAGGTTAACAACCTTCTACCACTCCCAGGATGTTCAATCTAAGTTAGTTACGCAACCATCTGTTATAAATGCAACCTAAATTTGTATCGTTAAGATCTGTAGAATTATGGACGAGGATGTGATTTTATTATTTAATATGATAACCTTTCAAACCAAGCCTTAATGCATCTAGTAAATCATCGTATGAAGTCTATTCTTTATCTGTGAGTTATATTCTTTTTATTTTACCAAAACTTAACAGAAAAAATATGGAAAGAAAGTGAATTACTTGTCATTATTAGGTTTGTCGTGAGAAAAGATTTTTTGTGGTTCAGGTCTATTTGAATTGAAGTTATCATTACTGTGTGTATCCTTATCGTTGCTTACATGACCATCGTTACCAGTACATGACCCTGTTTCGCATGATGTGTGACTATTAGAATTGAAAACAAAATTATTATTTTTGTCATTAAATGCTGATACGTCTTGTTCTTGTACAGTTAGTGCAATTGTTAATGATGCTACTGCTGCTAATAAATTTGCCCCTGTCGCAATAATAAGTAATAGCAATGTTTTTACAAGCACCGGAATACAATCTCAGAAAGAAATAGTACATGTTTGTATTGAAGTAGAAATCACAGAATACATTCAATTCATCTGAAAATCAGATATTACGGTTACGACATAGTAATGTAAAATGATAGTTTTTTTCTCAAGCTCCTCTCATGCAGTTAATAAAACCTATTTAAATCAAATGGAGCCGGTTTTTTAAATCCATTGCTCGATTTCTAATAGTTACTTCCGTAACTCCCGCAGCATCTGCAATGTCAACCTGTCTTACTGTCTTCCCCTCCATTTGCAGTGATACATATAGTACTGCTCCCGCAAATCCCATGGGATCTTTCCCTGCAGAAAATTCTAATTTGAGTGCTTTTTTCATAAGATCTCTTGCATGCCTTGTCGTCCTTTCACTCAATTCGATTTTATTTGCAATTTTTTCTATACACTGGAAACAATTTATTTCTGGTATTTTTCTTCCTAAGTGAAATACAATATCCCTGTAAATTTTTGCGATGGCCTTTCTGCTTATGTTACTTGCTTCAGCAAGTTCATCAATTGTCCTCGACACTCCCAGTTCTCTGCACGATATATAGAGGCATGCAACAAGACCAGCGCCTATAGTTCTGCCTCTTATTAATCCATCCTCTTGAACCTTTCTGTATGTGTATGCGGTTTTCTCAACTACTGAAGGTGTGAGACCTAATTTATCCTTCAGTTTATCCAATAACATGAAGGCTGTAGTAAAATTACGTGAAGTGCTATCACGGAAAAGAGTACGTGAATCCCATATTCGTAGTCTGTTCATTCTAGCTTGCATTCCTGAATCAATAAATTGTCCAGTAGAATCCTTGTTTGTTTTGCCAATCATAGTCGATAAATTCATATCGTGCACTGCGAGAGAAAATGGCATACCTATTCTACTCTTATCTGTCTCAGGGTCATTGAAATTTCTCCATTCCTTACCATTTTCTTCTATACCATCTATCACGACTGTTCCACAGTTACTACACACAATCTCGCCGGATACTAAATCAGTAACCATCTTATTCTCTTTTATATTACAAATTGAACACGTAATTAGCTTTGACATTATAACGATTTAAGTACTTATATATACGCTGATCAAGTATTTAAGCGTTGTACCATTTGACTGATATGAAAAACCAGCAAAAATATCGATATGAAGGGTAGAGATTAAGTTCTGCTTTTAATGAATTTCCAAATTTAGAATATGATACTTTTGTTGATATCCTAATTATTCATTATAGACAAGGACAATAGATTTATGTCATTAACCAATCATTTTTTTGAAAATCATTAACACGAATTGGATCTTGTAGCTCTTTTATAATATATTGTATAAATAAGAGTAGATTGACCATGAAGGTCGGATCTAACTCAAAGTCAATGCAATATCTGTTCGAAAAACATACTAAACCAACACTGTTTGAGAATAATCTTGAAAACGAAATTGAATGCCCTAGATGTCATGATGTGATGACTTTATGTTCTGACTTTGATTTTCTCTATTATAAGTGTGAAGAGTGTCATCTGCCTCTCTATACCGCTCCTAATTCAGATTCCTAATTTAGATGACTTAATTAAATTTTTACGATAATCCACATCCGTATGCAGACACAGAATCTTAGGGACTACTAATTTACTAATGTAAGTAGAGACATTAGGTTGCATACACATTTATTTTTCAATACCATAGTTTTTTATAGTTTCAATGGCGGGAGTAAAAAAATCTGTAACTTATTTACTTATTGTAGCATTGTTTGGTATAATAATTTATCAAAATCCTTTTTGCTGTACTTCTGTCTATTCTCAGGAAACAGAGCTCAAATATATAAAACAGCTTGGAATGAAAGGCATTGAAAAAGGACGGTTTACTTCTCCTCATAGTCTTGCAGTTGATAATCTTGGTAACATTTACGTAGGAGATACCGGAAACAAACGCATACAAAAATTCTCTCCAAATGGTACATTTCTTACTAGTTGGGGTTCTGAAGGAACTGGTGACGGAGAATTTTTGGGTTTGCATGACGTTACAGTTGACCCTAAAGGAAAATTTGTTTACACAATTGAGCTTAAAAACCATCGAGTTCAAAAATTCGATCCTAAAGGGACCTTCATCACAAAATGGGGATTTAATGGCACAGGGGGTCGTGATTTTATGAGAGCTCCACATCAAATTGCGGTAAATTCTCTTGGCAAAGTCTTTTTGACTGATTCAAATGGAAACCAGATTCTAAAATTTTATGATAATGGTACTTTTATAGGAACTCTGGGATCAAAGGGCGTAGGTCCAGGTCAATTTAACACTCCTCATGGGATTGCAATCGATGCTAATGACAATATTTACGTGACTGACATGAAAAATTATAGAGTTCAGGTTTTTGATAGTAAAGATACTTTTGTTAGACAGTGGGGATCTTTAGGAACAGGATCGGGTCAATTCTCTGAAACTGTCCCTGGTATCGCAATTGATTCTAATAATCGCGTGTACGTTGTAGATAAAATAAATTCGCGAGTTCAAATGTTTGATAATACAGGGAACTATCTGTCTAGCTGGGGATCGGATGGCAAGGGTGCTCAACAGCTACACAAGCCTGAGGATATTGCGGTAAATGATGAAGGAGTAGGTATTTACATTACTGACACAAGAAACTCTAGAGTTCAAATATTACAGGTCATAGAATGATAAGGAAAATTTTAGCGTTATTACAGCTTAATTCTTAGGATCAAAAAAATAGCAGGATTTGATTTACTTGAAGATTACTCTTGTACTATCTTTGATCTTTCCCAATACATTCTCCTTTTCATTATTATGAGGAATAATTCTTCCCACTACATTTACAGGAGAATAAGCCAGAATTTTTCCTTCTTCACTAATAGGAGTCGGTCCATAGAACAAACATAATGCATTTCCTTCTGGCCAATAGGCAACATCGAATAAATTTACTTGTCTTTTCCCATCTTTTTCCTTCTCTACAATCTGAGTCTTATCAGTATATAGCTCATCACCCCATCTATTGATTTTAACCTCAATAGGTAGGTTTTCAAGTATTGCCTGAACAGTCTTTGGAGAATGTGAATCATCCAACTCTATTGAAATTTCTCTGCCAATGTCCAGAAAAACGACTTTAATCAGTCTTTTCATGATATCAATTTAAATCTCACTGTATTAAATTCTCTTGCGATCTATAATCTTTGAACGATGCCATGGTCTGGTTCTAACTTTCTGATTACAGTCTTTACAACGCAATACCTGTTTTGGATATTTCAATTCACAGGTAGAACAATAATTAAAAAAATTATAATCGATTCTGCTGGGAATTGGTCTTAATCGAACTTCTTTTCTTAAGGAGTTTACTAAACTTGGTGATAATGGTTCATGATCCAGACAAAACTCAACATTAGTATCATAGAGCCTTGATCTTAATTCAGATTTAGTTTCTACAACCTGAACCTCTTGGTTACTCTTATTCAGTACCATTTAAAATGCCCCAATAATATTAAAAAAGAAAAAAATGATTTAGTTGACTAGTAGAGCTACTCAACTTTTATTTCTTTGGATTTTGGCGTTGGAGATTTTTTGAATTGTATCTTTAATTCTAAGATTCCGTTTATGTAACTGGCCTTTGTAGAATCAGTGTCTAATTCTTTTTCTACGGGAAGCTCTGTATGATATTTTTTATTACCTTTTTCTGCATGTATTGTTACCATTCCTTCTTCCATTGATACCTTTACGTCTTCTTTAGTTATGCCGGGCATCTCTGCTGTAATTACCAGTGTATTCTCCTTTTCGTTGAATCTGGTATCTACAAGTGGTTGGCGGACAGTACTCTGTTCTATCAGTCCCTTAGAAGAAGGTCTTATATTACCAAACTCTCTTATGTGAGGTTTTCCCTCAGGTCCTATACTGATTTGGTATCCGTAGAAATACGGCACTGTTTGTGAAGTGGTAGTGCCAGTTTCTCTTACCGTTCTGAACATCCTGTTTAGCATATCTTCCGCCTCTGAAAATTCCTTGTCTATCTGTTCAAAAAATCTATCTCTAAATCCCCATGGATCTCTCCACAATTTTGCATATCACCTGACATTATGTAATGTCTATTACAATATATATATTTTTCTCTTAAAATGATAATCCTTATGACTATCTGGGACGAACTACCATCGAAATCAATTTGTCAGGCTTTTTATTTTTTATTTTGACAAGAATGGAATTGCTTTATTGACCATTCCTTATAGAAAGATGTACGCTGGATTCTTATTAAAGAGGACCTATAACGGTGGGCAACAGAACACCTATAACAGTAGTGATTATCCATATGCCTACTGCCACTATCAAGGCTTTTAGCCACCCAATGTGATAAATTGCTTTTAGTGCCAATAGCCATGCTATTCCGCCCAAGACAGCAGAAAGAAAACCATTTCCTAGCAGAACATAGGCAATTCCATATACTATCGATCCTATGATTGCAGTAAATAGGGCTAATTTCATACTTCTTCTTTGTCTCATAAATAAGGTTACTAAGTAAATTACGAGCGTAGAAACTAGTAATCCGATAAGAAAAATAATGATTGAATTTACTGTCAGATCCTCAACCGCCATTAATACATTCAGATCGCGTATAATACCTTAAATAGATAATTGGATACGTCCCAACCGTTTTATACTTATCAGCATCAAATCTGGAATTCATGCTAGTTGACATTCTCCCATGCAATCTTATTAAAATTTTGATGAAGGTTCTCTATTAGAATCTGATATGATTGTCTGTAAAAATATTTTATAAGCAGAGGTTAAGAAAAGAGTAAAAAATTATCAAGCTTACTCTGCACCTTCTGTTACTGACTAATTCAGGGAAGAAAATGGATCCTTTTCATTTGTGTTAGTGCTCTTTTCTCCGTGATGGTCATTATTATCATTATTAATAGGCACAGAATTATCTGATGGTCCAAGTCCCCTCGCATTGGATTTGTCATCTGTAGACTTATCTGACGAAGATAAGTCTGCTTTATTTTCATTATCTAGAGACTTTGGTTTGTCATCTGTTAGTTCGTCTTTGCTAATTTCTTTTGTTACAGCTGGTTTGTCCTTTTGTACTTTTTGCTCTGTTAGTGGTTTGGCTTTAGTATCAGTAGCTGCGCCATCATCAAGTTTGTAGGTTATAGTTGGTTTGTCCTTTTGTACTTTTTCTTGTGAGAGTGGTTTGGCTTTAGTATCAGTAGCTGCGCCATCATCAAGTTTGTAGGTTATAGTTGGTTTGTCCTTTTGTACTTTTTGCTCTGTTAGTGGTTTGGCTTTAGTATCAGTAGCTGCACCATCATCAAGTTTGTAGGTTACAGCTGGTTTGTCCTTTTGTACTTTTTGCTCTGTTAGTGGTTTGGCTTTAGTATCAGTAGCTGCACCATCATCAAGTTTGTAGGTTACAGCTGGTTTGTC
>Ga0137374_10008631_pt1 | contig 12051 bp, 10 predicted proteins | sample SagtaG_20_FD_104811 | JGI IMG/M metagenome (GOLD analysis project Ga0137374, IMG submission 104811) | Vadose zone soil microbial communities from Sagehorn Ranch, Mendocino, California, USA - Sage1_R_100_16 metaG | ecosystem: Environmental > Terrestrial > Soil > Vadose zone | place: USA...
GCACACGAGCAGCGCCTCCTCGACATCATGCGTGACGAGCAGCACGGTTCGCGGCTCGCCGGCAAGCGCCTCGCCCAGCCACTCCTGCAGCTCCCCGCGCGTGATCGCGTCCAGCGCTCCGAAGGGCTCGTCGAGCAACAGCACGTCCTTGCCTGCGAGCAGCGTGCGGAGGAACGCCACCCGCTGGCGCATCCCTCCCGACAGCCGCGCCGGCCGAAGCTGCTCAGAGCCGGCGAGGCCGAAGCGCGTGAAGAGCGGCGCGGCCTGCAGGCGCGCCTCCCGGCGCGACAGCCCGTGGTTCTCGAGAGCGAGGCAAGCGTTGTCGAGCGCGGTTCTCCACGGCAGCAGGCAGTCGCGCTGGGGCATCAGGACGCAGCGCGAGAGCCGTCCCCGCGGAGCCCTCTCTCCTGCCACCGAGACACTTCCCGCGTCAGGCTCGTCGAGCCCGGCCACGATTGAGAGCAACGTGGACTTGCCGGCGCCGCTCCGGCCGACGATGCCGACGCGCTCGTTCCGGCCGACCTCGAGCTCGACCCCGTCGAGCACGGGCTTGGGCCCGAAGCTGCGAGCGATGTCCGAGATGACCACGCCCTCGAGCAATTCCCTCGGGGCGGCCTCAGGTTCGACGACTGCTTGTCTCATACGCTCCCTTCGCCGGCATGACCCGGATCAGGTTCGACGGGTATGCGCTAGGAAGCGCTTTCTCAGCCCCTCGCCAGGGGCTCCCCGGTCAGGTCACATGGTAGCGACGCGGCGACCCCGTCCTCCTTCGAGACAGTCTTGTCGCGTCACTCGAGCTTTAAGAAACACGCGGAGGAGGGCCCAGCCCTCCGCACGCTTGTTTGCGGCTAGTCGTCTCCCCCACCGTCGTCGCCGCCGCCGTCGTCGTCTCCACCGTCGTCGTCACCCTGGTCGTCATCGCCCTGGTCGTCGTCGCCCTGGTCGTCCTCCGATTCGACCTTGACCAGCGTGAGAGTCGTGCCGTCGACGATCGCCTTGACCTCGACACGATCGCCGGGGGTGAGGCCGGAAACGTCGAATCCGATCGGGACAACGACGTCGAAGCTCAGCCCGCCGACCTGGACGGTGAGCGATCCGGACTGGGTTGCCGTCGGAGCGGTCACGGAAACGAGCGTACCCTCGAGCTCGATCGTGTCGGCATCACCGACATCGTCCACGTCGTCAGCCTCGATCCCGCCGCTCTTGGAGATCTTGAGGTGGGCGTCGACGATGTCGCCGCGGCGCAGGTTCGCAGAGAGGCTGCGCGCCGTCTTGATCGCGAAGGAGCTGTGCCCCGCCGAGACGAGCAGCTTGCTGTGCATGTTCCGCACCACAACCGCACGGACCCGGGCGCGGGTCGCGTGACCGCGGCTCGTGATCTTGGTCGCGCGGTAGACGCCGTGTGAAGGGGCTGCCGCACGGGCATCGAGGCGGGAGCCGACACTGATGCCGGTCCGCTTCGTCTTGATGGTGTGGACGGCGCCTGTCTGTGACGCCATCACGAGCGCGTGACGTCCCGACTGCTTGGCGACCACGACGCCGTGAAAGATCCCGGCGCCCGCGGCCGCCGGAAAGGCGACTCCGAGAACAGCGAGGATCGGGAGGACGAAGCTCTTTCTCATGGTGTCATTCCTTCTCTTCGTGGAACAAGGGAGAATCGGTTTGCGGAGGTTAGCCAAAAAAAGTAGGCGCGATGTTAAAAAAGGCGACCTTTGCGGCCGGCTCCGCGATCCGGATCGACACGAAGGACCGATGTCGATCGGGGACATGTTCGGCGCCGGGTTCACGGTCGATTGGGTTGAAGGGTTTTGGCAAGAAAAGCCGACGCCCGGACTCGAACCGGGGACCCCTTCATTACGAGGGAAGCCCAGGGGCAGGAAGCGCGGGTAAACGCGTCCGCGCGGGGGCACGTTTTGCCTGCAAATTGATGACATCGGCGCTTTCTCGCGTACCCGCACGTGGACGCGCGTGGACGAGCTGACGTACCCCTTTCGTACCCTCGGCCGCCTGACGGGAGCGCAACCTGGACTGTCTTGAGCAGGCGTGCATCCTTCGCCAGTTCCCGAACTGGTTGGCAGCAGGGCCATCGAGACGGCTGCTATCACGTGGGTGATGGAAGTCGAACGGAGATCGGGACGAGAGCTGCGCGACACACGCTACGTTGACGCGTCAGCAGACATCGAGAGGCCGCCGCGCGGACGGCGAACACCAGCAACCAGCCGCTCCCCGAGCTTGCTCAGGTACGGGCGCACATGTGAGTAGCGAACCGTTGCCTGCAAGCGATCGCATGCAGGTGCCTGCCAGAAACCGACGGCCAGACCGCGTATCGTGAGCGCGAAGTAGCGATAGTTATGGGCTCTCGGAGCGTAGTCCTCTGGGAACTGGGACACGCACGGCCACATCTTGGGCTTTGTTCGTCGAACTTGCGCCTTCCACGCCTTCGCAAGTACACGCAGAGCACGCGACGGATGGGCGAAAAGGTCGGTAATCCCCACTAGCGCGCCAGAGGGCACGCGCACAGTCGCCGGGACCCCACGTCCTCCCCTCGTTACCGCCAGGATGGAGCTTAATCGCGGGCAGCAAGGCGCTGACCACGACCGTACTCGCGGAGAGCAGTCGCCAGTCGATCGCCGTCTGGTAGATGCCGCGGTATCCATTCTTCACCCGGATTGATCTCCGCGCCGACGGAGCGTACTCGCGCTGGTCAGCGCGGACCGCCTTGCGGAGTCCGACGTTCACGGCCCTTAGATCGAGATCGCCGCGCACTTGCGGATATGTGCCGCTCGTGTCGTAGCGGGGAACCGGGAAACGCGGTGTTGGTGCCGCGACGACCCGCAGAGGCGATGCGACCATGCTCCGCGTTTCCGCTGTCGACTCGCCGGAGGGGCTTCTCGTGGAATCCGAATCGCAGGCGCTCGCGAAGAGAGCCAACGCTACAGTCGGCACCACGATGCTCAGCGCCGGCCGCTTGCAGCCCCTCGGTTTCGGCGCATCCAGAAGCCGTTCCCACACGCCGAAAGCGAACATGCCGGGGAGTCGCTCCGGTGCCCTTCTCATCGTCGTCCGTACCGCCGGAAGACGTTCCATGCCGCTTGCCTACGCTCGCGCTGATGCAGGACACCCGGATTCTCGTACTCGTACATGAAGACGTCTGTCGCGCGATAGACCGCGGCCCGATTCGCGCCGTGAACTCTCTTCAAATGTATGTATGCGCGCGGGTTATAAGGACCCTTACCCGTTTTTAGTTCACGCCAGACGAATCCAAGCTGAACGCGGAGCGTCAGCGCCCTTGCTTGGCTCCCTCCTGCGAACGCAAGGAGGCGCTCCTTCCGCGTGTAGTACGTCCACTGCGCGATCCCGACTCCGCAGTTGCTGTTGTGCCAAGAATGATCGCTGCATTGCCAGCATTTGGGGTCCACACCCTTACATGGGTAACCCGACTCGACGCGAAGGTTCCCGACACATCCGGCCGCCTGGGCACGCGAGAGCCCCCGCCGGACGAAGAAGCCAAAGGCGCATTTCTCGCGCTGAGCGAGCGTGCGCGTACGGCAAATGAGGCTCCGTAGCGTCCCGCCGCCCCCGCCGTCGGGCACGACTGCATGGCCGTCGCCTTCGACGAAGGCGCCCGGATTGCCGCCCGCGAAGCCGTAGCGGTTCTCGTTCGCTGCATCGGTCGAGAGCTCGAGCTCCTCGCCCGCATTGCGAAGGAAGTCCTGCTGCAGGAATCGCCCATCGTCCGGCTCGTAGCGCCTGGCGCCCATGTCGATCGAGCGTGAGCCGGAGTCGAAGCGCTTGTCGTTGAAGCGGAACGGGTTGTAGGTGTCGGTCGGGTCGATGTCGCCGCGGGAGACGCTCAGGTCGAGGTTCCCGTAGGTGGTCGGGATAGTCGATCGTGCGGACCAGCAAACACGGCTGACCTACCACGACACCGGCTGGATCCACCGTGCCGGATGACGTCGAAGAAGGCCGCGAATTTGCACTTCCGGTGAACCGCTCCCCGCGCTCGTGGCCGCCAAGGGCACGATGCCCACGCGCCGCCCGCCGATTTCGAGCACCCTTCATACATTCAGCAGTGATGCGGCAGTGCAAGACCTGACGGAGGTGCACGAAGAAGTGAAACAGTATTCGCGTTGGGCTTCAGCCTCTGTGCATCGCTAATGACCGACGATCGTGATGCCGAGTGCGGCGACGCGTCCACCTCTCACGTACGCGACCAAGACCGGCCGCGCTGCATGGCTCGAGCTCGCGAAGTTCGCGAGCCACCACACAGTCGACCCGGTCGGAATGCTCCAATGCTTACCCGGAATCTTCCCCGTCTTATACGCCCGCGGGAAGATGCGGCGCATTGACTGGAGCGGCGCGCCGACGTGGAGACCGTTCGCCGTGTGCCAGCGCGACCCGGTCACCACGGCGTTCGGCAAGATGCAGTTCGCGGGCGTAGCGGCGCCCGCATCGAGCGTGATGAACGCCATGGAGAGGCCGATCTTCTCGAAGCGTAGCCGGCAGAGACCCTCAGGAAAGGACGAAGAACCATGCAGGCCGGCGCGCGCGAAGTAGCGGACCGTGCGCCGGTACGAGGTCTCGGGCGCGATCGGCAGTCCCGCGATGCGGTTCGCGGCGATGACGAACGAGAGTCCGCTCGCGGCGCCCGAAGTCGTCGCCGTGGTGCGCGATGCGCACGCCGGCGAGATCAGGGACAGCGCAAGGACGAGCGACGCGACGCCGGGCCGAACGCGCCGCACGTCATGGCGTGCGGCGCGCTCGAGCGGATGTCCTATCTCGATGCTCATCGTTGGATGCTCTTCAGCCCGAGGGCTTTCGCCCACCTTCGCTCCAAACGCTCCACGCTCACCGCATACGAGCTCGCGCCGTTGTAATTGATGAGCGCCTGAGTCAATCCCGACTTCCGCATGTCCCCAACGATGGCCTGGAAGCCGACGATCATGTTCGGGAGCGGTCGCCAGGCACCGCCGCGTGCGTCGGCCTTGTCCTGGAACGTGTAGTACGTCAGCTGCATCGGACCGACACCCTGCATCCCGCCTCGACCCGTCGGGCCACGTTGGCGCTTGTACGCAAGGTATCCGTCCTTCGTTACCTGCCGCGAGGAGTTGCACGGCAAACGCCGGCCCCAGTACCTCTTGTGCTTTGCGTCGTACCCGCGGATGAAGATCGTGGGATCGGCGCCCCAGACGTTGTACCCGCCGCACGACTCCTGGGTGAGGAGGGCGCATCCGAGCGTGATCGGCATGTGCGTCCGCGACGCGACGATGACGGTCAGGCGCGGATTGACGATCTTCGTTCCGCTGACGGACACTCGCTGGAGCTTCCGGATGAGCATCCGCTGCCTCTTCGTCAGGCTCGGCGGCTTCGGCGCTCCGCCGCCGCCGTCCGGCACGACCACGTGGCCGTCGCTCTCCACGAACGAGACCGGATTGCCGCCGGCAAAGCCGTAGCGATTCTCGTTGGCTAGATCGGTCGAGAACTCGAGCTCGCCGGTCGCGTCGCGGAGGAAGTCCTGCTGGAGGAACCGGCCGTCGTCCGGCTCATAGTGCCTGGCGCCCATCTGGAACGACCGGGAGCCGGAGTCGAACCGCTTGTCGTTGAACCTGAATGCGTTGAACGGGTTCGTCGGGTCGATTTCCCCGCGCGAGAGGCTCCCGTCGAGATTGCCGTACGGCTTGTACGCGTACGAGTCCGAGACGAGACCGTTGTCGTCGACGAGGAGCGAGACATCGCCGTGGACGTTTCGACCGTACGAGTAGTCCTGCGTCGACGAGGTCGTGATCGTTGCGTCGATGCGATCGTCAGTGAGGTCGTAGGTGTACCGCTTCGTCGACGAGGCTCCACCGGTCTGCGTCTCTGAGCTGATCTCGTTAGTCGTCTCGAGGTAGGTGAAGCTGCTCGTCCGCGCCGCGCCGCCGTTCTGGACCTCGGTCTGCGTCGAGACCCGATCGAACGCGTCGTAGACGTAGCTGGTGTCGACCGTGGCGTTCGTACGGTAGGACTTGAACGCCTTGAGCCGGTCGAGGGGGTCGAACTTGTACCAGTCACGGAGCCCGGGCTGCGCGCTGCCTTCTCTGTCGCAGAGCGCGGACGTGTAGCCCGGATCGGTCACGCAGCGGATGTCGCCGCTCTTGGCGTCCACCGACTGGGTCTGCAGCTGACCGGCTCGGTTGTAGCTGTACTCGCGGGTGCGTGCGCCGGCAACGATCACGACCTCCTTCACGACGTCCCGCTCGAGTGGGTCGACGCCCCGAAGTCTGGCTCGAGCGGTAGGTCGTGGTCGAGACGTCGGCACCAGACAGGCGTTCCGCCATTACGTCGAGACACTCTCAGGACACACGATGCGATAGCGCAAGAGCCGACGCCCGGTTCTCCAAGTTCCATACCGAGGCCGCGGGCCGTAGAGCTTGGAGGCGCGGGGTCAGTCGGTGAACTTCAACGCGAAGTAGAAACGAGTCACACGACCACGATGGGTGTAGATGAAGAACCACGGCTTCAGGAAGTTGGCGATCGTCGCAGGAAGTGATTGCGCGCCGCGGCCGACCTTCACCCAACAGTGGCACGGAGAACCTTTCGACCACGCATTGAGGACGAAGCCTCGCCAAAGGTGCTCGCACCGGCCTGCCGTGGTCTTGTGACACGGGCCCAGCGGGATCCGGCTCCCCACGCCAAATCCAGCTTTCGTCCGGCAATACGGGGTCGAGAAGCCGAGCTCGCCGACGCGGTTCGCGTAAAACGTGACGATCACTCCGCTGTGGTGAAGCCGGTAGTAGCCCCTGCACCGCGTTCCCGGAGCGTTGGAGGACGTGGTAGCCATGACCTTCTGAACCGTACTCACGTTCCACACGCGCCCTCGACTCGCCTAGGGCGATGTTGCCGATCCTGCTCCACGGCACCAGAAGCGGCGGGTCGGAGGGATTGCCCAGATTGGCGTGATCCGAACCAGACCCACAACCCCCGACTGCTACAGAGGCTACGAGCGCGAGCACGGCAGTACCAGTTCTGGCGACACCTAGGCGCGCGGACCGCTCGCGTGTCGCGCATGGGAACCTGTCGCGTCCCCTCGGTTCGGCGGGCCTAATCGTCCGATCTCTACAGCACGCCGGTGGCTTCCGCACGAGATATCGTGAGCGGACGACATCCGTGAGCGATCGAGTCGACGTTAAGCGCCCGGCGCATAGTGGCAGCGTCGCCGCAGTCGCAAGATGAAGTCACGGAAGTCGCGCCCCTCTCGTGTCGGCACCTGGCTGTTCATGTTTTGGCCCGCGTAAAAGCCGGTCTCTTGCCAGCCCGAACGCGTGTACGCAACCCGCTGGCCGGCTCTAACGCTCGAGCCGACGTGCAACTTCGGATTTAAGAAGCCTGTTTCGGCGGTGTACCACTTCGAGTAATTGCGTCCATTCACGGTGATCGGGTGCTTAGCTTGAAGTACATAGCGCCGCCTCCACCCCAGGAGCGTCCGCCAACGGGATCGATCTTTATGACGCGACAGGCGCCGATAGCGAAGATCGGCCCATGGTGTGCGTACTTCGAGTCAACGCCAGCGTCGGTGCGCCCGAGTACTAGCCGGCGGTCGTATGGGTAGTAGTGCCAGTTCGCCCTTGGGGATGTGTTCCTCTGAGAATAGGAAACATTCTTTCCGACGGAGAGGCGCCGAGTTCGGCCACGCGCTGGGCGACGATCCACGTGCGCGGATCATCGGATGCGGCGCGGCACGCGCTTCGCTTTCCTGCTGCCACGCCACATGTCCTTGATGACCTTGTAGTAGAAGCTCAGGTCGTCTTCGTGGCCGTTCAGGAAGCGCTTCTCTGCTTTCGCGACTGGGAAGGCTCGTACCCCTGTGGGGCTGCGGACTGCGGGGATACCCTCTTCTGGATCGAGCTTCCACGATCCACCGAGGTCGCGGACAATCACCTCCCCGACATAGGCACCGACCACCGGCGCCATCGTCTCGAGAAACCGCTCCTCGGCCTTTCCCGTCTCGGGATCTCCCCAGAGCTCGTCGATCATGTTGTTCACGCGCGCGAGCGAAGACTCGGAGTAGTCGAGGACCTCGCCCTCCTCCGCGCCCGCCTTCACGAACGCTGCCGCGAGCTTCCGCATCTCGTCTCCGATGTCTTCTCGGCGGCCCGCCCAAGCGCTCGGCGGAGCTGGAAGGGGGGGAGCGAAGGCGGGCGGAACTCGAGCAGGGCGCGGACGCCAGCGTCTGGGGTCGACGAATGCGTCCCTCCCCAGGTGCTCCTTGACGGCATCGCGGACCGCATTTACCTGCTTCCATTCTGACTCGAAGTCGGAGAGGTGTTCACTGAGTTGCAGATAGATGCGCTCTGCACCGAGCTCATCGACGCGATATACAGGCGCAGACAGCAAGCGGTCCCGGCCGAAGAACTCGACATAGCTTGGGCCGAAGACCGTTGCCCAGTAGAGGTCTGGAATTCCTCCACCGAGGTCGAGCTCATTGACCGCAGTCTGGACCCCACGCCGGATCTCCTTCTTGGACGAGAGGTGAATGAGCGCGAACTCCGCGTTGGACCGTTCGCACGCTTCGCGGATCAGCGTGATCAACGCCGTCTCGTCTGCTGCCTCCCGCTCGAACCAAGCCAAGATCCCGCCGAATCCGTCCCGGCGCACGGCTTGGTGGACGATTCCCTCTGACGCTTGCCCCTCCCAGATAAACATGTAGTCGTCCCAAAACTCGGGTACCCGCTCGAGCGCGAAGCGGTCGCGCAGTGGCTCTAAGTTCCCCATCTTCGCCGCCGCTGTGCCGGGAACGCACTCGACGATAAGGCGCATGAGGTCCTGTCCTTCCGCGGCCGAGACGAGGCGTGACCTCGTCACGACGTTGAAGGTGATTTCCTTTTCAGGCATAGCGGTTTACCAAAAAGCCAGGCCAGACGGGGACTCGCTCATGGACACCTCGCTCGAGCGCATAGCCCGCGAATCCGACCGAAGACCTTCCATGAGTAGTTGAGGCGAAGGAAGCGCGCTCTCTCACCGGGAAGCGGAACAGTCCGGTACATAAGCGGCGCATACCGCCGAACCACCATTCCCTTGGCGATACCTCCAGTACTCCGCACCCCCCTGATGAGTGGCTTTGAGACGCGCGATTTGCGAGGGACGATCACGTAGAGGGGCTGGGCCTCGATCTGTGCTGCAAGGATCATGCTTCGTAGCTGGGGTGTCCGGTACACGTACTGGCGGAATTTGAACTCAAACCGCGACTGAACTTCGAGCCGGGAATACTGCGCCTTCGCGTCATACACAACGAACCGTTGATAGCCGCGCGGCACTCGTAGAAGTCGGGATCGGCTGCCGATTCCTTGAACGCGACCTGGAAACGGTTCGCGGCGTTCCGCCACGCATAGGCGCCGCCGCGCACGGGGACGAAGCGCGACTCGAGCGGGCGCCAGCGTCCATGCGCATCGCGGTAGTTGACCGGCTCGCTGAAGAGCGAGGTCGTCCGCGTCCCGTCCGGGTTGCGGTACGTCTTCGAGAAGCGTCCTCGTCTGTTCGGAAGCTCGCGGGCGCCGCGCTTCAGGCCGTTCGGATCAAGCCGGAGGGCGTGCCGCCCGGACGCCCACGCGGCACCACCGTGGCCGAAGGGCGGTGGGGTTACGACGGCCGCGGCCACGAGCAGCCCGAGAACGAGCATGTGCGCCAGCGTTCTCGCCGCCGGCACCCGACCGCAGACGACCCGGTGGCTGTGGCTAGGGACGGCTCGAGAGGCCCGGCGGTGAAGCCGATCGAGATGCTGATTGTCGGACACGACGCTCTCCCCTTCGCCGCAGATCGGCGTGTGAGGTGCGCCTCGCCGCCCAGACCACCTGTTGTTTCGAAAGCAACATACTCCGCTCGGTCTGCGAATACAAGAGGCAACACCTGTCGCCTGCCTCGGAAGCGTTCGCAAATTGCGAAGAAATGGCCGGCGGCTGCCTCAGTAGCCCGGTCTCTCGCAGTGGAGCCGCACGAAGCACGGTCGAAGCAAGCGCATGCACCGGACCCCTTCTTTGTCGGTGAAGGGGTCGAGATGTACCCTTCTCGTACCCTTTTTGAGGCTCTCGAGCGCCCGGCCGCGCACCAGGCCAGACAAAACCCCTGCAAATCCCAATAAGCCGACGCCCGGACTCGAACCGGGGACCCCTTCATTACGAGTGAAGTGCTCTACCAGCTGAGCTACGTCGGCGCGGCTCACGCAGTCTAGCCGGGAACCGCGGCAGTTCCGGCCAGCTCGCGGCGGAGTTGGACGAAGAGCGCCTCGAGTGCCAGGCCCGGCTGGACGTTCAGCTCCTCGAGGGTGCGCCATGACTCGCGGACGAGCTCGGCCGCTCGTTCGGCCGCGGGCTGCAGCTCGCGCGACGCATCCTCACGCAGCTGCTCGAGCCGGTCGTAGTGCACCACGACCGAATCGGCGCCTGCCGCTACAACGACCAGGTCCCGATACCAGGCTGCGAGCTCCTCGAGGGAGAGCAGGAGCTCTTCCCGCTCGGCTCCGCGCTGGGCTCGGCGCACCCGCTGTTCGGACTCGCGGGCGGTGAGGTCAAGGCCTTCGACGTCCTCCTCGGCCTGCGCCTTCGCCGCCTCGCCGCACTCCTTCGCGCCCGCAAGCAGCGCCTCTGCACCTGCCGCCGGCTCGAATTCCGGGTCGGTATAGACGGTGCGCGCGACTTCGAGCAACCTCACGCGCCGCTTCGCGGCCTCCGGATCGAGCAGCCGCTCGGCTCGGTCGAGCCTCCCTCCCGCTACGCGCGCGAGCGCGGTCACCTCCTCCTCCGAGAGCGCCGGTGCCCGCTCCGCGATCGTCTCCCGCACCGCCCGCTCGGACAGGCGCCGGAAGGGGACGTGCTGGCAGCGCGAGCGGATCGTCTCCGGCAGCGGGCCGAGATCGTCCGCCAGTAGGACGAGAACGGCGTAGGGCGGCGGCTCCTCAAGATCCTTGAGCAGCGCATCCGCGGCCTCGTCGTTCAGGAGCTGGGCGGCAACGATCAGATAGACGCGGCGGTCGGCCTCGTAAGGGCGCATATGCAGGTCGTGATGCAGGAGGCGGATGTCGTCGATGCGGATCTGGTCGCCCAACGGCTCGAGCACGTAGAGGTCGGGGTGGGCGCCGCGCTGCACGCGGTCGCCGTCTCCGAGCAGCTCGGCGGCGAACGCGACTGCCGCGCGCCGTTTCCCGACCCCCGGTGGGCCGTGGAACAGGTAGGCGTGCGCGTGCCCCTCGGCGAGGGCCGCCTCGAGCAGTCGCTTGGCCTCCTCCTGCTCGGGAATCGCGCTCTCCATCAGCCCTCGACCTCCTCCCGTACGCGCTCGGCGAGCTCCTCGGGCATTGCCGAGCCGTCGAGGGCGACGATCCGCTCGGGGAACCGCTCGGCGAGCTCGCGGTACGCGCGGTCGAGCGTGGCGTGGAACTCGGCGGCCTCGCGCTCGATCCGATCCGGGTCGCGGCGGCTCCGGCCCGCGGCCGCGGCCGGGTCCAGCAGGAGAACGAAGGTGCGATCGGGCAGGAGGCCTCCCACAACGGCGAGATTGAGCTCCAGCACCGGATCGACGCCGAGGCCGCGCGCGATCCCCTGATAGGCGAGCGACGAGTCGAGATAGCGGTCGCACACCACGTCCGCGCCACGCCCGAGCGCCGGCCGGATCACGTGCTCGACGAGCTCGGCGCGGGCCGCAGCGAACAAGGCGGCCTCAGCCCACGGCGAGACGTCGCCCCCGTGAAGCAGCACGTCACGCACGCGCTCCCCGAGCGGCGTTCCCCCCGGCTCGCGTGTCCACACAACATCGCGTCCTTCCGCTGCGAGGTGCTCGGCGAGCAGCCGCGCCTGGGTGGTCTTGCCCGAGCCGTCGAGGCCCTCGAAGCTGACGAACATGGCTGCTTCGTAGGATAGGGCCGTGCGAGCCGTGGTCACAGGAGGAGCCGGGTTCATTGGCTCGCATCTCGTCGAGGCGCTCGTGGCGCGCGGCGACGACGTGCTCGTGATCGACGATCTCTCGCGAGGCAAGGCCGAGCAGGTGGCCGCCGGCGCGGAGCTTCTCCGGCTCGACGTTCGC
>Ga0137374_10008648_pt1 | contig 12040 bp, 10 predicted proteins | sample SagtaG_20_FD_104811 | JGI IMG/M metagenome (GOLD analysis project Ga0137374, IMG submission 104811) | Vadose zone soil microbial communities from Sagehorn Ranch, Mendocino, California, USA - Sage1_R_100_16 metaG | ecosystem: Environmental > Terrestrial > Soil > Vadose zone | place: USA...
GAGGCCGCGCCGTCGGGCAGCGCGCGCCGCGCGGGCCATCAGCTGCTGCTGTGGATCAGCATCGGCGTGGCGGCCACCTTGTTGATCGCGCAACAAGGACTGCTCATCAACAACGGCCGCGACGGGACATCGACGCTGCTCCAGTACTGGTCGCCGACATGGGCCGCGTGGTCCATGGCGCCGACGTTCATCTTCCACGAAGCGCCAATCGCCTGGCTGCACGCGCTCGCGTGGCTGGCCGTTGCAGCCGGCGCCTCGCTGCTGTTGGCGCGCTGGAAGGTCGAGACACCGGGCGGCGCGACGCTGGCTGCCATCACGACGCTCGTCGCGTCCCTGCTGCTCCTCACAATCGTGATGCCGCGACTGCCGCACAATCCGCCGCTGCCGGCGGCCAACCTGATGGCACGTTCCGGGCTGCCGTTGCTCGATGGCTTCGACACGACGCTTCGCCCGGTGGCGATTCGCTACGACCCGTTTCGTTTCGAGTCGGCGGAGTCGCTCGTTTCACTGGCGCAGTTGAGTGTCGCGCCGCGCGAGCGTCCCGATCCACAGCCGATTCGCGTGCTGCACAACGGGCGTTTTTCTTTGCCGGCGGGCCGCTATCACGCCGATGTGGAGTGGGCCGCGGCTCTGGCCCGCGCCGTACCCATTGCGCTGCAGGTCGGCCGCATCGAGCCGGTGTGGCAGACCTGGACGGTGCAGCCGGAGCGCGGAGCGCATTGGGCCGTGGACTTCGATTTGCCCGTTGACGCCAACTTCGTCGCATTTCGCGGCGGCGGTGAGGTCGAGCACGCCATGAGCCGTCTCACGATCACACCGCTTGCCGTCGTCGACGAGAGTTTGCGTCCACACGTGCCGACGGTGCTAGCCGTCTGGCAGTACGGTCCCGTCACGGCGATGTTTCACGACGAGCATGCGTCTCCCGAGCGCGCGGGTTTCTGGGTGCTTGGCGGCGAGACCGCACGGGTGACCATGGTGCGCGACAGCGAGACGGGTCCGCTCACGCTCCGCGTGCACAGCGGATCCGAACCGAATCGCGTCACCCTTCGAATGCGTGGGTGGGACGCCACGCTCAACCTGCAAGCCACCTTGCCGCAGGACATCAGGCTACCCGACTCCACTCGCCGCCTGATCACGATTGCCGTGCACTCCGAGAAGGGCTTCAGCCCGCGGCAGTACGATCCGAAATCCGACGATCCACGCAATCTCGGGGCGTGGGTGGAGGTGGTGCAATAGCGGCGGCAAGTGCCAAGTGCCGTGTGCCAGGTGCCAAGTGCCGTGTGCCAAGTGCAGTAGTGCTGGCCACTCGGCACTGGGCACTGGGCACTGGGCACTCGGCACTCGGCACTCGGCACTCGGCACTTGACACTTGACACTTGGCTAGGGCGCCAGCCTCACGCGCTTCCAGGTGCCGTCTGCATTCTTCGTATAGAGCAGCCTGTCATGCAGCCGCCGCGGGCGGCCCTGCCAGAACTCAATCCGGTCGGGTGTCAGGTGATAGCCGCCCCAGTCTGGCGGGCGCGGCACCTCGGCGCCTTCATATCGTGCGTTGATCTCGTCGTACCGTCGCTCGAGCGTCGCGCGATCGGGGAGCTCGGTGCTCTGTCGTGCTGCCCACGCCGCGATTTGGCTGTCGCGCGGGCGTGACGCGAAGTACGCGTCCGACTCTCGGCTGTCGACACGCTCGACCAGGCCTGTCACGCGCACCTGTCGTTCGAGCTCGGCCCAATAGAACAGCAAGCTCGCCTTGGGGTGCGTCACGAGATCGCGTCCCTTCGGACTGTCGTAGTGCGTGAAGAACACAAACCCGGTTGTATCGATGTCTTTCAGGAGCACGGTGCGCGCCGATGGCGTGCCGTCTGCGGCAACGGTCGCAAGCGCCATGGCGTTGACGTCGATCAGATTGGCGCGGACGGCTTCATCGAACCACGCGCGAAACTGCTTGATGGGATCCTCATCGGTACTCGCCTCATCCAGTGCACGACTAGAATACTCGCGACGGAGATCCCTGATCGAGTGTGAGCCCTGCTGATCGGACATCAACCGAGAACCATTTCCGGACTTAGGGGAAACGATCGCCACGAAGCACGCAAGAGCACGAAGACGACACGAAGCTGATCACGTGTCCCACGCCTCCATGCAGTCGACCGGACGTCTTCTTCGTGGCCATCTTTTTGTCGTCCTCCACGGTCGGCGTCACGCGGCAATTCTCAACCATGAACTACACCGTGAGTGTCCCCTCAGCAACTCTCACCGCCTGCCCACCGACTTGCACTCGCATTATCTCCCCGCGATCGTCCGACGTAATCGCGACATGAATTCGACTCGGCCGGCCCATGGCTACGCCTTGCACGCTGACGATGCGATCGGCGCGATCTCGAGGCACCAGTCCGTGCTTCACGAGATAACAGCCCAGAGGTCCACTCGCGCTGCCCGTCGCGGGATCTTCGGCAACGCCACGTCCCGGCGCGAACATGCGGCTGTAGACGGTCTCGTCGCCAGTTGCGCCGTCGGTCGTGAAGAGAAATACGCCAACGTGGCCGCCGGGAAACGCGCTTTGCAGCCGGCGAAGCGCGGACAAGTCCGGTTCGGCAGCGTCAACCGCTTCGCGCGTGGCGATTGGCAGCACGATAAACGGGTTGCCGCACGAAATCTCTTCGATTGGCAATTCCGTTCTCCGAAACGCCGCGTGGTCGACGCCGGCCGCGCGCGTAACCTCCTCCGGCGTGACGGCAATCCCGCGAACCTCCGGCGGTCGCTGATCCATCCATGCAAACGACACCTCGCCGCCCTGCCACTCGAGCTCAACCGGCGTTGGGCCAACGCCGAGGCCGAACACGAACTTCCGACGACCGCGCGCGATGACGCCTTCATGTGCCAGCGCAAACGTACTGCCGATGGTCGGATGGCCCGCCATCGGCAACTCGGCGCCAGGCGTGAAGATGCGCATGCGAATGTCAGTATCCGGCCGCTCAGCGGGCACGATGAACGTGCTTTCCGAGAAGTTCATCTCTCTTGCAAGTGTCTGCATCGTTGAGGGCTCGAGACCAAGCGCGTCGGGAAATACCGCGAGTTGATTGCCTTCAAATCTCCGGCTGGTAAAAACATCGTAGTGCAGGAATCGAAGCTCTGGCATTCGCATAGGATAAAAGTAAAGAGGAGAGAATTTGCATGTGACGATTTTGATGGTGTGGTGAAGCGACATCATCAAAACGCCACATCTGTGACATTGCGTATTCCCGACATGCGTCCCGTCCCGTCCCGTCGCCGACCGGCACGAACACCCAAAACATCCTCCGTCGCCTCGCGAGACGCGGCCAGTCTAGTTCCGCTCCCCGAAGAAGGCCGCCGTCGAGTGATCATCGAGAACATCGAGCCTGACGGTGATCGCGGCCGATTCGCGATCAAACGCACGCCTGGCGAACCAATCGTGGTCGAGGCGGACGTCTTCGCGGACGGTCACGATCGTGTGGCCGTCGTGTTGCGCTACCGGAAGACGAGCGAGCCTTTCGTCCCGCGCGATCGCGCCACTCCTGCAAAAGACGCGAGCGCAGGCGAGTGGCATGAAACGCCGTTTGTTCTCGTCGACAACGATCGCTGGCGCGCTCGCTTTGTCGTCGAAGACATCGGCCGGTACGAATACGCCATCGTCGGCTGGGTCGATCATTTCGCCACATGGCAGCACGCGTTGAAGGCGCGCGTGGCTGCGGGTCAGGACATCAGCTCGGAGTTGCTCGAGGGCGCCGCGATGATTCGCCGCAGCGCGGATCGCAGTCCGATGCCGCACGATCGCGCATTGCTCCTGGACATCGCCGATCGATTGACGTCCGGCGCGCCGGACGTCGAGCGCACGGAGTGGGCACTCTCCGCTGACATTGCCAGCCGTATGGCCCTGGCACCCGATCGCGAGTTCGCAACCGAGTCGCGGCCGCGGCGCGTGGTTGTCGATCGCGAACGGGCCCGCTTCGGCGCGTGGTACGAGATGTTTCCGCGATCCGCCCGATCGGATGCGACCCGCAGCGCAACGTTCCGCGAAGCCGCCCGGCGCCTGCCGGAGATTGCCGATCTCGGTTTCGACGTGCTGTACCTCCCGCCCATTCATCCCATCGGCCGTACCAACCGCAAGGGCCGTGGCAACGCGCTCACTCCCGGTCCGGATGATCCCGGAAGTCCGTGGGCGATCGGCAGTCCAGAAGGGGGCCACTGCGCAATCGAGCCAGGGCTTGGCACGCTCGACGACTTCCGGTGGTTTCGCGAGGAAGCCGAGAGGCTCGGACTCGAAATCGCGCTCGATCTCGCCTATCAATGTTCACCGGACCATCCCTTTGCGCGCGAGCACCCTGAGTGGTTTCGGCATCGGCCGGATGGCACGTTGAAGTACGCCGAGAACCCGCCGAAGAAATATCAGGACATCTACCCGTTCGATTTCGAAACGAGCGCGTGGCGCGAGCTCTGGATCGAGCTGCGCGACATCGTGGTGTTCTGGATCGATCAAGGCGTGCGCATCTTCCGCGTCGACAACCCGCACACGAAGCCGTTCGCTTTCTGGGAATGGCTGATTGCCGACATTCAGGCGCGCGACCCCCGCGTGATTTTCTTGTCGGAGGCGTTCACGCGGCCGAAAGTCATGCGGCGGCTGGCGCAGCTCGGATTCACGCAGTCGTACACGTATTTCACGTGGCGGAACACCAAACGCGAGCTGGAGGAGTACTTCACCGAGCTCACCACCACGGAGCTCAAAGACTACTTCCGGCCGAACCTCTTTGCGAACACGCCTGACATCCTCACTGAATTCCTGCAGCGCGGCGGCCCGCCGGCCTTTCGCATCCGGCTGATTCTTGCGGCAACGCTCGGCGCCACCTACGGGATTTATAGCGGCTTCGAGCTCTGCGAGAACCTGCCGGCGGCTCCCGGCTCCGAAGAATATCTGGACTCCGAGAAGTATCACTTCAAGCCGCGCGACTGGCATCGGCCGGGCAACTTGAACGATCTCATCGCGCAGGTGAACAACATTCGCCGAACGCAGCCGGCGCTCCAGTACAACGACACTCTGCGCTTCCATCTGACGACCAATGACGAGCTGATTGCCTACAGCAAGACTGCACCCGCCGGCGGCACGCAGATCCTCACTGTGGTCACTCTGAATCCGTCGGAACCGCGTGAGGGCGGGGTGTGTTTGTCGCTCCCGGACGATCTCGTCCCAGAGGATGAGAGCTACTCGGTTCGCGATCTGCTGACAGACCAGACGTACATGTGGCGCGGGGCGTGGAACTACGTGCGCCTCGATCCCGAGACGCCAGCACATATCCTCGACGTGCAGCGAACGAGGCGCCCGTGAGCACGAATGTTCCGATTGCGACCGATCCCCTCTGGTACAAGGACGCGATCATTTACGAGGTGCATGTCCGCTCGTTTTTCGATTCCAACCAGGACGGCGTCGGAGATTTCCAGGGTCTGATTCAAAAGCTCGATTACGTGCAGGACCTCGGCGTCAACACGATCTGGCTGCTCCCCTTCTATCCTTCCCCGCTCAGGGACGATGGGTATGACATCGCGGATTACCAGGACGTCAACCCGGCCTATGGGTCGATGCGGGACTTCAAACAGTTCCTGCGTGAGGCGCACGCTCGCGGGCTTCGCGTGTTTACCGAGCTCGTGGTCAATCACACCTCGGATCAGCATCCGTGGTTCCAGGCCGCGCGCCGGGCGCCGGAGGAATCCGCCAAGCGCGCGTATTACGTCTGGAGCAAGACGGGAACTGAATACGCAGGTGCACGCATCATCTTTACGGATACGGAGAAATCGAATTGGACGTGGGACTCGGTGGCCAATGCGTATTACTGGCACCGTTTCTTCAGCCATCAGCCGGATCTCAATTACGATAACCCGAACGTGCTACGCGCCGTGCTGCGCGTGATGCACTTCTGGCTCGACATGGGCGTGGACGGCCTCAGACTCGATGCCGTCCCGTATCTGATCGAGCGCGAAGGCACCAACTGCGAGAACCTCAAGGAAACACACCAGATCCTGAAGCGGCTGCGGCGGTCGCTCGACGAGCGGTATCCCGATCGTGCGCTCCTCGCCGAGGCGAATCAGTGGCCTGCCGACGTGCGCCCGTACTTCGGCGAAGGAGACGAATGCCACCTCGCGTACCACTTCCCGTTGATGCCGCGGATCTTCATGGCGGTCCGGCAGGAAGACGCGTTGCCCATCGTCGAAATCATGCGGCAGACGCCGGAGATTCCGCCGAATTGTCAGTGGGCGTTGTTCCTGCGCAACCATGACGAGCTGACACTCGAGATGGTGACCGACGAAGAGCGCGACTACATGTACAGCGCGTACGCGGCCGATCCGCAGATGCGGCTCAATGTCGGGATCCGGCGCAGAATGGCGCCGCTGCTCGAGTACAACCGGTCGCTGATCGAGCTGATGAACAGCCTGCTGCTGTCGATGCCGGGATCGCCAATCATCTACTACGGCGACGAGATTGGCATGGGCGACAACGTCTTTCTCGGCGATCGAAACGGCGTGCGCACGCCGATGCAGTGGACCGGCGATAGAAACGCGGGATTCTCGCGCGCCGATCCCGCGCGTCTCTTTGCGCCGCCTATCATGGATCCGCTGTACGGCTATCAGGCGATCAACGTGGAGGCGCAGGAGCGCTCGTCCTCATCGCTCCTGAACTGGATGCGCCGCATGCTCGCGCTGCGGCGCCAGTACCACACGTTCGGGCGAGGATCGTTCGAGCCGATTGCCACCAACAATCGCCGTGTGCTTGCGTACGTTCGCGAGGACCAGCAGCAACAACTGCTCATCGTCGCAAACATGGCGCGCACCGCGCAGCCCGTGCACATCGACTTACAGCGGTTCAAGGGCATGCATCCGGTGGAGCTCGTCGGCAACACAGAGATGCCGCCGGTGACCGAGGATCCGTACTTTCTGACGCTTTCCCCACACGGCTTCTACTGGTTCCAACTGTCGAAAATCTCGAAGCCGATGGTGCTGCAGCGTCCGCGGCTTGCGGGCCGCGACGAGCCGATACCAACGCTTCTCGTCAGCGCGGCGTGGGAGACGCTGCTCGATGGGCACGCGCGCGTACTGCTCGAACGTGACGCTTTGACGGGGTTTCTATCGCGACAGCGCTGGTACGGCGGCAAGGCCCGACACATGTCGGGTGCCCGGTTTGCCGATTGGGCGCTCCTGAGCACCAATCCCGCTGTTTATCTCTGCATCGTCGAAGTCAACTTCACAAGCGGTGGTTCGGAGCGTTACGTTCTCGTGCTCGCCACTGCTGCGGGCGACGCGGCGCGCACGATTGTCGATCAGCATCACTCCTCCGTCGTCGCACGCTTATCGGGCGCACGCGCGGGTGTGCTCTACGACGGCATGGTCGACCCGGCAATCTGCCAACGTGTGTTCGAAACGCTCCGTCGAGGCGGCAGCCTCGCACTGCGATCCGGATCGCTGCGCATCGAGCACGCCGAACAGCCGGTGGCGCAGGCGGCGGACAATACGGCCTTGCGCGCGCACATCCCGTCGTTCGAACAAACCAATTCGAACGTGCTCATCGGCGATCGATATCTCCTGAAAGTCTTTCGCCGCCTGGAAGGCGACGAGAACCCCGACGTCGAAGTCGGCCGGCGGCTGCGGGATCGCGCAGGCGACGCGCGCGTGCCGGCGCTGATTGCGTGGGCCGACTACGTGGCCGAGGGTGCGGCGCCTGCGTCGATTGCGATGTTGCAGCAGCAGGTGCCCAGTCGCGGGTCCGCGTGGGAGCGGGCGCTCGATCATCTCAGCGGCTATCTCGAGGCGGCGCTCGTCCGCCAGCGCACTCGCGCCGAGCGAGGAGATCAGAGCGCTCCGCCGGCTGCCGAGATCGAAGATCAGATTGGCGCCTATCGCGCGACGCTGGATTTGCTCGGCCGCCGCACGGCAGATCTTCACCGTGTGCTGGCGTCGGTCGATGGCGATGGATTCGGGGCAGAGCCCCTCGACCGGACCGCTCTCGAGACTCTGGCCGTGGAGATGACGGCGCAAGCCGAGCGCGTGCTCGATCTGCTCGCCTCTCAGAAGCTGTCGGACGATGTCCGCCGCCGTGCCGAGCGGCTGATTGACCTGCGCGCTCGTCTTTACGATCGCTTTGGACAGATCGCATCGCTTGGCGAAGCCGGCGCGCGAATCCGCATTCACGGCGACTTGCACCTCGGTCAGGTGCTCGAGGCCAACGGCGATCTCTACTTCATCGACTTCGAAGGCGAGCCTGTGCGATCGATCGCGGAGCGGCGCGCACCGCAGTCGCCGCTGCGAGATGTGGCAGGGATGCTGCGATCGTTTGGCTACGCCTCGCGCGCGGGACTGCGGCTGTTCCTGCGCGATCATCCCGACGCCGGACCGCTGCTCGAGCCGTGGCTCCGCGCGTGGGAAACGGTGGCTTCGAGACGATTCCTCGCCTCCTATCTTAAACATGTTGCCGACACGCCGCTCTTGCCGGCGGCTTCGGCGCGCGACGCGCTTCTCGAAGCGTTCGTATTGGACAAGGCGTTCTACGAGCTCTTCTACGAACTTGGAAACCGCCCGGACTGGGTTGATATTCCATTGGATGGGTTATTGAGGCTTCTGGAGCCAGCAGTCACGTAACGCGCTCGATCGGCGGCAACGCGTGCCCGCGCACCGTTGGGATTTGCACGCATCGGCACGGCGCTCCGTCTCGTGTTATTCTGATGGTTCCGGATCTTGCCACGTGCTGTGCCGCCTCTGGGCGTATCGAGCGTCTTCCTGACTCGCTCCTCCTCAGTTCAGCTTACACACGAGACGAAATCCACTCGTGGTCCGTTTTGGTCCACGAGCCAGGTCGGTCGTTATGTGACGGCCGTTTCGTCGCAGCTGCGACGCAGGAGTTAGTTCATGAATCGAAAGTTGTACGTCGGAAACCTTCCTTACGAAATCGGAGAAACCGAACTCCAGGAGCTCTTTACAACCGCGGGGACGGTCGAGTCCGTCACGGTGATCCGTGACATGGCGACAGGGCGCGCCCGTGGATTCGGATTCGTCGAGATGAGCACGGACCAGGAGGCGAAAAACGCGATTTCGCAGTTCAATTCGTATCAACTGGGCGGGCGAAGTCTCTCCGTCAACGAGGCGCGTCCCAAGGGCGAGTCGTCGTCCGACTTCGGCGGCGGCCAGGGACGCCGGAATCGATACTGAGTTGTTCGCAACGATCGGCACAGGACAGCTCTCCTGTGTCGATCGTTTGCCACGCCCGCGCGAATTTCACTCGGGGAACCGCGCGGCGCGATGGCGCCCGTGTGCTACGATCGATATGTCGCTTTTCTGAGCCTTCGGCCATTCATCCGAACCCTCACCAAAGCATGTGAGGGTCACATGGCTATCCAGGCAGCTGCCGCATCAGCGGCATTCTCGAGTCCAGTTGAACCATTGCCGTCGACGATGATGGACGCGGACGTGCGTTGGGCTGCGTGGCACGCCCGCGAAGTCGCCCATGACAAGATGGTTCGACGACGACTCAGGATCATCGTCCCGCTGCTCATCGCCGTCGGTGTGGTGAGTCTGTTGGCGGCGCTCGTTTGGTAAACGTCACCTGCGCGAGCCGGAATGTCGAGTGACATGATCGAGATCAGGTTCTTTGCTCAACACACCGAACAAGGTGGTGATGCACCGGATACCGGACACGCTCCACCGATGGATCTTCCCGAGGAGGCGCCCTCGCCGCAGGATCAGGGAGATTGTGACGACCTCCCTTTCACCGGCGAAGACATGGAAGACACGGGCGAGCCGCGGCGCCGCAGACCCGATGATCCCGCTATCGCGAGCGCGATCTCGCCGCGACATGCAAAATACCGGTGGAAGCTTCTGTCGTCAGACTAAAGTGAGTCGCTCGCGCGCCGAGCGTTCACCTGCGCGCGGACTGCCGTCTTTCTTCGAGCGCGGCGAGTACTTCCTCGCGGCGCGGCTCGCGCCCGTCAAGGATGGTCAGTAGGTCTGACGGTCCAGGCGCTGCATTGGTGACGACCTGATCACGCAGAGCCGCCCACTGTGCGGCTCCATTGAGGTTGTGGAAGTCCGGCGTCGCCAGCACCGCGCGGCGGTAGTGGTGTTTCAGGATCGCGTGCCGGTGAATCGAGGCAGGCCTCGGACTCATAGGGTTCCTCCCGGGGCAAAAATGCTAATCAGATCACCGTCCGGGCGTGGCGTCGCCGCTCGGATGTTCCACATCGTGCAGGACGTGAGCCACCGAGCGCGTCGGACCCAGGTCCCGCGCAAACAACATGAACACTCCAAACAGCAAGAGCACGATCGCGCCAATTACCAGCAGCAGCAGCATGGTATGCCTTCTTTCAATCTTTTAGCGTAGTCGATTCGCTCGGCCGCGGCTGTTCTGTATTGGACACATGACAGGTGTCCGGCTACAGTCAACGGAGATGGCGGAGCCCGAAAGGCGGCCGGCGCGTTCGCGAAAGCATCCGCGGTTCGATGCGGAGCGCTTCCTCAGTTCGACAAAGATCGCGCGGCGTGTGGCCGAGTATGCGCCCGGCACCGTCATCCACTCCCAGGGCGATGCGGCCGCGTCCGTGATGTACGTTCAACAGGGCCGCGTCAAGCTGTCCGTCCTCTCCTCCACCGGCAAAGAAGCCGTCGTCGCGGTGCTGGGCCCGGGGAATTTCTTCGGCGAAGCCTGCCTGGCCGGACAGACCACCAGAATGAGCACGGCCACCGCGATGGTCACGAGCCGCATCCTCACAATCGACCGCAAACGGATGCAGCAGCTGCTGCATCGGCAGCCGGAGCTGTCGCACCGCTTCATCTTGCACGTGGTTACGAGGAACATGCGCATCGAGGAGGATCTCGTGGATCGCCTCTTCAACTCGGTAGAGAAGCGTTTTGCGCGAGTGCTGATGTTGATGGCGCGCTACGGCCGTCCCGAGGGGAGCAGCTGGGTGCTCCCAAGAGTTTCACAGGAAACGCTCGCCGGCATGGTGGGCACTACGCGTCCGCGCATCAACTTTTTCATGAACAAGTTTCGCGAGCTCGGGTTCATCGATTACAACGGTGAGCTCGTCGTGCGAACGGCGCTCCTCAGCGTCGTTCTTCACGAGTAACCGAACGTGCGGGAGCGTCTCGCGCGGTTCACGCGCGCAGTCGGTTGGGCCTTGTGGCGAGGTGTCGTCGCCGGAAGCTGCACGTCTGTTCTTGCGATGGCTGCGCCCGCTTCCGCCAACGACGTGTTGACCCTTACCGCTCCGGCTGCTCCAGGCGGCGGCTGGGACCAGACCGCCCGCGTGCTGCAGCAGGTCTTCGCGACCGTAGAACCCGGCGCAAGCGTGCAGGTCGACAACGTGCCGGGCGCTGCCGGCACGATCGGTCTTGCGCGATTCGTGACCGCCGAACGCGGCAACGCGGATGCGTTGCTCGTGACCGGTCTCGTCATGGTGAGCGGAATCATCACGAACCGCTCGCCGGTCACGCTCGCCGAGACGACGCCGATCGCCCGATTGACCGGCGAATACGAAGTCATTGTGGTGCCGGCAGACTCGCAATGGACGACGATCGGGCAGCTCGTCGACGCGTTCAAAGCGGCGCCCGCGCGGGTCTCGTGGGGCGGCGGGTCGGCCGGCGGTACGGACGACCTGCTCGTGCGGCTCATCGCCAAAGAAGTCGGCGTGCCCCCGCGCGCGGCAAACTACATTGCGTTCGCTGGAGGCGGTGCGGCGCTGGCGGCGCTGCTCGGCGGACAAGTCACTGCAGGCGTCAGCGGCTACTCGGAGTTCGCGGGCCAAATCGCTGCCGGCGCACTGCGACTGCTGGCCGTCTCTGCGCCGACACGCGTCGCGGGCATCGATGCGCCAACGCTGCGCGAACAAGGGATCGGCCTCGACTTGTCCAACTGGCGCGGGATTGTCGCGCCTCCCGGGCTCGCCGACGCCGAGCGCGATCAACTGACCGCCCGCATCGAGCGCCTTGCGCAAAGCGAAGCGTGGAAGGCCGCGGTCGCGCGAAACGGGTGGGCCGATCTGTTGTTGAC
>Ga0137374_10008665_pt1 | contig 12028 bp, 10 predicted proteins | sample SagtaG_20_FD_104811 | JGI IMG/M metagenome (GOLD analysis project Ga0137374, IMG submission 104811) | Vadose zone soil microbial communities from Sagehorn Ranch, Mendocino, California, USA - Sage1_R_100_16 metaG | ecosystem: Environmental > Terrestrial > Soil > Vadose zone | place: USA...
GCCTTGGTGATTCCCCCGTGCACACGCGTCCAGAGCAGCTTGGTGGCGCACGCGCGATCGCCATCGGTCTCGTGCGAGCAGAGCACCCGCCCCTCGGGCACGTCGTGGAAGCACTCCATCGGTGCGATCGGTCCCTCGAGCGCCTGCACGATGTCGAGCATCGCGATCGCGGCCGCCGGTCGCGCCAGGCGGTAGCCGCCATGCGCGCCCCGGACCGAGGTGACGAGGCCGGCCTGGCGCAGCTTCGCGACCAGGTGCTCGAGATAGGAAAGAGGGAGCGTCTCCGCCTCGGCCACGATGCTGAGCGCCACGGGCTCGCCGTCGCCGTCCTCGCCATCCGAGCGCCGGCCGAGCTCGACCATCAGCCGCACGCCGTACTCCGCTTTCGTCGAGAAGAGCATCTCGACTAAATCCTACCGAACAGGTCGGATAAGGGCCGGGACCCGGCGGCGGCTACGGCTCGATCAGGCCCTTGCGGATCGCGTAGCGGACCAGCTCCACGCGGTCGCGCATGCCCAGCTTCCGCATCGCGTTCGAGCGATGATTCTCCACGGTCTTCTCGGACAAATTGAGGATCGCGGCGATCTCCCTGTTCGTGTGGGCCTCCGCGACGAGCTTGACGATCTCCTGCTCGCGCGGCGTGAGCTCGTCCTCCCGGGAGGACCCCTCGCCGAGGACGTCCTGGATCAGCGCGCGCTGAGCCTCCGGGGTCAGGAACGGCTCACCGCGCTCCACCGCCCGCACGGCATCGATCAGGTCGGAGTCCGCCTGCGCCTTGAGCACGTAGCCGGAGGCCCCCGCCTTCAGGGCCTCGAACAGGTAGCGCTCGTCGTCGTACATCGACAGGATGAGCACCGCGACCTCGGGCGCCTGTGCCCGGATCTCGCGGGTTGCCTGGAGCCCCGTGAGCTTCGGCATCTTCACGTCCAGGATCGCGAGGTCGGGGCGGTCGCGGATCGCCATGTCGCGCGCCTCGGCTCCGTCGGAGGCCTCCCCGATGACCTCGATGTCCATCTGGCGCTCGAGTAGCATCCGCAGCCCCGAGCGGACGATCCCGTGATCGTCGGCGATCAGCACCTTCATCGCCGCAACTCCGGTTTGCTGCTGCGCTTCCATCCTCCGGGACCCCTATCGACTGGTTCGAGCGGCACCGTGAGGCTTATCCGGGTGCCGAGGTTGGGTCGCGACTCGACCTGGACGTCCCCTCCAACGTGAAGCGTGCGCTCGCGCATCCCGGCGATCCCCAGTCCGCGTGCCGCCCGGTCGAAGGTGAAGCCAGACCCGTCGTCCTCGACCGTCAGCTCTACCCGGTCGCCTGAGTGGCCGAGGCGGACGCTCACGTGCTGGGCCCCCGAATGCTGGGCGGCGTTCGACAACGCCTCCTGGGCGACCCGGTAGAGGACGAGCTGAACGTCCGCGGGCAGCCCGAAGAAGTCGCCGCGGGCCTCGAAGCTTGCATCAATCGTCCCCCGGCGACCCAGCTCCTTGACGTGACCCGCGAGCGCCGCCTTCAGGCCGAGGTCGTCCAGGGCCGTCGGGCGCAGCTGGCGAGCGAGCGTCAGGAGCTCCTCCATGGCCTGGTTTGCGAGCGCCTTGGTTTCGGCCAGCTCGTGGGCGAGCTCCACGGGAGCCTTCACCCGCGCCGCCTCCAGCCGCAGGAGCAGTGCCGTCAGCGACTGGTTGACCTCGTCGTGGAGGTCGCGGGCAACCCGGGCACGCTCCTCCTCCTGCGCGGCCAGCGCCTTGCTCGAGGTTCCCCGCCGCTCGGACTCCAGGCGCTCGAGCATGCGCCGGAACGCCTGCTGCAGCCTCGCAACCTCATCGGGGCCGGACTGGCCCTCCACCGGGGAGTCGAGGCCCGCGCCGGGGCGAGAGAGGTCCGCGCGCTCCATCTCGTCGACGAGACGCTCCAGGGGACGGAAGCGCCGCTGGAGCATGATCATGTTGACGATGATCGTCAGCCCCACCGCGAGCCCGAGCACCAGGGCGAGCGCGGGCCGGTTGCCGACGTTGAGATTGGGGTTGCCGGCCACCGTCGCCGCCACGACGGCCGCGACGATCAGCAACAGGTTCGCCACCAGCACCTGGGTTAGGAGATTCCTTCGGCGCATCCACAGCCATTATCGACCGACTCCCCCGTGGAGTCGAACGGCGCAGGGGCACGACCTTTACCATTGAGAGCAGCACATGACCACGACCCGCAAGTCCAACTTCACCGCCGCCCTTCGCACCACGATCCTGATGGCCGCGCTGGGCGGCCTGCTGGTCGTGATCGGCTACGCGATCGGTGGCATCGCGGCAGCCAGCGGCTTCCTCGTGCTCGCGCTGATCATGAACGGGGTTGCCTACTGGTTCAGCGACAAGATCGCGATCGCCAGCGCGCGCGCCAAGCCGGTGTCCGAATCGGAAGCGCCGCAGCTCTACCAGATGGTTCGGGAGCTGACCACGCGTGCCGGCCTGCCGATGCCGAGGCTGTTCGTGATCCCCTCGGACCAGCCAAACGCCTTCGCCACGGGGCGCAACCCGAAGAACGCCGCCGTGGCGGTCACCTCGGGGATCACGAAGCTGCTCTCCGAGGACGAGCTCCGCGGCGTCATCTCCCACGAACTCGGCCACGTGCGTAACCGCGACATCCTCACCCAGTCCGTCGCCTCGGCGATCGGCGCGATGATCACCTGGATCGCCTATCTGTTCCTCTGGTTCGGCGACGACGACAGCTCGCCGCTCGGGCTCGTCGCGAACCTCGCGCTCTTCCTGCTCGCACCGATCTCCGCGACGCTGATCCAGCTCGCGATCTCGCGCCAGCGCGAGTTCTCGGCAGACGCCACCGGGGCGGAGATCTGCGGCAATCCCGAGTCGCTGGCCTCCGCGCTGCTGCGGCTCGAGGAGGGCGCCAAGGCGATGCCGATGCAGGTGAACCAGGCGACCGAGCCGCTCTACATCGTGAAGCCGTTCTCCGGCGGCGGGATCGCCAGCCTGTTCTCGACGCACCCGCCGATCGACGAGCGCGTCCGCCGCCTGCGCCAAATGCGCCCCTCTCTCGCGTAGCTCGACCGCTGTCGTCAAGACCCCGAGTGGCTTCGATCCGCGTACAGCGGTCAGCCAGTGCTACCGGCCCCTGCGGCACGCGCTGGCGCCAACCTGAATGGCCGGTAGCAATGGCTACCGCTTACGCGGCTCGATACCACTCGGGGCCATTACGCCAACGGGCGGCTATACTTATTGAAGTAATCCGGATCGGGATTTAGGAGATTGAGCATGGCGACCACCGCGGAACCCCTCGAGCAGATCAAGGAGAGGATCGACCTGATCCCCCTCGACGAGGCGCGAGAGGAGATCGAGTCGGGGGACGTCGAGCTGATCGACGTGCGCGAGCCCCACGAGTGGGACGAAGCTCACCTCGAGCCGGCCACCCACGTGCCGCAGGGCGAGCTCCTCGAGCGGATCGACGAGCTGGTTCCGGATCGCTCCGAGCGCGTCCTCCTGTACTGCCGGACCGACAACCGCTCCTCGCGGGCCGCCGACGCCCTCCAGGGGCTGGGCTACGACAACGTGGGGGTGATCCGCGGCGGGATCGTGGGCTGGCAGGAGGCGGGCCTCCCAGTGGTGGAGCCGGAGGGGCTCACCGCCCAGCAGCGAATGCGCTACTCGCGCCACACCCTGCTCCCCGAGGTCGGTGTCGACGGCCAGGTGAAGCTTTTGAACTCGAAGGTGCTGCTGATCGGCGCAGGCGGGCTCGGCGCACCATCCGCCTTCTATCTCGCGGCGGCGGGAGTCGGGACGCTCGGGATCGTCGATGACGACGTCGTCGACGAGACCAACCTCCAGCGCCAGGTGATCCACACCACGGAGCGCGTCGGGATGCCGAAGACGCAATCGGCAAAGCTCTCGATCGAGGCGCTCAATCCCGACGTCGACGTCGTCGAGCACCGCGCCCGCCTGGACACGGACAACATCCTGGAGATCATCGAGGGCTATGACGTCCTCGTTGACGGAGCCGACAACTTCCCGACGCGCTACCTGCTGAACGACGCGTCGGTGCGCCTGCGCAAACCTGTGGTCTCGGCCTCGATCCTCGGGTTCGACGGTCAGATCTCGACCTTCGTCCCATACGAGGGCCCCTGCTATCGCTGCCTTTATCCGGTCCCGCCCCCGCCCGAGCTGGCGCCGAGCTGCGGCGCCGCCGGCGTACTTGGCGTGATGGCCGGCGTCATGGGCCTCTTGCAGGCGAACGAGGCGGTCAAGCTCGTCGCCGGCATCGGCGAGCCGCTGATCGGTCGCCTGCTCCTCTACGACTCGCTCGGAACCCGCTTCACCGAGCTCAAGGTGAAGCGTGACCCGGATTGCCCGATATGCGGCGATGCCGTGCCCGAGATCCCCGAGTCCGAGATGGGCAGGTTCCCCGACTACGAAGCGTTCTGCGCGGGAACGCCCGTGGCCCACTGACCACACCCATCCCCGGCGCGCGCGCATAGGATTCGCGAGCGATGCCGACGGTGAAGATCCCGCCCGTATTGCGTCCCCAGACCGGTGGCGATCCCGAGGTGTCGGCCGATGGGGGGACCGTGGGCGACGTGCTGCGTGCGCTCGCCGAGGCTCACCCGGGGACCAGGCCCCAGCTCTTCGCGGACGGCGGTGAGCTGAATCGCTACGTCAACGTCTACCTCAACGACGAGGACGTCCGAGTGCTGGACGGACTCGACACGCCCGTCTCCACCTCGGACACGGTCGTGATCCTGCCGGCGATGGCCGGCGGCGCTCGGGACTAGCCCCCGGCCGCGAACTGACGGTAGGCGTCCCAGGCCGGCTTCGGCACGCCCGAGTGGTCGAGCAGCCCGGAGGTGTGGCAGAAATTGCAGTTGCCGGTGTCGTACTCCGGTCCCCCATCGCGCCAGGAGAACCAGAACAGGCGTCCGATGTTCCAGGTGCGGCGGTGCTCGAGGATGAGCCTGAACGCCTGCGAGAGAAGGCGCTTCTGGCCGTTCATTCCCTTGTTGAGCTTGGAGACGCTGCGAGGGCCTGAGCCCCAGCCGAGCTCGGTGATCCACAGCGGGGTGTGCGCATCGCCGTGCCGATTCATGACGGCGCGGATCCTCTGCAGCTCGATGCGAAGCTGGGTAATGCTTCGAGCGTACGGATGTAGCGCGGCGGCGTCGAAGTCGTCCTTGATCCCGGGCACCCCATATAGCTGATCGAGGAAGCGCCAGGCCGTGAGATTGACGTAGCCGGGCATGCCGGCGAGCACGACCTTCGCAGCCGGGTCAACGGCAGTGATCGCCTGGTGAGAGATCTTCACCAGATGGGCGTACTCGGACGGCGAGGGCTTCGGCAGCCAGTAGTTCTTGAAGTTCGGCTCGTTCCAGATCTGCCAGGCCGTGATCGGCTTGGGCGGGGCGAACGGGTCGGTCGGGAATTGGAGGTGGTAGGGACTGAAGAGACCTCCGTCCCAATAGGTCCCGCCCGGGCCGTAGCGAGTGACCGCCGCCGTCAGGAACGCGCGCCAGGCGTCCCTTCCTTCCGGGCTGAGTGGAGGGTCCGCCGTTTGGGGTGCGAGCCAATCGGGGGTCCCGTAGGCGAACGGCACCGTGCCGATGCCCTGCACCGCCAGGCTTCCCACGATCTGATCGGTCTGCGACCAGTCGAACTTCCCCTGGCTCGGCTCCAGTTGGTGCCAGAAGAGGAAGAAGCGCACCGACCCGACGCCGCTGTTGGCCATCATCTGCGTATCGGTCGGGACAAGGGGCGCCGCCTTGTCGACGCCGAAGAACTCCTTCGGAGGTTGGCTGGACGCAGGAGCCGCGCCGAGCACCATCGCCGCGACCGTCACCAGGGTCGTGACCGTTTGACGAATCAGCACGGCGACTCCAGACCCAGGTTCATGCGGGCCCCCGCGCCCCCGCGCGTCGCCGGTACATGATCAGGCCCGCCGCCGCGATGAGGCCGAGCCCTCCCAACAGGATCGGGACGACCGGGCTGTCGGATCCACCAGAGCCCTCCGCGGCGTCACTCTGGGCGGCGTTGCCGGCGCCCGGACCGGACCCGTGCCCGGTGGCGCTGAGGGAGGGCGGGGTGTACTGGTCCGTGGCGGGCTGGTCGGCGAGCGCCCCCGCCGGCGTGGCGAGGAGCGCCGCCGCGCAGGCGGCCGAGATCGCCCGGCGCCGCAAGCTCCCATGCCTAGACTGTGCGCCTCTTCCCATTGGTGGCATCCGCATGCAGAAGGGTAGTGGTGGGGGGCAAGACGCGGGCAACCGATTCCCTCAGACACCCGACGCTAGCGATCGTCGCGGTCGCCTACGCCGCGCTCGCGTTCGCCGACGGGGGTTACTCGCAGGAGCTGATCGCGGGCGCGACGATCGGGATCTGGCTCCTGCTGGCGATCGGCGTCGTCGCGCGGGTCTGGCCACGCGAGCCCTTGCCGCGTCCGGCCGTCGTCGCCGGAGGTTGCCTCCTGGCGCTCGGCGTGCTGTCCGGATTGTCGATGCTGTGGGCCGACGACTCCGGACGCGCCTTCTTCGCTGTCATCCGGGTGGGCGGCTACCTGGGCCTGTTCGCGCTCGTCGTCGTTTCCTCGCCGAGAGGCGGTGCGCGCGGGTGGCTCGGCGGACTGGCCGCGGGCTTGACGGTCGTCGCCGCGGCCTCGCTGGCGACCCGCTTCGATCCCTCGCTGTTCGGCGGCGGCGACCGAGGGGTGAGCGCGGTGCTGCCGGCGGCGATGGGGCGCTTGAGCTATCCGATCGGTTACTGGAACGGCCTCGCGGCCTGCCTCGCCATCGACGGAGTGCTCCTCGCCTGGCTCGGTGCGCAGGCGAGGACGCAACTGGGCCGCGCCACCGCCGTCGCGCTGCTGCCCCTCGTGGCACTCGCGCTGTACCTGACCTCGTCTCGAGGAGGCCTTGGTGCCGCGCTCACCGGTGGGCTCGTGCTCCTGGTGCTGGAGCGAAAGCGTCCGGCCCTCCTCACCGGCACCCTGCTCGGCGGAGCCGGCGGAGCCTTACTCGTCCTCCTCGCCCACACCAGAGACGACTTCCTTCAAGGGGTTGCCACCTCCGCGGCTCGCACCGAGGGAGTCGAGATGGGTCTCGCCACGCTTGCATGCGCGGTCGGCGTGGGGCTGGCGCGCTACCTGCTCGATCGGCGCCTGGCCCGAGTCCGCCTTCCCGCCATACCGTGGCGGATCGCCGCCCCGGCGCTCATCGTCGCGGCCGCCATTGCCGTGGCCGCGATCCACCCCGTCGCGCGAGTGCACGAGTTCACCACGATCGACACGGCGCGCAGCGGCAACGCGGCGCCGGAAAAGTCGGATCTGATCAGCGCCCGCGGAAACGGTCGCGCCCAGTTCTGGGAGGCAGCGCTCGACGCGTTCGGGAGCAGCCCGGTCGAGGGCATCGGCGCTGGCAACTACGAGCTGTATTGGAACGCTCACCCGGAGGCGCCGCTGTGGCTCGTCAACGCCCATTCCCTGTATTTGGAGTCGCTCGCCGAGTTGGGCATTGCCGGCCTGCTCTGTGTGCTCGGGTTCTTCGCCGCCGCGGTCGTCGCCGCCGTCAGGCGCGTCGGATCGTCCCCAGGGGGGGAGGTTGCGGTGGCGCTGGCCGTGTTGGCGGCGGCTGCTCTTTCGGCCGAGCTCGAGTGGACGTGGCAACTGCCCGCCGCCTTCGCGCCGGTGATGATCGCGGCGGGGTTGCTCACCGGCGCAGCCACGAGTGCGCCGGCCACCCAACTGCCACGGCGGGCATATGGCGGCCTCGCACGCGTCGCCAGGGGCGCCGGAGCGATCGCGATCGCATGGTTGGCGGTCTGGACGGCCGGCGTCGCCCTGCTCACCGATTTGAAGCTCGATTCCAGCCGGTCAGCCGCCTCACGCGGCGATCTCGCCGCGGCCGCGGACGATGCTCGGGACGCCGCCAACGTGCAGCCATGGTCTGCCGAGCCGCGACTGCAGCTCGCGTTGGTGGAGGAGCTCGAGGGGAACCTACCGGTCGCCCGGATCGCCACGCTCGAAGCGATCCAGCGATCGCCCACCGACTGGCGCCCGTGGGTGCTGTTGAGCCGCATTGACCGTGGGACCGGCAATGCAGCCGCCTCGCGGGCGGAGTTCGCCTATGCGAGCACTCTGAGCCCCTTGCCGTTGCCGAGCGGGTTCGCGGTCCACAAGCCCCCGGGAGCGGGGTGAATGGAGCCTGGATCGTCCCGGGCATCCAATATGCTCGTAACGCGCCTAGTCTGTTTGCAATGGAATCGAATAAGCGGCTGAGCCAGCACACGCAGGTGGGGGGACGGACGCCGGTCGCCGAGCCCAGGCTTGCCCCGACGCCACCGCATTCAGGGGAGGTGGTCCGCCGCGGCGTTCGAAGGAGGCGCCCCGATCGTTTCTGGCGCGACGCGCGACGACGGCGGCTGCTGGCCATCGCGGACATCGGCGCCGCCGCCGGAGCGAGCCTCTTCGCCGTTGCCTCAACTGGGGCAACGGTATGGGTGTTCGCACTGTTGCCAGGCTGGGTTCTGATCGCCAAGCTGCTCGGGCTCTACGATCGAGACCAGGGCTCGATCCGGCATCTGACGATCGACGAGCTACCCGCGATCGCTGCCTGGGGGGCAGCCGGCACAGCGATGTTGGGCGTGGTGGCGTCCACGACCGCGCTCGGCGACCTGGTCCTCGTCTGGCTCGTCGCGACCGTGGCTGCGGGGTTCCTGCGGGGAGCAATGCGCTGGCTGTGGCGCCGCATCACCCCGCCAGAGCTGACCGCCGTGCTCGGGGACGGAGACCTGGCCGCGGCCGCGCGGCGCAAGGTGGAGCTGTTCACGGATATGCACCTGTCGCTGGTGGCCGGGGGCGGGCTGTCGCTCGCTGGGTCGAACGACGACCGAGCGGCGGCGCTCCGGCCGCTGGTCCGCCGCCTGGATCGCGTGGTCTTGGCCATGGAGCGGGTGGATCCCACGGTCGTTGGCCAGCTCGCTGGGATCTGCCGCGAGGAGCAGGTGAAGCTCAGCGTCATCTCACCGCTGCGAGGGCGAGCGGGGGCGGCGCCGCGGCTCTCCGAGGTTGGGGACCTGCCGGTCCTGGAGTACGACACCCGAGATCCCTCCCGTTCGACGATGCTGCTCAAGGGCGCGTTCGACGTCGTCGTCTCCGCTTGCGCCCTCCTCGTCACGGCGCCGTTCCTGGTGCTCATTGCGATCGCGATCCGGCTCGACAGCAGCGGACCGGTGATCTTCACGCAGCTGCGTGCCGGTAAGGCCGGGAAGCCATTCCGCATGTACAAGCTCCGCACCATGACCGCCGATGCCGAGCGAGAGCTCGCCGGCGTCGTGTCGATCGAGGACCTGCCCGAGCCGATGTTCAAATTGCGCTTGGACCCGCGGGTGACGAGGATCGGAAGGCTCTTGCGTCGCTTCAGCCTCGATGAGCTGCCTCAGCTCGTCAACGTGCTGCGCGGCGAGATGAGCATCGTCGGGCCGCGCCCGGAGCAGATCGAGCTGGTCAAGCGCTACCAGCCCGAGCATCGCTTCCGGCTCGATGTGAAGCCGGGCATGACGGGGCCGATGCAGGTATATGGGCGCGGTGACCTCGACTTCACCGAACGGCTGGCCGTGGAGCTCGACTACGTGGAGAATCTCTCCCTCGCTCGCGACCTTCGGATCCTCTTCCAGACCATTCCGGCGGTGCTGCGCGGCACCGGCGCCTACTAGCCGGCCACTGCCCCGCAGCCCGGCACCTTGCGCATCGCGATGATTGAGCGTTGCCCGGCATGCGGTGGAGAGCTGCGACCTTGGCGGCGTGCAACCGCGTCCGATCCGCAGCTCGCGGGGCGCCGGGAATACGAGCTGGTGCGGTGCGCGGCGTGCGGCACCGCGCGGACCGTGCTGCCGTCCGGCGAGCCGCCGCCTGAGGCCTTGTATGAGTCCGGGACCTACTTGACGCCTCGCCCGGCGCTGGATCGGGCCATCGAGCCGCTTCGCGCTCTCGCCGAGCGCGACAAGCTGCGCTTCGCCCGTGACCTGCCTCCCGGCGCGAGGATCCTGGAGGTGGGTGCCGGTGACGGTCGCTTCGTCGCCAGGCTGCGAGCCGTGGGGTTTGACGCCAGCGGCATCGAGCCCTCCCCGAGGGCTGCCGAAGCGGCTCGCGCGCGAGGGGCGCCGGTGGCCAAAGCGAGCCTCGAGAATGCCTCGTTCGAGCACGGGAGCCTCGACGCCGCCATCGCCTGGCACTCACTCGAGCACCTTGACGATCCTCGAACGGCCGTGGAGCGAATCCGAAGCTGGCTGCATCCCGGGGCCACGATCGTCGTCGCCTGTCCGAATCTGGCGAGTCTCCAGGCGAGGATCGGCGGCGACCGCTGGTTTCACCAGGACGTGCCCCGTCATCGAACCCATTTCACCGCGGCTGGGGTGCGACTGCTGCTGGAGGGCGCCGGATTCCGCGTCCGGCGCATGAGCCACCTCCTCGTGGAGCAGAATCAGCTCGGCATGTGGCAGACGCTGATCAATCGATTGACGCGCGGCAGGGATATAGGGTTCCGCGCGCTCAAGCGAGATCTCGGTCCCGGCTCGCGCAGGGCGTCCGATCTCCTGATCACGGCCGTCGCCGGCCCTGTGGCGATCCCGGTGGCGGTGGCGCTCGAGGTTGGGGCCGGGCTGGCGCGCCGCGGCGGCACCGTAGTCGCCGTCGCCACGCGATCCGCGACGGGGAACCGTTGAGCGCCACGGTAATCGTGCCAACCGTTCTCGGCGGTCCCCGCCTGGTGCGGTTGCTCGAGTCGCTCGAGGGCTCCGACGGCATCGAGGTGATCGTGGTGGCCAACGGCACCCCGGATCACGGAATCGACGGCACCTCGCGCTTCCCCGGCGTGCGGATCATCCGGCTGGAGCAAAACGTCGGCTACTCGCGGGCGGTCAACCTCGCTGCCCGAGAGGCGAGCACGGGTGCCTTGGTGCTGCTGAACGACGACTGCCTTTGCGCACCCGGCTTCGTTGAAGCAATCGTCGCGCCCCTGAACGCGGCGGCCGGCGTGACCATGGTCGCGGGCGTGATGGTGGAGGCGCGCGATCCGTCCCGCATCGACACCGCCGGTATGTGGCTCGACTCCACGCTCCTCGTCTGGGACTACCTGAACGGCGAGCCGGTCAGCGTCCTGGACGGGGACGTGGCTGACCCGTTCGGGCCCTCGGGAGCCGCCGCGGCCTTCGACCGCGAGGCCTTCTTGGCCGTGGGCGGCTTCGACGCGAACCTGTTCGCCTACTGGGAGGACGTCGATCTCGCGTTGCGCCTTCGCAGCCACGGTGCTCGCTGCGTTCTGGAGCCTGCCGCCCGCGGCACGCACGAGCACTCGGCGACCCTGGGCTCGGGCTCGTCGCGCAAGAACCGCCTGATGGGCTTCGGGCGCGGCTATGTGCTGCGCAAGTGGGGCGTCCTGACGAGCCCTAGGCGGGCCGCGCGGGTGCTCGCGACCGACGGTGTGATCTGCGCCGGCCAGGCCGTGGCGGACCGAAACCTCGGGGGGCTCGCCGGTCGAATCCAGGGCTACCGGGCGGCGCGACGCACGGAGCCGTACCCGCGTGCTGCGCTCGAGGAGCAGGCGGCGGGGGAGGGGGCGCTCCGCACGTTGCGCAGCCGAGCCCGGCGGCGAGCGAGGCTGCGTGGGGCCCCGGCCGGGACGACTCGCCCGGAACCGCACGCGATCGCGATCTTTCACGCCGCGGAGATCACCGGCCCGCTGACCTCCCTGGAGGGAAGGCTACGTTGGCTGGCGAGCGCCGGCTCGCTCGAGGTGGTCGTCCCTGGACCGGGTCCGGCGGTCGGCGTGTTCGAGGGGATCGCCGCGGTCACCGAGCTCGCCTACCAGCCGCTGATGCTGCCGCGTGGGCCGTTCGGCATGGCCCGCGCCCTCGGACGGATATGGCGTGAGGCCCGCGCCTTCGAGGGCTTGATCCGCCACACCCAGCCCGACCTGGTCATCGTCGTGAGCACCCTGCTGCCCGCCGCTCTGATCGCCGCTCGGCGCAGGCGAGTGCCGGCGATCGTGCACGC
>Ga0137374_10008678_pt1 | contig 12021 bp, 21 predicted proteins | sample SagtaG_20_FD_104811 | JGI IMG/M metagenome (GOLD analysis project Ga0137374, IMG submission 104811) | Vadose zone soil microbial communities from Sagehorn Ranch, Mendocino, California, USA - Sage1_R_100_16 metaG | ecosystem: Environmental > Terrestrial > Soil > Vadose zone | place: USA...
ACCCGCCGTACATGGCCCTGATGGTTGGCGATAGACCAGAAGACAAGGAATGCGCTCGCCTAGCTGGCCTGGACTTTCAATGGGCTGTCGACTGGCGGCAGCTCGCACGCCAGGAGGCAACCCAGTGACCCCCGGAACCGCCGTCGCCGTCCTCCGCTTCGACCCCGATGACACCCCCGTGTGGCACGGCATGATCGCCGACTGGGGACACCTGCTCGCGGGCACGCGGTTGGCCCCCGCCCCACCCCCCGGCGTGTGGCGGCCCCCGCCGCTACCCCCGCGCCGACCACTACTCGCGATCACCGCCGGAGGTGCCGGATGAATATCGTCTACCTCGCGTCTCGCTACAGCCGCGCCGACGAAATGCGCGGCGTTAGAGATGTACTCACCCTCGCCTACGGCCTGACGGTCACATCCCGATGGATCGACCACCACGGAGGCAAATACGCGGCGTCATTCACATCAAATCAACTCAACACCGATCCCGACTACTGCGGGCAGATCGCACTAGTCGATTGGGAGGATCTGCAAACCGCCGACACAGTGATCTCATTCACTGGTGAAGGCGGAAAAGGTGGGCGGCACGTCGAGTTCGGCATGGCTGTGGCGCTCGGCAAGCGACTGTTCGTCATAGGTCCACGCGAGCACGTGTTCCACACGCTCCCTGAGGTCAGCCACTATCCCGACTGGTCACACTTCCTGATCTCGCTGCAACGTGCCGGTGACCTGAAGCCGGTGCTGTCATGAACCACCGCCGGCTCGTCCACGCCACCCTCACCCTCGCTGCAGCCAGCGCCGCCGCCTGGGCGTGGCACACGTGGCGGCAACTGCAAACCGAACTGCAACTCGCCGAAGACGAAGCCATGTACTGGTGGACCTACAGCGAACATTTCCGGCGACAAGACGAACCAAAAGACCGGCCGAGACTGCGAGCCGTGCCCACCCAACACGACGAATTCGTCAAACACGTCAACGAAGCCCTCCACATCCTGCGGCGGCAAAACGGAGGCACGTCGTGACCCGCACAGAAGCCCCTAAACCCCGCAGCCGCCAGCAGACGACCACGTCGCCGGCCGCCGCGGGAACCACAGCCCGCAACGCGCCTACTCCCCCCCGGGCGCCCGCGGGTCAGGCCCCCTCCCCTACCCCGATTTCCCCGGGGGAGGGGGCCGCTATTACCTTCCCGGTTTTTGGGACACCCGCACCGCAAGGCTCGAAACGACATGTCGGCGCTGGCCGGATGGTCGAATCGTCGGCGAAGGTGAAGCCGTGGCGGGAAGCAGTGAAATGGGCTGCGCTCGCCCACCTCGGGCACCGGCACACCAGGGTGCCGCTAACCGGGCCGCTCGCCGTCCATATCACGTTCACGCTGCACCGACCCAAGGGCCACTACCGGACCGGACGGAATGCGCACCTGCTACGCGACGCCGCACCCGCATTACCAGCCGGCAAACCGGACATCGACAAACTTTTGCGCAGCACTTTCGACGGGCTCGGCGAAGCAGGCATGTACGCGGACGACGCGCAGATCGTCTACGTCGCCGCCCTCAAATGCTACGCCGACACGGACCGCGACCTGCTCGAGGTGGGGGCGCTTATCAGCGTCCGGCAAGTCCATGTGAAAGACCCGGGGAGTACCGCGTGACCAGGCCCCGACTTCTTGATTTGTTCAGCGGCGCCGGTGGCGCGGCCCGGGGGTACCACGACGCCGGGTTCGACGTGGTAGGTGTCGACAACCGGCCCATGCCCCGCTACCCGTACGAGCACCATGTCGCCGACGCACTCGAATACCTGGCCGAACACGGGCACGAATACGACGCGATCCACGCCAGCCCGCCGTGCCAGGACCACTCGCCGCTGTCGGCGCTCGTCGGGAAGCACGGCACCGGGTGGCTACTTGACGCCACGAGGACAGCGCTACAGGCCGCCGGTCCGCTGTACGTCATCGAGAACGTGGCCGCCGCAGACATGCCAGCCACCATGACGCTCTGCGGATCCATGTTCGGGCTGCGCACCTACCGGCACCGGAAGTTCGAGATCGACCCGCGTCTCGTACTGGTGTCGGTTCCCTCCCACCCCAAGCACCGCATCCTCACGAGCACCAAGAGACGCCGCATCTGCTGGGACGCCGGGCTGAACATTTCCGTGACCGGGGACATCGGTTCCACCATCGGCGGCCTCGCCCTCGGCATCGACTGGATGAACGGGAAAGAACTGTCGCAGGCCGTCCCCCCCGCATACACCAAATTCGTCGGCGAACAACTCCTCACCCACCTGACGGAGAGTGCCGCATGACTGTCCCCCAAACCCCCGGCCCCCCCCAGCCCGGTCTCGACTGGCGCACCGCGACCCGGGCCGAGCTCGGCGACGAGATCCAGCGGCTGCGCGAGGACGCCGACGCCGTGGTGGCGATCCTGCGATCCGAACGCGAGCACGCCGAGGCCCAGCGGGACGCGGCACTGGCCCGTATCACCGAGATCTGGGCCGAAAGGGAACGGCTACGTAGGAACGTGACCAAGACTGCCATCGAGCGAGACGGGGCCGTCAGACGGCTAGCCGAGGTCGCGGTCGAGCGGGACGCTGCAGAGACCCGTGTCGCGGAACTGGAAGCGCAGCGAGCCGCACTTGGTGAGGATGAATGGCGTGAGCAGGTCAGGGTGGCGCTGAATCCCTGGATGCCGCCGTTTGACACACCGCATCGAGCGCAACGAGTGGTCGCCACGATCCGCCCCCACATCGACGCCGAACCTCCCGCTGCCAAGGTCATGTTCGGTGAGAAGCAGTGCGGGGCTAGCCTGCGTTATCGCAAGGCCCCCGACTGGTATCACAACTGCGATCTGCCGATGGACCACACCGAGATGCATCTAGAGCGGGCCTGGTTCCACGACGACCAACATCAAGGCAGGCTGCCAGTCGTAATTCGCTGGGGTGAATGGGAAACAACCATCGTGGGCGGCGGCGGGCCCCCCGCCGACCCGGCAGGCGGTGCCGAATGAGCGGGCGCCGCATCGTCGCCGCCGCAGCCGGCACCACCATCGCCGTGGCCATCGGCATCGGTATCGTCACGGCGCTGCAACCCGTCGACCCCACGCCGCCCACCCCTGGACCCAGCACCACGATCATCCCCATCCCCGACGCGCCCCCCACCGACCGGCCCAACGATGCCGTCACCCCCGGCGACACCATCACCGGCCGTGCCACCGACGTGTGCACCCCCGGCTGGGCCACCGCGCACCGCCAACGGCTCACCCTCACCCAGAAGACCGCTGTCCTCAAAGCCTACGAACTTCCCCTCGACACGAAGATCTCCGAATGGGACCACCTGATTCCGCTGGAACTCGGGGGCGGGAACGGCACCAAGAACATCTGGCCCATGACCAATCGCGCTCAGGATCAGCGCAAAGACCGGCTCGAAAACCGGCTCCACGACGACGTGTGCGACAGGGGGCTGCCCCTTGTCGACGCGCAGGCGCGGGCACGCGACTACTGGAGGTGGTGGTGATGTCCGCCGATCTCAGCGTCCTCGGCCAAGAACCACGCCAAGTCGACAAGGCTGACGAGAACGACCTGACGCTGTGGTCCGTGACCACCGTGATAAGTGCGCTTGACAAGCCGGCGTTGCTCTACTGGAGCGCCGAGATGGCCGCCGATGCAGCTATCGATAACACCGCCACATGGCAGGCCATGCTCACCGACCGGGGCCGTGACGAAGCTGTCAAATGGTTGCGCGACGCGAGATTCCGGCGCCCCAAAAACAAACTATCCTCATCCGACCTCGGAACTGTCACACACAAGGCGTGTGAGGAGTACGTGCTCACCGGCACGCGACCCGACATCGACCGCATCGGGCAGCTCGTTCGTGCGCAAGGCGGCGACCAAGTCAACGTCACAGGAGAGGGCCGCGTCGTCGCAGCGATGCTCGACCAGTTCGACAAGTGGCTACAACGGTTCACCCCCACCTACCGCGCCACCGAAGTCTGCGTGTACTCACCCACCTACGGCTACGCCGGACAAACAGACGGCTTCCTCGCCATCGACGGCGCCGAACTGATCGTCGACTACAAGACGAGCCGGGAACCGTTGGACTCGCGCGGGCAGCCCCGCACCCCCTACCCCGAGCAGGTCGGGCTGCAGCTCGCCGCCTACCGGTGGGCAGAACACGCCGCCGTGTGGCGCCCCCGCCGCATCGAAGAGTTCCGGCGCCGCTACTACCTCTTGGGTGAATCCGAACGTGCGATGGCTGTACCCGTCCCGAAAGTCGACGGCGGGCTGTGCATCCAGATCACCCCCGAATCGTGCGAGGCGTACCCGATCCGCTGCGACCAAGAGGCGCACCGCGCATTCCTCTACACCCTCGAAGCGTTCCGGTGGGTCAACGAAACATCGAGGACCGCGATGGGACCAGCGCTCGAAGAGAAGGTGCCACAATGATCGTCGACCTCCAACGCAGACTGATGGAAGCGGGCCGCATCCGCATCGGCCAGCAAGTACCCACCGGCAACGGGGAGACGCGGCCCGAGAAACTGGCCACGTTCCGGCTCACATCCTCCGACCGGCTCCGCATCCAGCAGGCCGGGCACCTCTACGGCGGCACCCCGCAACCGTGGCAGGCACCTGCTGGACAGCAGTGGGAGGTCATCACCACCGCCGACGCCCTCGACGTGATGGTGCCCCCGTCCGACATGGCGTTCAGCCAGTCATACGAACTGTGGTCCGCCGGCGGCTGCCAACGCCGCTGCGACGGTCGGCAAGACAGCATCAGCGACGGGCCATGCCTGTGCGACCCCGACAAGCGGAACTGCCAGATCCACACACGACTCTCGGTACTTCTGCGAGACCTACCTGGCTTGGGTGTGTGGCGCATCGACACATCCGGCTACTACGCCGCCGTGGAGTTGCAAGGCGCCGTTGAGGTCATCCAGCTCGCCGCCGGCCGCGGGCACATGCTGCCCGCCCGGCTGCGACTCGAACAGCGGCAGGTGAAACGCCCCGATCAGCCGACCCGCCGCTTCGCCGTCCCTGTTCTCGACATCGAAGTGTCGCCCGGGCAACTCCTGTCCAGTCACACCGCTCCACGACAAGAGTTGACCACGAGTACGGACGCTGTGGACGGGTCGGCGCGGCTCACCCCCGTCCCCGCCTCCCTGCCGTCCGCGCCCGTATCGACCGTCCGCGAACAGGTTGCCCAGGTGGACGACGACAAGCCGAAACCGAAACGGCGGAACGCCGCACAACCCATCCCGTCCACGGGGCTGCAGCCCCGCACCGTCGCGCAGGCCGCCGCCGATGCCGCCGCAGTCGACACGCCCCCGGGGGATCAACTCATCGACCCGCGTAGTCCGCAGATGAAGAAATTGCACGCCTGCCTCAACGACGCTGGACTCGGCGAACGCGACCTCGGACTCGGCTACATCTCCACCGTCCTCGCCCGCGACGTGACCAGCAGTAAAGAGATCACCGTCGCCGAAGCCGCCCGGGTCATCGACGCACTCGAACAACCCCCGTTCAACCCGGCAGACGTGGCCTCGTGACCGGCCCGTACTGCACCTGGGGACGCTGCCGCGAACCCGCCGTCGCCGTCATACGCGGCGACGACCACAGAGCACAGTCCATCGAAGGCGGCACCTGCGAAGCGCACCGCACACAAGTGGAACAGCGGGCACGCCGCCTGGCCGGGATCGACGGCACCGTCACCGTCACCGAACTCGCACGCGGACCCACGCCCGACACGCAAGACGCCCTGTTCTGACCAGCCGTTCCGATTGAGGAGGTGATCTGGCGTGAGTCAGCCTCCTCATCAACTTGGGACTCCGACGTGGGAAGACCCTGGCTTCCGGTTCACCTTCGGAAACTGGTCAACAGAAGCCGACAGCGCGGCTGCGCTGGACGATGCACTGGATGTGGACAAGCTGTGGAAAATATACCGCGAGGTGCCTGGTGTTCTAGTCCAACCCAGACCAGCACAAGAGGGCAGACCGGTCCGCATCGACCGAGTCTTGATTGCTAACCCGCGTCTCGTAGGACTCGGATGGCGACACGGTGCCATCGGCGTCGAGATCAAGAAATCAGGCGTCAAGATCGGTGGCCCGATCGCCCAGGCCATGGACTACAGCCGCGCCGTATGGACCCTCCCCACCGCTGGCGGCATCAGAGTATGGCTGGACTGGATATTCATCTGGCCTATGCCGAAGCAGAGCGGGCCTTTGGCCAGCGTCCTAGCCCAGAACCGGATCGGATCAGCCAGCGCCGATCGATGGACGCGACTGTACTTCAAGAGTGGCGAAGCAAACATCATCAAAATCAACAACGATGGCCCGCCGGAGCTCGGCGCTGCCTCAAATGGTCGGAGTGTAGGCAGCCGATGATGCCACTGAACGTCATGCGTGGAGGCGCCGCTTGACCGACCTCCTCACCCCCGCGCTCGCCCTCTACGACGTCGGCCTATGCGTCCTCCCGGTCGCCACCGACGGGAGCAAGAAACCCGGCGTACCCAGTTGGCGGCAATACCAGCACGCCCGGCCGACGCGGGAACAAATCGTCCGATGGTTCGACACGACGCAACACGGGCTCGGCGTCGTCTGCGGAGCCATATCCGGCAACCTAGAAATGCTGGAACTCGAAGGGCGCGCAGTCGCCGAAGGTTACGTCACCCTGATCGCTGCCCGTGCCCGCCTCACCGGGCTAACTGATCTATGGGCCAAGGTCGCCCACGGATACCGGGAGAACACCCCCTCCGGCGGCGTCCACCTCCTCTACCACGTAACAGGAGACGTCGCCCCCAACACCAAATTCGCGCGGCGCCCCTCCACGCCCGACGAACTGGAAACCTACCCCGACCAGAAAATCCAAGTCCTCATCGAAACCCGCGGTGAAGGCGGCTGGGTCGTCACCGCGCCATCCAACGGACGCTGCCACCCCACCGGCGGCGCATGGCAGATCGCCGAAGGCAACCCGGCAACCATCCCTACCGTCACAACCGACGAACGCGACGCCCTGCACGACCTCATGCGCTCGTTCGACCAGATGCCCCGACCAGACCCGTCCCCCACCCCCCGCACGTCCGGCATGCTCAGCGACAGGCTGTCCCCCGGCGACGACTACAACCAGCGCGCCACATGGGAACAAATCCTCGAACCATACGGCTGGCGGCGAATCTTCCGGCACGGACAAACGACCCACTGGTGCCGGCCAGGGAAAACCCACGGCACCTCAGCCACCACTGGCCATAGCGACGCCGACTGCCTGTACGTGTTCAGCACATCCACCGAATTCGAGTCAGAAACGTCCTACACAAAATTCGGGGCTTACGCGCTGCTTGAACATCGCGGCGACTACGCAACAGCCGCAAAAGCGCTCCGAGCTACTGGATATGGGCAGCGGACCGACCCACCGAAAGCGCACAGTCCCGAATCCGCAGTCGTAGACAACGACCCAGCAGCCCAACCAGAGGGCGGCCGATCCGGACCCGAATACGTCGACTTCGTTGATCTGTTCGCCACCCCCCGGCAACCCGTCGTCTGGCTCGCCAGCCCCCTCATCGCCGCCCGCCGCGTCACCCTGCTCTTCTCTCCCGCCAAAGCTGGCAAAAGCCTCATCGCCATGGAATGCGCCACCGGCATCGCCACCGGCATGCCAGTCCTAGGCAACCCCGCCGGAGACCCGCTGCACGTTCTGTACATCGACCAGGAGATGACCCCCGAAGACTGGTACGACCGGCTCACCGACATGGGCTACACCGCAGCCGACGCGCACCTTCTCAACTCCCGTCTCCACCTCGCCCAACTGCAACCCTGGCCGCCCATGGACAGTCCCATCGGAGGACTGGCCGTACTCGCGGCAGCCGAAGATACCGCATCGCAGGTCGTCATCATCGACACCGCGTCGAAGGTGGTCCGCGGCGAGGAGAACTCCAACGACACCCATGGCGCGCTGTACCGAAACACCATCGTCCCCCTCAAACGAGCCGGGTGCGCCGTCCTCATCCTTGATCACACAGGCAAAGACCTGGAACGGGGCGCCCGCGGCGGATCGGCCAAAACGGACAACGTCGATTTGGCGTTCGAGCTAACCACTCGCGGTAACGACGCTCTCAGCCTCCGATGCTCACACGCCAGGTTCCGTGACGAGGCCCTGCAGCAGCCGGCCGTCCTCCGTCGCGAAACCGATCCACTCCGGCACATCGTCCACACGGTCCAATATCACGAACCGGCGGACGGATTCGAGCCGACCGGATATATGGAGCGGGTGTCCCGGTACGTCGAGATGCATCCCGGCGTAGGCCAGAACACGATCGTCACCGGCGTCGGAGGCAAACGCGACTACGTCAAGTCGGCCATCGACCTGCTGATCCACAAGGGCTACCTGACAACCCAGAAGGGATCACGGAACGCCGTCCAGCATCACAGCCTGGCGAAGTACCGAGACCCTGACGCGACCGATTCTGGGGACGACGAGTGATCACTCCAACTGTGCCCCGACCGTGCCCCCGACTGTGCCCCGACCGTGCCCATGATCTTGCCGGTGGGGTTGTGGGCGACTGTGCCCCACTGTGCCCCCCCCCGAAGGGGGCACAGTCACACACCCACTGGACCCCGCGACTGTGCCCCGATCCGAGGACACCCCATGACCACCCCCGCCGAATCCGACCGGCTCAACAACGCCGAGGAGGCTGCCCCGTGACCTGCCCTGACCCATTCCAGTGCCCGGCCTGCCACCAGTGGTTCGCCACGGAGATCACCGCCCGCCAGCACCGGCCCGGGATCGTGTGCCGCGACCCCGCCGCCGCAGGGCTCACCTTCGACGGCCGCCGCCGACTCTGGACCTGGCCCGGTCCCACGACCATCGGGCAGGTGACCGGGTGAACGACCTGATGCGGGCCAGCGCATTAGCGGCCTGGCTCGCCGTATGCATCTTCGTCGCCGGCCACGTCTTTGCGATCCTCGCCGCCGGGCTGGACCGGGGCTGGGCGAGGCTCGCCTTCCACGTCTTGATCAGCGCCGGTTGGTGCTACTGGACCGCAGAAACCTGGCGACGACTACGGCAGGTGTATCGGCGACTCGTGACCGTCCGGACGGAGGACCGGACATGAGCGTGCTGTCGGATCGGCTGCTAGCTGCGGTCGATGAGCGAGAGGCGGTAGCGGGATGGCCCAGTGAACATCGTGTCCTCGCCGCGCACCGGCGGATCGTGCAGCGGTACCTGTCCGCGGTTGCCGAGGCGCAGAAGACGCCGGTCGAGGTGTCCACGCTGCTTACGACCCAGGTGCGTGCCATGCGGCGAGCCCGCGTCGAGGGCAAGGTCGCGGTCCTCGCTGACGTCCTCGACGACCTGGCCACCGCCTACAAGGTCACCTGATGGCCCGCCGCCGCCACACCACCCTCGCCGACCGGGCCGACAGCAGGCCCCGCCGTCCCTCGGTCGGCAAGTCCATCGCCGACGATCACCTGGTGCCCGCCACCGTCCGGCCGCTGCCCCGCCGCATCGACGACCGGGCCGCCCGGTACGTCGCCAGCCGGGCCGTCGATGCGAACCGGGACGGTTCCTGGCCCGCCGACCGGCAGCGGCTCGCGGAGATGGCCGCCGACTGCGACCGCCTCCTGAAAGCACTCGACCTCGCACCGCCACCGCGCCGAAGGGACCCCCGTTGAGCACATTCACGATCACGCCGCTGCCCCCGGCGGTCGAAGACGCCGCCCGGATCGCCCTGCCACCACCCCAGGTCGGCACCCCCCTGTGCCGGCGGGCCGCCAGGGGCGGTGTGCGCGGCGACGCTGCGGTGGGTCGCCGACCAGTGGGACTCCGAACGGGAGGACGAGCAGTGGATACCCGCCGACCCCATGTCGGCGTGGCTGCGCGGCCTGGCCGCGGAGGTATCCGGCTGCGGCAGGCACCGGCACCGGCACGGGGCCGCGTCATGAGCCGCGGCTTGGATTTCGCCACGCACGCATGCAAGGCCGGCGGCTGGAAATGCGGCCAGTATCGAGACAAAGCTCGGTGGGGCGGCAGAAACACTTGCCACTGCACCGTCTGCGGTGAACTGTTCGCCCGTTCACAAGCATCCGACACGCATACCACTCTCGACAGCAACGGTGATGTGGTGTGCCGCGACCCGGCGACCCTCGTCCGCAGGAACGGCGACCCGGTGTTCGAGAAGATCCCCAAGCCCATGTGGGACCCACCGCACGTCTGGCGGTTAGTGCCTCATCACCGTTGGGCCGAGAACCTCCTCGACGTGAAACGACAGACGCCACCGACAGTGGTTCCTGGTGATCGGGGGTCAGCTGATGCTCAGGCGCGCTCAAATCCCGACGCGGCACCGCCCGGCGAGGCCGCCTCGTGACCGCCGCACGTGCGCCCCGCGTCGGTGACCTCGTGCAGACCACCGACCAGTGGACCGACCGGTACGGCACACGGGTCCGGGGCCTGGTCCGCACCATCGGCCGCGACTACAAGTACCGCCGCACCGTCGAACTGATCCTCGCCACCCCCATCGGGGACCACCACCGGGCCTGGTTCGACCCGAACGACCTCGAACTCGTGGAGGCGACGTGAGCGTCTGCGTGATCCCCCAATGCCGCGACCGGCGTACCGGTATCCCCCGCCGGGTGGACTACGGTCTCCTGTGCCGCGCCTGTCACAACCGGCTCCGCGAGGACCTCCTCGACATCCCCGTCTGCTACAACCTCCTCGAAGACGTCCTCGAACCAGGCACCACCGAAGCCGACCCTGACGGGAAACGAGTCAAACCCGGCCCCAAAACCCCTGCCCGCGTTGACGTGCTCGCCGCCACCGACCAACGCGGCGACTTATCCGTGATCCCGCTGCTCGTCTCCTGGGTCGCCACTGTCAGGGACGAACGCGGCCTGTCATCCCTCCCGTACCAGCCAACCGTCCAAACCGAGATCGACTTCCTGAACATCCACCTCCAATGGATCACCGAGCAGGAATGGGTTCCCGTGTTCGCTGCCGAGATACGCGAACTCCTACACGGTCAAGCGCACGCGCCCGGGCTCCGCGACCTTGTCGGCGAACACCGGGTCCGCCCCGTCGGACAGTGCCAGATTGTTCGCCACATGAGCGCCGGCGAAGCCACGGCATGCGGCTATGACGTGCCCGCCGACACGTACGACGACCAGGACGTGACTGTCGCCTGCTCGGGGCCGCTGCTCCCGTCCAATTTCGGCGGGGTCCGCTGCGCATGGTGCCACGCCTCGTGGTCCGCGCCGCGCGAACTGGTCCGCCTGGGCATGGTGCTAGGGGAGGTGGGTTGATACGCCGCCGCCTCATCCCCACCGACATTGTCGCCCGCATTCTCGGAGTGAAACCGGGCACGGTGCGTATGCTCGCCCAGCGCGGGCAGCTCACCAGGTACGGGACGGCCAGGCACCGCATGTACGACTTGGCTGAGGTGGTCGAGCTGCTGCGGCGACGCGACACGGGGCAGCCTGCTTGCGGGAACGATCAGCCTGTGTGACGCTAGCGCTCGACCTCGTATGCCCAAAATCTGATCTGCGGCCCCGTCCCAGTAGCCGATGCGTTCGGTTCCGGCGGGGCCGCACCCATTCGCCCCCCGCCGACCAGGATAATGGGAGGGGACTAGTCGATGGGTGTCACCAGCGACCCGAATGACCCGCGGCTGACGCATGGCCCTGACCCGGCTGATGCTCCATACCGCGAGCAAGCCGACACATACTTAGTACTCTCCGAAGACGAGCGGACCAAAGGGTTCGTGCGACCACTACGGTTCTCGTACTGGCACACCACGTGCGGTCGAATTACCACGATGGGGGCCCCCATCGCGGAGACCTACGCACGGCAGCCGACCTTCTACGGCGGCACCTACTGCGCCACGTGCGGGCAGCATCGGCCGGTTGGTCCTGACGGCGAATTCTACTGGTGCGATCCAGATGACCTGGAGTGTCAGGTGCCAGCGCGCCAACCGAAGGTCGGAACCTAAACCTTGCTCCGGTGGCGGCAAGTAGTTCTCAACCCCGAGAAGACCCGGGCTCGGTCCGTTGCACC
>Ga0137374_10008683_pt1 | contig 12016 bp, 11 predicted proteins | sample SagtaG_20_FD_104811 | JGI IMG/M metagenome (GOLD analysis project Ga0137374, IMG submission 104811) | Vadose zone soil microbial communities from Sagehorn Ranch, Mendocino, California, USA - Sage1_R_100_16 metaG | ecosystem: Environmental > Terrestrial > Soil > Vadose zone | place: USA...
CATCGACCCGGTGGATCTGCCGGGCGCCGCCGACATCGCCGAGCCTGAGTTCACTGCCCTGCTCCACGAGTTCAAGCACGATCTGAACGCCTACCTGGGCACACTCGGCCCCGGCCAGCCGCGGTCGCTGGCGCAGGTGATCGAGTTCAACGCGCGTAATGCGGCACAGGTCATGCCGGTCTTTGGCCAGGACGTATTCGAGCGGGCCGAGGCGACGAGCGGCGATCTGGCGGACGAGGGGTACCGTGCGATGCGCTCGAGAGCCACCGAGCTGGCACGCCGGGCTCTCGACACCCCGATGGCCGGCAACGGCCTCGAGGCCGTGATAGCGCTCACCGCGAACCCAGCGTGGCCGACCGACCCAGTGCTCGGCGACCGCGACGTATTTCACACGTCCACCCCGGCCGCGGTGGCCGGATACCCCGCCGTCACCGTCCCGGCCGGGCTTGTCCGCGGGCTGCCCGTCGGGCTCACCTTCATGGGCGCGCCGTGGCATGACGCCCAGCTGCTGGCGCTGGCCTGCGCGTTTGAGCAGGCCGCGCAGACTCGGCGCGCACCGACCTACCGTGCGACCGTTGATTGTCCCTAACGGCTGCCGCGGCGCGCACCACCCTCGCGACTGCACGGCCGCCTGCCCGCCGCGAACCCAGCTCAGCCACCCTCCGACATAACCGCTCTCCTACATAGCCCGCCCTCCCATTGGGGGCGTTGCCCCACTGCTGATCTTGGCATGTTGTCAAGAGCTTCGCGAGGAGAGAACACCGTTCTGGGGATAACGCGCCGACTTTCCACAGGGCCCGCACCGTCGGGTGATGTGCCCAGCGCGCACCGGATCTTGCCCGGACGTCGAGATAGCCTTGCTTGCATGGAATCGTGGGGTGCCGTTAGCTTGCCCGACCTGCCTGGACGCGGCCCGGAGCCGCGGCTGATGGACACCGCGAGCGGCGAGCTTTCCCTCGCGGCTGTGGGCAGCAGGGCCGCGCGGATCTACGCGTGCGGAATTACCCCATACGATGCGACCCACGTTGGGCATGCTGCTACCTACACGGCCTGGGACCTGCTGGTACGGGCATGGCGCGATGCAGGCCGCGACGTGCTCTACGTTCAGAACGTGACCGATGTCGATGACCCGCTGCTCGAGCGCGCAGCGCGGGATGGCGTGGACTGGCGGGAGCTTGCCGACGCACAGATCGCCCGCTTCCGCGCGGACATGGAGGCGCTGCGGGTGCTGCCGCCCAACCATCTAATCGGCGCGGTCGAGGCGCTGCCGCTGATCGAGGCGATGACCAGGCGGCTTGCCGAGCGCGGCGCCCTTTACGAGATGGAGGCGGATTTCTATTTCGCGAGGTCGGCCGACGCGCTGTTCGGGTCGCTGTCGCGGCTCGGGCCGGATGAGATGCTGCGGCTGTCCGCGGAGCGGGGCGGCGATCCGGAGCGGGCCGGGAAGAAGGACCCGCTGGACTGCCTGGTGTGGGTGGGCGCGCGGGCGGGGGAGCCCTCCTGGCCTTCCGCGTTCGGACCCGGCAGGCCTGGCTGGCATGTCGAATGTGCGGCGATCGCGTCGCAGTTCCTCGGCGTGCGGTTCGACGTCCAAGCAGGTGGCACTGACCTGGTGTTCCCCCATCATGAGCTGACTGCCTCGCATGCCCGCGTCGCGTCCGCGGATCCGGCCGCTTTCGCCCGCGTCTACGCCCATGCCGGGATGGTGCGGTTGACCGGGGAAAAGATGTCCAAGTCCGTGGGAAACCTTGTTCTCGTTTCGGAGCTGGGAGCGGCGGGAGCGGACCCAATGGCGATCAGGGTCGCGCTGCTGGCGCACCATTACCGATCGGATTGGGACTGGACCGATACGGGGCTGCGGGCGGCGGCGCGACGGCTTGCCCGCTGGCGTTGTGCCGTGTCGTCGCCTGCGGCGCCACCTGCCGAATCAGTTCTCGCCGGGGTGCGCCAACGGCTCGCCGACGATCTCGACGCACCGGGAGCGCTCGCTGCGGTCGATGCGTGGGTGGACGACGTTCTCGGTAACTCACCGCGGCCGGAATGGGTCGAGTCCGCTCCGGCGCTGGTCCGGGATTCGGTGGACGCACTTCTCGGTATTACGCTCTGACGCCTGACGGATTACGCTCTGACGCCCGGCGTGGCGGCGGTCCTGATATCGTGTCCGATACCGCTCCGATATCGGTGACACGCTCGGCTGAATGGGGGCCACGTGAGCGAGAATGCCAAGGACCCCGCTGAACTGCTGATGCAAGCCGTTGGCACGCTGTCAGACGAGGACCGCAACGCGGTACTGACCTGGCTCCTGCGTGGCAGCCTTCGCGGTCCGGGGGCGCCGCCGGTCGGACCCTTCCGCCGGGTCATGAGTGGCGCGCAACTCGGCCGGGGGCAGGAGTACTTCACCTCCTTTGTGACTCCGGGGGCCGGGCAACGGCAACAGCAGGTAGTGCCGGTGCGCTTTCCTGCGGAGCAACATGCCCAGTTGCGCGACTGGTGCGCCGAACATCGCTTCTCCATGGCCACCGTGATTCGCGGCCTGGTCACCCGTTTCCTCGAGACGCAGCTTCCCGATCGGAATTAGTTTCGGCGCGAGCTGGCCGGGATTTAACGGCGTGTCAACCCAATTTCCGTGGCTGTGGAGAACATGCGGTTATCCACAGTCGGCGCATATTCCCAATCGACAAGAAATAGCTGCGCCGCGCACGCTGATGACATGAAGAAAAATTCATCCCATGAAAGCGCGCCACCTCTCGATCCACATGCTCCAGCGAATCGCCAAGCCAATGCCGCGGTCACGATCGGTTCGCCGGCCGAGGTCCTCGCGGCCGTTCCCTACCTGCTTGGCTTCCATCCCACCCGCAGCATCGTGGTAATTGGGGCGCGCCCGCCCCGCGACCGCGTGCACGTCAGCTTCCGCTACGACCTGCTTGATCCACCCGAGCCCGGTTACCCGAGCGAAATCGCAGCCCATGCCGCCGAGGTCCTCACACACCAGCACGTGACCGTCGCGATCGTGGTGGGATACGGCCCGGGCCCCCTCGTCACCCCGATCGCGGATGAATTCCGCGCCCAGCTTGCCGGAGCCGGAATTCGGTTACGCGAAATGCTTCGCGTCGAGAACAGCCGGTATTGGTCCTACCTTTGTGAGGATCTGGGCTGCTGCCCTGCTGACGGCGTTCCTTTCGATGTATCCACCAATCCCGTCGCTGCCCAGATGACGCTCGCAGGCAACGTGACGCTGCCCGACCGCGCGGCCCTTGAGCAGACGGTAGCGCCACTGGGCGGCGTGGCGCGCGTATCCATGCGCCAGGCCACGCTCCGTGCGGAGAACCGGGCAGCGGCGCGTGTCGCGCAGGTCGCGGGTTCGGGCGCCAGGCGCAGTGAGATTTTGCGCCCGGTGGTCGAGGAAGGTATACGAGCGGTGAGCGCCGCGATAGGCACATATCGTGACGGCGGGCGGATCAGCAGTCATGACGAAATCGCATGGCTGACAGTCAGTCTCGCCGACCTGCGTGTGCGTGACGACGCCTGGGCGCGGATGGATCCGCAGCACCGTGAGCCGCATCGGCTTCTTTGGGCCTACGTTTTGCGCTGCGCTGAAACCCGTTATGTGCCGGCTCCAGCATGCCTGCTCGCCTTCACCGCCTGGCAGTCGGGCGACGGCGCGCTGGCCAACGTAGCGGTCGCGCGCGCGCTCGAAGCCCAACCCGGCTACACCATGGCGCTTCTGCTGCGAGAGGCGGTCGGGAGCGGCCTTCCGCCATCCGCGGCCAAGCTGTCGATAACGCCTGAGGAGGTCGCTGCCTCCTACGCTGCTGTGGAGGGCAGACGCAGGCCAGCAAGGAGGCGCCCTTCGGCATAACGGAGCGCGGCACCCGGAAGCTCGCCGAGCGTGCCGCTCAGCAGCACATGCAGGACAGGCGGCCCCGTCTCGGTGGAACGCACCCGGGTGCCGAGCGAACCCGCCGAGGCACCCGGGCCGACGGCACCCTTGGGCGTGGATGGATCCCCTGATTCGGACCGTTCTGCTCGATCGGTGGATCCGGCGTGGCTCGCGGATCGTGCCTGGGCGGGCGTGCCCGCTCCAGCCTGGTACCCTCCGGGCGCTGGGCCTGCCATCGCTGCTTGCTGGCCCGCCGCGTCTGTTTGGGTCGGCCTCGCGGCGAGACGCCGAATCGCCTGCGCGGCGACTGCGGGCGCCGAGCCGTGCAGTCGAACCCTGGGAAGCACGCCACGGATCCGGTCCATCACGAGTTCGTACTGTGTGCAACCGAGGACGACCGCGCGTGTTTGCGGCGGAGTCGAAGAAGCTGCGGCTGTTACCGTGGCGTCGATCGCTTCCTGGTCCGCCCTTTCGATCGCGTCGGCAAGGCCCGGGCAGGCGACCTCGGCGACCTGCACGTCCTCAGCAAACTGGCGGATGAGCTCCTGTTGGTACGGGCTTCCAGTGGTCGCGGACGTCGCCCAGATGGCGACCGGTGCACCGATTGCCGCTGCTGGCTTGATAGCGGGCACGGTGCCGACCACCGGGATGGTCGGCTCGAACTCGCGGCGGAGTGCATCGAGGGCACGCACAGACGCCGTGTTACAAGCGAGCACGAGGACATCCGGATCCCACGGGAGGGCCGCTTCCGCGCAAGCCAGTGCCCGCTCGGCGATGTCGTCAGGAGTACGTGCGCCCCAAGGCATGCCCTCTGGATCCATAGACAGCACAAGTTCGGCGCCCGGGCAGAGTCTTCGAAGATGCATAGCCGCGGGGAGAACACCAAGGCCCGAATCGACGAGCGCGAATCGCATGCGCCCAACCTTAGCCGCGCAGCAGGCGCGATCGAGGCGATCACAATGAACCTGGAGCACGGCCTGCAACTTACGCCATCCGGATCAACGCCCAGACAACCTTTCCTGTCGCCCCGGCGAGTTCATCGTCCGCAGTGGTCCCGTCGGTGCCGGGCCCACGCTGCACGGCGATCGCATCTTCTGCGGAGGCTGCCCACTCCGCGGTGGGGGCGGAGAGCTCGGTCGGCGCGGGATCCTGGATCACGTTGTAATATCCCCAGCTCACGCTCACCGCCTCCACCAGGAGGAGCCCACGGCCGTGTTCGGTTGTGAGATCGGCTTCGGTACGTAACGGTGGCTCAGGGCTGCTGTCCCATACCTCGACAAGAACCTGGTCCTGGCCGCCGGTGAGGCGCAACCCTATGTACGGAATGCCCGCTACCATGTCTGGGTCGTACTGCTGGACGGCTGCCCTGATGGCGTTCGTTGCCAGCTCGGACACGACGAGTTCGACGGTGTCGGTAAGTGCATCCAGCCCCCACTCCCATGCCACGTGCTTGGCATGCAGCCGCGCACAGGCGACCGCACTCGGGAGGGCCCCCAGTTCCAGGTTCGACTGGAGCGACCGGGTCGTCACTGGCACGGCTCGTCCTTGGTCGTTGTGGGGCCGGGCAGCACCGGGGAGAGCTGTATTCGGCCGGCGCGCCGGACGGATGCAGGCAGTCCACTCCGACGATGCCAGTTCCGTGGCTCGCAGGGGTCCTACTCAGGGGACACAGCGCCGATACGGTAACGAATGTCGCACCTTCCCTCTGCGTAGTAAAACACGCAAAGTAATCAGCACGCCCGAGGACAGCACCGAACGTAATGTCCGGAGGTGGCGGCTCTGCCTGCGGAACATACGGTTCCTCCCGGTTTCATGATCTCAGTGTCAGGCTAGGTGCCGCCCGCCGGTGAGGCGGGTTCCGGGCGGCCGGGGTCACGAAACCCCAGGGCCGGATGCCGTCCCAGCGGCTCCGGCTCGCAGAGGTCGGCTCGCACAGGACGGACGGTCACAGGCTCATTTCCGGTCAGCGCCGGCAGGCCATCGATGCTGACCGCGTTTCGCTCGGCGCGGTAGCGCAAAAGACCTTCCGGCGTTTTCCGCCCGGCCCAGCGCGTCAACAGATCACGCTCGCCCCGCAGGTCCATGAGGGGCACGGCGTATCCGCAGGAGTCCGCGATCCTGTCCAGTTCGGCCACGATGATCGCGCGACGATCACCGTGATCCGCAGCCCGACCGTTCGGCCAGGTAAACCGCCCGAGCAGTCTCGCCCACTCGGGCGACGCAGGCGTTATTATCCGCGCCATCCCGTACAGCCGGAGGATCTTCGGGGTCTCCCAGAAAGAGCAGAACATGATCGTGATGCGCCCGTTCTGGCGGACGTGCGCGATGGTCTCGGCGCCGCTTCCTGTTAAGTCCAGGTACGCGACCCTGCGCGGGCCAAGTACCGCGAAAGTCCCCTGGCCGCCCTTCGGCGAGAGGTTGACGTGGCCGCCTTCGCCGGACGGCGACAGGCACGGCGCGGTGGCGACGAAGAAGAGCGGCTGGTCCAAGATAAACTCAGTGAGCCGTTCGTCCAGTTCGGCGTATTGCTTTCCCATGGGCACCTCCTGTGACCAGCGTGGCGCAGTAGGCCGTCGGCAGGGGAGGGGAGAGGCTCGTGACAGGCGTCACAGGCTCGCGCGCGGCCAGCGGTAAATCAAGCGGTAAATCAAGCGGCCTTGCATCCGCAGGCGTTCCAGCCAGCATGCTCGAACAGCATCGTGCCGCGGCGGCGGCCGTGCGCACGGCGTACCAGAAGATCGCCGCGGACAGTGGCGCGAACGAGCCTGTGCGCCTGGCCAAGCAAACATCGAACCTTTTCCGCTTCCGTGACTCGGCACCCGGCCAGGGTGGCCTGGACGTGTCCGCCTTCCGCCACGTGCTGCACGTTGACCCCGTGGCCCGCACCGCGGTGGTCGGTGGCATGACCACCTATGAGGACCTGTCGGCGGCCACCTTGGCGTACGGCCTGATGCCCTTCGTCGTGCCGCAGCTCAAGACAATCACCCTGGGCGGCGCGGTCACCGGCCTTGGCATCGAATCCACCTCACTCCGCAACGGCCTTCCGCACGAGTCGGTCATGGAGATGGAAATCCTGACCGGCGACGGCCGGGTGGTCACCGCCACTCCCGACGGCGAACATGCCCGGCTGTTCCGGGGCTTTCCGAACTCCTATGGCACGCTCGGCTATGCGCTTTCGCTCACCATTGAACTCGAGCCAGTTAAACCGTATGTGCACCTACGCCATCTGCCGTTCGGGAGCGCTGGCGACTGCATGCGTGCGGTGGGCGAGATCGCAGCGGCGGGTACCATTGGCGGCGCGCGAGCGGATTTTCTTGACGGGATCGCTTTCGGGCCAGATGAGCTTTATCTGACCGTCGGGACATTTAGCGACGTCGCGCCGTGGCGTAGCGACTACACCGGTCAGCAGATCTACTTTCAATCGGTTCGAAAGTTTCGCGAGGACTTCCTGACCATCCACGACTATCTGTGGCGGTGGGACACTGACTGGTTTTGGTGCGCCCGGCCATTGGGTTTGCAAAATCCAGTGATCCGCCGCCTGTGGCCCCGCAGGTACCGGCGTTCGGACACCTACCGGCGGCTCGTCGCCTTCGACCGCAAGTACGGGCTCACCGAACAGCTGGCCCGTTCGCGGCGGGTGAGCCCGCGGGAGATGGTTGTCCAGGACGTCGAGATCCCGGTCGAACAGGGCAACGAGTTCCTGGACTTCTTTTTCCGCGAGATCCGGATGAAGCCCGTGTGGCTTTGCCCGCTGCGCCCGCGTTCCAGTGAGCCCTGGCCGCTCTACCCGCTGGAGCCCGGCCACGTCTACGTGAATTTCGGGTTCTGGGGAACGGTCCCGCTGTCGCCCGGTCAGGCCCCCGATCACCACAACAGGATGGTGGAGGACAAGGTCGCGGCGACGGGCGGCCGGAAGGGCCTGTATTCGACGGCCTTCTACCACGAGGACGAGTTCTGGCGGCAGTACAACGGGCGCGAATATTGGGACCTTAAACATGCCTACGACCCTGACGGGCGTCTGCTGGGCCTCTATGACAAGTGTGTACGCGGGCGATGAGGCGGAGGCGGCCGCCGCCGCCGACGGCGTGAGGAGGGCCGAATTCCATGGCATTGGCTGATGTGTTCGAGCGGGCTGCTGGGCCCGGTGCGCAGGTCGAGTTCCAGGCGTACGACGGCAGCACCGCGGGGCAGGTCGGCAGCGGGATCCGCGTGGTGGTGCGCTCCCCGGTGGCCGTCTCTTACCTGGCGCAGGCGCCGGGCGGGCTCGGCCTCGCGCGCGCGTATGTAGCCGGGCACCTCGAGGTCGAGGGCGACATGTACGCCGCGTTGGTCCGGCTGTCGAAAGCGCAGCTGAACGCCATGGATTGGCCCGAACGGCTGCGCGTGCTGCGCCAGCTTGGTGGGATGAAGATCCTCTTCCCGCGGGTGCCGCCGCCGCCGCAGGAGGTGCGGCTGAACAGGCGCCGGCTTTCTGGGCGGCGGCACTCCAAACAGCGCGACGCCGGGGCCATTTCACATCACTACGACGTGTCGAACCGTTTCTACGAGTGGGTCCTTGGGCCCTCGATGGCCTACACGTGCGCGTGTTATCCGCATCCCGAAGCGTCCTTGGAACAGGCGCAGGCGTACAAGTTCGACCTGGTTGCGCGCAAGCTGGGGTTGCGCCCCGGCATGCGGTTGCTCGACGTTGGTTGTGGCTGGGGCGGCATGGTCAGGCACGCGGCGCGCGAGTACGGGGTCCGCGCGCTTGGGGTGACGCTCTCGCGCCAGCAGGCTGAATGGGCGCAGCGAGCCATCGGGGCCGCGGGACTCGACGGTCTGGCGGAGGTGCGCCACCTCGACTACCGAGACGTGGCAGAAGGCGATTTCGACGCGATCAGCTCGATCGGCCTCACCGAGCATATTGGCAAGGCGCAGTTGCCCGGTTACTTCTCCTTCCTCTACGGGAAGCTGAAGCCCGGCGGGCGGCTGCTGAACCACTGCATCACCCGGCCAGACAACCGTGAGCCCGCCATTCGCCGGGGCGGCTTCATCAACAGATACGTGTTCCCAGACGGCGAGCTGGAGGGGCCGGGGTTCCTCGTCTCTCTGGCGCATGACTGTGGATTCGAGGTCCGCCACGAGGAGAACCTCCGCGAGCACTACGCACAGACGCTCGCCGGCTGGTGCGCCAATCTCGACGCGCACTGGGAGGAAGCGGTCGCGGAGGTTGGTGCGGGCACCGCGCGTGTGTGGCGGCTCTATATGGCCGGGTCGCGGCTCGGCTTCGAGCGCAACCACATCCAGTTGCACCAAGTCCTTTGCGTCCGGCTCACCGCCGAGGGAGCGTCGGGCATGCCGTTGCGGCCGGACTGGGAGGCGGCGGCCGAACCGAAGGGCGCGGTGCCACCGGAGGCGAGCGGGGTGCTGGCACCAGAACCCGCGGCGTAACCCGCTCACCCTGACGGCGGGTAAACCTCGCCGGAGGGCAGGTAGATCTACGTTGCTGTTGCGCGCGCACGCAGCGCCGCAGTCACCCGCGGCGCCCCAGTCGGTGGCAGATAGTACGGTATCGCGCCCGGATCGGCGAACTGGTAGTCGTCGAGTTCCTCGTATTGCAGCTGGATCTCGCGGCCATCGGGCAATGTGCCGCCGTCGAAGACCAGGTGGAAGATCGATGCGGGACAGCGCTGATCATCAGGAGGGAACCGGTTGGGCGGCGCTCGCGGCCGGGCGTAGCAGGCGCGGCGGCTGAACCCGGCAGTCAACGACATCCGGGCAGACCGCCCGTGGTGCGCCTGCAACCGGACGGGCATATCCGAGCCGGATGACCAGGTGCGCGCGCATGAATCCCGCCGAGGGCTGCCGCACGGGAGCCCGCTGCCTGTCGTTGATCTCGAATGGCTGGGTGAGGAACGATGCCGCCGCACCTCGGCACGTGGCGGTCAGCAACACGCGCTGCAGCGCCTGGCCGGCCCGCAACCAGTCCAGTGGCCGGTCGTTTTCGGTCGAGAGCAGGAGCAGCCGCGTGCGTTTCTCGAATCGCTCGACCCGCCGTTCGCCAAACCGCCCGAGCCCAAGGTCCCTGATCGGGACCGGCGCGCGTCCCGGCAGCGGCTTCGTCGGCAGTGGGCCGAACGCTGGCGTGGGCACCCCATAACCGCGCATTCCGTCGCCCGTCCACTGCCTGAGCTCGTTCACGTACGCCGGATCGGTGGCGAGTTCGCGGTCAGCTTTGGCGGTCGCCTGGAGCAGGGCCCTGGTTTCGTGCCGGTGCAGCAGTCTCACGAACGCGTGCTCCCGCCGCGCGGCATGCTCCAACTCGGCGATCACATTCATCGGTACCCGTGGCCCCCGGAAGGGCTCGCGGTTCGTGTGCCGCCGCGGGATCATGTCGTACAGGCGTTGCTCGGTGGCGGTCGGGCGGCGGCTCCTGTCCGCCACGATCTCAACAGAAGCGAGCAGCTCCGGGTCATTCCTTTCGTCCGGGATTAGCCAAACTCGGTGTTCGTAGCCGGCCACCCGGATGGCCATCCGCAGATTGAACAACGCCGCTCCGCAGCTGATGGTGAGTTCGCGTGCCCGCGGATCAATAAATGGCAGGTGACGCTTCCAGTTAGCGCGTAACTCCAGGCGATCGTCCGATCGGATCCAGAACGACCATGGCTGGGTGTTGTGAATCGAGGGCGCCGCCTGGGCGGCGCGGATGAACCGGAAAAGACTCGCGTTGGTGGCGAACGGACTCAGCATGGGAGCACCTCGCTCGGGAAGAGCTGCTACCAGAATGGCCCGGCGGATTCCGGCATGGCATGGTCCTTGGTCCCTGACATCAGGGCCGCACGTCGCCTCTGGCCACGCCTTCGCCCAAGCAGGAGTGCGGGGGAGCGTCAAGAACTCGTCTCAGGGCTGGCTGTCCTGCGTCTGCGGAGTGACGCGCGCCGTGCTGGCGGGGTCCGATCGTTGCGCGCTGGTCATGATCGCTACAGCAACCGGGCCGGTCACGCCGCTGACCCTAACGACTGCGCTGGCGATCGCGGTGTCCCCGGCGTGCAGCGATACCCAGCCGTCGTCGTGGATCTCGCCGAAAGCAAGCGATGAGCCGACCGGCTGGCCCGACTTCCGCATGCATTCGACCGCCGTCCAGATTCGGGACCTTACGATCGCGGACCGTTCGCGGCAGCTGTCCGTGAGCCGCTCGTAAAGGTTCTTGCCATCGGGCGCGAAGGGCAGGGCCGGACCCTGCCGCGCCTCCACCGCCTCCCAATCACACGCCGCGGGCCCGGACGTTTCCACCGTGAGGGTAAGCCCGTCGAGATGGCTGCGGCAGGCCCGGCCTGTCAGCCCTGCGCCCATGAAGAACAGTCCGCTGGGTGCAACCGCGCTGCCGGTCCGACCCTCGGTGAAGGGACCACCGGCCCGCCCATTTTCCGCGACCGACGCAACGTCATGGCCCGCGGTGCCATGGCCCGTGGCGCGGCTCCCGTTTGTCGTGCAACCGCAGGAGATCTGGCGGGGGTGTCCTGCCCGTACCGCCACCCGAAGCCCTGCGTCGAGGCCTAGCGTGGCGGCACGCCGCTCGAGGTAAACGGCGAGCAGCGTGGGAGGCCATGGTTCCGTCCGGCGAAGCGGGCCGACGTCGGCGAGCCGCAGGCCGGTCCACGTGGCTAGATGCCTACCGTCACCATCGACTGCGGTTACATCCCAGATGTATTCGTCGGCGGTAGCGAGCCGCTGGCGCGCTCTCATCTCCACTGCTCCACTGACCGTGCGGCCGCTTGTCGTCATCCTCTCGCAGCCAGCCAGCATCAGCCGGCGGTGCGGGACGCACGCCTGGAGCACGTGAAAGGCGGCGTCGTTGACGCCCGGGCTGCCGAGCAGCACCGGGGCCTCGGCCAGGTCCGGGCCGAACCATGGCGCGTCATCGGCGCCCCTGATAAGGGCGCGACAGCTGCGGGACGACAGCCCGGGCAGGAACGCCACGCGGCGGAAAGGCCCGGTCTGAAAACACAGCGGCCCGTAGAGTTCGGTGCCGTCCACGATTCCCCCGCTCATGTCCTCAAGAAGCACGCTGCCGGACCGGGCCGATGAGACCGCCGAGGCCGATGAGAGCAATGGGAGTGATGAGATCGACGGGGGTGATGGGATGGAGGACGCTGC
>Ga0137374_10008686_pt1 | contig 12016 bp, 12 predicted proteins | sample SagtaG_20_FD_104811 | JGI IMG/M metagenome (GOLD analysis project Ga0137374, IMG submission 104811) | Vadose zone soil microbial communities from Sagehorn Ranch, Mendocino, California, USA - Sage1_R_100_16 metaG | ecosystem: Environmental > Terrestrial > Soil > Vadose zone | place: USA...
CCGGCCGCCGGAAAGCTCCTCGCCACGGCCCAGCACGAGGTACGACCCAAGCTCGATACGTTGCGCCGCCTGCGCCAGCGCGTCCCAGCGGACCAGCAACGCCCGCAGCTGGCTCAGGTGCCCTTCGCTCAGCATCGGATAGTCCCGATACAGCTTCTCGGAGACGATTAGTCCGAGCACGGCATCACCCAGGAACTCCATCCTCTCGTTGGACTCAACTTCTCGGTCGACGGCCTCGTTGAGGTAAGACCGGTGATACAGCGACTGCTGCAAAAGCTCTGGGTTTGTGAAGGTGACTCCGAGCACCGCCGCCAGTTCTTCAGCTGATCTTGGTCGCGTTAGCGTCGGTTGCCTAACCATACTCCAAAAATATCCCTCTGAACAAAGAAAGCCGCACCGAGGCGGCCTATCATGTACCGGGTTTTCCTCCCGAAACCTGGCTTTTGCATCGAACCCACATCGGCCCACGCCTTAATGCGGGTTCACCCGAAAATGATATGTTTGTCACACAACCCTGTCAAGGTGAAACTCAACCATAAGCCCCACGAATATGAGAAACCCAAACCTTATCGATAAATTACACGCGCAACTCCCCGCCCCGGCGCGCCGACTGCTCGACAACCTCCTTCGCCTCGCTGGCCAGCAAGACGTTCCCCTCTTCCTCGTCGGCGGCCCCCTCCGCGACCTCCTCCTCGACCGCCCCGCCTTCGACCTCGACATCGCGATCGAAGGCGACGCTATAGCGCTCGCCCGCGACCTCGCCGACGCGACCGGCGGGTGCGCCGTCACGCATCCGCGGTTCGGCACCGCCACGGTGGGCTTAGGGGAATTCCACCTCGACTTGATTACCGCCCGGTCGGAGACTTACGGGCGTCCGGGCGTCCTGCCAACGGTAGAGCCCGCCACCATTCGCGAAGACCTGCTCCGCCGCGACTTCACGATCAACGCCGTCGCCCTGCGCCTCAACGGCCCCCAGCGCGGCGAGATACTCGACCCAGCCGGCGGACTCGCCGACCTCGACGCCCGCCTCGTCCGCGCCCTCCACGAGCGATCTTTCCAGGACGACGCCACCCGCATCCTCCGCGCCTTCCGCTACGCCCGCCGCCTCGACTTCGAGATCGAGGGCCGGACACTCGAGTGGCTTCGGCGAGACATCGCTTACCTCCGGAAGATCTCCCCCGCACGAATCCATGGCGAGATGCTTCGCGTGCTCGCCGAACCGGACCCTGCGGCGGTATTACTCGAGCTGAACAGCATTGGTGCGCTGCGCATGATTCACCGCGACCTCCGATTCGGTCTTGTGCAGGCACAAGCGATGCGCGAGGTGCGCAGGCGGTACGAGTACTTCTCGCTAGCTGGTTGGGTGCTGCTCACGTGGCCTGAGTCGAGTGAAGGGGCGGCGCGGCTCTCCTGGCGGCTGCGGCTATCGGCCCTTCAACGCGAGGCTATCGCCCGCGTGCCCCGCCTGCTGGAGCTGCGGCCTTCGCTGTCTCGGCCGGGGCTGAAGGCTAGCGAGATGCATGACATATTACGGGGGTTTGGCGGCCCCGAACTCTGGCCGTTCGCCGCGATAGAAGGCGGCATAGTGCGTGAACGCATCCTCAGCTACCTGCGAACTCGGTCAACGAAGACGGAACTGGATGGGAACGACCTGATCGCCCTAGGCGTCCCACCGAGCAAGCTAATCGGCGAAATCCTCCACCGCCTCCGCGCCGCCAAGCTAGACGGAGAAGTCAAGACCCGCCACGACGAGGAGCGGCTGGTCAGAAGACTGATGGAGAGAGCTCCGGCTGAGAAGACGCCCCTTCCCGCTCATCCTGAGAGCCTGCCCTGAGCGAAGCCGAATGGGTATCGAAGGAATGAGCGGAGCAACCACGCCGCCCTCGGTTTGCTCCGTCTGCCGCGACCCCGTAGACGACACGAACTCCGCCGTCTGCAACACCTGCGGCAACCCATTCCACCTCCGCCTCCGCCAGGACGCCGAAGGCCCCGACTGCGGCGACGTCTGGATCAACGAGCAGTTCCTCGCGCTCGAATTCGCCTGCTTCACCTGCCTCCGCCCGGACGGGCGGCCGTCTGGCCGCGGCGAAACAGCCGCCCAAGCAGGCGAGCCGCCGGTGGGAAGGGGGCATTGAGATTAACCGCCCGCCTGTGTAAATTAGGGCCATGATGGGAGACGTAGCCACAGGCGTCATAGCGATGGGAGTATTACTATTCGCGATTTGGCTCGGCATGTGGGTCAATGGACGGACGCGGTTTACGTTTGAGTCCGGCCGATTCGTTGCCGTTCGTCCCTTCGCCTGGACCCTCCGGGCCTTACTTTCGCTCGCCGTGGTCCTATTCGCTCTTTTTGTCGCCTCGCTGTTGTGGCAACTAGCTGATCTGGCGCTTTAGACTCAGGCAGCCGTCAGCCGCTCGCCCCAAACCGCCCAATCAGCGCCGCAATCGCCTTCGACCCACGCAGGAAGTCCTCCACGCGGATGTTCTCGTCCGGCGCGTGGATGTGCGCGTCCGGGTAGCCGATCCCGCAGTCCGCCGTCGGCAGGCCGAGCGTCGCGACGAACGGGTATAGCGGCCCCGTCCCCGCCATCGCCGGCGCGATCACCGGCTCGCCTCCATAGGCGTCGCGGATCGCCTCGCGCATCACCCCGACGAGCGGGTCCGTCACCGGCGTCCGCGCCGGCCGCTCGCCGCCGAGGTTCTTGATCGCGATGTCGCTGAAGCCGTGCGAATCGAGGTGCCGCCGCAGCTTCGCCAGAATGTCGTCCGGGTCCTGGTCCGGCACGAGCCGGAAATCCATCTTCGCCATCGCCTTTGCCGGGAGCACCGTCTTCGGCCCCTCGCCCTCGTACCCCGACGACAGCCCGTCGATCGTCGCCGTCGGCTCGAACAGGTGCCGCGCGATGTACTCGGCCCCGGTCACTCCCGTCAGCGCCTTCTCGATCCCGAAGCTCTTCAGGGTCTCCGCCTCCTCCCGAGGCATCGCCTCGACCGCCGCTCGTTCCTCCGGCGTCGGCGCCCGCACGTTGTCATAAAAGCCCTCGATCAGAACACGCTCGTCGGGCGACTTAATCGTCGACAGCCCCCAGGCGAGCCGCCAGGCCGCGTTCGGCAGCACCGTCCCGTACGACGAGTGCGCGTCGCGGTTGATCGTCTCGCAGGTCAGCTCGACGTAGAGCAGCCCCTTCACGCCGAGCGTCACCATCGGCAGCCCCTCCCACGTCACTCCTCCCCCCTCCCACAGACACGCGTCCGCAGCGAGAAGCTCCCGGTGCTCCGCCACGAACTCCTCCATATGCGGCGAGCCGATCTCCTCGTCCCCCTCGATGCAGAACTTGATCGAGCACGGCAGCTCCCCCCGCACTTTCCTCCATGCCCGGATCGCCGCCACCCGCGCCGCGATGTTCCCCTTGTTGTCGCTGACGCCGCGCCCGTACAGCTTCCCGTCCCGCAGCGTCGGCTGAAACGGCGGCGACGTCCACAGCTCCAGCGGCTCCGGGGGCTGCACGTCGTAGTGGTCGTAGAAGAGAAGCGTCTTGGGCGACTTCCCCCGAAGCTCCGCGAATACCACCGGCTGCGCCGTGGGCGGGCCTCCCTCTTTCGGTAGCACCTGCGTCTCGAACCCCAGTGGCCGCAGCATCCCAACGACGTGGTCTGCCGTCTCCCCGATCGCCTGCTTCTGCGCGCTCACTGTCGCCAGCTTGCACAGCTCCGTCAGCTCCGCAACCGACTCGTTGAGATGCTCCTCGATGTATTGAAAGATATCTTGCGTGCCGGTTCTCCCGATTGACGCTCGCTGGCCGACTGCGGGTGAATGTAGCCCGGTGCTTTCAAGCTCCGGCGGATTGCGGCACCTGAAGGTACCGCGCTACATTCAGCCCTTATCGACCGCGCGAACGATGGCCATCATCTCCGCCCTCATTGGGCGGCCAATCAAGCTCCTGGCCTCCTTGCTCCTGGCTCCTGGCTCCTCGCCCCTACGAATGTCCCACGTCCACCACGAGCCGCGGCGGGTCCTGAAGCGTCAGCACCCGAAAGTCCGCCTTTGCGCTCACCCCGAGCACCCACGTGAGCACAGCCTCAAAGTCGCCCGTCCTTTCCGCCTCCAGTAGCGAGGGTAGGCCCGGCTTGAGCTCCAGCGGTCCGGTGTATGTCTCGTCGCCGGTGTTCGGGTCGTGGCCCGCCGCCGGCTCCATCCGGACCTCGAGAAACGCTGTCCCCGCGATCTCCACCTCCAGGCCCGATGGGTCCGCGATGATCGGCGCCTCCACGTACCGGACGCGATAGCCCGGCAGCCCGCCCTCGAACTCAAGCGTTATCCGGTCGAACGTCGAATGCTCAGCGATGCGTACGTCGCGCAGAAGCGCCCCCCCAAGCGGAGGACTCACAGACGGCGTCGCCTCCACCGCCCCCCGTCCGCCGCTGAACGGCTCTTCGGTCGGCGAAGCCGCGGCCGAAGTCCGCGAGGGTCCTGCGGTCGCGGTCTCAACCGGCGACGCGGTCGCTGTTGGTGATGTCGCCTCGTCGTCGCCGCAGGCGATCGAGAGAATCAAAAGAGCAGCGAAGAGGCTGAAAGCTGCGATGCGGCCGCGGCTGACCATCGCGCGCGAGTATATCACGTGCATAGCCGTTATCCAGCCTCGCGCACCATCGAGATGACCCCCCTTTGCGGTCACCGGCCGTCGCCGGTGACCAGCGTATGAATGTAGCCCGGTACCTTTAGGTGCCGGAGCGCTCGCTGCGAGCGCCCGTGCCAGCGATGGCTATGCGGATCGCCTTGATCCATTCATCAAGTCCGTCCACCCACAAGCACTTGTTCTTGCCTTCTCGGAGCCGCAATCGCAGACGCTGCCCGCCGAAGATGTGTTCGAGCGGCCAACTCTTGTCCGCCGAGGCAACATCGTGGAGCGCGAATTCCTCCGAGATTCTCTTCAGGGGCCTCAGAATGTACGCCATATCCTCGTACCAGATGATACGGCGATTGGTTAAGATGATGGGCCCACCTGTTCCACCGAAGAATCCCTTCGTGAATGTGGCTCTGTCTTCCATTAAGACAGCTCACCCTCCCCGAGCGCGGGCTTCGGGTAGTCCGGGTCATAGCCACCCAGGAGTTTCCTAAGCCGCGGGAAGAACGGAAGACCCGAGGCAGCTTTCAGCAAGACGAGAAATACCAGGCAGCCTACGACCCATCCTACGACCACCCACTCGTTACCAGACGGCATCTCGTACGTTAGGACGTACGAACCATCACGAACGCATCAGGATCGCCGCCCCGCGCCGGCCGGTACCCCAACCGCAGCCAGAAATACAGCCCCAGCCCGTTCCGCACATCCACCTCCGCCCGAAACCGCCTGACGCCCCACGCTCCTTCGGCCTCCGACTCCAGCGCCCGCACCGCCTCGGAGCCATACCCCCACCCGCGATACGTCCTCGCCAGCGCGATGAAGGACACCCCCAGCCACTCATCCTCTCGCTGATACTCAACGACGCCAATCGGTTCGTCCCCTTCCGATCGGCTGATTGCAAACAAGCCGTCACCTTGCTCGGCCTTTGCGAGAAGCTCCTCAAGCGACCGCTCCTCGTAAGCCGTCCGTGCCGCCTCGCCGTACCAGGCCTCGATCGCGCCCGTATCATCCTCCCGAAGGGCTCTCAACGACACGCGCTCGCTGGCAAGAACGCTGATCCCCATTCGCTAATCCGCTCTCTATCCACTGCTCACTATTCACTGTTCACTGTTCACTGACCACTAACCACTCGCCCAAGCCACTGCTCCACCATCCCCCCCATCTCCCGCACCGACGCCTCCCGCACCGCGCAGTCCGGCAGCGACTCCAGGAACGCCGGCCCATACTTCCGGCTCGCGATCCGTCGGTCAAGCACCACCAGCACGCCAAGGTCCGTCTTCGTCCGGATCAACCGCCCGCACCCCTGCTTGAAGCGCAGCACCGCCTGCGGCAGCGCGTACTGTGCGAACGGGTCGTCGTACAGCGCCGACCGCGCTGCAAACACCGGGTCCGATGGGACGTTGAACGGCAGCCGCGCCATCACCAGCAGGGACAGCGCCTCCCCCGCGATGTCCACGCCCTCCCAGAAGCTCGCCGTCCCCAGCAGCACCGTATTCGGGTTCGACTGTAGTGCCCGCACGAGCTGCCTTGCCGAACCGTCGATCCCCTGCCCCAGTACCTGGATCGCCTCCTCCCGCAGCAGCTCGCCCACCAGCCGATGCGTGGCGCGCAGGCTTGAGTGCGACGTGAACAGCACGAGCGCCCGCCCCTGCGACGCCCGCACCAGGTTCGCGATAGCGTGCGAGAGGGACTCCGTGTAGTTCGGCCACTCGGGCTCTGGCATATCCCGCGGCACCAGCACTAGCGCGGCCCGCCGGTAATCGAACGGAGAGCCGAGTGCCAGCGTCTCGGCGTCCTCCAGACCCAGCCTCTCCTGCAGATAAGTGAAGGACTCCTGGGCTTGCAGCGTCGCGCCGGTCAGGATCAGCGTGCTCAGGCCGTCATAGAGACTCTCCTTCAGCAGCCCGGCGACCGCCAGGGGCACCGAAGTAACGACGAGACTTCCATCCGACCTCGCGCATTCGAGCCAGACGATTCGCTCCGGATCGTCTTGCTCGAGCGCCTCCGAAAGGCCGTTCACCGTCGCCTGCGTCTGCTGAAGCAAGGAGTCTGCCTCAGCCCTCAGCAGCTCGTAATTCAGCATCTCACCTGCTCCCGGCGCGCTCAACGATTGCTCAAGCTGCTTGAGCCCCGCGATCACCTCGTGCAGCGCCAGTTGCAGGTTCTCCCACACCATCTCTATTTCCGGCCAGTCTGGTTGCACCCTCATCGCCCGGTTGATCAGCAACCTCTGCTCGCGCTCGAATCCCTCGATCGTGTGCTGCCGCATGAAGCCTGAGAGCGCCCGGAAGCAGTCGAGCACTGGCTCGCGAGCCGAAGCCGCTCGGCGCTGCAGCTCGCTTGACACTCCCGTTAGCTCAGAGTGCGGTCCGAGCGCCGACTGCACGGTCCGCAGCCCAGACTGCACCTGCCCCTGAACGCCTTCGCAGCGCTCGAGCATCTCCGATATCAGCCGCTCGCCCGATACGAAGCCGAACTGCCGTGTCGCCTCGTCCTCCAGGTGGTGCGCTTCATCGACGATCAGCCGCGAATACAGCGGCAGCACGCGGCCGCCCGTCGCCTTATCGGATAGCAGGAGCGAATGGTTCACCACCACGACGTGCGACGCCTCAGCCTGCCGACGCGCCTTCTGCAGGAAGCAGCTCCCATCGACCACGTACGGACTGTTATCGCTCGTGCAGTTCGCCCCGTCCGCGCTCAACCGGTTCCACACGGACTCCTCGGCCTGCGATAGGCGCAACTCCGCCCGGTCTCCCCTCTCCGTCTGCGCCAGCCAGATCAGTATCCGCGCCGCCAGCAGCGCCTCCTCATCGCCCGTCACGCCCGCGGTCCGCAGCGCATCGAAACGCTTCAGGCACAGGTAGTTCCGCCTCCCCTTCAACTGACACGCCCGAAACTCCTGTTCACTGTTCTCTGTTCTCTGTTCACTGGCGCAGTCCACCAGCGCCTTCACTCCAGGAATGTCCTTCTTGAGCAGCTGCTCCTGCAGATTTATCGTCGCCGTGGAGACTACGACCCGGTCGCTGTTCGACATGGCGTGGCAGGCCGCCGGTATCAGATAAGCCAGCGATTTACCGGTGCCTGTCCCGGCCTCCACCATGAACCGCTGCTCTGCGTTGAAAGCCCGGGTCACGGCGGTCACCATCGTCTCCTGCTCCGCCCGCCGGTCAAACGCTGGGAATACCTCAGGGTGCTCTACCGCTGAACGCAGCACCGCCAGCGTTTCCTCCTCTGGTACAGTCACCTGATCACGTTTCGGCCGCACCGGCTCCGCCTGGAGCGGGCGCCCCCGGGGGCTCGGTTGGGTAAATCGGCGCGCTGGCCCGCCGTTGGCGGCCGCTGTGCTCGTTTCGAACGCCTCCTGGAAGAACCCCCGTGCTGGCCACGCCGTCGCCGATAACCACTGCGACACCTGACCACGCACGTCGGGCGAAAGCGAAGCGCATTGCTCTAACAGCGCGAGGAACAGCAGGCGCGCGGCCTCGGCGTCCGCTGGTGCGCGGTGTCGGACGCTGAATGGGATCGACAGATGCTCGCACAGCGCCGCCAGGCCGTACTCGGCCAGCCCCGGCAGCAGCAGTTCCGCCAACCACTGCGTGTCGTACACGCTCTCGCTGTGGCGCACGCCCGCTCGTGCCAGAAACTGCGTATCGAAGCCCGCCACGTTATGCCCGACCACCGGCGACCCGCCGATGAACTCCTCGAGCTCCGGCGCGACCTGCCAGATCGCGCGCGCTGGGCGCACGGCATCGTCTGAGATACCGGTGAGGTTCTGGATCGTCGGCGGTATCGCCCGCCCGGGGTTTACCAGCGTCTCGAAGCTGCCGAGGACACCGTTCCCGTCGAACCGGATCGCCCCGATCTCGATGATCTCATCGTTCTCGATGTCGAGACCCGTTGTTTCCAGGTCCAGCGCGACGTAAGAATTCCCCAACTCGGCGCCATTCTATCACCGGAATGGGCGTCTGTATAGAACTAATGCTCTAAATTCGTTATCTGCGGTCATCTGCGTTTAATGCGCGCTAATCCGCGGCTAACTCATACGGCCGCAGCTCCCCCGCCGCCAGCCCCTGTGCCGCCTGGAACCGCCGCGCCCGCAGCTGCTCCAGCATGTGTTCCTGATTCCGCAGCTCTTCCTCGAACACGGTTACGAAATATCCGACACCCTGCGTCGAATGACAGTCGCTCGCCCCGATCCCCCGCTTTCCCAGCGCCGTCGCCACCTTCAGCGCGAACTGGTTCTCCCGCGGCGTCGAGCCTCCGTTCGCCACCTCGATCTCGTCCACCAGTTTGAACACCGGCATCCGCTCCGCCGCCTGCTCCGGTGTCATCTCGAAAGGCGGCCGCCCGTCCCGCCGGAAATGGATCGGGTCGAAGAAATGCCGAAACGGGTGCGCCACGATCATGAACCCGCCCACTTCGTCCAGCACGCGCCGCAGCTCAGCGGCCCGCCGTATCCCCGGCACGTAGCGCTCCAGCCCCACCACGATCATGTGCCCCATGTCCGTCGACACCTCCATCCCCCGGCTCACGAACAGCCCACTCCTCTCCCGAAACTCCTCCACCAGGTGCGCCTCCCACACGCGGTCGTGCTCGCTGATATTGACGCCCGTCAGCCCGATCCGCCCCGCCTCCTCGATCAGCTGGTCCGGCGTCAGCGACGAATCCGCCGCCCCCCGCACCGTGTGCACGTGCATATCGACAATCGTGCCTATCATGTTGCTTCGTATCCTAGCGTACGCTAGGCAGGGCAACCACAGTTATCCTCTAAATGCCGTCCCTCCGCTGCCCTGCAATAGGCTCATGAGGCGCATGTCATTCCGAGCGGCAAGGTCGCCGCCTGGCGACCGAGAGCGAGGAATCTAGCGCCTATTAGTCGAAATCGTCCCTCAATTTCTGCGGCTCTCGTCGCACTTGTTGCCAATTTTCATTCATCAGGGTGGCCGCCAGGAGCATGAGGATCTGACAGTCAATCCGTAACCGCCGTCGCCTCACGCGCCCCCAGCGTCCGCGCCACGAAGACCCGCGCCTCTGGCAAGGTCACGCGATTCGCCATCTCCCTCGCCTCTTCTTCGCCTCGTGCCATCGCAAAAAGCGCCGACCCCGCCCCGGCCAGGTGCGCCGCCTCCGCTCCCGCCGCAAGGAGAGCGTCTCTATACGTTTCCAGCCCCTCGAAGACCTTGTACGCCACGCGCTCGAACAAATTGTGCACGCTTTCCTCCCGTACAGCCTCTCCCTGGCGTAGCCGCTGCGACAGCACCTCGCCGCGCGTGCCGTCACTGAAGTCCTCATGCGAGAGCGCCTCGTACATCCGCCTCGTCTTGTCGACGACCGAGATCGGGGGCGCGACCACCACCAGCCACGTCTCCGCCACATCCGGCAGGCGGGTGACCCGCTCCCCGTGTCCCTCCACAAGCGCCGGTCCCCCGTACACGAAGAACGGCACGTCCGATCCAACGCCGGCCCCGATCGTCGCCAGTTCCTCCGTCGATAACCCCAGCCTGTACAACCCGTTCACGCATCGCAGCACCGCCGCCCCGTCGGAGCTCCCGCCGCCTATTCCCGCCGCCATCGGTATCCCCTTCACCAGCCGAATCGCTACCGGCAGCGCCCGCCCCGTCGCCTCTTCCAGCGCCCTCGCCGCTTTCACCGTCAGATCATCCTCGGTCACGTCCTGCGCCGCCTTCACCGTCGGATCATCCTTGGTCACGTCCTGCGCTCCCTCCGCCACCAGCGTCACCGAACCCGCCCCCTCCTTCCTCCTTCCTCCTTCCTCCTTCCTGACCACAACCTCATCGCACAAATCAATCGTCTGCATCACCGACCGGATCTCGTGGTACCCGTCATCCCGCCGCCCCAGCACCTCGAGCGTCCAGTTGATCTTCGCCGGCGCAACCGTCCGCATTTGCCGCGCTTCACTCCCATTCACTGTTCGCTGCTCACTGCTCACTGTTCACTCCTGCGGTACGCAAAGTAGACGCTCTGCCAATCCCTCAACGTAAGCTCCGCCGGCCGCTGCTCCGGATCGACCCCAGCCGCCGATAGCATCGCCGCCGCCTCCGTCGGCGCCACGCGCAGCCCAACCGCCAGCGAGTTGCGCAGCCTCTTTCTTGGCGCCGCGAATCCAGCCCGCGCCAGCGACAGAAACGCCTCGCGGTCATCCACTTCAACCTCTGCCGTGTCCAGCACGTCCAGCCGCACAACAGCGGACCGCACCTTCGGCGGCGGGCTGAACGCGCGCGGAGGAAGATGAAATAGCACCCTCGCCGAGGCCAGTGTTTGCATCTCGACGCTCAGGTAGCTCATCCGTCCGGGCCTCGCGGCGATGCTCTCCGCCACCTCCGCCTGAAGCGTTACCACAAGCCAGCGAGGCAGCACCATCGCTTCGAGGAACCGCCGCACGATCGCCGTGCCAATGAAATACGGAAGGTTCCCCACAACAACGTACGGTGCGCCTCCGCCTCCGGCAACCAGAATCTCCTCCGGCGCTCCCTCCAGCACGTCGCCCTGTAGGACGAAAACGCTCTCCTGCGCCGCAAAGCGCTCTTTCAACCCGGACGCCAGACGCTCGTCGACCTCAACAGCGATCAGCCTTCGCGCCCGTCCCGCCAGTAGCTCCGTGAGCAAGCCTGTTCCCGCGCCGATCTCGACAACCGTGTCTTCATCCGTGAAATCAGCTGCCCCGGCGATGCGTCGAAGCGCCCCGCGATCGGTCAGCCAGTGCTGCCCCAAACTCTTGCGCGGCCGGACTCGCTGGCGCGTCCTCACGAAAGCATGATACGCAACGCCCCGCTGCAATCGCGAGTTCTAGCCGGGGTGTGAATAATCGAGGCGAAATACCAAGAGCTGATAGCTGATAGCTGACAGCTGACAGCTACAAAATACAGATATCGACCCAGCGCGTACGCCAGTCCTTCACATCGTCCGCCCCGTATCCCAGGTCGATGTGGTTCCCAATCACCGCCCCGCCCGTATCCGCCGCGATACCGTACCCGTAGCCCGGGATATACATCCGCGTCCCCAGCGGGATGACCCGCGGATCGACCGCCACGATACCCTTGTAAACGCCGGTCCCGGTCGCCGTCACACCGCTTCCGCCGGCGCTCGCGGCCGTGTACCAGGTGGCGTAAACATTCAACGTTCGTGAGCAACTGAGGCCCTCGGGCGAGGCCACCACTCCTGCGACGACTGGTGTTGCCGCTGGTTTCACGTATGTGCCGACGGTGACCACTTCGTCCGTCGGCGGAGTTGTCGTCTCGCTCACCAACTCTCTTCTGGTTTCACGGCCGTTGATCTGCCTGACGCGATATTCTCTTCGAACCGAACCGTTGCTTCCGCCCTGCGAGATCACTCGCTGACCACGCGCCAGCTCAGCATCGTACTGGATGACG
>Ga0137374_10008687_pt1 | contig 12015 bp, 8 predicted proteins | sample SagtaG_20_FD_104811 | JGI IMG/M metagenome (GOLD analysis project Ga0137374, IMG submission 104811) | Vadose zone soil microbial communities from Sagehorn Ranch, Mendocino, California, USA - Sage1_R_100_16 metaG | ecosystem: Environmental > Terrestrial > Soil > Vadose zone | place: USA...
GAAGATACGGACAAGAATCCTGAAACGACAAACAGACGCGACTCTCCGCCAGACCATGACCGAGCCTGACCTCGTGGACGACACGTTGGACTTCGCCGATCTGTGGTTTCCGTTGGGACGGGCATTTGTCTGGGATGGTTCCACAAACTCCGATGCCACGACGCCGGCGCAGATACAGATCGCCAGGCAAGGCTCAGACACCAACCAAGTATTGGTGGCCAAACGCTGGGTTCAAGACGAGCAAAGAAATCTGCTGGTGGAATCGGTTGATTGGCTGGACATTGCTCCAAAACTTGCCGCGTTGCCCCAAGCCGGACGGGTCGCCCACGCACCCGAATTGAAGGACCGGGTAACAAGAGGGCGACGGTTACCCGCAAACAGGGTGGCTCGCCAGGAGCAGAGAGACCAGGCGATTAAGGTCGCGAGCCTGCCATACAACGCCAGAGGCGTTATTTGGGATTACATCATTATCAGTGTTTCCTATCCGAATACATTTGAGAGCGGGGTGACTTATTTTTTCGATTGGTCGGTCTATACGGGGGACCCGCTCACGTTTCAGCCCAACTGCATTTTGAAATTTGCGAGCGGCAATTACGCTTTGTCGTATGGCGGAATCGTCTGCAATGGCACCGCCAGTAATCCGTCAATATTCACGTCGAAGGACGATGACCTTTACGGAGAAAAAATTTACGCAAGTACCGGTACGCCCACGTATTCGGCTAATCCGGCGATCTGGGTTTATTATGTGGATAACGACGCCCAGATTACGGGTTTGAAAGTCCGCTGGGCGCAGAGGGCGGTCGAAATTGATTCCAATGTCAGCAGCGTGGCAAACACCTTTCAAGATTCGTGGCTGGAACAATGTCAAACCGGACTTTACGCGGTCAACTGCAACTTCTCCATCGCCAGCTCATACAAATGTGGTGTCCAAACCCCCACCGACGGCGCGCCGTATTATCCTTATTCTTTTTCCGGTTCGTTTTCCGATGGTTGCTATGGCGACACCGATTCCGATGGCCTGCCGGACAGTTGGGAAATGCAGTATTTCGGCACGCTCGCCTATAACGGAGCGGATGACCCAGACGGCGACGGGATCAACAATACGCAGGAGTATCAATCAGGAACCAACCCGACAACGGCCACTCCGCTGCCCGAGCCGAATTTTAACCTTACCATCGACACGGAAATAGGAGACATTCATTATGTAAGTGATTCTAGTTGGGATGCGGACTGCAGTGATCCATATCGCATTACCGTTACAACGTCGTGGGCCGACCGCGTGCGGAAGGGCACGGTTGAAACCTGGGAATACCATCTCGGCGGCACCACCGTTTTTCTGGAGGATTGGAGGCAAGACCCGCCGATGGTGTATGAATTCACGAATAATGTGCAAGCTTGGAGCGGAGAACTTTCCGGGGAATTCGCCCCTGGGTCTTACATGTACTATTCAAACGTGTCAGGCTATGGTGATGCTTGCGACCCGTGTCCAAAGTGGTGGTCATATTCAGGCTCGTCGAAATTTTGGCTCACGCCAACCAACCACGACGGCATCCAGTATGTTTACGCGCTGAGCCCAGTCATTAATTCATTCATTGAACCCTCCCCAACCAATTGCGAATCACTCGGGCCGCAGCAGACCAATTATGCGACCATAACCGTCGGCGGTTATCCCGTGAACACCGATGGCACTGCTTACCTTTCTCTAGAGAACTGGCATACATACGATGTCACACCAAGAGACAGTTCGCTAAACGACTATCAATATGGTTTGTATTATGATAAGTACCAGGCGCCTTATGACCCGTATCTTTTTTCCTCTGGTCTCGTTGACCCAGACTTCCCCACTCCTGGGCTTCTCAAATACGGCGCCAATGGCGTGGGCTACAATTCAAGCAGGCTTTTACAAATCACCAACATCGCCGGAACACAATTCGCGGGCATAGCCGCCACAAATTCAGCCGGTGACATCGGCATTCTTGCAGACATTGTTTTCCAAGTGCCAAATATCACGAATTTCAATACCGGCTGGGTCTGGCATCAGGACGTACACGCTCAATATGACCTTTACGACCCAATAAAAGACACCAACCAAGTCTTTCACATCGGAAGACAGGGCTGGACACCGAACGCTCCTTCAGCCAATGGGAACGACGACTATTTTATTGCTGGTAGCGCCGACACGACTATTGACAGCGGACGATATATCTACTGCGCCGACTCGCCTGGCATTCCTCTTGGTCATGCGCCAAGCACTTACGGCGCATTGCATACAGGCTCGATCATTTCGTTGCGATTCGCGGCCCGCACTTGGCCGACGTGGAATGGTGCGGTAATGTCCAATTTGGCTAAATGGCACATGACTTTGACGGTAAAAGTAACTTCGGCTTTGGGTGCCAGTTCGGTCAGAGCGAAAGTGCTGAACGCCACGATTGGAACTGGGGCCACGATGACTCCGATGACATTGCAGGAAGCCCGGCAATACTACAATCAGCCATGAAAAAGCTGTTCATCATCCTTTGTGCGCTGTTCGTCGCAGTCCTCATCGCGTTGAAGGTCACGTCGCACAAAGACGAGACCAAGTTGCAAACACCACGAGAGGCTCCACGAGGGGCTCAACCGACAGATACAACACAAGCGCTACTGGGAGGCGTTGGATCTACGCGACCTGAGATAGTCCAAGAGGCGAACGCCGTTGCGAACCCACTGCGGCAACAGCTAGAGAAAGAGGATAGGTATAAAGAGATATTCGCCAAGGAATTGCAATGGAAGGAAAAGTTCAAAGGACTCAAAAAAGGTATGACCGTTCACGAAGTCGTCGCGGTGATGGGCGAACCACCAACGCTTTTGCTTGCAGTGACGAATACCGGCGGGACGCCGGTGGTCGTCCCCACAAACGCCATCCAGAACGTAACGAGCTTTGCCGCCCTTTACTACTCCCCTGACGGCGTGCCCCCTATGGATAAAAATGGATTGCGCGCGGATCGGTTGCCGTTCGATCTTCTCATGCTTTCCTTCGATGTCGGAGGAAAGCTGGAGAGCAAGTTCGATCAGGATGAAGACCCAAAAGAACGCATGAGGCGGGAATTGAGCGAAAATGATAGGGGTCAAGAAATGCTCGCCAAAGAAGCGGAATGGAAAGAGAAGTCAAAGGCTCTGATAATAGGCATGACTGTTCAGGAAGCCATCGCCGTGATGGGAAGACCAACAAGTCAACAGCAGCTACCGCCGGAAGGACAAATCCTTCTTCATTACCTACCAAAAGGCGAGACATCTCTGTATAAGATGGGCGGCGGCGGTCCATTAGATGATCTCACCTTGGCATTCGACAACAACGGAAAGCTAAGAAAAATAAACTGGCGGTGACTCAATGCGTAGACTTCCAACTAGTGTGCAAACCAAGCGCGCGCACGTTCACCGCCTGTGTCCAATCGTTTCGTTGCGCCGGTAAGGTTTGCTGTGCGCAAAGTGAGCTTTCCAATTCCCGGTGCATTTGGCAGTCAATGAGTCAATGCCGGATCGTCGATGACGAGCAGATTCTCCGCATTGTTTTCTTCCGCCTGCTTCGTGAAGTTGAATGACCCGGTCAAAACCGTCTGGCCGTCGATATTATTATAATGATGATTTTGTTGCACCCGATGGCCTGCCGGTCGTCGAATTAGAAAAGTTTCGGATCGCATCTATTATACATTTGACAGGGATGAAGTGAAGGTGAACTGCTCCCGCCCCCGCGATGCGTTTTCAGGGAACGCGCAGCCGCGCTCGAACCGTGGTGTCAGGCTTGTGACCGGCTGTGCGCGCGTGTTATGCTTGAAACATGGAAGCCGCCGATTGGTCCATTCTCAGCGACGACCAGTTGCTGGAAAAAAAAATCTCCCGGCTTGGCCTGAAACTGGAGGGCACCGAACTCCAGGCCCTCATCCAGCGGCTTTACGACGAGCTTTCACAAAAGGGCCTGGTGTTTCACCCTCCCTGCCACGTCGGCGACGAATGGTTTGTTCCGGTCGGCATCCCGGCGATTTTCATTCCATTTTTTCTCGTGCACGAGCGGCTTCGCAAACTCGAACGCAAGATGATTCTCGAGGTGGAAGGCGAAACGCCGGAATGGTTCATGCGGCTGATCCGCCACGAAGCCGCGCACGCCTATTCCTACGCCTATCAACTCTACCGGAAAAGAAGATGGCAGCGGACCTTCGGCCTGACCTCCGCTGAAGAGACACCGCAGTTCTACCGGCCCCGCCCGTACAGTCGTTCTTACGTCGTGCATCTCGATGGCTGGTACGCGCAGAGTCATCCCGACGAGGATTTCGCCGAAACGTTCGCGGTCTGGCTCACGCCGGGGTTCGACTGGCGCGAGCGTTACCAGGGCTGGAAGGCGCTGCAGAAGCTGGAATACCTCGACGAGCTGATGCGATCGCTCGCGGGAAAACCGCCAGTCCACCAACCCGCCTATCGCCTCGCCGACCACGACTGTCTCAATCTCAAGCTCAAGACTTACTACGCGCGGAAACGGAAACTTTACGAGGATTCGTATCCCGACTTCTACGACAACGATCTCAAGGAACTGTTCGCCGCAGGGCCGGAGGTCGACGGCCGGTTGAAGGCCTCCGCCTGGTTGCGCCAGCATCGCCGGCAGTTGATGAACTCGGTCTGCCAATGGACCAACGAGAAGAAATATCGCGTCAACAAACTGCTGGTCCGGTTGATTGAGCGCTGCGACCGTCTTGAGCTTTACCTCCGGGCCGACGACCCGCCGCAGCAACTGCAGGTCTCGGCCTACCTTACCACCCTGGTGATGAACTACCTGTTCACCGGCAAGTTCAAGCGCACCAAATAACGCTGGCGCATGAAAGGTAAACTCAAAATCCTCGCGTTGTTCGATGCCATCGCACCCACCACGCTCGATCAGGACCTGAGCGCGGAATTGAAGACCGAGGATTGGAAGACGGAAGCGAACGTCCTGGGAGCGCTCGAGGAACTCGGCTACCGCAGCGGGCACCTGGCAATTTTCGACAACCTCGATCTGCTGCGCCAGAAATTGCAATGCTTCGAACCGGACGTCATTTTCAATCTCGCCGACCAGTTCAAGAACAACCGTGCCTTCGACCAGAACATCGTTTCGTTCCTCGAGATGCACGGTGTCCCCTTCACCGGGTGCGGCTCCACCGGCCTGACACTCTGCAAGCACAAGGGCATCTCGAAAAAAATCCTCGGCTACCACCGCATCCACACCCCGGACTTCGTAACCATCGCCCGCGGCAAACGCATCGCGCGGCCCAGGCCACTGAAGTTGCCCATCCTCGTCAAGCCGTTGAAGGAGGAGGCGTCCTACGGCATTGCCCAGGCGTCGTTCGTCGAGACCGACGAACAATTCAAGGAGCGCGTCCAGTTCATTCACGAGAAGCACGACGGCGACGTGATCGCCGAGGAATATATCGAAGGCCGCGAACTTTATGTGAGCATTCTCGGCAACCATCGGTTGCAGGCCTTTCCGATACGCGAACTGGTCTTCAGGGAAGTGCCGCCCGACGAGCCCAAGATCGCCACCTACCGGGCCAAGTGGGACGAGGAGTACCGCCAACGCTGGGGATTGCAGAACCGGTTCGCGGAAGGACTTGATCCCGCCCTGGTGAAGCGGATCGAGCAGACCTGCAAGCGCATCTATCGGCTGTTGACCATCGATGGCTACGCGCGCCTCGATTTGCGCCTCACGCCGAACAACGAGGTCTATTTCATCGAGGCCAATCCCAATCCCATACTGGCACAAGACGAGGATTTCGCGCAGTCGGCACTCAAAGCGAACGTTCGTTATCCGCAACTGATTGACCGGATTGTCCGCCTTGCGCTGAACACCGCGCGGGATTGACGGACCGAGGATGCTGGTCCGCGGGAGAGGGCGAAACTCACTTTCCGTGAGCCTTGTTCCACACTTTGCAAAGTGTGACACTGGCCAGTATTAGCGATACTCCTGTGCAATCCCACGCTCATCGTTAGGCAACCAGAAGGTTATCTCTTTTCGACGCAGATCAGGCGGATGCTTGCCGCGTTGGATGCCGGTGAAAAAGCAGGATGCCGGTCACGGCTTTTCGTTGGCGGATGTGACCAGCAGATCGTCAAAACGAATGGGTGTCGTGGCGTACGGGCTGCCCCAGACTGACGCTTTCCCGGCCACCGGCTGTTCTTTCTCGTCAAAGGAAACCATCCACGCGGACGGTTCCTTGTCCGACCATGCCTTGCCTTCCACTTTCCATTCGTCGTCCTTGACCTTGCGCGCCTGCAGGCGCAGCCGCGTCCAGGCGCCCGACTGCCATTCATACGGCACGCTGGCTTTGACCTCGTCACCTTTGAAAAGCTCCAGGGCCTTTTTGGCAGGAGACACCTGCAATCTGTAGGCCGACGTCCCCTGACCATTCAATCCAACGGCGAAGGTCGGATGGCGGCGGCCCTTGCTGGTGGCGAAGATTCGAGCGGTCACCGCGGTGCCTTCCTTCTCCGTCGGACCGAATAACAGGCCGAAGGCGTCGAGCGGCGCGCCGGGCAATTCGAGGAATTTATTGCCGCCTTCCTCCTTCACCGCGAACTGCCCATCGAGCACCAGAAAATCGTCCGGCACTTTGTCCAGCTCCGCCTTTTCAAAATTGTTTTCGTAAAGCGGCTTCCTTTCCTGCGCCAACAAACAAGCAGCCAGGCTCGCAACGGCGAGGCCAAGCGCAACCGGTTTTATTCGAGTTTTCATTTCAACGCTTCGACGCTTCAGATTCTTGACAATTGCACGGTTACTCATTCCTCAAGGCATCAAGTAATTTCCCACGCAATGCCAGCGCCGTGGCCGCCCAGGTCCAGATCGCGCCGCTGATTAAAACCGCCGCAAGTGTCAACGCCAGCGAAACATACGGCACATCCGTGCCGGGCGAAAGCAACGCCGGCAACACCGCGACCAGCGCCGCGATCGTGCCCACCGCCAGCCCGGCCAGCAGCAGCGCGCCGTGCTCGCTCATCACCAGCCATTGCAAGGCGCGCCGACGGAATCCGACGGCCAGCAACAACGCCAGTTCGTTCCGCCGCTCCAAAACGTTTCGCATCACCACGACACCCAGCCCCACGCTGCCGAGCAGCAGACCGAGCCCGCCCAGGATTTGGAAAGTGGACAAATACGTGTTTTGCACCGCATTGAACGCCGCCAGTCGTTGGGTCGTGGGCGTCAGTTCCAGGCCGGTGTCACGGAGCGCGCGCGAGAGGGTCCGGGAAACTTCATTCGCGTCCTTCGACGGCGCGTCGATGAGAAACATTCGATAGCCGCTCTCCGAGGGAAACCGGGCGACAAACTCGTCCTCGGCGATGATCAGATTGCCTTGCAGAATGGAATTCGCCACCGCGGCAACGAGCCGAATCCTGAATCCGCGTCCGCGTTCGTCGGTGTATTCCAGCGTATCGCCGACCTTTTTGCCCATCGCCCAAACGATCGACGCTTCGTCCGCGATCGCGGGAATGATCTCATCATTGGCGGAGCCCGGCTCTGTTGAGCCGTCGCCGGGTGGTGAAGCCACCGACCCACTCCGGGCCCGTCCGTTCCAGGCCTTGAGCAACAACCACGGATTCTCTTTCGGCAAACCTTTCGCTACTTTCGCAAACGTGAACGCATGACGGCCCGCGAGCATTTCCGGTTTCACTCCCAGCAACCGCGGTTTCTGCGCCCGATTCAGGTTCAGGCAACTCGCGTCGTCGCCTTCGCGCACACGAAATGGCACGAACGAAACTCCGACGAGCGCCTTGTCGTCCAATCCGAAAAACTCGCGCCCTGACTTGCTGTTGAGGTCCTGCACCACCGGCAATGTGGTTTCGCCGACCAGCGCGAATCCCCCGGTGCCGGACGGCCGCTTCTCCGAATCATGAACGGCCTCGAGCCGGAACACGCCGATGCTCGCAATGAGAAAGCTGCCGCAGGCGAGCAGGCCAAGCGTCGCCAGGCTGCGTTTGCGGCGTCGCGCGCAGTTGCGCACTCCCATTTCGCTTAACGAGAATTTTGCCGAAACTCCGTCGCGACCCCCGGCAAGCGATGAGAGCAAAGCTGCCGAGAGCGCGAGACCCGCGATCAGCGACAGTGCGCCCGCGCTGAAAAACACTTCGGCGTTTGCGGTGTCCCTTCGCCAAAGCGCCCAACCGATTACCATCAACGCGCTGAGTCCGGTCCCGACAGCGAACCGCCTTGTGTTGCCCTTGCGCGCGAGCAGGGCGCCGGGCGCGGGGAGCGTTTCCGATGCGCCTTCGGCCAGCAATTCGCGGGCAGGTTGGCGCGCCTGTTTGCGCAATGCCAGCCAGATGGTCAGCCATGCCACGAGCACGGCGGACACCGCGCCGAGGACCAGCGTTTGCGGTTCGACGTGGTAACGCAACCCGGAAGTTTGCACCGCGTCGCGCCAGATGGTCGAAAGGCCCAGCAACAGGGCGCGCGCATACCCAACGCCGCCGCCTATCCCGATGAGTCCGCCGACCAACGCCAGCGCGCCGCCTTCGAGCAACAACAGGCGCCGCACTTGTCGCGGTGTGAAACCAAGCGCCAGCAATAGGCCGACCTCCGTCGCTCGCTGCTCGATGCCGAACTGGAACAGCAACGCCATCAGCAGCAGCGCGGCGGCGATCAGGAAGAAACTGAAACCGAGAAACAGTCCGCCGAAATCCTGCGATTGGCCGGCCGCCGCGAGCGCCTGCCGCCGCACCGGTTCGAAGCTCAAGCCGAGGGAAGCCGGATCGAGCGCGCGCACAATCGCTCGTTCAATTTCCGATTTGAATGACAAACCTCCCGCCTCCCGGGAAGGGAGTTCACTTGCGGCGCGCCCTGGCCCGGTCCCCTCCTCGGGCGGGGACGCGAGTGGGTTCGACTTCCCGGAGCCGGCGCCCGCCCCGGTCGGATACCGCACCGCGGTCAGATTGCCGAAGCGGTTGCTCCACATTTTTTGTCCGGCGGCGAGCGTGATGAACGCCTTGGGTGTGCCGCGATATTTTTTCCAATATTCCTCGTCCTGCGGGCGAATCCGCTCGAGTTTGACGGGAAGGCTCGGGTCCCAATCGCGCGTGCTCTCCGCCTTTTCGAGACCGGGAAAATCGGGCGTTAAATCGCGGTCTGCCGCCGCCCCGGCCAGCGGCACCACCGCGCGCACGGTGAATTCGTTGGTGCGCTCTTCGAGCCGCCGCGAAAGTCCGACGATGTAATAGCTCAAAGCGAGTTTGTCTCCCGGCCGGGCGCCCAGGTCATCGGCGAGCCACTGGTTGATCAGGATTTCGTCGGCGCGCAGGTCCGCGGGCACCAACGGCGCGCCTGCCGCCGTGACCATCGAGTACGGCGTGGCGCGGTCACGCACGCGCAGTTCGTTCACGAAATAGGTGAGGATTCCGGTTCCGTTCGTGGCGGCCTTCAACGCGGCGTCCGCAACCGGCGGATCGAGAAACACCCGGCTGGTGCGCAGTTCGAGCGTGTTGACCGCCGGCAGTTCGCGCAGTTCCAGTTCGGCATCGGCCAGCGTCCAGGTCTGACGCAGAGCAACGTTGGCCTGGACGGCGGCCCAGGCATCGTCATCGACGCTCGCCAGGAGCAAATTGGCGCGCCCCGGAAGTTTCAACCGCTCCTGCAATGCGCTCAGCGAAACAAATGCGTTAAAGGGCGCGACCTGACTGGCCTGCAGATTGAAGCGACCCAAATCCGCGTCTGACGCGATGACCGTCACTTTGAGCCGAAGCGAGACCGAAGAATCTTCCTGCGGCGAGAGGGGCGCTTCGCGGGAAAGGCGGCCGGGTTTGGCGACGCGCAGCACGATACTGTCGCCGGCTTTGACTTTGAGCTGGGAGGCCAGCGGCAGGTTGAGAACGACTTCATCGGCGGCAGGAGCCTTGAACGACCCCTGTCCCTGGCTGCTCAGCCACCAGAAACGGTCATTGACGCCCAGCACCCGGACGCGATTGGCGCGGGCCGAATCATCCGGTGTGCCGGCCGTCGCCGGCAAGGTCAGGGCGGGAACGACCATCCCCTCGATGACTCCCTTGTGCGCCAACTCCTCGGCGAGCGCAGCGCGGAAAAAGCGGTCATTTGCCGCGAGCGCGAGTTGAACCCTGCCGAGCCGCGCCAGCGCCAGGTCGCGCAAGCTGCCGCGCACAGAATCGCCGACCACCAGCGCGCCAATCAGTACCGCGCTGCCGACCGCCGCGCCGAGCAGCGCGCCCAGATGCACGCGGGCGTGGAAGCGCAGGCTGCGGAGGATGAGCGTCCAGACGGTCATTTCGACTCCAGTTGTCCATCGCGCAATTCCAGTACGCGCCCCATTCGTCTCGCCAGATCGAGCGTATGCGTCACGACGATCAGCGTCACGCCTTCTTCTTTATTCAGTGCGACGAGCAGGTCGGCGAGGCCCTGCGCCGAGGCGCGGTCGAGCGCGCCGGTTGGTTCGTCGGCCAGCAACAGTTTTGGCTGGTTGATCAAGGCGCGGACGACGGCCACACGCTGGCGTTCGCCGCCCGAGATTTGTCCAGGTCGATGCGTGAACCGCGCGCCGAGGCCGACTTTTTCGAGCAGCCCTTTCGCGCGTTCCACCGCGCCGTTGCGGAGCGCGGCATCCTTGTTTGCGAGGGTCGGCACCAGGACGTTCTCCATCACCGTGCATTGCGGCAGGAGATGATGCGCCTGAAAAATAAATCCGATCTCGCGGTTGCGCACCGCGGCCAGTTGGATGTCGTCGAGCCGGCTCAAATCCTGGCCGTCGAGCAACACCTGGCCGCTGCTCGGGCGGTCGAGTGTGCCGATGATATTAAGCAAGGTGCTTTTGCCCGAGCCGGACGGCCCGACGATGGCGACCGATTCGCCGCGCTCGATTTCCAGCGTGATGTCGCACAACACCGAAAGCAGCTCGGCGCCGGTCGGCGATTCGTAGCATTTGGAAACATCGGTCAGTTTCAGCAACGGCGATGACATGACGGAATGTTAGACGAATCCCGCGACGGAGTCGCAAAGAAAATCTTCGGTGAACATTTTTGCCTTGTGCGCGAGAGATTTGCTGGGAAATTGATTCCATGCCGATCATTCAGTTCAAGGGCAAGACCGCCGTTGAGAGCTACCAAGGTGATCTATTGCGAGAAAGTCTGGGCGCACCGGGAAGATCTGGCGAAGTTCGGCGAGGTGCGCCCGATGCTGGTGCCGTTCAATCTGAAGTGAGAAAGTTATGAAGGGACCTGTTAAATCAGACGTCGGCGGTGCGCCGCTCTACCAGTTGAAGATCACGCTCAAGTGGTCCAAGCCACCGATCTGGCGCCGATTGGTGGCGCCGTCGGACATGACTCTTGACCGGTTGCACAGCGTGATTCAGATCGCGATGGGCTGGACGGACAGCCACATGCACCAGTTCGTCGTCGGACGGACATTTTACGGAAGGTCGGACCCGGAAATGGGCGGGGCCGACATTGAAATGTTGGATGAGACGCGTCACTCGCTTGCGGACCTCGCGCCAGCGGCGAAAAGCAAATTCATCTACGAATACGACTTCGGCGACAGTTGGGAACACGAGGTGGTGGTGGAGAAAGTCCTGGCGCCGGATCGTGGATTCAAGCATGCCGCTTGTCTGGCAGGCGCGAACAATTGTCCCCCGGAGGATTGCGGTGGCATCGGCGGTTACTACGATCTGCTCGAAGCGGTGTCCGATCCGAAGCATCCAGACCACGCTGATTTGAAAGAATGGCTGGACGGCGACTTCGATCCCGCCTTCTTCGATCTGGACGAGACCAACGCCCGGTTGAGGCGCGTGAAAGCGTAGCGAACCAGGACGGATGGAACTCAAGAAATACCAAGTGCAGGTGTTGGACGAGGTGAAGGCTTACCTCAACGAACTCGCGCGCCAACAAGCGGCGGGCAACCGGCACGCCGCGCTGGACGCCTGGGACACGGTGCGCGTTGCCGGGTGCCGCTATGCCGAACGACGCAATGGACTTGGCAACGACCTGCCGAGTTTTTGCCTGAGGGTGCCCACCGGTGGCGGC
>Ga0137374_10008688_pt1 | contig 12014 bp, 12 predicted proteins | sample SagtaG_20_FD_104811 | JGI IMG/M metagenome (GOLD analysis project Ga0137374, IMG submission 104811) | Vadose zone soil microbial communities from Sagehorn Ranch, Mendocino, California, USA - Sage1_R_100_16 metaG | ecosystem: Environmental > Terrestrial > Soil > Vadose zone | place: USA...
AATAAGTTGCTCTGGTAGAGAAATTATGATTTGGAACCATCTTACTATATTCGAACATAAGCCCTTTCTATAAATTAAAATCTGTTTAAGACCTTTCATAAAATGAAAATGCCTTACAATTTAGGATTCTCTTGAGTTGTAGCTTTCCCAAAAAACACTTTCACATGAGTTCTGTAAAGATAATAAATTATGACAATATTTATCACAATAACAATTGCAGAACCGGTTATTCCTGAAATAATTGAACTGGGATTGCTATTCATAGTATTAACGGCAGAGATATCATATACGCTCGCAGTTATCGCCGAAACTACGTTAATTGCGATTCCAATTAGACTCAGTATGATTGTTATAGTCCAAGCCCAACCTTTGCCCTTCAATAGACCATAAGACATGATGATGTAACCTATACCAATTACCAATAATATAGCTCCCAACCCTGCCGAAAGCACGCCAAAAATTGATCCTATCAGAGGATAGCTACTTGAGGTTCCCATGGAAATATTTGAAATAATGGCACCAAATAGAATTAATGAGATGCCTGCAAACACTGACATGATCCCCACAATTACTGTGAGAATTGCAATAACGGTAACACCAAGGGGTCTTCCTAGGCCTGGCTGACTCAATTTGCTACCAACATTTCAATATTGTATGTATGATTAAAAACTTTTAGAACTCTTTAGTCTAAAATCAAGTTCAAACGACTAAGTCGAATAGTTAGTACAATAATTTCGCTTAATGTAAACTTAGGGGATATATAAGACAAGGTGATAAGGGATTTTAAATTATATCCATGAAGAATACGATTCGTTAAGGAAAGAAGATGAAATTGATGAATTTGGCAATCTCGATAAAAGAAGAGGTTCGAGCCAATAATGTCGAACCAATAATGGAATCGTATTAAGAGATAGATGACCAATAATAATACGAGTAAGATTTTTTCCTTAATTACACTGGAATGTTTATTAGAAATAATAGTTTACGTTAGAATGTGAGTGAAAAATCACATAATCCTATATCAGATCCTTCAATTCGAAGACTCTTTGAGGGAAAAAATCTCGTATTTATTTCCTCATTAATGAAAGATGGTTCTCCCCAAGTTACTCCAACATGGGTCGATATTGAAGACGGAACTATACTGGTTAATACTGCTGTCGGCAGAACGAAACAGAAAAACATCTCTCGCGATCAAAGAGTGGCATTGGCTCTGGTTGATCAAAATAATCAGTATGATATGGTTACTGCAAGAGGAAAAGTAGTTGAACAAATTAAGGGTAAGGAGGCTGAAGATCATGCGGATAAACTGGCAAAAAAGTATTTAGGAATAGATAAATACCCACTCAGAACCCCCGATGAAGTTCGAATCTTACTTAAAATTAAACCTGAGAAAATATTCCATATGCATTAACATGGGCAGGTAAATCTCTTCTTAAGATCTTGCTTCCTTCATTCACTTCGGGTTTGTCGTCATTTTTTTTACTTAGATTCTATGTCATAGAAACGAAATAACATTTCGATTTAAAATTATAAGGTCTTATTGATATGCTTCCTTACGGCTTTTACAATCTCATCGCTTGTGTCTTCTTCTAATTTCATTGGTATGATCTTCAATCTAGCTTCTGTTCCTTTCAGAGAGTATTTTTTGAAGTTACTTTTTATTTTGCAGACATCTCAGAAAAAGCCTTCTCTGCTGCCTTCTTAAGTTCATCAGGAGTTAGATCCTTCTTATGGGTTGCAATAGACCAAAAATGCCCGAACGGATCTTTCAAGTGTCCCCAACGATCACCATAAAACATGTCCATAACGGGATTCACTATCGTAGCACCTGCAGAGACAGCCTGATTAAAGACGGTATCAACATCCTCCACATAAACATACATACTTACTGGGCTACCACCTATAGATTCTGGGGAAAAAGCTCCCATTTGTGGAAATTCATCAGCTAACATAAACAGAGAATCACCGATCTTGAGTTGTGCATGTCCAACACTACCGGCAGGCATGTCCATGCGGAAACGTTCTTCAGCACCGAATGCTTTTTTGTAGAATTCAATAGCCTGTGCTCCGTTTTTTACAATCAAATGTGGTGTAATAGTATGATGCCCTTCTGGAATTGGTTTTACATTTGTCATGACCTTTTTCGTAGTCTAGAGTCATAAATTCCTTGCTTTTATGAAAAAGTTTGTCAAACTATCGATTAGATAAATCCGTGTAAGTTATAAATAAAATGTTTACACCCAACCTATGGATTTACTGTGTTAGAGGAATTTGATATTCTAAAACTGTTAGCAGATAAAGGCTCTAGAAATATTCAATATCGTAGCACTTAAAGGAAAAATTGATGCAAAAACGACTTGAAAAAATTGACAATGCAATTAGTAGTGCAAAAACTAGTCAAAAAATTGTGAGAAAAAAGGTTCGACATACTGCTTCTAAATCCAAACGCAAAATCAAGTGACGAAAGTCATATTAACTGTAAATACAGAAAATAACCAGCCAGACCTTGATTTCTTACCCAAGCATTGATAAATAGTTAAATTTGTTTGAATTATTGGCATAAGCATGTTTGAAAGTAGGGATTGGTTTAAAGAGCTTCTCATAATTCTTGCGCTGTACATTGGAATAGCAACAGCTATAAATATCATCGTTCCCTCATTCCTCTCAGTTCCCATCACTGTGGGACTGGTTATGCTCGTAATATATCGTATACATCGAAAAGCTAGTAAGAGAGTCTGGAAAACCTAAAATCAAAAAAGCTGTAAGAAGGGTTGAGTAATCTGATTTGCACACAATTAACTCCGACTAAATTAACGTAAATTATAGAAGAGTCTAAAGTTTTGTTATCTACGGTCCAAGTCTTCTAGCCGCTGCTTAGAGTTCGCACTTTTTTGAGCTTCTCTTGTTTGTGTCATTCGTTGAACCGTATATATTATTCCATGGTCTAATTTAAGATGGCTTAAAAATGCTACACCGTCGTTAATAGTATCCTTAACTATCAAGTTTCTACCACACTCACTACACCGAATTATATGCTCGTCATATGAAGCCAAATTACAATATGTCTGGGCTATCTCACTAATATAGGTAATCAATTGATTTGCGAGTGACGATCGTGGCAATTACTGACGATATTTTATTTTTTTTAACAGCTAAGGTAGGGAGTGGACAGAAAATAGTACCGTACTCTCACCTGCTAAAACTTGATCTCAAATTTATTTTCCCTTCTCTGTACGAGTAAATTAAATAAAATCGAGATGTCACTATTCGTAACATTAAGTAGGTTGTCGGAGTATCACTACAAAAAGTAATGTATTTTGTGATGTACGCTTAGATGGACTTCACTTTCAAATTCCATTCCGCAGTGGATACAATTATATATTCCAGACTTCTCAACATGGCTTCTCTCTAAGAAAATAATATTACTCTTATCGTTATTATCCAAAGTAACAACAAAATCCCGTACTCTATTTTTAATAAAAATATCTTTTAACTTGCGCTTAACTCTATCAACATTGTCATTATCACTCAAGGTGATTTCATGTGGTTCGTTTTCTAAGAGATCTTGATCGTAACTCGCATCCTTTTTACTTTCAATTTGAAATTCTTTAAGTAAAACAGACTTAAGGCTGCTTGGCAACTTAGTAATATCAATAGTTAAAGGCACATCTAATAATCACCACTGCTCCTCTTAACTTTATTGTCTAAATTTGAAAAGGAATCCCATTAAAGTATTTTTAGTGCATTTCTTTTAGACTCTTAAGTCCAAAAGGAGAAAATGGTTCAGGAGCGTCGTATTCAAATTCCATCCCAAACAGTTTTAATGAAGCTCATGTTCCAGATATTAGTCCTCGGTGAAGCAGCAATCAAAAGTTTGGGTAATACTTATCGCTCTCTGGATTATAAATGGTTCCAGTTTCCTTGCCATAAAAGTCTCTATTGACACTATACCTCCGCTTCTCAGCGCTGGAATTCGGTTCACCATCTCAGGATCAATACTTTTCGCAGCTTATTTCTTCCGTAAGGAATATGAGCACGAACATGATCACTTAGGTAAGCAGCAATGGAAGGATACAATAATACTTGCAGCTGCTTTGTTTCTGGGCGGGCAAGGGCTCCTGACTTGGGGTTCACAATACCTTACTTCGGGCATGACTGGGCTTCTAAATTCTACTATTCCACTTTGGGTAGCTCTAATTGCTTTCTTGTTATACAGAAGGGGGATGACAAAATACACCATTATGGGATTGTGTGCTGGCTTCGGGGGATTGATGCTCCTTATAGGCCCGTCTCTCGGAGCAGGCGCACTAAACCCAACTGGGGTAACAGCTCTGATACTAAGCTCTCTTGCCTGGGCTTTCGGCTCACTTTACTCATCTAAAGCCAAACTACCAATAAGCATATTGGCTTCGTCAAGTATGCTTATGATAACCGGGGGTATAATGCTTATGGTCGCAAGTACGGCACTAGGAGAATTTCAGGGTCTGGATATTTCACAGATTTCAACCAGATCATTAGTTGCTATGATTTATTTGATAATAATAATTACCGTCGTAGGGTTTACAGACTTTTACTGGCTCCTAAGGGTCACTACTGCCTCCTTGGCTAATACATTCGCATATGTCAGTCCAGTAATAGCAGTTATACTAGGATGGGCGATACTCCATGAATCCATAACAGTGCTGATGATAGTAGCGATGGCCATTATCTTGCTTGGCGTAGCTCTTATGGTTACGACCAAGTCAGGTTCTGGAGTAAATAAAGCAAAGATCTCGCAGAATAAGAAGCAATATCTTCAGGACCATAAACGATCCGATGAAAAGATTCGTTGACACATTCCTAATCTAAGGGCTAACTGTTAATTACTGGATTTCTAGATTTTTCGAAATTGATTTCAAACTCCACAAAAAAACGTTTACTAAATTAGAGAATTTACGTTCATTAAAGTTTTTGAGCTTTTAGTACAATATACTCTATTAATCCTTTTTTCGATACGTTCATCATCTTAACCAAAGATTTACAAAGGATCTTCTCAACATATGATGGGTAGTGTGCTGTAATTTTTTCTTGCAGCATTTTCCTATTCTGAATATAATAGGTGGCAAGCGGTTCGTATACCTGTGCTCCTATCAGACTTGCATCCATTATTTTGAATCGCTGTTCCTGTATAATTGATTTTACATATTCTGGACCATAATGCTCTGACGACCAAGTCAGATTGAGAACCCCTAGTTTCACTAGTTTCTTCAGCGCATTACCTGAAAAAACCAACACAGGCATGGCTACAATGAGTAAGCCTTTGGATTGCAATATCCTAAAGGCTTCTTCGATAAACCTTTCAAAGGGTTTGAAATGCTGTGCAGACTCTAATGCGATAATCCTGTCAACTGTACTATCTGCAAAAGGTAATGATAGAGAAGTACTATTAATGTAGGTTAGGGGAGTTTGTTTCCATGAAACAGTCAACATTTGGGTATTTTCAAAATTACTAAGACCTAGTGCGGGTCTTTCTAACAGCTGCCGGGAGTTAATATTCACACAGACAATATTCGAAAGCATAAATTCCCTGCTCCATTGAAGAGCAGGAAATCCGTACCCACTTCCAACATCAATTAGAGTACTGGCCGAGGTAAGGTCTGCAAGTCTACCAACAAGAGTGCATAATTTTGATTGCGCCTCAGTAGGACTCTGAACATCTCCTTTCCAATAACCAAAATTAAGCATGCGGCTCCCCGTGGCAAGTCGCATTATCGAGGATAAGGAATTATATAGATTGACAACGTCTTTCTCGTTTCTTCGAAAGGTCCACAGAACGGCTTCAATCGGATTGACTGAGAGCATGTGATACTTTGTCGTTTACAGAAGCTTTTAATTAATCAATGCAATTTTACATTTTTCAGTTACCCATAGAAATGCAAAATGGATTAATAGTAAATAGCCTACCGCCATTATAGTAGAATCCCATAAACTCATACAAGCAGAAAGGTCCAAATAAAAAATAAAGGCATGGATACCGGCAACTCTGCAGATTTCATTACGTTGTCTCGACCTAGGCCGAAACTGAAGTTAATCCAACCTAGATTGGACTACCTAACGAGGAAAGAGCGAAGCATCCACGCCATTTTCTCATGTTCTTCCATCTTATCTGTCAAAAAGTTTGCTGTTCCTTCATCTTCTAATTGTTGGCATTCTTCAATATTTTTCTCAAACTCTTGATAACAGCTTCATGTCCTGTCAAGAGATTTCGCAACATCGTATCTGCATTGGGGTTAGTACCTGGATCCTCTTCGATCTGCGTTGAGGCCAGAAACTCTTTGAGCGTAGCTTTTGTCATACCACCCATCTGCCTTACTCTCTCCGCGACTTCATCCACTGCTGTGTTTAGCAACTGATATTGTTCGTCGAGAAACTTGTGAAGATCGTTGAATCGTGGGTCCATAACATTCCAATGATATTTTTTAGTCTTCGTTAGAAGGACATATTCATCAGCCAAATTTTCATTTAGCATGTCGGCTATCTTTTTTAGATTTACTTGGGGTATACCAATGTCAATTTTCTCCCCAACAACTTCCCTGGTAGACGGAGCTGCTGTTTTTGTTCTGCTCATAATCATAGTAGGTCCGCATTATATTAATAACTTCTCATCTCATACGGCGCTATTTTATAATTTATCGGTAGCCTATTTTCTGTTGTGTACAAATTATTCTCTCAAAGTAGTAAATAAAATGGAAAATATGTATAAGTAGGGAATGTTTTTTTGATACCATCATGTAATATGAGAGACCGTGTAGAAATGATGAACAAATCTACAATCGCCAAAAATGGTCAGGAGCGTTTTGTTAGTGATAGAGATAACCAGCGCCATCTGCAATACTTTATGAATGGTCAATGGCGCCATAGTGATAGATGTAAAGATTCTACAAATAAAGATTGTAATGTCAAGAGCCAAACGCAGTAATTATTAATAGCTATTTGTGATAGCAACTAAAGTCTTTTTAGAAGTATTTTATCATCTGAACCAATGCCTCTTCCAAGGAGGTTACTGTCATGAATCCCGACATAGAAGTACCATGCAAAAGTAACGCCATACAAAAATAGGAAAAAACACAAGCTAAATTGAGGGAGAGCTTGTTCTTCCGAAGTAGGATTTGACATTTGGCCGGTATAGGTAGTAGATTATGACTGCGTTTATTATTATGCCCACGATAGCTCCCACATTCCCAGAGGCGATAGAAATCGCATTTAATATTATCGAGATACCGGTAACGATGAGGGTAACAATCCAAGCCCATCCTTTACCTTTAAGCAGACCCCATGCCACAACAAGATTTGCAATTCCGATTATTATTAATGGCACTCCTAAGGGAGGAATAAATACAACCAGGCCCGTTCCGCCTATGAGAAAAAGAATGCCGCTAATTATCATAAGTATGGCTATTATTGTGATTCCTATTGGTCTACCCTTTTCCATTCTTATCCCTCTTTCATAAAGTACTAGAATATAGGTTTTTGGAAATTCCTATCTCACTTGAATCGTCCAAATGGATACTCCATTCAAGGACCGAAAATCATAATCCGATTAACTGTGGATGACCCTGTTGTTTCTGAAGTAGGAGATGGTTTATCTTGCATTTTTCCTTTCACAGCCTTTTTGGTACTCTCAAGATACGCTACTGTCGTGGCTAAATTTCCAAATCCCATTGAATTTAGGCTCTCCGAAGGAATCATGACTATAGTATTTCCCTGAACCTTAATGGATTCATAAAGCATGTTAGACTGTCTCAATGCATATGCCACAGGGTTATCCCCGTACACTTTTGACGCTTCTTCGAACTTTTTTGCAACTAACACTTCAGATTCTCCATAAGTTACTCTTGCACTCTTTTCGCGCTCAGCTTGTGCCTGCATTGACATGGCAGCTTCTAATTCTTGTGGAATTATAACCTGACGAACTTCAACTCCTGTAACTTCTATGCCCCAGTTGCCAGCTTCTTGCGAAATTATGGATTTGACATGTTGATTTATTTCCTCTCTTTTTGAAAGAATGTCCTGAAAAACGGAAGAGCCTATATTGTTGCGCAGTGTAGTTTGAGAAACTTGCTTAATCACCATCATCTCAACATTTAGAATAGCGTCTTTGGCTCTATCTTCGATTATTTTGTATCTTAATATAGCATCGATTGTCACTGGTACGTTATATTTGTGAGCATTCTTTCAGCCTTAAACTCACGCACTTTTTCGCGGATATCAACAACGAGAACGCTTTCAATAAAGGGTATCCGCGTCCGCATGCCAGGTCCTACTTGTCGATTGTATTTTCCAAGTCTTAGAATTATGGATCTTTCATATTGTTTTATTATGAAAAGGAAGGACGCGACTATCGCTATTATCCCTAATATTGATAGTACCACCGAAATTCCTGTATTATTTGAGAAGAGACCAATGAGAAGACCAATAATAACGGCCAAAATCCCTAGTACAAACAACCCGCCGGAACCGCGGGGATTCACTATTCTGTCAAATGAGCTAGATGAGGCTGACAAAGTATCTATCATTTTGTTGCCGCATTCTTAAGATTTTAGCATTTCCTATTACACAAATCCCAATGAGGTTGTAGATTTTTGCTGGATATTAAAAAATTAATACAAAAGCCATTGATTTGCGCAACTTTTTTAAGCTACCATGAGAATGACCAGCTAGGTTTGAGGAAAAAAAGTTTGCTTGATAGAAAAAAAAATTTAGTCGTAACACTTACCACTCGAAATCAAAGGGACGATCAAGCAAAAACGAAGTTACCAGGGGAAGGGCCTTCGGAGATAGAGATTTTAAAAACGCTGTCAGATAACGTATCTTTGAACATAATATCTTCAGTTGCTAACGGGATAGAGAAACCTGCTGAACTGAATAGCACGACAGGTTTCTCGAAAAAGCAATTCTATTCAAGAATGGCCCTTATGATAAGGGGAGGGTTGATAAAGCGCGATCGAGGTCGCGTTGTTCTGACAAGTCTGGGAAAAATATCATAATACGTTAAAATAAAAGTTGAAAACGCCATTAGAATTTACTGGAAACTGAAAGCAATCGATTCAATACGAGATGCAAAAGAAATGGACTTGGAAGAGCGAGAACGGATAATAAGGTCCATAGTGGGAAAGGATAAATCAATAGAGAAGATCCTTGAAAATCAGAATCGAAGTAATCAAAGTTGACTAGAATATTTCGCTAGTAATTTATCTTAATTGCTGCAGAACCAGAACAGATTCCAATAGTACTGAATTGGTCAAGTACCGAGTGTATCCGATTAGGAAGAGGCTATGCGTGGGAACATTCAAAGCAAAGCTGACTATTGACTAGCAAAGATTCCACTCAATCCTAGTCTTCGATATCTATATTCACTCAAGTTACGTATTTACTTGGCGGCTTCTGGCATTAAACAAGAAAGCAGAGAGGGTGAAAATTTGGCAGAAGAGTTTAGGACATTTGCCGAAAATTGTGAAATAATTTCCCTTACGAGAAGCAAAAAAGAAAAAATTGGAACCTTGGCAAAATATCTAGCAGGACTTCCTGACGTTTCCTTGAAGATCGCAGTACATCTCTTCTCCGGTAGAATATTTCCTCCAGAATCGCAGCTATTAGTCAATACTTCCTATAGCACGATAACAAGTGTTCTTTTAGAAATTGCCCACCTCGAAAAAGAAGTAATTAATCGGATTTACCTGCAGCATGGAGACTTAGGATCTTTGGCAGAGTACGCATTGTCTCATAAATCTGTGACCTCGCTCATAGAATATCCCCCTCTCACTTTGACCGAAGTTTACAATTCCCTTACAAAAGTCGCCATGATGGCAGGAAAATCGTCTCAAGCTTACAGACAGAAAAGTCTGAGCGGTCTTTTTCTGAGGTGTTCTCCACTAGAGGGAAAATTTCTAAGCAAAATTTTGACAGGCGAGCTCCGTATAGGCCTATCAGAAGGCTTCTTGTTAGCTTCCATAGCATTTGCATTTGGTTCCAATCTCGATTCGATACAGAATGCGGCACTTATGACCGGTAACCTTCCACAGATTTCGCTTCTGGCCAAGAAAAAATTGCTAACTACTGCAAAAATGCAACCTTTGGTTCCAGTAAGTTTTATGTTGGCAGACGTGCTGTACAGTGCAAAAGAAATAGCCGGATATTTTGGTAAAGATTTGATTGCAGAATACAAATATGACGGAATAAGGGCACAAGTTCATCTTAGTGGTAACAAAATAAAGATATTTTCCCGGAACCTGAATGATATTACTCTATTCTTCCCTGAACTGGCTCGGGCCAAATCGCTCAATAATATAGGGGTAAGCGGGGCGGTCTTTGATGGAGAAATTTTGGCTTATAAAAATGAAAAGGTGTTGCCATTCCAATACCTTCAGAAACGACTACATTCCAAAAACCTATCTATTGAAAATTTGGGTTCGATCCCTGTAATATTTACCATATTTGACACTCTGTATATTGATAAGGATTGCACCACCTTGCCCCTTATCGATAGAAAGAAAATTCTGAGTACCTTACGAATCCAAGACCCATTCGCGTTCGCAAATTGGAAATTGGTTAAGAATGAAGAAAAGATATTGCAGCTATTTACTGAAAGTAAGGCTTTGGGATATGAAGGTCTAGTTCTCAAGGATCCGGAATCGGAATACAAAATAGGAAAAAGAGGCAGGAAATGGGTCAAGCTCAAGACAGAGCTTGATACACTGGATGTCGTCATTGTTATAGCGGAATACGGTCATGGTAATAGGGCTGGAATGCTTTCCGATTATACCTTTGCCATTAAAGGTCCAGACGAAAGTAAGCTCTTAACCATTGGTAAAGCTTATTCAGGTCTCAGCGACAATGAAATCCAAGACTTGACGTCTGAATTAAAATCTATTGCCTTAAACAGTGACGGGTACACAGTATGGGTAAAACCAAAAATTGTTTTGGAGGTATCTTTTGATAGTATCCAAAAAAGTACGAGGCATGAAAGCGGGTTTGCATTGAGATTTCCCAGAATTAAGGCTATTCGCAGAGATAAAGGAGAAAAACAGATAGATAACCTTGATAAAGTAGCGCAAATCTATGCTAGACAAGTTCATGCTCAAGAATAGGAAATAACGATATCTCGACGTCCAAAATTACCCATCATGACATAATGACTAGCTTAACGTAGGTCCCAAAGCGTACTACTAAAGAATAATTAATCCGGTCAGCGAGTTTGACAATAAATCACAGAGTAAGTTCAGGAGAAGAGAAGTGAGAAAGAGCTCACGGTGCACTCACTCTCACTGGTTGCACATTCGTTTATTAAATTAACAAGAAGAGGTAGCCAGATACTAATCAGACAAGTTATTTACCAATATAGTTTGAGGGTTAGATCGTGCAACTCTATAGCAGTTATTGCACATCATCTGTTCGAACCAATACCGAAGTTGATAAGTCTTCATACCGCAAACATCACATCTCATTTGAGTTAACATCCCCGAGTGTTAATACAATCTAGTATAAAATTATTCTCTAAGAAATGTATAAAATAGACAGGAATCTATCCGGGATCCTAATTCTGTATCTAAGCTCTGTCACTATATTACATGAATATGCCTGATCGGCCCATGGCATGGCTTTTGAATTAAAGACGCCGCCTGTACCATGGTAGGACAAGACAAAAGGCACAAATGGGACATGGTCAGAGGTATGATGTGAAATGCAAGTTCGGAATATATCCAATTCTATTTAGTGTTATGATTGTCATTACATGCATAGGAGTATTGATACTCCAGAGGGGAACAAATGTTTTCTCAGAAACTGATGCCCAAAATTTTCGACTCTCCTTGAACAACATTGTGAATAAATCTCAAACGCTAACCAAGATGTACCAAGAAGAAATTGGAAAATGGACTAGGAACGAGATCAATAACGCCACTTTAATTTCCAAGACCGATTTATATATTCCTAAATTCGACCAGCTCACAAGCAATGCGAGAAATATGAGTTACCCC
>Ga0137374_10008697_pt1 | contig 12010 bp, 9 predicted proteins | sample SagtaG_20_FD_104811 | JGI IMG/M metagenome (GOLD analysis project Ga0137374, IMG submission 104811) | Vadose zone soil microbial communities from Sagehorn Ranch, Mendocino, California, USA - Sage1_R_100_16 metaG | ecosystem: Environmental > Terrestrial > Soil > Vadose zone | place: USA...
GGTCGGGCAGAACACGGTAGAGAAGAATCTCGGGCGGGTGCTGGAGAGCGCGTTCGCCTTTCATCACCGGATCGCGCCCCTCGTCTGCTCGCTTTTCGCTGACCAGGAGCTGCTTGGGCGCGTTCGCAGCATGATGCACGAGCGCTCGATGGGTCCGGCGCGCACGACCGCGGTGATCGCTGCCTATCTGCACGCCGAGCAGCAGCTCGGGCGGGTGCTGCCCGCCGCCGTCCCCGAGACGGTCGCCGACCTCATGCTCGCCGTGAGCTTCAACACGGCCTTGCGCGACCATTTTTTCCACGGAGGTTCCGGGGGAGAAGCCAAGGCACACCGCCAGCTGCGGGAGGCGGTCCGCGCTCTCGTCGTCGGGCTCGGCCCGGAACGCGGGGAAAAGCACGCGAGGGACAAGAGGTGAGCACTCACTGTACGCTCCGCGGCTTTGCCATCGCTGCGACGAGCGCTTTGCTCGCGGCCTGTGCGGTGGGCCCCGACTACCGCGCGCCGGCCGCTCCTGCCGGCAGCGCCTATACCGAGCGGTCGCAGCCCGAGCGGACCGAAGCAGCCCCGGTACGCGGAGGAGAAGCGCAGCGCTTCGAGGTCGGGGCAAGGATCTCCGCCGAGTGGTGGACTCTTTTCGGTTCGCCCGAGCTCGACGGGCTGATGCGGACGGCGTTGAGCGGTCATCCCACGCTCGCCGCAGCGCAGGCCGCGCTCCGCCAGGCCGAGGAGAACCTGAACGCCCAGTACGCGGTGCTCTACCCGAGCGTCGACGCGGGCTTGTCGGCGAGGCGCCAGCGCATTTCCGGCGCGTCCTTCGGCAATCCGGCCGGCACCATCAGCCCCTTCAACCTGTACAACGCTTCGGTCAACGTGTCCTACGCCATCGACGTGGCGGGCGGGGCGCGGCGCGAGCTCGAGGCGTTGCAGGCGGGCATAGACTTCCAGCGCTTTCAGCTCGAGGCAACCTACCTTTCGCTGACGGGGAACATCGCGACCACCGCGTTCCGCGAGGCGTCGCTCCGCGAGCAGATCCGCGCGACGCGCGATATCGTCGATTCGCAGGAGCGCCAGCTGCGGCTGGTCGAGAAGCAATTCGAGCTCGGCGCCATTTCGCGCTCGGACGTGCTCGCGCAGCGCGCGCAGCTTGCGCAGACGCGCGCGAACCTGCCGCCGCTCGAGAAGGCCCTCGCGCAGACCCGCAATCAGCTTGCGGTGCTGATCGGCAAATTTCCGGACGAGGCGCGGCTGCCCGAGCTCGATCTTTCGGCGTTCCAGCTGCCTCAGAACCTCCCGGTCAGCCTGCCCTCGGACCTCGTGCGCCAGCGGCCGGACATCCGCGCGGCAGAAACCGTTCTGCGCCAGACGAACGCGCGCATCGGGGTGGCACAGGCGCTCATGTTTCCGCAGCTGACCTTGAGCGGCAGCTACGGCAACGCCTCGACCGGCGCGTCCAAGCTGTTCGACCCGGGCACTCAGGTCTGGAACATCGGCGCCAGCCTGCTCCAGCCGATTTTCCACGCGGGGCAGCTCCAAGCGAGGAAGCGCGGCGCACAAGCCGCGTACGACCAGGCCTTCGCGCAGTATCAGCAGACCGTGCTCGGCGCGTTCCAGAACGTCGCCGACGTGCTGTTTGCCCTGGAGTTCGACGCGGTCGCGCTCAAGGCTCAGGCGGATGCAGAGCTTGCGGCGCGCGAAAGCCTCGAAATGACGCGCGCGCAGCTCCGGTTCGGCTCGGCAAGCTATCTCGCGCTCTACAACGCGCAGCGCCAGTACGAACAGGCGAAGATCGGTCTCGTTCAGGCGCAGGCGGTGCGCTACGCGGACACGGCGGCGCTCTTCCAGGCGCTGGGCGGCGGCTGGTGGGAGCGCGAGGGGCAGGGCCTCCTTCCCGCGAAAACCGCAAACTGAAAATGAGGAATCGTAGGGAGTCGCATTCATGACCAAGCGCATGATCATCATGTTGGTGGCCGTCGGGGTGTTGTTCGGCGGGCTATTCGGTTTCAAGGCGTTCCTGGGAGCCGCAATACGCAAGAACATCTCCGCGCAGGGCATTCCGCCTCAGACCGTCTCGACGGCCAAGGCGCAGTTCACGGAATGGCAGGGCGAGTTCCAGGCGGTCGGAACGCTTCGCGCGGTGCGCGGCGCGGACATCGCGCCCGAATTGCCGGGGGTCATCACCGCCATCCACTTCCAGTCGGGTCAGGCGGTCGAGGCGGGCGCGCCGCTGGTTCAGCTCAACGCCGAATCGGACCTGGCGAGACTGCGTTCGCTTGCGGCGGCCGCCGAGCTCGCGGAAACCATCTACGAGCGCGACAAGAAGCAGCTGGAGATACAAGCGGTGAGCCAGGCGGTGGTGGATGCCGACGCGGCGAGCTTGAAGAGCGCGAGGGCGCAGGTCGCCGAGCAGCAGGCCCTGCTCAACAAAAAACTCGTTCGCGCGCCCTTTGGGGGACGGCTCGGAATCCGCGCGGTGGACGTCGGACAGTACGTCAATGCCGGGACGAAGCTCGTCACCCTGCAGGCGCTCGACCCCGTGTACGTGGATTTCTACGCGCCGCAAAAATCGCTCGGCAAGATCGTGCTCAGGCAGAAAATCATCCTGAAAGCCGACGCATTCCAGGGCCAGCAGTTTCCCGGGGAGGTGACCTCGATCGATCCCAAGGTGGATCCTGCGACTCGCAACGTACAGGTGCGCGCGACCGTGCGCAATCCGAAGCAAAGCCTGCTTCCCGGAATGTTCGCCACGGTGGTGCTCGCCTCCGGCGGACCGCAGCGTTTCCTCACGCTGCCGCAGACCGCGGTCTCCTACAACCCCTACGGAGACACCGTGTTCGTCGTGGAAGAGAGCAAGGGGAAGGACGAGAAAGTCGCGCTTGTCGCGCAACAGAAGTTCGTGACGACCGGCGAGGCACGCGGCGACCAGGTCGCGATCCTTTCGGGCATCAAGGAGGGAGACACGGTGGTCACCGCCGGGCAAATCAAGCTGCGTTCGGGATTTCCGGTGGTCGTCAACAACTCTATCCAGCCGACGAACGAGCCGGCACCGCAACCCAAGGACCAATAGGGGGTCCGGATGAGGAAATTCACCGATATTTTCATCGAGCGGCCGGTCCTTGCGACGGTCGTGAGTCTGACGCTGCTCGTGCTCGGTCTGCGCTCGATCGGGCTCCTTCCGGTCCTGCAGTACCCGCGAACGCAGAACGCAGTGGTGACCGTGACCACGACCTACGTCGGCGCGGACCCGGCGCTCGTCGCCGGCTTCATCACCACGCCGCTCGAAAACTCGATCGCGCAGGCGAGCGGAATCGACTACATGAGCTCGGTCAGCCGGCAGAGCGTGAGCACCATCACGGCCGCGCTCAGGCTCAACTACGACGTCGACAAGGCGCTCACCGAGATCAATACCAAGGTCAACGCGGTCCTCAACCAGCTCCCGCCGGGCTCGCAGCAGCCCGTGCTCACGGTCCAGGTCGGACAAACGATCGCAGCGATGTACATCGGCTTCGCGAGCGACGTGCTCGCGCCGAACAAGATCACCGATTACCTGATCCGCGTGGTCCAGCCGAAGCTCCAGGCGGTCGAAGGCGTGCAGACGGCTCAAATCCTGGGCGCGAAGCTTTTCGCGCTGCGCGCCTGGCTCGATCCGGACAAGCTTGCGGCCTACAACCTCACTGCGGCCGACGTGAGCGCGGCGCTCGCCGCCAACAACTTCCTGTCGGCGGTGGGCGCGACCAAGGGCCAGATGGTCCAGGTAAACCTCACCGCGTCGACCGACGTTCGCACCGTCGAGCAGTTCAAGAACCTCGTCATCAAGCAGCAAGGCGGTGCGGTCGTCAGGTTGAACGACGTCGCCAACGTGACGCTCGGCGCCGAGGACTACGACTCGGAGGTGGGCTTCGACGGAAAGAAGGCCGTCTACATCGGGATCCAGGTCGCGCCCGCGGCGAATTTGCTCGAAGTGATAGCGCGCGTGCGCAACGTGTTCCCCGACATCAAGGCGCAGCTGCCGCAGGGCCTGCAGGGCGAGATCGTCTACGACTCCACCAAGTTCGTGAACAGCGCGATCGAGGAGGTCATCTGGACTCTGGTCCAGGCGCTTTTCATCGTGACGCTGGTGGTGTTCGCCTTCCTGGGGTCGGTGCGCTCGGTGCTAATTCCGACGGTGGCAATACCGCTGTCGCTGGTCGGCACCTTCACCGTCATGTTCGCGCTCGGGTATTCGATCAATCTGCTGACGCTGCTCGCCCTGGTGCTCGCGATCGGCCTGGTCGTCGACGACGCCATCATCGTGGTCGAGAACGTCAACCGACATCTGGAAGAGGGCATGCAGCCCGGGCAGGCCGCGATCCTCGCAGCGCGCGAGCTCGCCAACCCCATCATCGCGATGACGATCGTGCTGATTGCCGTGTACGTTCCGATCATATTCCTGACCGGGCTCACCGGAGCTCTTTTCACCGAGTTCGCCGTCACCCTCGTCGGCGCGGTAACCGTATCGGCTGTCGTCGCACTGACCCTGTCGCCCATGATGTGCGCCAGGCTGCTCAAGCCGCACGACCCGAACGCGACCAGCTGGGACGCGAAGCTCGTGCTGGTGCTCGACCGCACTTTCGACGCGCTGCACCGGCGCTACGAGCGTCTGCTGCACGGAACGCTCAACTGGGTGCCTGTGACCACCGTATTCTCGCTCGTCGTTCTGGGCTGCATCTATTTCCTGTGGGCAACCGCAAAGGACGAACTCGCGCCGCAGGAAGACCAGGGCGTACTGATCGTCTCCGCGCAGGCTGCGCCCAACTCGACGCTGCAGCAGCGGCAGCCTTATACCCGCCAGATCTACGAAACCTTCGTCAAACACCCTGAGACCGACCACGTGTTCCAGATCGACGTTCCGGGACAGACGATCGGCGGCATGGTGCTGAAGCCCTGGAGCGAGCGCAAGGCGACCTCGACGAAGCTTCTGCCGGTCGTTCAGAAGGAGCTGGAGCAGATAGCAGGTTTGCGCGCCGCAATTTTCCAGCCCCCGGCGCTGCCTGGCGCGTTCGGATTTCCGGTGCAGTTCGTGATCCAGACCACGGAGCCGTTCGAGCGCCTGAACGATGTCGCGTCCTTGCTCGCGCAGGAAGGGCAAAAAAGCGGAATGTTCTTCTTCGTCGACAACGATCTCCGCTACGACCTGCCGCAATCGACGATCGTCATCGACCGGGAATTGACGGCGCAGCTCGGGCTCACCATGAAGGACGTCGGCGCGGCGCTGTCGTCTCTAGTCGGCGGCGGCTACGTCAACTATTTCAGCTTTCACGATCGTGCCTACAAGGTCATTCCCCAGATCCAGCAGGCGGACCGGTTGAATGCTGAACAGCTGGGCGACACCTATATCCGCGCCGGGAACGGCGAGGCCATCCCGCTCTCGACCGTGGTGCACATCACGACCAAGACGATCCCACAGGCGCTCAACCGCTTCCAGCAGCAGAACGCGGCGACGATCTCCGGCGTGCCATTCATCGGCGTGACCCAGGGCGAGGCGATCGCTTACATGCAGAACCTCGCCGCGCGCACGTTACCGCAGGGCTACTCGGTGGATTACGCGGGCCCGTCGCGGCAGTACATCCAGGAATCGAGCGCGCTGCTCTTCACTCTCCTGTTCGCTCTCATCATCATTTTTCTCGCGCTCTCAGCGCAATTCGAGAGCTTCCGCGACCCGATCATCATCCTCATCTCGGTGCCGATGTCGATCTGCGGAGCACTCATCTTCGTAAACCTTTTCGGCACTCTCGGCATCGGCGCGGTGAGCCTCAATATCTATACCAAAGTGGGGCTGGTGACGCTCATCGGCCTCATCAGCAAGCACGGCATCCTGATAGTCGAGTTCGCCAACAACCTGCAGAGACAGGGCCAGTCCAAGCGCGAGGCGGTCGAAAAAGCGGCTGGGATCCGGCTGCGCCCGATCCTGATGACCACCGGCGCGATGGTGCTCGGCGTCGTTCCGCTTCTCATCGCGAGCGGTGCGGGTGCGGTGAGCCGCTTCAACATGGGGCTGGTGATCGCAACCGGTGTCGCCATCGGGACGCTGTTCACGCTCTTCGTCGTCCCGGCGATGTATCTGCTGCTCGCCGAGGACCACTCGAAGCGGGCGAGCGGCGAAGCGCTGCCGGCAGCGGGCGGGCAGTCCGGGACGCACTGACCACCGACCCGGTCCCATGACGGCACGGGTCTGCATCGTCGGCGCGGGCCCGGTCGGCGTCGTCGCGGCGATCGCCTGCGCAAGAAAAGGCATGCAGGTCGCCCTCTTCGAGGCGGAGCGCGAAATCGACCACAGCCCGCGCGCAGCCACCACGCACCCGTCCACGCTCGAGATGCTCGCCGAGCTCGGGCTCCTCGAAGAGTTCCAGTCGTTGGGCCTCGTCGCGCGTTACTTCCAGTTCTGGGACGGCGCGACGAAGACGCTCGTCGCGGAATTCGATCACGAGGTGCTGCGCGGCGAGACGCCCTACCCCTACGTCGTTCAGACCGAGCAGCACAAGCTGTCCAAGCTCGGACTGCGCAGGCTTGCCGCGATGCCGAACGTCGAGCTTCGGCTCGGAACGAGCGTCACCGACGTCGCCCAGGACTCCAGAGACGCCCGCGTCACGACGGAGGGCGCGGAGCGCCGCGTCTTCGACTACGTGATCGGCTGCGACGGCGGGCGCAGCACGGTGCGCAAATGTCTCGATATCGAATTCGAAGGCTACACCTGGCCTGAGCGGTTCCTGGTGCTCACGACCCTGTTCGACTTCCAGGCGGCGCTGGGCTGCTGCCCGCGCAGCTACATCTCCGATCCGGAGGAGTGGACCAACCTCTTCAAGGTCATGGGCGACGATCTGAAGGGACGCTGGCGCGCGGTGTTTCCGACCCGGGAAAACGAGACGGACGAGGAGGCGTTTTCCGAAGGCTCGATGCGCAGGCGGCTGCGAAAGCTCTGCGAGGATCACCCGATGGAGCTGGTCGCGCACCGGAACATTTACCGCGTGCACCAGCGCGTGGCGAAATCCTTCCGCAAGGGCCGCGTGTTCCTTGCGGGTGATGCCGCGCACGTCAACAATCCGGTCGGGGGCCTCGGCCTGAACTGCGGCATCCACGACGCGATGGAGCTTGCCGATACGCTGCATCGCGTCGTGAGCGGGCAGGCGAACGAGGAATTGCTCGACCGTTACGAGCGTCGCCGGCGGCCGATCAACATGGAGTTCGTGCAGCAGCAAACCGTCGCGAACAAGAACAGGCTCGAGGAGCGCGATCCGAAAGTACGCCAGGACAATTTCGACAAACTACGCCGCTCGGCCGCCGATCCCGGCCTCCACAAGCAATTCCTCATGCGCACCTCGCTGATCGAGAGCGTGCGCCAGGCGCGGGAAATCGCCTGAACCGCCGGTCTACCGTTTTCGCGGCGGCCGGTGCTCGAGCAGGGCGCCCGCCTTGCGCTCCATGGCATCGCGCAGGCGCAGCGCCCGCGCCTGCCTTTTCGTCACCAGACGATAGTGGCGTATCTCGTCGACCGCTTCGCCCACCTCCCAGCAGTTTTTCCCGTTGGTGACCCAGACCTTGGGATCCAGCCCGCGCAGGTCGAAAGGGCGCGAGTAGCTGCGCAGGGTTTTCTGGGCGCGATCGTTGGCGTACTCGTGCAGGTAGGACATCGCCAGCTCGCGCAGGCTTCGGTACACCGGGTCGCGCCAGCGCAGCAAGGGCGGATTGGTTTTCGAGATTGCACCCCAGCAGCCGCTGCGGCGGAACAGCGCGACGACGTGGTCGTAGTCGCGCTCGGCTCGGAGGTCCATGAGCAGAGGCGGCTCGCCGTGGACCCACAGCGCGCAGGCCGCCAGCATGGCCCCCTCGATGCAGTGAGCCCGGCGCTGGCGCAGCACTTCGCGCACCGGCAGGCTGGTCTGGCCGCCGATTTCGAAATTGGAGGGCAGCGCGTCGAGAAACCCCTGGATTTTCGCCGGGGTGGAGAGCCGAGCCAGAACCGAAAACTCGGCACGGGTAAGGCCCAGGTCTTCTTGGCGGGCAAGCTGCGCTCTCAACTCTCGGCTCCCTGAAAACGGCGGGCATGGGGGCTGCTTGGGGCATTCTAACGTCATTGGGGCCGGTACCCAAAAACGCGGGTCGATGCTAGGCTCTCCCCCCATGACCAGACTCTTGTTTTCCCGACGAATCGGAAACCTCGTCGGATTTCTCGTCTGTGCGGGCCTGCTCGGCTTCGGCTATTACCTGCAGTTCGTCGCCGGGCTCGAGCCCTGTCCCTTGTGCATCATCCAGAGGATTCTCCTCTTTGCGCTCGGCGTCGCGTTCCTTGTCGCTGCCATCCATCACCCGGCAGGCAGGTTCGGCGCAGGGCTCTACGGCGGGGTCATCGCTTTCATCGCGGCAATCGGCATCGCGGTCGCGGGGCGGCACGTGTGGCTGCAGCACCTGCCGCCGGAGAAGCGGCCCGCCTGCGGTCCCGCGCTCGATCATCTGCTCTCGACCTTCGGTCCGATCGAAGGACTGGGTCGCGTCCTGCGCGGCTCAGGGGAATGCGGCGCGGTCGACTGGACGCTGCTCTCATTCAGCATTCCGGAGTGGACACTCGCCGCGTTCGTGGCGCTCTCGATCTGGGCGGTTTTTCTCGCGCTCAGGCCCGCCTGAGACAGGCCCGGATTTCCGGGGTAGCGACGAGTGCGCGATCCGCAAGCGCGTCCCTCAGCACTTCGCCGAGGAGCAGCACCGCAGGGCCGCCGGCAGCAAGCGCCAGTGCAGGCAGGTCTGCCAGCGTTCCGCGCAGGGTGCGCTGCTCCGGAAGCGTCGCGCTTTCCACCAGAACGAGCGGCGTGGCCTCCGGCTTGCCGCGCCCGATCAATTCCGCTCTGATTGCCTCGGCGAGCCCCGCGCCCATGTAGATGACTGCGGTATCGGCCGCGAGCACGCTCGCCGCCCAATCGTTCTCGCGCTCGCCTTTGCCTGCGCGGGGTGTGACAAAAACGACGTGCCGGGCAAGGCCGCGGCGGGTGAGCGATACGCCGAGCTCGGCGCTCGCGGCCGTCGCGGCGGTCACTCCCGGGACGATCTCGAAATCGACTCCTCCCTTGCGCAGCGCGTCGATTTCCTCCTGCGCGCGGCCGAAAAGCATGGGGTCGCCTCCCTTCAGGCGCACCACGACAGCGTGGCTGCGGGCGGCGTCCACCAGCCGCTTGTTTATGAAGCTTTGGGCGGTCGAATGGCGGCCGCTGCGCTTGCCTACGAGAATTTTCCTCGCGCACACGGCGAGTGCGAGCGTCTGCGGGTGCACGAGCGCATCGTGGAAGACCAACTCGGCGCGCTTGAGAATTTCCGCCGCGCGCAGAGTGAGCAGGTCCGGTGCGCCGGGGCCGGCGCCAACTAGATAGACTTTACCCATCGATCATTCCCGCGGCCACGGTCTGGTTGGCGGTTTCGTCGATCAGGATAAAGGAACCGGTGGCCCGGTTCAACTCGTAGGAATCGACGAAAAGCGGCTGGGCGAGCGTCAGGGTGACCTGCGCGATGTCGTTCATCGCCAGACCCGCGGGCTTTGCCTGCTGCAGGAGCGTGTCGACATCGACGCGCGAGTTGATCGAAGTGAGTCTTGCTTTCACGCTGCGCGTGGTGTGCTTGAGCACGCAACGCGCAGCGGGCAGGGTCCGGGCGTCGAGGGACTCCGACGACAACCAGCAGATCCGCGCTTGGATGGTTTTTGCCGATTGCGGCGGATGGACCGGGTCCGCGAGCAGATCGCCCCGGGAAATATCGATGTCTTCGGCAAGCACCAGGATCACCGAATCGCCCGCGACCGCAACCGGCAGCGATTTTCCGAGCGAAACGATGTCCTTGACGACGCTGCGGTGTCCGGAGGGCAAAGCCAGCACCTCGTCGCCCGAGGCAAGCACGCCCGATTCGAGCCTGCCGGCGTAGCCCCGGAAATCCGTCCCTGCGCCGGGGCGCACCACGAGCTGCACCGGAAAGCGGAACGGCAGCGCGTCGGCCTCGTCGGCCACGTCGAATTCCTCGAGCGCCGCAAGCAGAGTGGGGCCTCGATACCAACTCATGTGCTCGCCGCGTTCCACGACGAGGTCGCCGCGCAGAGCGGAGATCGGGATGAAGCGCAGATCGGCGATGCCGAGCGCCGAGGCGAAGGCGAGAAAATCCCTGCGGATGCGTTCGAATGTCGCCTCGTCGGAACCGACGAGATCCATCTTGTTCACGGCGACCACGATGTGTCGCACGCCGAGCAGGTGAGCGATGTAGGTGTGGCGCCGCGTTTGCGGCAGCACGCCCTTGCGCGCATCGACCAGAATCACCGCTGCGTCTGCGCTGGAGGCGCCGGTCACCATGTTGCGGGTGTACTGCTCGTGGCCGGGCGTATCGGCGATGATGAACTTGCGCCGGGGCGTGGCGAAATAGCGGTAGGCGACGTCGATGGTGATGCCCTGCTCGCGCTCGGCTTCCAGTCCGTCGGTGAGGAGCGACAGGTCGATGTCTTCCTGGCCGCGTTTCTGCGAGGCGCGCGCGACTGCGGCGAGCTGGTCCTCGAATATGGCGCGCGTATCGTGCAGCAGCCGCCCGATCAGTGTGCTCTTGCCGTCGTCGACGCTGCCCGCGGTGATGAAACGCAACACTCCGCGGTCTTCAACGGCCGGCGGATTTCGCTCGATTTCACCGAGCAAGCTCATATCAGAAGTACCCCTCCTTCTTGCGCCGCTCCATGGAGGCTTCCGAAGTTTGATCGTCCATGCGTGTCGCTCCGCGCTCGGTGATCGCGGTCAGCGCCGTCTCGGCGACGATCTCGGTCGGCGTGGAAGCCACGGATTCCACGGGACAGGTGCAGCTGATGTCGCCCACGGTGCGGAAGCGCACCGAAAGCTCTTCCACCTTCTCGCCTTCGCGCGGCAGGGTGATGTCGGTAACCGGCACGAGCAGGCCGTTCCTGCGCACCACGGGCCTGCGGTGCGCATAATAGATCGAGGGCACGGCGAGCCGCTCGCGCGCGATGTACTGCCATACATCGAGCTCGGTCCAGTTGCTGATCGGGAACACGCGCATGTGCTCGCCCTTCGCCACGCGGGTGTTGTAGAGGTTCCACAGCTCCGGGCGTTGGTTCTTCGGATCCCACTGACCGAATTCGTCGCGGAAGGAAAACACCCGTTCCTTGGCGCGCGCCTTTTCCTCGTCGCGGCGGGCTCCGCCGATGGCGGCGTCGAAGTCGAACTCCGCGATCGCCTCCAGCAGGGTCACAGATTGCGCGGCATTCCTGCTTTGGTCGGAGCGGCGAAGCTTTACCGTCCCGCGGCGCATCGAGTCCTCGACCGAGCGCACGATGAGCCGCTCGCCGAGCTCCGCTGCACGGGCATCGCGGAGTGCGATCACCTCCGGGAAATTGTGCCCGGTGTCGATATGCATGAGCGGAAACGGAAACTTCGCGGGACGGAAAGCCTTCTCGGCCAGGCGCAGCAGCACGATCGAATCCTTGCCACCGGAGAAGAACAGCACCGGGTTCGCGCATTCGCCCGCGACCTCGCGCAGGATGAAGATCGCCTCGGATTCGAGCCAGTCGAGATGACTGCGGACAGGGAGCGCCGCGCGCCCGGCGCGCGGCGATTCAAGCACTGCGCTCACGCCGGCACTTCCGTTTTCGACCGCGCCAGCCGTCCATCAGGCTCGACGTGCAGCCCGCATTCGCGTGCCTCGGGCTTCTCCCACCACCAGCGCCCGGCGCGCACGTCCTCGCCCGCGACGGTGGGGCGGGTGCACGGTGCGCAGCCGATGGAACGGTAGCCCTGGTCGTGCAGCGCGTTATACGGGACGTCGAAGGCGCGGATGCAAGCCCACACCTCGCCCTCGCTCCAGTCGGCAAGGGGATTGAATTTCACCATGCCGCGCGCCGCATCGTATTCCTGCACCTTGAGCTCGGAGCGCGTGACCGCCTGGTCGCGGCGCTGACCGGTGATCCAGGCTTCCTTGCCTTCGAGCGCGCGATTGAGCGGTTCGA
>Ga0137374_10008705_pt1 | contig 12003 bp, 14 predicted proteins | sample SagtaG_20_FD_104811 | JGI IMG/M metagenome (GOLD analysis project Ga0137374, IMG submission 104811) | Vadose zone soil microbial communities from Sagehorn Ranch, Mendocino, California, USA - Sage1_R_100_16 metaG | ecosystem: Environmental > Terrestrial > Soil > Vadose zone | place: USA...
ATACCGGCTACATCAATAGAACCACTATTTGGGCGCTGTAGACCGATGAGCAGAGATGTTAAAGTCGTTTTTCCAGATCCATTCTGCCCTACAATTGCCAGGATACTGTTCTTTTCAACTTTGAGCGAAATATCGTGCAATACTTCTTTCCCTGGGATGTATGAAAATGAAACATTGCGAATATCTATGATTGGTTCCTGATTTATCTTCACTTGGTTATCTGGGATAGTGTTATTGGTTGTGAATTCTAAATCATCTACCTTTATTTCATCAGTGACCAAAGGGAAAGGTTCTAAGGAATATCCCATTCTTTTACATTCAATTGCAAAGACACATGCTCCTGGTATCCACAAGCCTAGTTCCTCCCGCAGGAATTGGCTGTGTTTTGACAGGATCTCCCGGGGTGGTCCTTCTAAAACAATCTCTCCTTGGCTCATCACGATGATACGGTCCGCCACTTCTACAAAATGGGAGATATCGTGTTCAATTACAATCGATGTGACTTTGTTCTCTTTATTCAATTGTCGAATCAAGTTATGAACTTCTAAAGTTCCCTGAGGATCTAGGTTGGCAGTTGGCTCATCGAATACCATGACGAGTGGTTCCATCGCCAGAACTGAACCTATTGCAAGGCGTTGTTTTTGCCCCCCGGATAGGTTGAAGACTGGGCGGTCCTGCATGTTTTTCAACCCCACGGCTGAGAGTACATTCTCCATGCGCTTTAGAATCTCCCCTTTAGGTACCAGCAAATTTTGGGCACCAAATGCAATTTCATCGCTGATAAAAATGTTACAAATTTGACTATCTGCGTCCTGGAAAACAATCCCCACTCGCGTCGCCATTTCGTAAACCTCATGATCTGCCGGACTCCACCCAAACACTTCAACCCTTCCCTCTAAGTTACCTCCAATGTTGTGAGGAATTATTCCATTCAAGCACAAGCTAACGGTGCTCTTCCCACATCCGCTTGGTCCAATTAGTAAAATAAACTCACCTGGCATAATCGTTTGAGAAATATTTTTAAGAACTAGCGCTTTGCTTACCGGATAGGAAAAAGTCAGATTATCTATGTGTATAGCCGGCGAATTGGGTTGAATCTGCATCATGTGCTTAGAGTTGCTCATGATTCCACCACTGTGTCGCTGAGAATAATTGATCGCCGATTTCATCAAGATGGAGCTTGTTTACTTTTTCTATTTCATCTATCCATGCCTGAGGAATTGCTTGTATACCTTTAAATGCACCAGTCAGTGCTCCGGTCATCGAAGCAACAGTATCGCAATCACCGCCCATATTCACCGCGGCTAAGATGGCATCAGATGGAATACCCTTGGCAGCATAAAATAGACCGATCGCTGCTGGTACAGACTCGGCCATGGCTACACCCGCACCGATAATTTGGTAAATTTCGCTTGCTGCGTCCGCAAGGGTTGAGGTTCTCTCAGAGATCTCTATTGCTAGTTCGATTCTTTTTGCAACGGATGGTCCAATGACTGGGAAACCGTAGCTTTCACCCTGAATCGCGCCATTGATTGTAGCAGCAATGATTGCATTTAGGTTTTCTTCTCTCAGAGCTGCCTTAATTCCATTAGCCAGAGCAGATGCTCCGCTGACCGCAAGGTTAGAGCCATGGGTTGGCATACAGACTTTGTAAACATCTTCCAAGAGTGCTCTTAAATTCTCATTGTGAGCTGCGTGCAGGATGCCGACCGGGGAGATACGCATGGCAGCCCCATTTGTATCGCCTCTCTTCCCAGATTTTTCAAAGGATTCCCCCGCTTTTATTGCTATCAAGGCTACTTTACTGCTAGGTCCCACTGCATTAGATTCAACTCCTCCTACTCTATCAAACCATTTTATCAATGCCTTAGCAATTTGATGCGGATCTGCTTTTTTGCTCTCAATCAATGTTTGTGCAATTAGTATCGTTTGCTCTGTATCATCGGTGACCTGAGCTTTTTGATATCCCGCATGATAGATGTGGTCTGGAACAGGCTCTTCAAAATCCGTTACCTTTCCGTAGATTTTTTCGATTTCACGTGGAGGAAGGAACGATGTAGGCATTCCAAGGGCATCCCCGATCGCAACACCATATAAGCATCCCAAAATGCGGTCATATTGGGCAACTTTCATATATTTAGCTCTGTCACGATCTTCTGAGCAAGCTGGGGATGATGCTTTCCTAAGCGCTCCGAGATATTTACCCAATCTGGCATTTTAGTTTGGCATCCATATGCTTCCAAAATAAAACTTGCAGCAGTAGCGCCTATCTGGGCTGCTTCAATTGGGTTGAATCCGTGTCGTAAACCCGCCAATACACCTGCAGAAAATGAATCTCCAGCCCCGGTGGGATCCACAAATTCTTTTGGTGATATGGCATCAACTTTTCCGATCATTTCACCATTTTGATAGATATTACATCCCTTTTTTCCTTTTGTTTCCAAAAAAATACCAGGCATTCTTGTAGTGATTGCTTCTACTGAAATTCCACCCAATGCTTTCGATAGGTGTTCAGCTTCATGGTTGTTTAAAGATAGCATCACCGTTTGGGGTAGTAACTCCAAAATTGATTCTTCTGCGATTCCAACTATAGCAACTGGAATAGATAGTTCTATAGCTTGTTTAATCAGGTTTTGCGACAACATGCTGAATCTTGGAGTGAGAACAATTAGCCCGATTTGTTTGAACAAGGATTTTGGGAGTATCGCATTTGATGATTGAGTGGGGTAAGAGAAACACAGAGTTGATCCATCCTCTGTGAAAAAAACATATGCAAAACCGCTTCGTTCGTTAGTAGTGATTTGCAAATTTTCGAGCTGGATGCCAAGATTTAACAAGTACAACTCATAATCCGACCCTGGAAAATCCTTACCAACCGGATGTCCAAGGCTCACATTTTCTCCAAGCTTCGCTAGCTGTACTGCGATATTGAACGCTGTGCCTCCAAAATGTCTTGTTTGATTGTCATTGATATTTAGAATATTTGCAACATTTCCCGGTTGGGGCAACCAATCTACCTTGTAGATGTAATCATAAAGAACGGTTGCCCCAGCGACAAATATCCCTTGAGAAGGATGAGTTGAACGCATCGCCAGGGTCACACTGACTCGGAGCCTCCTGTTACCCCAGTCCTCTCAACACCCTTATAGATTAGATAGCCAAGTAAACCTGCTAGCACCGTATTCCCGACGAACAAAGCGACAAATAACAGGATATTCAGCCCAACCGGAAGTCCGGAGAATCCGTAGATGAGGATAAATGGAATGCCGCATCCAATCCCGGACAAGCCACCGGCCAACAAAGCTGTTTGTAAGTTTCGCTGGTATTTCATCAGCCAGAATCCGAGTTCTGCTCCTAACGCCTGAAAGAAAACGAAGACCCAAACGATCGGGCCGTCAATGCTTCCTGCAAGCACTTCCACAGTTCCGGTGAGCATGCCACCGACGAAGACTAAACCTGGATTCCCGGTGAGCAGGCCGATGATGATGTACCAAATGGTGAAAAAACCATTATCAAGGGCTGCTCCCCAGGGACCTAAAACGCCTTCAATGAATTTTGCCCATGGAAGTACAGCATACGCGCTAACGATACCACCAATGACGGCGACAACAGCAGTCGTTAGCAAAGCCGTGGTTGAATAGCGTTTGGCTTTTAACATTTTTTCTCCTTCATGAACTTAAAATTCGGTGAATGTTGAACAGAAGATAAATATCATTTACATTCTTATTGGACATCACCTCCTTCACCCCTCGTTTGTTGATACAGGCTACGAAGCGGGGGTATCTGTTCTCGCATATCAGTTGGGAGGAGATCCCAGTTGATGCCAGTTGGCTTTGGATATCCTGACGCTGTTTTAATTGTGCGTGTAGGGGTCACAATATAATCAATGATTGTATCGTGAGGTTCAGGTTTGATATTTACTTTTGTGATCTGGCAATCATGTGCAACTGCAACCAAAGGAGTGTTTTCATCCGCTACCCCTATACTTCGCATCATTGCCCATTCCAGGTCAAAATACCCGTGTCCCTTCCCAAAACGCAAACCATCCATTGTAATTACTGATGCGCCTGTTACCATCATATCGAACTGACCTAGACTGGCGATTTGTTCAAGAGTAATAGGCTGCCTATAACGATCCATCCCATCCAGAGTAGCTGCAAAAGCTTCTTGTCCCGCTGGCACATCATTCCTGGCAATCTTCAAAAAACCTCGGATGATACCGTAGGTTGACATAACCACGATTTTTTCGTCTAAGATTGCACTTTCTCGTAAGCCTGTTAGATTATTGTCTGGTGTGATAAAAAAAAGACGGCCATTTTTATAGAATGGAAATTCTCTTATCCGTTGATTACCAATGTCGCTGCCCTCATAATCGGGAATGAACTCCTTGAAATTATAGTGAAAGCGGGAATCGGGTTTTGCTACTAAGCGTAATTCTTTCCAAACTTGCTCGCGTGCTGAAGAACGATCTTGAAACATCTTTCTTCCTTTCGATAATTCTTATCTAAAAGTTATCTCAAAATCGCGACTGTTGATTTGTAACCGCAATTTATCGCCGCGCCATAAGGTTTTACTGAATTCAACAGGGGTTCCATCTGCCAAGTAAGAGATTGTGGTCATTAAGAGTAGAGGTGTCCCTATAGCAATTTCTAACAATTTGGCCTCATGGGAAGAAGCGAGGGTAGGTTCAACCCATTCAATACCTTTTGTTGGTAGGAGATGATAGATTTCAATCAGGGTTTTAATAAGAGAGCCCTCAATAAATTCTTTTTCAGTAATGCCTCTTACTAAGCTATCTGGCAACCACGATTTATTGATTGCTAGCGGAAAATTTCCACCATAGCGTAACCGTTCTGTAAACGCCACTTTTTCACCGTGTGGGAGTTCGAGCAATTCCCTTCCACGTGATGGTATCTCTTTGGTCACAGACCGATTTAAAAATTTCGAAGATGGAGTAAATCCTGCTTCAATTAATAGTTTAGTCAGGCTAGGTGGAAAAGATAGTTCCGCTGTAATTGAATCCAGTTGATTGGTTACGAAATTTCCCAGCCCTCGTCGTTTCTTAATAATATTTTCCTCAGCCAATTTATCTAAAGCATGTCGCACTGTCATCCTAGAAACCCCAAACTGAGATGCTAGCACATTTTCAGAAGGGAGCTTCAAACCTAATCGGATACGATCGGTTTGGATTAATTGCTTAATTTTTTCTTGGATTTGAATATATTGCGGAATGGAGGATGAACTGGAGGATTTTGTCATCTTCGAAAAAACATATATACTAGTATATACATCTATACAAGTATACTCAGCTTTTTGAAGCTGTCAAGCGTGAAAGGACAACAATTGAATTTGAGCGAAAATATTGATCCGGTTTTTCGATTATGTCGCATGCCCACTTTGCAACGGAAAACCGAATGCCAGCGAGGTGGAAATCATCAAAGCCCAGAATGGGGGACGTTTTTGATTCTCGCAACGCAATCAGCAATGAGTGATTTTGATTAAGGGTAAAATAGGTTAATGAAAGGAGTTATGTTATGACGTACGCTCAGGTCGTCACACAGGTGAAGCGGATGTCACAAGCCGAAAAACTGGCTTTGATGAGAGTCTTGGCCGATTCACTTGCCCAAGAAACCCTAACGCCGAAACGAAGACGGACACTACACGTTCTCTATGGTGCTCTTCGCCCCAAACATGGACGGATTCCAACCAATAAGCGGATCAGGAAAGATTACCATAATTATCTTGTGGAGAAATATAAATGATCCGAGCGTTGCTGGACATCAACATCATTTTGGATACACTACTAGCGCGTGAACCGTTTGGCTTCAGGCCGCCACCATCTGGCAAGCGCATGAGGATGGGCGATTTACAGGTTATTTAAGCGCAATTACACCTGCCACCGTGTTCTATGTTGCTCGCAAGAATTTGGAGAAAAAGCAGGCATTGAAAATGGTCGGCGATCTAATGGACACATTTGAAATATGCTCCGTGAACCGCGATGTATTGCGTTCTGCTCTCCGTCTAGACGTGACAGATTTTGAAGATGCCATTCAATCGGCCAGTGCGCTTGCTGAAGGATTGGACTTCATCGTGACGCGTGATGCAAAGGATTACAAGAACTCGCCTGTCACAGTGATTACCCCCGTAAACTTTATAAAGAAACTGGAGTGATGTTTGATTTCAAGGGGATAGACTCTAATGATTCCCGCCCTCTCCATTTTATTGCAGGGTGCTTCGCAAAAACCTTCGAGAAAGATGTCCCACTGTTCCAGTATGCGGGGCGTTTTTGATTCTCACAACTCAACCTGCAGAGTGCCTCAAATTATCGCCATTTGTTGTATCATACACAAGAGCAGGAGGTAGATATGCGAACCAATATTGTGCTTGACGACAAACTTGTCGAGCGTGCCCAAAAATTAACAGGGATCAAAACCAAACGTGAAGTGGTGCAGGAGGCGTTGCGAACGCTTATTTTGTTGTACGAGCAGGCTGAAATCCGCAATTTGCGCGGCAAATTGAAATGGAAGGGAAACCTTCATGATCAACGTCTGACGCGCGTCGGAAAATAGCCATGCTTGTGGTTTAATAAACTGTCTAAATTGACTACTTCAACGGCGTCGAAAATTCACAGACGGATTATCTTCATCAAATTGTAGAGTGGTTTTACGATTGATATCCCCAAGCGACCCACTCCCGGGCCGGATACCAAGGATGAAATAATGGTAGCGGCTTTGGGTCCGGTGAGACGCGTTTGAGCATCATGTTTGTTTATTGATAGCGCGGCATCATATCACCGTGCACTTCGATCAACTCATCTACGAGCGCCCATATCTGGTCGAGGCTTAATTCGGCAGCGGTGTGGGGGTCGAGCATCGCGGCGTGATAGATGTGTTCACGCTTTTGGGTAAGCGCGGCTTCGACCACAAGCGACTGGACATTAATATTAGTTTGCAGGAGCGCGGCGAGATGCGGTGGCATCATTCCAATTTTGGTTGGCTGTAATCCGTTCTTATCTACAAGGCAGGGCACTTCCACACAACACTCCTGGGGTAGGTTATCAATCAGTCCGCGATTAGGTACATTCCCATACACGATGCGCGCTTCGCCCGTTTCGATTGAATGGATGATGAGTGATCCATACTCGTGACTGCGCTCATGCTTGATTTCATCCAGTTCGCGGCGTTCGAACGTGGCTTTTAGCGCTTCCCATTCTGCGATTTGTAATTCACAACGCGTGATGTATTCATCAAGCGGGATCTCATATTGCTCGATGAGGTCAGGCCGGTCACGCTTGATAAACCAGGGAACATATTCGCTGAAATGTTCGCTCGATTCGGTGACGAAATATCCTGTACGGCGAAAGACCTCGTAACGCACATGGTCGGATAACCCAAAATGACGTCGCCCGTAGGATTTTGCCTCTAGCGCCTGGCGGATGCGCGGGTACAGGTTTTCGCCGTTGTGTTCAAATCGCAGGTAGAACGCCATGTGGTTGATCCCCGCACAAACATAATTAATTTCGTTAAATGGAACGCCGACATCCTCTGCGAGTACCTTAGCTGTACCCTGCACACTATGGCACAAACCGACCGTTTTTATTTTGCTAGCGCGACTGATTGCCCAGGTGTTCATCGCCATTGGGTTGACGTATTGCAGGAAGAGCACGTCTGGAGAGAGTTCCTGCATGTCGCGGCACATATCGAGCAGCACGGGAATAGTGCGCAAGCCACGCATAATGCCGCCGATGCCCAACGTATCTGCAATAGTTTGGCGCAAGCCGTATTTTTTGGGAATTTCGAAGTCAATGACCGTGCTGGGTTTGTAACCGCCTACCTGGAACATGCTGATAGCATAGTCTGCTCCGTCAAGCGCGCGGCGACGGTCCAGTGTCGCTTCGATTTTTGGTTTTGCACCGAAGAAATCCGCGACCTTATGAGCAACAATTTCGGAAGTCCGCAAACGTTCGGGGTCAATGTCCATCAGACTGATGGTAGCTTCGGCAAGTTCGGGAAAGCTCAAAATATCACCAAGCAGGTTCTTGGCGAAGACGGTACTGCCTGCGCCGATGAATGTGATTTTGGTCATAGTATCTCCTATGTTTTATTTCCCACTGTGGAAGGAGTTGCAGATAGCTCAAGGGCCAGAGCTGCCGACCAAGAGAAGTCAGTTGATCCGCAGCCGGAGCCATCCCGTGCATCGTAGTATTCTCGAAAACCGGCGGTTCCAATAAGACCAAGGGTATCCTGCCGGATTACCTCGGCCAGATCATCATAGCCATAGCGTTGCAGGCCCTCTATCAAGAACCAGTTCATGATGATCCACACCGGTCCGCGCCAGTAGCGTCGCGGCTCCCAAGTCGGCTCAACCCTGGCCGTCGTGGTGACCCAATGCTGGACTTCACCGGCTGGGGCATACTCACCTGGATTGAGCAGATGTTCTTCAATTAGCCGCTGAGACTGCCTCTTCGAGGCCAGACCAGCGAACAAAGGTAGGAAGCCGGGGGCGGTATTGACTCGAATTGGCATCCCGGCCCGCAAATCGTAGTCATAATATAGGCCAATGCCTTCATCCCAGAACCGAGCATTGAAATTCAATTGCATATTTTTTAGCCAGCCATCTATCTCATAAGTTGGCTGGCTGAGACCTATTGCCAAGGCGCGCAAATCTTCATCGGCCCGGTAGAGAATCGCGTTGAAGAGAACATCATGAACGAGGAAGGGTGAGTGCGCCAACAAGTCGGCGGAGACATAGCGCAGTTTGCGAAAGACATCAATCAGGTAAATAAATCGTTCATATTCTGATCGATTTGGACGCTCATTTGCCGGAACATATACAGTGTCACCACGTTGGAACTCTGGAATGACCTCCGGCCGCATCGCAGCCAGGAGTTGGAGCCAGCGCGGCGAATCATCTGTCCCAGATTCCCAGGGATGGAGAATGCAGGCGAGCCCACTGCCATCTGCGTCCCGGGCCGTGTGCAGCCAGCGATGCCAGTGTAGCAGGGCTGGATAGACTTCGTGGATAAAGTCCGGCATTGGGAACCGGGAGTCTATTCGCCGGACTATAGTCGTTAGTAGAGGCGGCTGAGTGATGCCTGAAGTGGGGACACCTGGCGCGTAAGGGCTGGTCTCTATCTGCCAAAAAACAGCAGGAGGAAAATAGTCTGAAGGGACATGATGGTAGACCACATGTGGCAGCATGCCATCCAGCCATTGTCCACTCAGGAGCGAGCGAATCTCTGTCTGTGCGCGCGGCAGGTCAAAGTGAGAGAAACCTAGCGCAATCAGGGCTGAATCCCAGTTCCATTGATGGGGATACTGGTGTGGCCCGGGTTTGGTGAAGATACCCGTATCGTTATTTCTCAAAACTAAAATAGCACGATCAACCAAAAAGGGAGAGGTCATATGTAGGTCAGGCTTTTAGCCTGACAATCCTTTGGAAATCGAAGTGTTGGCTGGTTATAAACCCGCCCTACTTATGCAGGCAGCAACAATTGACCACTCTCGCGGTCCACCCAACGGATCTTTTCTGTGGGGAAGCGCAGCCATACATCCGTCCCTGGCGTGACGCGGAATGTTGGATGGGTGGCTACCTTGACCAGATCATTGCCGATCCTGACAGTGAGGAGATTCTGTGAGCCCAATGGTTCTACTACTAACACTTCCACTTGCAAAGCATCCTTGGTAGGTTGAGCAAGAGTCTCCATGTTTTCCGCTCGAATACCAATCAGGATTGGTTCGCCCTCATAGGATTTCAGCACAGGCTGCATCACATCTGATGGCATTAGATTGAAGTCTCCAACCCGGACTTTCATATGGCCATTCTGACGTTGAACCTGTCCTTGCATGAAATTCATCGGTGGATTGCCAATGAAACCTCCCACAAAACGGTTGGTGGGCAAATCATAAACTGTATCCGGTTTGTCGTATTGCTGGATCTTCCCAGACTTCATCACGGCGATACGGTCTCCCATGCTTAGGGCTTCGATCTGGTCATGAGTAACATAGATCGTAGTGGCTTTGATTTCCTGCAACAGCCGTTTAAGTTCAGCGCGCATCTCTAACCGCAGCAAGGCGTCCAGATTGCTGAGCGGCTCGTCCATTAAGAGCACTTCGGACTTCATGGCGATAGCCCGCGCAACAGCGACACGTTGGCGCTGACCGCCGCTCATCTTGCTCGGATAACGATCTAGCATATCTTCAATATGCAACAACTCGGCCGCCTGATGTACTCGCTTATCAATCTCCTGTTTGTCGAATTTATTCATCTTTAGCCCAAAAGCAACGTTGTCATAGACCTTCATATGGGGGAAGATGGCATAACTCTGAAACACCATAGAGATCTTGCGCTCGCGGGGCGGTAGGTAAGTGACATCACGCTCCCCAATGCTGATTCTCCCTTCGTCGGCCATGCCTAAACCCGCAATGGCGCGCAATAGTGTAGTCTTGCCACAGCCGCTTGGTCCTAATAGAACTACAAATTCCTGATCCTCAATGGTCAAGCTTACGTTATCTACTGCGACAAAACTGTCAAAGCGTTTGGTTACGTTTTCGATTTTAATGTCAGCCATATTTACCTCTTACTTTGTAATCTGGCCCCACATATTAAACAAGTAACGCCGGATGAAGAAGATAAAGATCAGCGCCGGGATCATCATAAAGAAGCCACCGGCAAACTGGTATGGTTCGGAGGACTGATTGAGAGAAACAAGTACTTGAGCAGGCAGGGTACGATTCTGGATTGTGAGAATAGTAGCAGCGAACACCTCATTCCAGGACAGGACAAAGGTAAAAATAGCCGCGGCGGCGATGCCTGGCAGCACTAGAGGTAAAACCACATACCGGAAAGCCTGCGCGGGTGAACAGCCAAACACCATCGCTGCCTCTTCCAGCTCATAGGGAATACTAGCGAAGACGCTGCTAAGGACCAATATCGTCGTCGGTAGGGCCATGGCTGTATGCATCAATGCTAGGCTATACACGCTGTCATAAATGCCCGTTTGGATGAAGACCACCGCCAATGGAATAGACAGCACGACAATCGGAAAAGCTCGCACCGCCAGGATGGCGAGGCGGAAGACATCCCGGCCGCGGAATATAAAGCGAGAGAGGGCATAACCGGCTGGTGCGGCGATCAACGTAGACAAGACCAATGTGATAATAGCGACCACGATACTGTTGCGCAAGCCCGGAAGTATTCCCTTTGAATTCAGGAAAAACTTCATGGTATCAGTGGACAAAGGAATAAAGGGCAAAATGCCCTTTGGGTAGGCTCGCACCTCTGCAGGCGTGGTCAGTGCCATCGAGGCAATGAACAGGATCGGGATGAGCACCCAGAGCGAGATCAAGATGCCAACCAGATAGGTTAAGGCACGAGCCAAGCGCTGGCGTCGCAACATACGCCGGTGGATGGCTTTCACTTCCGCGGAGACCTGGGCGGCAGTCTTTTGCGCTTCAATTACGGTGGTCATTCAGATGCCTCCTCTTGAGTGCGCACAGCGCGCAGATAGAAGAACGAAGTAATCATCGATAAGAGCAAGATGAAGCTGCCATAGGCCGCGGCCACATTAAAATTGCGCAGAGTGTAATACTGGCGGTAGGTCTCATTGGCCAGCACTGTCATTACATCGCCTCCACTTAAGACGATGACCACGGCGAAAACTTGAAACGCCAGGATCGTGCGCAAGATGAGAGCGACCTGCAGGCTCGGTCGCAACAGTGGGAGGATAATGTATCGGACCCGCTGCCACAGCGTGGCGCCAAATACCTCTGCAGCCTCCAACACCTCCCGCGAGATTGCTTGCATTCCGGCCACGACGATCACCATGACAAGCGCCGTCGCCCGCCACACTTCTGCCAGCCATATCGCAATGAGGATCCAGTACCGTGTATCGGCAGAAAGATAGATAATCGGGGCGTCGATTAAGCCTAATCCTTGCAGGATCGAGTTGAGATAGCCAGATTGGGTGAAAATCGAATACCAGAGGATACCTACGGCGAGATC
>Ga0137374_10008714_pt1 | contig 11997 bp, 13 predicted proteins | sample SagtaG_20_FD_104811 | JGI IMG/M metagenome (GOLD analysis project Ga0137374, IMG submission 104811) | Vadose zone soil microbial communities from Sagehorn Ranch, Mendocino, California, USA - Sage1_R_100_16 metaG | ecosystem: Environmental > Terrestrial > Soil > Vadose zone | place: USA...
AGCCCGTGCAATCGTCGGGCGCGACCTGGATGGTCATCCACAGGCCCGGGTTCTCCCGGTCGCGCCACTCCTTGTGTTGGAACGATCCCGGCGCTTGATCGGCCACGATGGGCTCGAACACCTTCATCAGGATGGCCGCGTGGGGGCACACCAGGGAACACTTGGCGCAGTCGATGCAGATGAAGGGGTCCCAGATGGGGATCTCGTGGGCGATGGACCGCTTCTCCCACTTCGCCGTGCCGGTGGGGAACGCGCCGCCCACCGGGAGCGCCGAGACGGGCAGGAGGTCCCCCTGGCCGGCGATCATCTTCGCGTGACCCGTTGAAGGAAGTCGGGGGCCTCGGGCGAGACGGGGGGGAGCCGGTGGAGCTCGCCGGCCACGGTCTCGGGAACGTTCACCTCGTGCAGGCCCTCCAGGGCCTTGTCCACAGCCGCGTAGTTCATCTCCAGGACCGCCTTGCCTCGCTTGCCGTAGCTCTTCTCGATGGCCTGCTTGATGCGGGCGATGGCCTCCTCCTGGTCCAGGATCCCCGCCAGGGCGAAGAAGCACGTCTGGAGGACCGTGTTGATGCGCGCTCCAAGGCCAACCTCGTTCGCCACGTTCTGGGCGTCGACCACGAAGAACCGAAGGCCCTTGTCGATGACCTGGCACTGCGTCTCGACCGGCAGGCGCTCCCAGACCTCGTCGGGTCCGTACGGGCTGTTCAGCAGGAACGTGGCCCCCCGCCCGGCCACCTCCAGGACGTCCATCCGCTCCAGGAAGTGGAACTGGTGGCAGGCCACGAAATCGGCCCGCCTGACGAGATACGTGGACCGGATCGGGCGGGGCCCGAAGCGGAGGTGCGAGACCGTCAGAGCCCCGGCCTTCTTCGAGTCGTAGACGAAGTACCCCTGGGCGAACAGGTCGGTCGCGTCGCCGATGATCTTGACCGAGCTCTTGTTCGCGCTCACGGTCCCGTCGGGCGCCCAGGCCGTAGAACACGGCCCGCACCACGTCCTCCGGCTCGGTGGAGAACGACCGGTCGACTTCCAAGCTGGTATGGCTCACGTCGTCGTAGATGCCCACCGTGAAGTGGTTCTTCGGCTCGGGCTTGGCCAGCTCGTCGAATACGGTCTTGGCCATCGATGGATCGAACTCCTTGGACGACAGGCCGTACCGGCCCCCGATGACCCTGGGCATGGCGGGGAACCTCCCGGCGGCCACCTCTTCGGTCAGGGCCGTCACGACGTCCTGGTACAGCGGCTCGCCGGGGGCACCGGGCTCCTTGGTCCGGTCGAGCACCGCCAGGGCCTTCAGTGTGCGTGGGAGCGCCGCCGCGAAGGCCTGAGCGGAGAAGGGCCGGAACAGCCGGACCTCCAGGACCCCGACCTTCTCGCCGGCGGCCGTCAGGCGCTCGATCGTCTCCTGCACGGCTCCGACTCCCGAGCCCATCTGAACGATCACGCGCTCGGCCTCCGGATGCCCGGAGTAGTCGAACAGGTGATAGCTGCAGCCCGGTGAGCTCACCGTAGCGGTCCATCGTCCACTGCACGACCGCAGGGGTGATGGCGTAGAAGGGGTTCGCCGCCTCTCGGGCCTGGAAGAACACGTCGGGGTTCTGGGCAGACCCCCGCAACACGGGGTGGTCGGGAGATAGGGCCCGCTCCCGATGGGCCCTGACCAGGTGGTCGTCGATCATGGTCCGGAGCACGTGGTCGTCCACTGGCTCGATGACGTTGATCTCGTGCGAGGTGCGGAACCCATCGAAGAAGTGCAGGAACGGGACTCGGGCTTCCAACGTGGAGGCGTGCGCGACGACCGCCAGGTCCTGGGCCGCCTGCACCGAGGAGGAGGCCAGCATGGCCCAGCCTGTGGACCGGGCCGCCATCACGTCGCTGTGGTCCCCGAAGATCGACAGGGCGTGCGTGGCGACGGCGCGGGACGCCACGTGGAATACCGTGGAGGTCAGCTCCCCGGCGATCTTGAACATGTTCGGGATCATCAGCAGGAGGCCCTGCGACGCCGTAAACGTCGTGCACAAGGCCCCGGCCTGGAGGCCGCCGTGGACCGCGCCGGCGGCCCCGCCCTCGCTCTGCATCTCGACAACCTCGGGGACGGCCCCCCACAGGTTGGGCCTGCCCGCGGTCGACCAACCATCCGCGAGCTCGCCCATGGGTGATGATGGCGTGATCGGGTAGATGGCGATGACCTCGCTTGCCGCATGGGCGATCCTGGCCGCCGCCTCGTTCCCGTCGACCGTGATGTGCCGCTTCGCCACGCGCCCGCTCATCCTTCGCGGTCCTCCGGCGTTTGTCGAGCGCCTACGCGACGCCGACCTCGACCCCCTCCGGCGCGGCGATGTCGAGCTCATGCCGCCGCTGGCCGTCGCCGAGCGGGCTGACATCCTGCGTGATGCGATCGACGAGCACGCACGTGAGCACAACCGTTGGTCGGGGCAGATGATCGCCGATGAGGTCGGCCACTGCCTCGTCTACGTCTCCTGGGATGCGGTACTGATTCGGCCGCTGATTCCACCGACCAGCGAGCATGCCGCATTCGCGGACGCCGAGCAGCGCATCTACATGTCGGCGACGCTCGGCGCAGGCGGCGAGCTCGAGCGGTCGTTCGGGGTGACGAAGATCCACCGACTGCCGGTGCCAGCCGGCTGGGACGAACATGGCTCGGGCCGTCGCTTCTTCCTGTTCCCCGCGGCTGTGCAGGACCCGGACGAGGTCGATGCCGTCGTCGCCAGTGCGATGGAGCGTGCCGGTAAGGCGCTCGTCCTCGCGCCCTCGCGGCGCGAGCTCGACTCGTTCGCGGCCTCGGCCGTGCCGGAGACCATTCCGCAGATCCGCAGCGGTGACGCCGAGCGCGACCTTGCGACGTTCATGGAGGCCAAGCGCGGCGCCGTGTTGCTCGCCAACCGCTACGACGGCATTGATCTGCCCGATGACTTTTGCCGCCTGGTCGTCCTGACAGGGCTCCCGGCGGCGACCCACTTGCAGGAGCGCTTCCTTCACGACACCCTCGGAGCGCGGCGCGTCCTCGCCGAACGGATCCGCACCCGCGTGGTGCAAGGCGCCGGTCGCTGCACTCGTAACGCGCAGGACTACGCCGCCGTGATTGTCCGGGGCTCGCGCCTGAGCGACTTCTGCGCCCGCGACGAGACGCTGCGGGCAATGCACCCGGAGCTCCAGGCAGAGTTCCGATTCGGTCTCGACAACTCGGAGCGGGCGGACGTCGACCTGCTCGAGCTACTCGACGCCTTCCTGAAGCAGGACAGCGACTGGCTTGACGCAGACGGCGACATCCGCGCCCGCGCCGCCGAGGCGTCGCGAGAGCAGCTGGCTATGGTCGACGAGCTGGCCCAGGCCGCGCCCTTCGAGGTGGAGTGCTGGCGCGCCGTCTGGCGTGGGGAAATCCGCCGCGCGATTGAGCTCGCCCAGCAGGTGACTGACCGCCTCGGCGGCGCCAGCGAGCTGCGCCCCTATCGCTCCCTCTGGCTCTACCTGGCTGCGTCGTGGGCTGCCGAGCTTGCCGCTGAGAGTGGCAGTCAGGCTGAGGGGGATTGGGCGCGAGCGTTGAGAGATGACGCCGAGAGTACGGCCCGGATGCTTAGGTGGCGGCCGCGGATCGAGCCGACGTCTCCGCCGCCTCCAGCTGCGGCCGAGTTCGACGAGCGAGCCGAGCGCGCCGCAGAGAAGCTGAGGCGGCTTGGCATCCGGGGCCTGGGCTTCGAGCACAAGCTGGCGGAGATCGAACGGCAGCTGGGACAGGACGAGGCGACACAATTCGAGCTCGGTTTAAAGGAGCTCGGCGAGCTCCTCGGCTTCGAGGCCGAGCGGCCGAACGGCACAGCGCCACCAGACGGCGCCTGGCGAGACGGGCAGCGGCTGTGGCTACTTTTCGAGGCCAAGACGGAGGAGCGGCCGGAGAATCCGGTCTCCGTCACGGAGGCCCGGCAAGCTGCGTCGCACCACGACTGGATCAAGGCGCAGCTTGGCTGGGAAGAGCCTGAGCGCTCACTAACTGCGCTCGTTTCCTACAAGACGGAAGTCGACCCCGCAGCGGCCGCTGTCAGCCGCGACGTCGTACTCGTTGGGCCACGGGTAATCCGCGAGTTCGGCGGCCGTGCGAGCGCGCTCCATCGCGAGATCCGATCGCGGGCGCGCGGCCTGTCGGACGAGCAGTTGGCGGCAGCGATCGCCGAGGAGTTTCGCCGTCGACGGCTGCGTTCCGAGGATCTCATCGACGCGCTCAACCGACGGCGCGTCAGCGAGGGCTGAGCCGGATACGCGCGACGGCGACTGAAGCAGGGATGCAGGCTAACTGTTGATTGGACCAACTTGCCACCGGCCGCAGTCCGTCGGACTCTGTGTCCTTGAGTGCGGACGACCCCGATCGAATACGCGGTCCCGGTCTAGGGTCGGCGCGCGGCGTCTCCACCCCGCGCCATCTGGCTCACCCGGCGCTCGGGTGTGAGACTTGCGTCGGACAGGTCCGCTACATTCCGAAGACCATGGCGAACAGCGCAACGCCGCACAGGCCTCCTGGATGTCCGCCTGCAACCGCCGCGCCTCCAGACGGCACGTTCTTCCGACTCGTGAGTGGGAAGCTGAGGGTCGGCGAGGCTCCAGGGGACGGTGAGTGGGTCCTACCCGTGAGCAAGCCGAAGGGGGAGTGTGCCGGTGCAACGGATAGGTGCGACTGCCATGCGCACTCCGTGTTCGCGGATGTCGATGACCTTCGCCGAGCCCGTACCTGGTCTCAGTGGGTTCGCTCTAAGGCGATAGCTTCCTTGCAGCTTCGGTCCGACATGGGGCTCATCGAAGCAAGCCCGAGTGACATCGGAGACAGCCACAACGACTGGTGGCCTATCAACGGCGATCCGCCTGAAGCTCTCGTTGTCGAGGAGGCGCAGGCATGACGCTAATTCCTCCTCATGATCCACTCCTCGGTGCGCTGTCGATGGACGAGGTGTACTTCGATCATGAGGGGCCACGGCTCTTCTCCGCGACAAGTCGCTCGGGACGCAGGTTCCTCGCGGTGGCAGTCGATGAAGACGAATCATCGGAGACATATCTCTACCTGCCCGTTTCCGACGCGAGGTTCGGCGAGATACGTAGCGGGGCACTTGACCTTCGCACTGCTTTCCGCGAGCCAGAGGACGGCTCGTTGTTCGTCGTCGTTGCTGACTACGAACAGCCGTCGCGGAACCGGGTAAGCGTGGTTTCGCCCGACGAGGTGGCCGAGGACTGGCTTCCACTTGAGGGGTCACGGTTGCAGGCGTCCACCGCGACTCGACCAGTCATCACTGCCGAGGCACTCTCTCTGGAAGCGTCGCAGCGCGGACGCGCCATGTTGGCAGTCGAGCTCGATCCGGCAGACATCTATCGGACCGAGTATCCCCTTCGATCGCTAGCCCGCATCTCTCGGGGCATCCAAGATGCCGTGGATGCGCTCGCCCAGGAGGCTGCCGGGCGTGCGACGGCTCGAGGCGCCATCCCTGAGTCAATCCTCCAGGAAGCCGAGCTGGCATTCGTTGAGAGCCGGGCGGCTTCCTTCGTGCTTGTCCTTGCTCCTACCTCACCGCCCCGGCTGTTCGAGGCTTCCCTGCTAGTCGACGCTTCAGCGCGCATGACAGAACTCATAGAAGCTGGTCATGATCCCGAGAGTCTCAGTCGTTTGTTAGCGGGATCTGGACCGAGGGCTCGCGCCAAGTACCGAGCATTCCTTGAAGCGCTTCAAGACGATGATTCCGGCGCTTCGTTCTGGTTCGCTGAGCCGAATACCCCGCCTCGGACGGCGACTCTCAGGCGCGAGGAGGTTCGCGGCAGCCTTGAGCTTCTGCGCTCAACGACAACAGAAGTCCGGGAGATTGAGCTCAGCCGAGCGTCAATCATCGCTGTGCATCTCCGCCGCGGGACGTTCGAGCTCTTCGATCATGCCTTGGGGAGGCGATACGCGGGCTACATGGAGCCTGATGCTCGCCTTGAGATTGCTGGATTGCCTACGGGGGACCAGTACTTCTATCGAGCGACTCTGCTGGCAGAGGAGCAGTACTCGGAGACAACGGACGAGGTCTTTACCGAGCACAGGCTTCGCTCCATTTCGGAGCGCACTGAGACAGGCAACCCCTAGGCTGCGCTCGGCCATCATGAGCACACGCACTGCTGGCGCCCGTGTCCGCCGCCTTCCTGTCGGGCTCCGCGCAGCCACCTCGATCCGATCGAGGATTCGCATGGAGCTGCTCGGTGAGAAGGACCGCCTCGGCGGCCTCGGGTGAGTGGCCGTGTCGGGATCTCCCAACGGGCGTGACGGTGGGGAGTGCATCCACCCTCCACACGCGCGCCCCTTCGCGCACTCCCTACGCTCGATCCGGTGCGGGATATTTGCGGGATATCCGGGGTTTGAGTCGCGGTTCAACGAGCGGATCGATCCAGGACTAGTGCCCTGACCTGGGGTTTTCCGTTCGTAGGCCCAGCAGCACAGAATCCGAACCGGGATGTGCTCATCGAGGGACCCAGAATCGAGCTCAAACGACGTGGCGGTCGCTGAACCGAACGGGGCCCTTGCGCAGATTCGGGCCCCCGGGGGGAGTCGGACCAGACCTCCGACGTTTGGTTCGGCTTCGGCAAAGGCTGTGGCTGCGACTGAAGCGTTCGGACTGACTCGCCCACAGGACCTAGAATCGCGCCACACTGGCTCCATCACAGTGCCATCAGGCGCGATGGAGTTTACGCAGAGGCGTAGGAGCGCAAGGGCCGCCGAGTTGGAGAGGAGATTCCATGTCCATCGAAGAGAACAAAGGTATCGTGCGTCGTTTCGCCGAGGAGATCCTCAACGAGAAGAAGTTGGATCGGGCGGATCAGATCATGGCCCAGGACTACATCGACCACGCGGCCATACCCGGGCAGGGGCCAGGGTTGGAAGAGGCCAAGCAGACGAAATGGGCGATGTGGGTCGCCGCCGTTCCCGGGCTGCGTGTTCACACCGACGACATATTCGCGGAGGGGGACCGGGTGGCGGTGCGCTGGACGGCCGAGGGTACGCACGACGGGGAACTGATGGGCGTCCCCCCCACTGGGAAGTGGTTCCAGTTCACTGGGCTGAGCATCTTCCGCGTCACCGAGGGGAAGATCGCGGAGCAGTGGGAGGGGTGGGACAAGCTGGACCTGATGGGCCAGCTCGGCGTTGTGCCAACGCCAAGTCAGGAGTAACCCTGAGCCTAGACAAGGTCTTAACACGACGCGCAGCTTGATCTTTTGGGGGTACTTCAGGGAAAGGCGGGGTACGTCATGTCCACCGAACAGAACAAGAAGCTCGTCCTGCGCTGGATCGAGGAGGCGTGGGAGAAGAAGAACCTGGACGTCATCGATGAGCTGCACGCGCCCGACTACGTGGGCCATATCGTCGGTACCCCTGGACCGGTTCGAGGGCGCGAGGCATTCAAACAGCTACTCGCCACCTACTTCGCCGCCTTCGATCTTCACCGCACGAACGAGTTCCTCATCGCAGAGGGCGACAAGGTGGTGGCCTACGACTCCTACCGCGTCAGGCACACAGGTGAGTTCGCTGGTATCCCGCCAACGGGTAAGGAGCTGAGCATTACCGGCATCGACATCTACCGGATCGTGGGCGGCAAGATCGTGGAACAGTGGTTCGAAGCGGACCTCACGGGCATGTTGCAGCAACTGCGATAGGTTTCGGCACGTCCATGGTTCCGCATCCTCTCGGTCGGTCGCCGCCTCAAGAGGGATAGCACCAACACATGTCGGTGTGGAGAAGCGGGCAACTTAGGCGGTGACGCCTGGCGACCGCTAGCAGTGTTTCGGCACGGAAGGGACGTCGGACGAAAGATGGCGTTTCGCGCCGGAAGCGACATCTCAGCCCGGGATTGTCGCGAGGAGTAGCCTTGGGGTCGATGGTTCCAACGACGGGCTCCTATGCCTGTTCTGTGGTCGGGTCAGAGAAGGCAGAGTCGCTGGACCTACACCGGACATCTACATCTGCCCGGACTGCATCCGACTCGTGCCGAGATTCTGGACGAGCAGGACGCGCCTATGGAGCCCAGCGTGACTTGACCAACACCACATCCGCGTTCTGAGTGTCGGTTCGTAAGGGAAACGGCCACGAGAGCTACCCAAGGACAGGAGACGGCGGTGACAGACCGAATGCGAGTGAGATCAGCGCGACTGCTTCAGTTCGCTCGCTGCCCAACGCCAGATCACTACCACAGCAACCACGGCAAACGTTGCGGAGAAGAGTTCGAATGCCGCCAGTGCTTCCTTCGGGGGATGTCCAACCGCTCCCCAAAGGGAGAATCCGCCGAATACGACCGAGCAGAAAAACCAAGAGATGCGGCGTGGATGGCTTTCGAGCGGCCAGCGAAACAGACGGGGGAAGTTCAGCCGATAGCCTTGCCGGTCGGTTTCGTATTCAGCACGACTTAGGTGCGCCTGCCAGACTCGGGGTGCGACGAGGACCGTCACGGCATAGAGAAGTACCACGAGCCCCCAGCCTGCTGAAAGCCAATCGAGCATCTCATCGAAGACTACCCGCGGTCACGGCCCGGATGGTTGAGCGTACGCTATGCGGGTGGCGGGCCTCCTCTCTGTCTCTAGAGAGTGTCGCTTACCGCTGGAAGGAAGGATTCGCGACTCCTACACGTTTCGGCTGCGCCGCTCTTTGAATCTAGGTATGGCGAGCGTGGGAAACTCACGGGGCGAGCTCGGCATCCGCGGGGACCTGGCGGTGGGCGCTTCAGTGGCGTCGTTCGAGGAGTTCTTCAGGGCTGAGCAGCTGCGTCTCCATCAGGTGCTGTTCGCGATCACCGGAAGCCGAGGATATCGGGCGAGCGCTTCATAGGAATCAATCATGGTCTTCCTCCCAGCCTAAGCCACCCATGTAGGTAGGGGGCTACAGAAGTATCTACGGACGGCCCATGAGCGAGCCGTCCTTCCCGAAGTACTTGCTCCAGCCACCATCGGCGCCCGCACTGGCACTCGAAGTCCAACTCCCGTCCGATCAGGTCCGCCGTGGAAGGCGGCTCACAGACGTGGGGGTCTAAGAGGATCGGCGTCATGTTGGAGAAGGCTCCTCCTGGGCCACCGAGGCTATCGGCAGAGCAGTATCTAAGCGACGAACGCACTTGCCGCTATGGCGCGAGAGAGACCCAGAGGCGTAGGCTCCAACGGAGCGCACAGGGGGAACTGACGGAACCGCAGGCGAGCATGGGGGATCCGCCGAGCCAAGAAAAGAGAAGCCCGATGGGTGAGTCGCAAGAGAGGGTCCTCAACCTTCGCCCGGTCTTCGGGCTGGAGGCAACCGTCACCACCCCCTCGGCGGCCACCGACGGCGCCTACGTCGAGATGGATATCGTGCTCAAGCCGAGAGGCCACACAAACATCCACTACCACCCTGAGCAGGAGGAGACCTACGAGGTTCTCAACGGCACGCTGGAGGTCTTCCGTGATGGTGACTGGCATAAGGTGCCAGCAGGAGAGTCGCTGGCGGTGCCCCGTGGGGCGGTTCATGCGTTTCGGAACGCGACTGAGACGCCGGCCCGGTTCCTAAACGTGCATCGGCCCGCCCTCACCTTCCAGGAATTCCTGGAGACCCTGGACCGCTTGATCCGGGCCCGAAAGGTCAAGGGGCTCAAGGGACTCCGCTCGGGGATCTACGTCTCGATGGCTGCCGTCGAGCAGGGCACGGCCGTAAACACGAAGCCCCCGCAGATCTTGATTCGAGGGCTCGCCTTCATCGGTCGGCGCTTGGGCTTCACACTGGACTGAGTCCAAGCTGACCATACCCATGCGAACCCTTGGCGAGCTCGTCTTCAGTTTGCCGAGTTGTTCGTTACGCAATCTCCGTGTCACGGTTTTGTTCGGCAATCCGCCGTTCCGCATCGGTCAACTCTGAATCCTTTACGGTTGTGTCCCGTCATCTATGAAGGAGCCTGGTCCGTCAAGACATGAAGCCTGTGGGGTAAAGAAACTCGGTCGCGTGCCGTGAGCGGAGTCGTTTGTGTCGATCTGGTGCCGTCTCTTTCCACACCACATGCCGGATGTATGGCGCAAGGCGCCATCTGGCACCGACCGGCGGCGCGTCAGCGCGTTCGAGATCGATGCGAGGTGGTCCCTCGATCGCCGGACGGTCAGGCGGCTATGGCGGGGCCGCCTTGAGCGCGAGCTCCGTCACGTGGGGAAGCCGTCCTCAGGAATGCAGGTGGCCGTGGGTGCACGGCGGCGCTCTTCGGTACGGAGGGGTCGTCATGGATCGGTTCGTCCGTGCCTGGGTCCTCGCTCATCCCCCCGGGCCCCGACCGCAGGTCCTCCAGGCTGTCCTCCTCGGACGGGGCACCGGGGAGAGGAGGCCGTACGCCTGCAGTCTCAGGAACTGGGTCCACGTCGGCCCGATCCGCCGTGGCGCCGGACCGAGCCCGCTTTTTCGAAGCACCGTGGCGATGGTGGTGGCCGAGACATCGATCCCGAGCTTCAGTAGCTCCCCTCGGATCCTCAGGTAGCCCCACCGGGGGTTCTCCCGGCCCAACCGAAAGATCACGTGCTTGATTGAGGGATCGGGCGGAGGACGACCGGCCGGCGCGAGCAACGCCCGCTCCTTCTCTTCAGCAGGTCCCGGTGCCATCTCGAAAGCGTGTCCGGGCCGACCGGGAAGCTCCTCCACCGGTGCCCGGACAGGACACGAGCCGCCGCCGCGAGGAAGGCCCGATCCGCCGTGGTGTAAGAGGACTCGCCTGCCGCCTCGGCGGAGGACCTTGAGCTGGTGGTGGAGCACGACGGTCTCGAGATCCAGCTCATCGAGGCCGCAGCGGACGAGCAGGCGAAGCAGCCAGTACAGAAGCCGGTACCGGATGGACCAGAGCATCTGGGCAGTCTGATGACGGGTCGGCCGGCTTGCGAACGGCCAGGTCGGAGTGCCGATCGAGTTTCTTTACCCCACGGGGTCCTGGCCCACACCGCGTGTCCACAGTGAACGTGGGCATGAGACGAGCTTCGGCTCGCTGCGGCCGCCCAAGGGCCGTGGTGCAGTACCCACGGGTCTAGGACGGGGAGAGGCCCTGCCGGTGGGGTGGCAGGGCCTCTCGCTTTGAAGTAACTGTGTATGTATCGGCAGCGCCCCGATGCGGTTGAGCGATCCGCGATTTGCACCTCCGAAGACCTCGCCCCTGGCGGGCGTCGCCGAGGCCCGCCGACAGCGGGGGCAACGACAGCACCTCGCTCAACTTCACCGCCCCATGTGGCGATGGTAGGAGGGAGATGGGAGAACAGAAGGACCTTCAAGAGGACGAGGACCACTGCCACGTACAGGGCGAAGCCTCAGGCCCCATAAGCGACGACGTCCCGTGCCCTCTGCCAAGGCTGACACTCGAAGAGGAGCGGAACTTGATCAGCGGTCCGGCAAGACGCCCGAAGACCTCCTGGATGACCTGACGGAGAACACTGATCGTGTGGAGGAGCGCCCAGGCCGAGACCGTCGGTCGCATCCCGCGTGCCATTCATCTCGACGCGTCTCCTCGCAACGACCCGAACAGGCCAGTGGTTGAAGCGAGGCTCGCTACCGGACCGCCCCAACGGCTCGGCTACACTTCCTCGTGGTTCGGATCGCCTGCGTGCATGAAGGGGATGACCCTCCATCGAGACGCATCGCATCGTCGGCGGGCGCTACCGCCTCGGGGACGTGCTCGGACGGACTCTCATGTCCGAGATCCGCCGCGGCGATGACATCCTTCTGCAGCGACCGGTAGCGATCAAGCTTCTCCGCGATGATGGTGGTCCCCGCTCCGTCGCCCGATTCGAGCAAGAAGCTCAGATCCTCGCCCGCCTCCACCACCCGAATATCGTCACCGTGTTCGACGCCGGGGTTGACGGCGGCGAGCGATTCATCGTGATGGAGCTCGTCGAGGGACCCACGCTCCGCGAGCTGCTCGACCGAGAGGGTCGGCTCGCGCCGGAACGAGCGGCGGAGATCGCGAGCGGGCTGGCCTCGGCGCTCGG
>Ga0137374_10008716_pt1 | contig 11996 bp, 8 predicted proteins | sample SagtaG_20_FD_104811 | JGI IMG/M metagenome (GOLD analysis project Ga0137374, IMG submission 104811) | Vadose zone soil microbial communities from Sagehorn Ranch, Mendocino, California, USA - Sage1_R_100_16 metaG | ecosystem: Environmental > Terrestrial > Soil > Vadose zone | place: USA...
GCACTTTTCCATCCTTTACTAGATTCGCGAGAAACGCCGTCAAATTCCGCGCGTACATTTGGCTGGCATGATGCGGCACTCCGGCTGCCAAGTTAATTTTTCCTATCAGCGTGACTCCGTGCTCGACGACGATTTCTCCCGGCCGGGTCAGCTCGCAATTGCCGCCGCGCTCCGCCGCCAAATCTAGAATCACGGACCCGGGTGCCATGCCCCTCACCATTTCCGCCGTCACCAGCACCGGAGCCTTCTTCCCCGGCACTACCGCCGTCGTGATTACCGCATCGCTCTCCGCCACCACGCGTCCTAGCAATTCGCGCTGTTTGGCATAGAAAGTTTCATCCTGCGCCTTGGCATATCCGCGCGCATCTTGCGCATCCTGTGTTTCCAGTGGAAGCTCAACGAATCTCGCACCCAAACTCTGCACCTGCTCCTTAGCAACTGGACGCACATCGTAACCTGAAATCACTGCTCCCAGCCGCTTTGCCGTCGCAATCGCCTGCAATCCAGCAACGCCCGCTCCAATGACTAGGACGCGCGACGGAGTAATCGTCCCCGCAGCCGTCGTCATCATAGGAAAAATTCGTGGCAGAGTATTGGCCACGATAAGCACGGCTTTATATCCGGCAATCGACGCCATGGATGAGAGTGCGTCCATGCTCTGCGCCCGCGTGCTGCGCGGCATGAGCTCCACTGCAAACGACGTCACGCCAGTCTGCGCCACCTGCCGTACCATTTCCGCCGAGCTCAGCGGACGCAAAAAGCCTACGAGCACCTGTCCACGGCGCATCAACTCCAGATCGCTTCCACCATTTTTGTCGTTGGCGCCGTGACACAGCACTTGCACAATGATGTCACACTGCGAGAAGACGGCCTTACGATCCGGCAGCACCTTTGCGCCCTTCTCCTGATATTGCAAATCGGGATACCCCGCTTCGATGCCCGCGCCAACCTGAATAGCAACCTCGAGCCCTGCCTTGGCGAGCATGGGCACGACAACGGGGGTAAGAGCAACCCGCCGCTCTCCCGGATAAATTTCTTTTGGAACGCCGACGATCACTGCCGCTGGTCCTTTCAGGGAACAGGTATTGTATCCGGACTACCGATGAAGGCAAAATGCGGGTCCGCACCGAAGACGAGTGATGGCTGAAATTTGGGCCATGAGCTCTCGCGGAAATAGCGGAGCTCGCCTTAGAACCTGTATCCACAGGCATTCTGTTCGTACTCCGAAAGGATTTGGCTCCGGCATGACTTGTTTGCGCGTTACGCAATTGCCCAATACGCCAGAATTTGGGACTTGATTAACTTCGCTTGGCCGGCCCAGAAGCCTGCCCAGAAGCCTTGCTGGAAGCCGATTTCCCTGTTACCCTGTTTGGGGTTTACTGGAACGGCTAATGATTCCGAGTGTCTGCTGGGCTGTTGACACAGTAGGCTTAGGAATCCAGAGATTTAAATGTCAGGGATATCTGCACGGCTGCCCCGCTCGGTAAATCTTCCCCCACATAATAAATCCCCACAGACACAAAAAAGGAGCAAGTCATGATGCGGTCGAATCGGCTAATCGGGCCCACCTTCGTCGTACTCTGCGTGACCGCCACACTGTGCGCGCAGAATCGCTCAACCCGGCAGATCACAGTAGCGGGAGTCACCAACTTATCGGCTCAGCCCGGATCGGCGCCAGCGGAGGTGGGAAATGAGGTCTTCATCGGGCCAGAAGTAGATGAGCAATTTACCAAGCCGCAGATCACAGGAGCGATCTCGCCGTCGCGTGTGTCTTCGGCGCATGTGCCCACGCCGCGCGGGAGTGCTTTCGCCACTACCACGGGAGACGTATTTACCGGCTTCAACGCGCTGTCGCATCGCGACCAGCGGCTCTCCAACAACGGCAACCAGTTCAGCCTTGAGCCCCCAGACCAAGGACTCGCGGTGGGCAATGGCTTTGTGGTAGAGGCGGTGAACGACGCCGTGCGGGTGTTCAACTACGCGGGAACGGCTCTGACCCCAACGGCCGCTTTGAGTAGTTTCCTCGGCCTGCCGCCGGAGATCGATCGCACCAAAACACCGGTCGTCTTCGGGCCCGAGCCCACCGACCCCCGGGTGTACTACGACGCGCCCACGCAGCGATTCTTCCTGACCGCATTGGTGCTCAGCCAAAAGTCAGACACCGGTGCGCTGATCACGCCGGTTAATGTTTATATTGCGGTGAGCCAGACCAACGATCCCACGGGCAACTGGACAATCCTGACCCTGGATGTGACCAACGATGGCGGCCCTTTTGCGGCGTGTCCGTGCTTTGGGGATCAACCGCTGATCGGCGCGGATGCGAACGGCTTCTACGTCAGCACCAACGGGTTCTCGCTGTCCACCTTCAGTTTCAGCGGGGCGAACATCTATGCCTTCTCCAAGACGGCGCTGGAAGCGGCGAGTGCGGGCGCGATTACTGGGGTCCGGTTCAGCAATTTGACGGAAGCGGGCTTGCCGTTCGCCTTCTCGATTCAGCCGGCGACGGTGCCGCCTGGCGGTAGTTTCGCCACCAACACGGAGTACTTCCTCAGCGCGCTGGATTTCACCAACACGGTGGATAACCGCCTGGTGGTCTGGGCGCTGACCGGCACCGACACGCTGGATACTGCGTCGCCAACCTTGTCGCTGGTCAACGCAGTGGTGGACACGCAATCCTATGGCGCTCCGCCACAGGCGCAGCAAAAACCCGGGCCCTTTCTGCTGGGCACGTTGCTGAAGGACCATGAGGAGCTGGTCTCTGCAAATGATGATCGCATGCAACAGGTCGTTTTTGCCGGTGGCAAGCTGTGGACGGCGCTGAGCACCTCGGCGAAAACGCAAAATGGCCCGGTGCGCACGGCGGCGGCCTGGTTCATCCTGTCGCCTGCCGTCAGTGGAGGAGCGGTATCGGCCTCAGTAGTCAACCAGGGCTATATCGCGATCAACGATCCCAGTCAGCAAAGCCTGCTGTTTCCGTCGGTGGCGGTCAACAGCAGCGGCAAAGGCGTGGTGGCGTTCAGCGTGGTTGGACTGGACTTCTTCCCCAGCGCAGGGTATGCGCCCATTGACGTGAACGGCACCGGTGCAATCCGGATTTCGGGCGCGGGTGCATTGCCGGACGACGGCTTCAGCGGGTACGCGCAATTCGGCGCCAGCAACCGCGTTGGACGCTGGGGCGACTACTCCGCCGCAGTTTCCGATGAGAACGGCGCCATCTGGATGGGCAACGAGTACATCCCGAATGCACTGCGAACGGTGAATGCGAACTGGGGCACGTTCATCGGTAGCTTCATTCCGCAGTAGTGGAAGTAAATTGCGTAAGAGCAGGGGCCAAAGAGCCCCTGCTTTTTTGGCCGGTCATACTCGCGGGAAGTTTGCGACGGCACGCGTAGTACATTTATCGAGCGGGATTCTCTCCGTCCGCCTCTGCAAAGCGGTGGAACGGCCATGACGCTCGCATTAAACCTGACTGCGTGAAATCAGGTCAGGAAGAGATTACTACTTTGTCCTTCCGCCTTCGGTCTTCAGTTTGTCGCTTGCTGCGGCCTGAGCAGCGGCCAATCGCGCGGTTAGCACCCTGAACGGCGAGCAGGAGACGTAGTTCAGTCCAACCTGATGGCAGAACTCCACTGAGGAAGGCTCTCCGCCGTGCTCGCCGCAGATTCCGACTTTGAGGTTAGAACGAGTTTTGCGCCCGCGCTCAGTCGCCATTTTGACCAGCTGACCGACACCTTCGCGATCAAGCACTGCAAATGGATCTTGCTTCAGAATACCCTCGGCGATGTACGTGGGCAGTATCTTGTTCACATCGTCTCGAGAGAAGCCGAATGTCGTCTGCGTGAGGTCATTGGTGCCGAAGGAAAAGAACTCCGCCTCTTTGGCGATCTCGTCAGCTACGAGCGCCGCGCGCGGCAACTCGATCATCGTACCGACCAGGTATTCCACCTTGGTTTCCTTTTCTTTGAACACCTCGTCTGCTACGCGTCGCACGATGGCTGCCTGGTTCGCCATTTCTTTCAGCGTCGCCGTCAGCGGAATCATGACCTCCGGATAAACTTTCACCCCATCCTTCGATACAGCCACCGCGGCCTCGAAGATCGCACGCGCTTGCATTTCCGTGATTTCTGGATACGTGATACCCAAGCGGCAACCGCGATGTCCGAGCATCGGGTTGAATTCATGAAGTTCTTCCACCCTGCGCAACAAAGTGGGCAGTACTTTCTTTAGGTCGTTGGCTCCCTTTGCGCCGAACCGGCCGTATCTTTCGACCAGAGATTTCTTCTCCTTCGTGTCTGCGTAAGGAAGGATAGCGATATCCACCATCAGTTCCTCGCGGCGCGGCAGGAATTCGTGCAGTGGAGGATCGAGTGTCCGAATGGTGACTGCGAAACCGTCCATGGCGCGGAATACGCCGATAAAATCCGAGCGCTGCATGGGCAGCAACTTTTTCAGAGCGGCCCGACGGTCTTTCTCATTGTTCGCCAGGATCATTGCCTGCATGTGTGGAATTCTGTCCTCGGCGAAGAACATGTGCTCAGTACGGCACAGGCCAATGCCTTCTGCGCCAAATGCGCGCGCCTGAATCGCATCGCGAGGAATGTCAGCGTTGGCGCGAACTCGGAGCGTGCGGAAGGGTTCCGCCCAACCCATAAACTTCAACAGCTCGGGATCGTCAGCTTTGGGGGGAATAGTGTTGAGTTTGCCTTTGATGACTCGGCCAGTCGTTCCATCCAGTGAAATCCAGTCGCCTGCCTTGAAGACCTGCCCTTTCGCGTGCATTTCACGTTTCTTCTCATCGACGTGGATGTCACCGGCGCCGGCTACGCAGCATTTACCCATACCCCGCGTGACTACCGCTGCGTGACTGGTCATTCCTCCGCGGGAAGTTAAAATGCCCGCAGCGACTTCCATGCCGTGAATGTCTTCCGGGGTGGTTTCCGCGCGAACCAGGATCACGGGGTTCTTGGTCGCGCCATGACCAGCCTTCTCAACAGCTTCGTCTGCAGTAAACACAATCTGCCCGACAGCCGCACCAGGCGATGCCGGAAGTCCAGTCGCCAGCACTTCAACTTTTGCGTTCTTTTCATCCAGTCTCGGGACCAGAAAGTCGTAAAGCTGATTCGGCTCCACTCGGAAGATCGCTTCTTCCTTGGTGATCAGTCCCTCTTCCACCATCTGCAACGCTACCCGCACGGCCGCGATTCCCGTACGCTTTCCGTTGCGCGTTTGCAGCATGTAGAGCTTGCCATCCTGGATGGTGAACTCGAAATCCTGCATGTCCCGGTAATGCTTTTCGAGACGGGTCGTGATCTCCCGGAGCTGGTTATAGACATCGGGCATCACCTTCTCCAGTTCGAGAATGTGGACCGGAGTGCGAATGCCGGCGACTACGTCCTCGCCTTGCGCATTCATCAAAAACTCGCCATAAAATTCTTTGGTGCCAATCGCAGGATTCCGCGTGAATCCCACGCCCGTGCCGCTGGTGTCACCGAGATTGCCGAAGACCATGGCCTGCACATTTACCGCTGTGCCCAGCATGTCGTCAATATTGTTAATTCGACGGTAATGCTTGGCGCGATCGTTCTGCCAGGAGCGGAACACCGCGTCGCGGGCCATCATGAGCTGAGCATGCGGGTCCTGCGGGAAATCGTGCTTGGTGTGCTTTTTGACGACCTTCTTATATTCCGCGATGACTTCTTTCAGTGCCTTCGCGTCCAGGTCGGTATCGAGTTTCGCTTTCTTCTGCTTCTTCTTGGCGTCGAACACTTCTTCAAAGGCGTGCTTCTCGATGTCGAGCACAACGCTGCCAAACATCTGAATCAAGCGCCTGTAGGAGTCATACGCAAATCGCGGATTGTTGCTGAGTTTCGCCAGCGATTCCACGCTCTGATCATTCAGGCCGAGGTTGAGAATGGTATCCATCATGCCAGGCATTGAGAATTTCGCGCCAGAGCGAACGCTGACCAGCAGTGGGTTCTCGCCTTTGCCGAGTTGCTGCCCTTGCAATTTTTCCAGCCGGCGCAAAGCATCTTCCATCTGGCGATCCACGTCCGCAGAGACGCCACCCTTCCGCATGTACTCGCGACAAGCCTCGGTCTGAATGGTGAATCCCGGAGGCACGGGCAATCCGGCGTTGGTCATCTCGGCAAGTCCAGCGCCTTTGCCGCCGAGCTCGTCCTTCATTTTTCCGTGGCCGTCAGCTTTACCGTCTCCGAAAAAGTAAACGTACTTGGTCGCGGTTTTCGGTGTGGCCTTACTGATTTCTTGAATCTCAGTTTCTGGAAGCGTTGATGTCGCCATATGAGTGCTCTTCCTTTTCTATGTACGAGATTTCACTCAACGATCTATTTTAAGCGGTGTCATTCTGAGGAGCGAATGCGATCAAGGAAGCTGCCGTTCCCCAGCTTAGGAATGACTGAACCCTGTGCCGTCCCTATTGGACTCGATCATGCTCTTGCTGACCCAGCGCTTACGCCCTGGGCTAACCTATGCCGCTCCTCCGGAGCTGGGCTTGCCTTCGGTCACAATCTCAGAAAAATCCGCGATCGTTGAAAACTCTTTCAACAAGGACTGAAGAAGTGCGAGACGATTGGCACGCAGCTGGTCGTCCTCGACCATCACCATTACTTTATCGAAAAATGCGTCCACTGCGGGGCGAATCCGGGAAATTTCGGCAAGGGCGTGGGAATAATCATGAGCCCGCCGAAAGGTGTTTACGGTGTGCGCAACTTCGGGAATCTGTGCCGCAAGACTCTTCTCCGGTTCCTCCCGGAACCCACTCGGATCGACCACCGAACCAATCCGTTTCCCGGTTTCATCGGCTTGGCGCAAGATGTTCTTGATGCGCTTGAATGCCACGGAAATGGATTTGAAATCGGTTGAGCCGCGTACTTGTGAAACCGCTTCGGCGCGCGCGACCACATCCACGACATCGTCTGCACCTGCGGCCAAAACCGCGTTGACAATGTCATACTTGTATCCGAGCTGATCGCGCAAATAAAACTCCAGCCGCTCGCGGAAGAATGCGCGAATCGAATCTTCGTATTTGGCCTCGCGCGAAAATTTCTTTTCTGCCGCAGAGTCCTTGTAGGTTTCGCGGGCGAACTGGAATAGTTGCGCGATACCAATCGGCAGCTTGTGCTCAGCAATGGTCCTCACAATGCCATTCGCCTGGCGGCGCAGGGCAAACGGATCTTTCGATCCCGTCGGGTGCAGGCCTAAAGCGAACATACCAGCGATGGTTTCAGCTTTATCGGAAATCGAAAGCACCGCGCCTTCAACCGTAATCGGCACTGAATCTTCCGCGGATTCTGGCCTGTACTGATCGTAGATGGTCTGGGCGATCAGCTGCCGCGTGGCATCAGGCATGCCACGGTCCAATGCCTGCACGCGAGCATAAAGTCCGCCGACAATTCCCTGGAGCTCGGTAAATTCTTTCACCAATTCTGTCGTGAGATCGGTCTTTGCGAGACAGGCTGCCTTATGCACGACGCCCGGCCGGACTTTTAGTCCATCCTGTCGAATGTTCTGGCAAAGCCAACTGCACAATCGCTGCACGCGCAGCGTCTTCTGGTAATAGTTGCCAAGATCTTTCTGGAAGGTGACGTCCTTCAGCCATGAAATGCGCTCGCGCAACGGATGCTTTTGGTCGGTCTGCCAGAAAAACCGGGCGTCATTAAAGCGGGCGCGCAGCACGCGCTCGTTGCCATGACGAATCAATCCTTGGGGATCGGCGTCGGTGTTCAGCACCGCCAAAAAGTGCGGCAGTAATTTGCCATTGCGGTCTTCAACCGCAAAATACTTTTGATGGTCGCGCATCACCGTGACCAGCACTTCTTCAGGCAATTCCAGAAACTCTCGATCAAAGCTACCCAAAACAACCGATGGCCACTCGGTTAGATTGACGACTATGTCCAGCAGAGTCTTGTCTTCGCGCCAGCGCGCGCCCGAGATGGCGCGAGTCGCAGCGTCAAGCGCCTTGCGAATCTGTTGCTCACGCTCCGACCGACCTAGGACCTTCGCCCGCCGAAGAGTTTCGACATAAGAATCCCCGGCACCGGGAATCGGTACGCTTCCGGGCGACAGAATCCGGTGTCCGCGCGACTGATTATTGGCTCGAATTCCAGCAAACTCCAGCGGAACAACTTGATCATCCAGCATCGCGACCAGCCAACGTACTGGACGGACGAAGCGTTCGCTGGTTTTGCTCCAGTACATGTTTTTCGGCCAATTGATCGAAGCGATCTCTTTGGGAAGGGACTCGCCCAGAATTTCTGCCGCCGTGCGGCCCTTTTTGGTGATTTTGGCGGAAAGATATTCTCCCTTTGAAGTCGTTATCGTTTCAAGACGTCCGACTTCAATACCGGCTTTCTTTGCAAAGGCATGTGCAGCCGGGGTAGGTTGACCATCTTTGAATGCCACATTCACGGAAGGACCAGTGACCTGCTCGGTGACATCCGGCTGCGCCGCAGGTATTCCGGGCGCGACGACCGCCAATCGTCGGGGAGTGTCAACATAGCTCATTGCGCCCGCCGCGGATAGGCGCTCGCGATTCAGCAACTCCACTAGGCGCCGTTGCAATTCCTCCTGTGCGGTGGCAATCATCCGCGCTGGAATCTCTTCGCAGCCAACTTCAAGTAAGAAATCTGGCATTGGTCCTTTGATCTTCCCGGTACTGCTCAAGAGCATTCAACCACCAAGGGCACAAAGGTTCACGAAGGAATTCCTTAGTGCTCCTTCGTGTCCTTTGCGGTTCTAGCTCTCATCCTCCGACTGGCAACGGTTCACTCTTCGCATCAGACTTCGTCTGCAACGCAGGTTCTGGCTCTTCGACAGAGGCCGCTTCGTTTTCCGTCTGTTGATCCACCCACGCTTTGGCAATCCCCACAGCCAATGCCCGCACCCGAGCAATCACTCCTACGCGCTCGGTCACGGAAATCGCTCCGCGCGCATCGAGAATGTTGAAGAGATGTGAGCACTTGAGACAAAGCTCGTACCCTCCGAGCAGCGGGAACCGTTTTTTCTCGGTCGCGGTTCCCTTTCTTCTGCTCAATTCGGAATATTGGTCGAGCAAACCTTTGCACTCTGCTTCGTACAAGTCAAAATGTTTCCAGGCACTCGCGACGTCGGCCATCTCGAAGTTGTAAACCGAGAGTTGCAACTCATCCGCCAGCCGCACGTCGCCATAAGTTATTACGAGACCGCTTTCTGGTTCACGCGCCCACACGATGTCATAGATGGAATCCACATCCTGCAGAAAGGCAGCAATCCGTTCCAGTCCGTAGGTCAATTCCGCCGAGATGGGAAATAAATCTACTCCGCCACATTGCTGGAAATAGGTGAACTGCGTTATCTCCAGGCCGTCGAGCATGACCTGCCAGCCGATGCCCCAAGCGCCCAGCGTTGGCGCCTCCCAGTTGTCCTCTTCGAACTTGATATCGTGCTGCCGCAGGTCAACTCCCATGGCGCCCAGCGATTCCAGGTAAAGTTCCTGCACATTCTCCGGCGGAGGCTTCAGGATGACCTGCAATTGGGTATGCTTGTAAAGCCGGTTGGGATTCTCACCATACCGCCCATCCGCGGGTCGCCGCGACGGCTGCACGTACGCAACTTTGTACGGCTTCGGCCCCAGCACTCGCAGAAAAGTCTCTGGAGCCATGGTCCCCGCACCCACTTCGATGTCATACGGCTGCTGCAACACACATCCGCGCTCTGCCCAGAAGGTTTGCAGGCGTAGGATGAGCTCCTGGAACGTCGGCGGGTTGGGAGTAGAAGGATTCATGAATGAGAACTGCCAGCTCCTGGCTGCTAGCTCCTAGCCGACTCGAACCTTTCGCTGGAAACCCGCCGCGAAGAGCAAGAAGCTGCCTACAGTGCCATAGGACGGTGCAGGTTAATCAACGATTGTAACGGAAGGAGATGGCCGACGTCAGCTCTGAGCCGCCAGCCTCAATCGCGCAATGATTATCCGCAGCGCTCATGTACCTTATGTGGTACACTGAGCCGGTGGCCAAAAAGCAGTCGCCGCAGAAAGTCCCTCTGGTCTTCTTCCGCACGAGCGCCGGTACCGAGCCGGTGCGCGACTGACTCAAAGGATTGGACGAGCCAGAGCGTCATGCGATCGGAAGAGACCTGTTGCGGACGCAGTGGCGTTGGCCGGTTGGCATGCCGCTGTGCCGTCCAATGGGAAAAGGTCTGTGGGAAGCGAACCGGTTTGCCAGGAAATCGCGCGGCGCGCGTGTTGATTTGCTTTTACCGGAACCACTTGGTAGCCCTGCACGGGTTTATTAAGAAAACGCGAGGTACGCCGGACGATGATTTAGCACTGTCCCACAAACGCCAGAAGGAGTTGGAGCGATGAGCAAGAGACATCTGGGATCGAGTATCGACGACTTCCTGAGGAAAGAAAACATCTTCGAGGAAGGGCAGGCACAAGCGATCAAGGAAGTTGTGGCCTGGCAGCTCGCCCAAGCCATGAAGAAGAAAAAGATTTCTAAAGCGCGCCTTGCCGCGTTGCTCAAGACCAGTCGCTCACAAGTGGATCGCATTCTCGATCCGAGGCGAGATATAACACTGTCGAGCCTGCAACGAGCGGCGGCGTTGGTCGGCCACCGGGTGATGATTGAGTTGGTTTGACTTCTTAATATTCCCGTTTCCAGGCCACACCCATCCTCCGGAGATTTATTGGAAAGAGAATCCAACCCGAGAAACTGAAAGCGCCCGCCCGTTTAGTCCAGAGTTTAACCCCTGCTATTCCTTGAGCCTTTCCAGCATCCCCCTTGTCACCAGTTTCTTCTCAATATGCCGCTCAAGAGTTTGCAACAGGAATTTCCTCAAGTCCACAGCTGATTTCTGTCCACCAGAAGGACCTACTGTCGACAACGGCACACGCAGCATCTGTGCCGCAAGCTTGCGCGACTCCGCTGACATTTCCGACGAAGCCAGGCGTTTGTGCTCGGGGCACAAAAGGCCGTCGGTGAGAGCATGAAAAAACGCCCGGCTGCCGTTCAAGCCGCGTCCGCAGGCAAGGCATTCAGAGAGCTCCGGCAGATATCCCATCAGGCGGGCCATCCACAGGTCGAAATACGTAATTGGCATCCAGAGTTCTTTACTTCTTAGCTGCGACAGTACAGAAAGCGCCAGACGAAAAACGGCGTCGTTGGCCTCGCGGTCGGGGAGCAATTCGTCCAGCAACTCAGCAACGTGGCCTAGCGCGACAGCCCGCGGATAGCTGACTTCAGAGGTTAGGGGCGAATCCAGCACTTCGCAGGAATCGAGCCGCGCCAATTCCTGCCGCTCACGGTCCTCGTACGCCACCTTGATATAAGTGAGTGGCTCCAACGCGCCGCCGAAGCGGCGCCGTGATTTCTTCGCCGCGCGAGCCACCCCTCGAACTTTTCCTTCGAGCCGCGTGAAAAGCGTTACCAACAGGTCGGACTCACGAAACGGATACGTGCGCAGTACGATCGCTTCCGATTCCTTCAGCGGCATGAAAGGAGGATAGCGGAAGCGGCTATCAGCCGTCAGCTTTCAGCTCTCGGCTAACAATCGGAAAGTTCCTCTGAAAAGAGCTGAATCGTATTCCGACGTGCCCATACGGCGAGATAAGAAGACTCGCGCCCTTGTCAGGAGAACAGCAGGTTCCTCGTTGTCTCGCAGCTCGACAACTCGGAATGGCAAGATGAGGGGATTTTCTTGACGGCTGAGAGCTGATGGCTGAACGCCCGACAGCTATCTTCCAAAATACTTCGCGTTCCTCTCGGCGTAGCTCTTCCACTTTTCTGGCAGATCATCCAAAGCAAAGATGGCCGACACGGGACAGACGGGGACGCAGGCGCCGCAATCGATGCATTCAACCGGGTCAATATAGAGCATTTCTTCTGTGGCGAACTTCGGATCTTCTTTCTTGGGATGAATGCAATCTACCGGGCAGGCGTCCACGCATGCGTGGTCTTTGGTGCCGATGCACGGTTCTGCTATGACATAGGCCATGAGTA
>Ga0137374_10008717_pt1 | contig 11996 bp, 8 predicted proteins | sample SagtaG_20_FD_104811 | JGI IMG/M metagenome (GOLD analysis project Ga0137374, IMG submission 104811) | Vadose zone soil microbial communities from Sagehorn Ranch, Mendocino, California, USA - Sage1_R_100_16 metaG | ecosystem: Environmental > Terrestrial > Soil > Vadose zone | place: USA...
CTCATCGAGCATGGCGGGCAGCGTCGTCGCCGCCTCGAACCCAAGCACTTGCCGCGCCTTGCCGACAGCCGGAACCCGGTGCTGAACGTCGTGCTCGAAGGGGGGATCGGACACATAGCGGAACGGCACACCCGGACCTTTGATCTTGAGCCAGATCAGCTCCGCGAGTTCAAGCACGGTCGTGCTCACCGAGGTCGACAGGTTGAAGTCCTCCCCCACCGCGCCGGGATGTTCCATCGCCGTCACGATGCCCCTGGCCAGGTCACCGCCGTAGGTGTAGTGCCTGACCTGCGACCCGTCACCGAGGATGTGCAACGGGTCCTGGCCTTTCAGCACCTTCTGCACGAGGTCGGGGACGACGTGGCTCATGGCCAGCTTCACGTTTCCCGACAGCACCTCCGTGTCCCCGGCAGCGCGGCATTCGCCGATCCCGACGCAGTTGAAGGGCCTGACGATGGTGTAAGGCACGCCATACTGCTCATGCGCGGCCCTGGCGAAGTACTCAACCCCGAGCTTCTGGAAGCCGTAGGACGACAAGGGCGGCGGGATCCGGCGTTCCTGGCCTTCGGCGGATGGCCAGTCCGTCGCCGACTCGAACACCATGGACGAGCTTAGGTACGTCACCTTGCGCAACCGGCCCGACTGGTGGGCGGCGATCGCGGCGTCGCACGTCGAGGCTATGATCCGCTCATTCGCGGCGAGAAGATCATAAGCGTAGGTGTGAAAGTACGAGATTCCTCCGATCATGGCGGCGCCCGCCACCAGGTGATCCGCTTCGCTGGCGAGCCGGCGCATCAGCGCGGTGTCGCGTGCGTCACCCTCCACGAGGCGGTAGCGGGGATCTTCGTCATAGGACTTGGAGACCTTTCCGTACTTCGAGAAGTTGTCGAGTCCTACGACCGAATGGCCCCGCCGCAGCAGTTCCGCCACGACATATCCGCCGATAAAACCGGATGAACCGGTCACGAGCACACATTGCTCAGTCATCGGGCCGTCCCGTCATTCCGGGTGCTGAGGCGCCGGATTTCGTCCTCGGTCAGCCGTCGGCCGAAAGCAAACAGGTACCACCGCAGATAATGGGGGATCGATTTCATGACCTGAAAGTTCGAGGTGCCCTGCTGGCGCTCGAGCCAGATGGTAGGAATCTCGGCCACAGGGCGTCGCATGCGGGTGGCCTTCGCGGTCAGTTCGATGCCGATCTCGAACGCGGTGTCGCTGTCGATGCCGACCGCTCGGACGAACGCTTTGTCGAAGGCTTTGAAGCTATTCGTGGCGTCCCTGGTGCCGACGCCGGCCAACCAGTGCAGCGTGCGCCCGGCCGTGCGCGAGAGCAGGCTCTTGACCTTGGGCCCGCCGACCTGCTGGCCGCCCGGCATGTACCGCGACGCAGCCGCGACGACCACCCCGCGCTCGACCAGATAGACCAGTTCGTCCACCTGGCGTGGGTCGTCGCTGCCGTCGGCCATGGTGATGACCACAACATCGGCGGCGGCGTGATCGAAGCCAAAGCGGATTGCGGGCGCCGGGCCCTTCCCGTAGGTGTTCAGCATCGGGCGGACCCGCGGGTCCGTGTGCGCGTAACGCTGCGCATGGGGGCGTGTGGAGTCGCTCTCGTCGTCATAGACCACGAGCACCTCACAGGGCATCGTCACGGAACTCAGCAGCCGGTCTAAAAACCGGACAATTGACTCAGATTCGTTGTATGCGGGCACGACAACAGATACCCGCGGGCAGACCCGATCGCGGCTTTCCCCACGCATAGTCACACCCGTACTCCCTGGCCACGCAGGTTCCAGATATCGACTACCGGCTTGGCCGTCGCAAGCTCCGCATACTCTGGGTGCGGGGTGGCGATGAGCAGCAGATCCGCCTGGCCGAGCACCGTATCGAGGGGGATAAGGCTCGGATCGGTGCGCACATAGGGGTCCGTGCAAAGGACGCGACCCGCCTTGAACTGCAGCACCCGGCGAAGTTTGTACGACAGGCTGGACCTGGTGTCATCGCTGCCGGCCTTGAAGGACATGCCCAGGATCCCGACGGTCAGCGAGGATAGGTCGCAGCGCTGTTCGAGCCGGTTCACCACGTAAAGCGGCAGCCCTTCGTTGACCAGCATGGCGGCGTGGCCCAGGGTGAAGTTGTTGTTGTTGAACGCGGCGATCTGCATCGTGTCCTTGAACAGGCACGGGCCGGCGGCGAACCCTGCCGCGGGGAGATCGGCCGCCCGAGCGTAGTCCTGGATGATTGCGGCGCGGATCCGCTCGAAATCCAGGCCGCAGTCGTTGGCGATCAAGAAGAACTGATTGGCGGTCGCGAACTTGATGTAGCGCCACGCGTTCGTGAAGAGCTTCGCCAGCTCGGCTTCCTTCGGCTGCAAGTGGATGACCCGGTCGGTGAGCAGGCGAAACAGCCGCTCGGCCCGCGCGGCACCCGACGCGCTCGATGCCCCGACGATTTGGGGCAGCGTGAAGAGTTCGATCATGGCCCGGCCCTCGGCGATCCGTTCCGGGCAGAAGACCACGTCGATCTTTCGCCCTAGTTTGGCCACCATTCCCTCGACCAGGGCGGTCACACCAGGAAAGACGGTGCTCCGCAGCACCATGAGCTGCCCATCGACGAAATACCGAGCGCAGTCGGCGAGCGCACGGGGTATGGCCTCAGGGTCTGGGTTGAGGTGCTGGTCGACGGGGGTTCCGATGACCACGACGACGTTCTCGGCCGCGCCGACGAGAGCGGGATCCGTCGATGCGACCAGCATGCCTGATCTGATCGCCCGGGCCAGTGGCTCGGCCGCGCCCGGTTCGTCGAACGGCAACCGCGCTGCATTGACCTGCTTGACGGCTGATTCGCTCACGTCGTAGATGCCGACCCGCAGGCCCCGGTGCGCGAAGGCGATGGCGAGCGGCATGCCGGCGTGGCCGCAGCCACCGATGATGACGACGTCCTTGCTCCAGCCCATGTCTGGGTACCCACATCCTGGCCAGTGCCGCGGTCCGGGCAGTTCAGGCCAAACAGACCTGTTGTGGCATGCTATCGATGCGTTTGGCGCAGCGGCTCAGGGCTTACACGTCGTTCACGAGTATCAGAGCCCGTTTGGCGCCCGCGATCAGCCGAACTGCCGCGCGTACTGCTGAGCAAGATCCAGAACCTCGCGCACATACCAGCCGGCATGGTTGTACGCGTAGATCGCCCGGTCTAGGGAAGCCCCGGTGGACCCACCGCCATTCGCGCAGAGGTAGCGGGCGGCGGACGGCACCGCGTCGTAGGGATTCATGATGTCCGCGGTCGTATCGCCAAACCCGGGAATGCCCCAGATCCGCCAGGTGGAGGGCAGGAACTGCATCGGGCCAAGCGCCCCCGCCCGGGACGGGCCGTCGTTGGCGCCATGCCCGCTTTCGATCTGCCCGATCGCAGCAAGTACCGTCCAGGACAGCCCAGGGCAGTACTTCGCCGCCGACTCCTTGTATAGCTGCAGGTACGTGCCTGGCCGACCGTGGCCAGCAGCCGACTCGGCAGGCACCTGCGCGGAGGTGGCATCCAGATCGATGATCTGGCTCTGCTTTCCGAGCAACCGTCGCAGCCGCCGCATGAGCGCGGCGGTGTCCGCTCCGGGTGCGTTGATCATCGCGACCACGTTTGGCACCAGGCCAAGCGCGCGGGCCGTGTCCCGGCTGACGAGCGCGTCCACACCCGCGATGCCCAGAGCCGCCGACGCGCCCATCGTGATCAGCGGCTGTGTCACTCCCACCAGCTGGTAGGAGGTCCCCGGGTGCAACCGGAGCTGGGCTTGCGCACTGGTCGACAGCACGAACTCGTTGCGCGCCAGCGCCGCCCAGATACGCTGGTTCGCCGCAGTCGTCAGTGGGGTCCAGGACCGAAACTCACTGGGGTCGACGCCGAGCACATTGGCCGTCCGGGCCCGCAGGCCGATCGCGCCACCGTCCGCTGTGATCAGGTCGCGTACCTGAGCAAGCCTCCTGATACCGGTCAGCTGCCCACGCGTCAGCCCCGTGCGCGACACCACGAGCACGTCGGGGGGGACTATGCGGCGAAGCGGCGCAACCCGGCTCGCGGTCACAGCATCGGCGCCGACACTCGGCCGCGCGCCGACCCTGTGAGGCGCGGCCGTGGGGCGTGAGACGGGGGTGCTAGCCGATCTGTCTACGTGACCTGACGCCTCGAGCAGGACAGCGCCACCGGCGACCGCAGCGCCACCGAGTGCGACCACGACTCCGGCGATCATGAGTGGCGCGCCGCGCCAGCCGACAGGTCTCACAGCAGAACCAACCTTAAGCCCTCGTCCCGCGTGATCACAGCCAGGGAAATCGCTTGCGCCACCGTTTACCGTCGTGTGGGGAGGCTTTTGACCGTGGCGGACGACATCATGATCACCGCGCCGCGCGGCACGACGCGAGGCAACCCTTATCTCCGGCTTGTGCGCGTACCCGGCGCCACCGCGTTTGTGGCCGCTGGGTTCGTGGGCCGGATGCCGATGTCGATGTACGCGCTGGGCGTGGTCTTGCTCGTGTCGGCGGTGACGGGTAAATACGGCATGGCAGGTGCGGTATCAGCGACGGGAGCCGTATGTTATGCGCTGCTCACGCCGCAACTGGCCCGGCTTGCCGACCAGTTCGGCCAGGCTCGGGTGCTTCGCCCGCTTAGCGCCGTCTTCGCCGCAAGCGCGGCCGCCTTCATCACCTGCGCCGTGATGAGCGCTCCGCTGTGGACGCTCTTTGTGACCGGCGGTGCGGTCGGCGGCACCATGCCCTCGCTCGGCGCGATGGTGCGCGCACGGTGGAGCCATCTGCTCGGCGGCACCTCGCTGCTGCACACCGCGTTCTCCTTCGAATCCGTGGCCGACGAGGTGATCTTCATCGCCGGGCCGGTCATCGTCACGCTGGTGGCAACGGGGGTCCATCCGGCGGCCGGAGTCGCCGTTGCGGCGGTCCTGGCCATAGCAGGGACGCTGCTGCTGGCGGCCCAGCGTGGGACCGAACCGCCCGCCGGTCACCAGGCACGCCGATCAGGGCGAGCAGTGGCCGTGCCGGGGATGGGTGTGCTGATCGTCGCGTACGTGTTCCTTGGCGCGATGTTCGGCACGATCGAGCTGAGCACGGTCGCCTTCGCTCAGGAACAGGGGCATAAGTCACTCGCCGGACTTGTCCTTGGCACCTACGCACTTGGCAGCGCGGTTGGCGGGCTCGCCTACGGTGTGCACCATTGGCGGATGCCACTCGACCGCCGGTTCTTGATCGGGCTCGCCGGCATCGTCGTGGGTGTCGCGCCCATGTGGGCGCTGCCCGGCCTACCCGCGCTGTTCGCGGTGATTTTCTTTTCCGGGCTCGGCATCGCGCCGACGATAATCGCGGGCTACAGCCTCGTCGAGCGCAACGTTCCGCCTGGATTGCTGACCGAGGGCATGACCTGGCTCTCGACCGCGGTGGGAATAGGCCTCGCGCTCGGACCGCCGGTGGCCGGGCACATCATCGATGTGTGGGGTGCACACCAAGGATACCTGTTCGCGCTGGGTTGCGGCGTCGCATCGGCTGCGTCGGCGCTGCTCGGCGCGCGGACGCTACGCCTTGGATAGGGTCGGATCATGCCTGCCACCTCCCACGTCTGGCGGAACTGGGCAGGTAACCAGCGGGCGTTCCCACGCAGAACTGCCACGCCGCAAAGCACGGAGGAGGTCGCGGCAGCCGTTAAGGACTCGGAACGTGACAGCCTTACCGTGCGGATGACAGGAACCGGGCACTCCTTCACCGCAGCCGCGCTGACGGACGGGCTGCTGCTACGGCCGGACGGTTTGCGCGCGGTTCGGTCGGTCGACGCCGCGGCCCGGCTGGTCACCGTCGAGGCCGGCTGCCCGCTGCGGGTCCTCAACGAAACCCTGCGGCGGCACGGCCTCTCACTAGCCAATATGGGCGACATCCAGGAGCAGACCGTCGCGGGCGCCATCCAGACTGGCACCCACGGCACCGGACGCGACGTGGGCTCAATCGCCGCCCAGGTAGCAGGCCTGGAACTGGTGCTCGCCGACGGGACCGTGACCACCTGCTCGGCGCAGCGGGAGCCTGACCTTTTCCACGCCGCGCTCGTGGGGCTCGGCGCCCTTGGCATCGTCACAACGGTCACCTTCCGTGTGGTCCCCGCCTTTCTGCTCGAGGCGCGCGAGGAACCGATGCGCTGGGCTGAGGTCGTCGGCCGGCTCGGCGAGTTGACCGCGAGCAGCGAACACTTCGAGTTCTACTGGTTCCCGCACACCGAGGGATGCCTGACCAAGCGCAACAACCGCGCCATTGGCCCCGCGCGGCCCCTGCCGCCGTTCCGGCGTTTTTTGGCTGACGAATTCCTGTCCAACTCGGTCTTCGGCCTCACCTGCCGGCTCGGGCACGTCGCCCCCGGCGTGATCACGACGGTGAACCGGATCGCGGCGAAGGCGCTCGGTGCGCGGACGTACGTGCAGCCGGCGCATCAGGTGTTCACGAGCCCGCGGCGGGTTCGGTTCAAGGAGCAGGAATACGCGATCGGCCGAGAGCAGCTGCCCGCGGCGCTCACCGAGATCCGCGCGCTGTTCGCTAGCCGGGCCTGGCGGATCAGCTTCCCCATCGAGGTGAGGGTGGCGCCCGCGGAGGACCCGTGGCTATCCATGGCGCACGGCCGGGACAGCGCGTTCATCGCCATTCACGTGTACTACAAATCGGATCACCGTGAGTACTTCAGCGAGGTGGAGGCCGTGATGACCGCGGCCGGAGGCCGCCCGCACTGGGGGAAGCTGCACACTCGCGATGCCAGCTACCTGGCCAGCGTCTATCCGCGGTTCGGTGACTTCATGGCCATGCGGGACAAGGTCGACCCACACCGAAGGTTCGGGAACACCTACCTGGCTCAGGTCTTCGGCCCATGACGTGCCCAGGTCTTTCGCCCCATGACGTGCCCAGGTTTCGGCCCATAATGGGCCATTCACGCGCCTGGAGTCGCCGCCGCCTATAACGATCACACGGTGATGTTTGGACATGCCGGGCACGGTGCTGGCGCAGGGCCCGATGAACCGGACAGACTCGTCTGCGGGGGATGAGCGGGGAAGCGCAGGCGCGCCGGCGTGGCCGGCCGCGGAAGGGACGCCGATGCAGGAACTGCGCCTCGTCGCGGTAAGTGAGGACGGCACCTATGTCGTGCTTACCCAGCCGGGACGGGGCACGCGCTTCTCACTGCCAAATGACGAGCGGCTGCGGGCGGTGGTACGCGGCCAGTTCTCCCGGCTCGCCCAGTACGAGATCGAAGTGGAGAGTCCGTTGCGACCCAAGGAGATCCAGGCCAGGATCCGCGCCGGAGAGACGGCCGAGCAGATCGCCGACGCAGCAGGCGTGCCAGTCGAACGGGTGCGCTGGTTTGAGGGCCCGGTGCTCGCCGAACGTGCCTATGTGGCGCAGCAGGCGCAGACTGCTTCGGTCCGGCGTCCAGGTGACTCCGGCCCCGGCCCTCGGCTCGGGGAGGTGGTTGCCGAACGCCTGCGGCTACTCGGCGCCGACCCTGATGAGGCACGGTGGGATTCCCGCAAGCAGGGCGACGGCAGCTGGCTGGTGGAACTGACCAGCCCGACCGGTGCTGAGCGGCGCACGGCCGCGTGGATCTTCGACTCCAGGAGGCGTCACGCCGCACCGGAGGACGACGAGGCGGCCCGGCTGTCACTGCCGGAGGAGGTCCTGCGGGCCGCGGGCCTTTCTGTGCAGCCGCCAGAACCTGCCCGCGGGTTGGGAACCGTAACCCCGTTCGTGCCGCGATCGAGCACCGCCGCGGCCCGGCATGCCGCGCCTGAAGCGTCGCCGGGTCACCGGGCAGCGCCGCATTCGGCGCACCAGCCAGCCGAGCCGACGGCCGTGGCCGCCGCAACTGAGTCGGCCGCTGCGGTTGAGCCGGCCCCCGCAGCTGAGCCGGCCCCCGCAGCTGAGTCGGCCGCGATAGCGGCTCCGGCCGCCGCGGCTGAACAGGTCCGTGCGGCCACGGTGGCACGCCATCGGGATACTGGCACTGACTCTACGGAAATGCGACGCCAACCAGCCCGGCAACCGGGTCCGCAGGCGTCTCCATCCGATTTGCCACAGCTCCAGCCGCCCGCGCCGAGCCCTGGGCCTGGCGTCGAGGAAGCCGACCCAGCCGTCAAAGCGAACCAGGAGTCGCCGGCACGCACCCGCTCCGCGCGTAAAGCGGCTGGTGGGCGCGGCCGCCGCGCATCCGTCCCCACCTGGGACGAGATCATGTTCGGAAGCTCGCGCCCTCAGGAGTAGCCGACGGTGTCACCGTCGGACCTCACGTCTGCTCCGGGCAGCAGCCTGCTCGGGAACGGCCGCCTGCTCGGGAACGGCCGCCTGCTCGGGAACGGCAGGCTGCTTCGGAACGGACGGCACAGCGGCGGTCGCCTCGCCAACGCGCTCGACGCGGCGCCGCTCCCACGGCATCGCAGCGATCAGCAGCGGAATGACATCCCACGACGTCAGGTACCAAATGTTGGCGTGCATCCAACCTGGCGTGCGGTGCGGTCCCAGCGCGATATAGCTGAAGCCATCCCAGGCCGCCGTCATCACGATCGCCGGGGTGGCGAACTGCGTCGTACGCGCCGCGAGGAAGGGCAGGGGCCACACCAGGTACTGGACGCTGACGCGCGGGCTGACGACAAGGAATGTGATCAGCAGTGCAGTTGTCAGGTCAACCGGGTGGGAGCGGCGCCAAAGGTAGCCAGCCAGCGCCAACGCGATAATCAGGACCACCACGCCGAGGCGGCCGACGGGAGTGATGAACTCGAGCTTGGCCCGCGTCACGGCGACGGTCCAGCCCCAGTTCCCGACCATGGAGCGAAGCCCGATGATCCGGTGCACCACCGTTGGGAGCAGCCGCACCGGTGTGCCGACCGTAAGCGGTGAGGTGAGCAGGAACGCGGCTGGCACCGCTGCCACCCAGCAGCAGGCCCGCAGGCGTTTCCGCCAATCCGGCAACATCGCAAGGACACCCGGCAGGAGCAGCACCGACCACATGCCGACGGCCACAGAAAAGCCAAGCGCCATCCCCGCGGCAGCGCTGCGGCGCGACCGGGCCAGGAGGAAAGCCGCGACTCCCAGCGCCAGCACTTCAGGTTCTAGCTGGCCGTGGACCGCGCAAATCAGAATCGCGAGCGGATTGCATGCGTACTGGAATCTCCGCAGCCGACCTCGCTCGCTGGCCAGCTTGCCGATGAGCACGATCAGCACCAGGTCGGCCGCTACCGGCGCGAGCCGGCCGACGACCTGCCACGGCAAGTGCATCATCTGGCCGAGCTTCATCTCACCGGCGAACACGAACGCCATGGTGGGCAGGAAAGGCCAGCCCCTCGGCCGTCCGCTCAACACCGGATCATGATGATGCAGGACAGCCATGGCGGCCGCTGGGAAGTCAAGCCTAAAGTCCTTGGGCTGCCACGATTCGCTGGCAGCGGCAATCCACACCGCGCCGCGCAGGACAGCACCCACGGCCAATGCGGTGGGCAATGTTGGCTGCCAGCCACGCCATTGGGCAAGCAGAAACAGTGCCAGGCCGACGCCCAGCACCGAACTAAAAGCGATGACGTAGTCCACTATGGGCTGATCGCCTGATGAGAGTTTTGTTCAGGGCCAGGGGCAGAATAGCGCCGCCTCTCGCCACGCGTCCGGCTTATCCGGCCGGCGAGCCGCCGACGATTCGCAGCGCCCGGCGGATCGGCCGTGACCTGTCCGCAGCGACCCGCCCGGCAAGGGTGCCGCCACCGCGTACGATCGGGCGCGTGACTCAACGCCGGTTTCTTGCCGGACGTAGCTGGGCCGCCTGCGCGGCACGTGGGACTGCGCGACGTGAGCCTGCGGCACGGGGGACTGCAGTACGGGGGACTGCAGTACGGGGGGCTGCCGCACGTGAGCCTGCGGTATGGGGGGCTGCGGCACGGGGCGCAGCGGTCGTTGCCGTCTGGGCGATGTGCTTGATGACGGCCGGTTGCGGCTTGATCGGTGGCACAAACACCGGGTCGTTCGACGTGCCTGAGATCATCACGGTAACCAGCCTGGGGTTCCGCGACCAGGGGCCCATCCCGCACCGCTACACCTGCTTCGGCAAGGGCATCAGCCCGCCGATCCACTGGTCAGGTGTACCCACGGGAACCAAGGCGCTCGCGCTGGTGGTGGACGATTCGGACGCGCCGGTAACGCCGTATATATACTGGCTCGTTTTTGACATCAGCCCGGAGACAACGGAGCTGCAAGAAGGATCGCTGCCACCGAACGCCCGCCAGGCGCGAGGCAGCGACAACGTGGCTAGGTATGCGGCTCCTTGTCCACGGTCAGGTAGCCACTCTTATCGTTTTACGCTCTATGCGATGAACGCACCTGTACCCTTGCCAAACAAGGCGGCGATGGCGGCTGCATGGCCAGCGATCGCAGCGCGGGCCATCGCCCGGGGCAGGCTGACGGGAATTGTGCGGAACCCGCAGGGCTGACTGTCTACTGAGCTAGATGTCACGGCTACTCGCGGAGGCGTGGTAAACGCCCCGATACGCTACGTATGTTATTGATACGTAAAACTTCTCCAATCGTGTGACAGCGGTCATACTGGTCGGCCAGAATCAGTATTCAGGCGAACGGCCTTGGGTGTGACCCAGGGCGCTAGCGTTACGGGGCAAGGCTCGCGTCGATGGCCGCGTGTGCCTGGCTAGCGCTGCCCGCGTGGCCATGCCAGTTGGGTGGTGCGATGACGCTGTTCGTGGTGCTCGGCCTCGTGGCCGTGGTAGTCGGGGTCCTGGTTGCCGTCGCATTGGGCGTTCGCTCGATGCGGGCCGAGGAACACGGCGAGGACGACTGGGATTCCCCGGTCGCCGACAACGAGTTCGCGAAGCCTGCTGACACCGGCCAAGCCGTCCGCCGCGGCGGCGAACGCCGACGGACAGCGGGAGCGCGACGGACCACAGGCGCGGTGAGCGACAGCGGCCCGCGCAGCCGAGGCCGCGGCCAGGACGCCGACGGAGGCGGGCGCGACCGGGACCGCGACAGGGACATTGCCGGCGACACATCAGGCTCACCTGCCCCGGCGAGCCAGGGACGACGCGGCCAGCCAGCAGACCGGCCACCAAGGCGCGCACGGCAGTCCCGGGCTGGGGTGGCTCGCGCCACGGAGGGATGGGACGGTACCAACTGGGACCGGGTCTCCGACGAGGACTACTGGGCCGAACTGTCTGCGGACAAGCCACTTGCCTCTAGGACTGCTCAATCGGCCGCCGACCTTGGGCCTGTTGCGTCTAGTGAACCAGCGCCGCGAAAAGGGCGCGATTCGCAGACCGACCCGAACGGGTTGCGGACCGCGGAAACCGCTGAAATGGTCCGTTCGCGAGCCGTCGGCGCTTCCCGGCGCTCCGGCACCGACCGCGAGGTTGCCGCGCTTCCCGTCCGACGCTCCGGCAGCGCTCCTGACACGGGCCGGGTGGTGCCCGCCACGACGAGTCCACAGCTCAGCAGGCAAGCGGGGCCAGGCGGCGCGGACTTCACCGACCCGAATCTCGCGGCGCGAGCGAGCACGGCTGAGCCGACGACTGGTCGGCCAGTTCGTCACGCGGCGAACGCCGCTCCGGCACTGACTGTGCCGGACCAGCAGAATGGCCAGAATGGCCAGTCCGGTGCGTGGCCCAGCGCCGTGCCCGGCCAGAGTGACTGGCCGCAGCGCGGCCATGACTACGCGGCCGCAGGAAGCGGGTCCGGCCCTTACTATTCCGCGCCGTCCTACCCCGCGCCTTCTGGGTACTCCACACCCTCTGACCACTCCGCGCCCTCTGGGTACTCCACACCCTCTAACTACTCCGCGCCTTCTGGGTACTCCACACCCTCTAACTACTCCCCGCCTTCTGGGTACTCCACACCCTCTGACCACTCCGCGCCCTCTGACCGCTCCGCGCCCTCTGACCGCTCCGCGCCCTCTGACCACTCCGCGCCCTCTGACCACTCCGCGCC
>Ga0137374_10008727_pt1 | contig 11990 bp, 6 predicted proteins | sample SagtaG_20_FD_104811 | JGI IMG/M metagenome (GOLD analysis project Ga0137374, IMG submission 104811) | Vadose zone soil microbial communities from Sagehorn Ranch, Mendocino, California, USA - Sage1_R_100_16 metaG | ecosystem: Environmental > Terrestrial > Soil > Vadose zone | place: USA...
GGGCAGGGTCATCAGCCGCTGGAGGAGCAGGAAAAGCGCTGGGAGGCCGGCTGAGTGGACGCTGGATCGAAGCTCCGTCGAGCATGCCCCTGGAGCTGCCGGCCGCGTCGCGAAGGACTTCCTCGATTTCGGTGATGCCGCCCGGCCATCCGGCACGTGCGATCCGCTCGATGAGATCGACGGCGATGCGGCTGGTTTCGATGCCGAGCCGGCGGGCCAATGCCCAGACGATGCCCGGAATGTCCTCTCGCCGAGCCGAGAGCGGCGGCACGATGAGCCGGCGTCCATTGAACATGCCGGCAAATCCTGGATTGACCAAACCGTCGCTCAGCGCGCGATCGAGGGGAACCTCGAATGTCGCGATCGCAACCGAACCGGGAACCCTGGTCATCAGTTGACCAATTTCTGCCTGGAACGAGCGCGGGATTCGCTCGGCCGAGATGAGAACCCACGTCGCGGGTTGCTGCTCGCGGGCTTGCACGACCGCTTCCCCGGGGGCGTCGCTGCCGTCGACGGTCACGATCGGCCCAATGGCCGCCCGTTGCCCCGCTGCCATTTGTGCCAGCGTGCGCTTGCCGAGCCCGGGCCCACCCTCGATCGCGAAGGAACGACCCGAGCGCGCATACGCGAGCGCTGGATCGACGAAGGCTGCACGGTCGCGCGGGCCAATGACGAGCGCCGCGCCGAGATCGATTTTGCCCTCGTAGCTGGTGAGGCCACGCTCGGCGAACACTGCGAGTTGATTGCCGAACCTCACGACGTCGCCGTGACCCACGCCGATGCGGCGAGCTCGAACGCCTCCAACGAAGGTTCCATCCGGGCTCTCCAGGTCCTCGAGATAGACGCCATCGGCGCGAACTTCGACACGCGCGTGCAGGAAAGCGATACCCGGCCCAACGATGCGCACGTCGGCATCCTCGCCGCTTCCGATGATCGCACCGTTGCGGGCCTGGACGACTTCAATCGTCCCGTCTTCTCGAGGCAGCACGAATCCCCACCCGCCCTCGACGGAAGGGCCCCGCTGATAGAAACCCGAGCTCTTTGGCTGACTTCCCTGGGCTCGTGTCTCGTAGTGACTCATGCTCGTTTCATAACTCTGTGCCATCGGCTCCCTCTTCAACTGTGCGCTCTCCCTGCATACCGGGCGGACGTGCGCGTGCGTCTTCCTTTCCACTAAGCAAATTCGTAGCCGCTGCCCTCGGCCGACCTGAATTGTTGCCATAGTCTTTCGTCGTCGGCGACTTTAGTTGCACTTTTACAGTGTCGCAGGTCGAATGTACCGGGCTTTACGTCTAAAGCGTAAGATGCCAAGCCTAGAAGCCGTGCGTTGCTTGACAGCTATTGTGCAGGCGGCTAAGCGTTGGACGCCGTCTGCGGGAGTAACTCAGCGGTAGAGTGCCACCTTGCCAAGGTGGACGTCGCGGGTTCAAATCCCGTCTCCCGCTCTGTGCCATCAACACCGGCCATTGCCAGTTTCGCTGTAATACTGCCCTGATCGCCCGGATCCGTTTGGATCACAAATCTGGATCAGGCAGATCCGCTCCGGGCATCCTCCCCACTTCGCGACATACCCTCCCCACCATCCTCCCCACCTAGGACCCGAGGGTCCGTTCCGAAGAGCTGGATCACGCGGGCGATGCTCGCGCGCTGCTCGGTCGGGTTGACGGTGGAGTAGTGGAGCTGCATCCGTTCAGTCAGGTGACCGCTGATGCTGCGGGTGACGATGCCCTCGATCTTGGCGGCACGAGCGATGTCGTTGAACGTGCGGCGCATCCCGCGCTGGGTAAACCGCATGGTCAAACCAATCTCGCGAGCCACTTCATCGAACACCTTGTTCAAGACCGATGGCGATCGGTAGCCCCCCGTGACCGACGGGAACAGGAGGTCTGACTCCTTCTGCTCTGGCATGGCGAGCTGCGTGTCCACGTGCCAGCGCAGTACGGCGGTGACCTCCGCCGGCATGTCAATCGGGTAACGGCGCTTCTGCTTGGTCGTTTCCATCACCTCATCGCCGACCGTCTGCGATCGCCGGACCAGAATCCGATTCTTCTCCCAGACGACATCGGGCGTCGGTCCCTTGCGCCGCAAGGGACGCAGAGATGACGGACGAAGCCCTGTCGCGAAGCCGAGGTAGGTCATCGCGAAGTGCTGGGGGAAGAGATCGAACAGGGCCCGAAGAAACGCGGGGACCTGCTCGACGCTGAGCGCGTTCGGTTCCTCCTCGGTGTACGTGGTGTGCTCCGACGTGTCGAAGTCCGTCACACCCTCGACGAACAGATGCGGCAACTCGTACCCGCGTTTCGCCGCCTTGGCGATGACCCTCAGAATCGAAAGCCATCCGTTGGCGGTCGCCGGCGAGTAGTCGCCTCTGGTGATGAGCTCAGCGATTCCCTGCTTCCATGCCTCGACGCGCGAGATCCGAAGCATGTCGATGAAGAACTCGCCGAACCCTGGCACGAACACCTTGTCGTCGGCACTGTGGGTGCCGGCGATGAGATGTTCGAGCGTGTAGCGCCAGCGCTCACGCCCCTTGGCGCTTTTGATGTCGCCGTTGGCGATTTTGCGTTCCATCAGAGAGACAGCGTAATCGGCGAAGCGCGCTCTCTGAGGCGGCGCCAAGACGAGTCCGGCGCGGGTTCGTACCTGTTCGTCCTTCAACCATTGCAGGGCCGTCGGTGCGTCCGCCTCGGATAGCACTCTCCATATGTCCCACTGTCGGCCCGTCGTCGCGTCCTTGGCCCGAGCGCGAACGACATGCCCTCCCTCCTTTCGCCGCCATACCCCGGGCAGCACCGGGTTCATTGATATCCAGCTTCCTCGAACCAACTTCCACTCCGTCTTTCTCTTGGTCATGTGCTCCTCCACTCGGAGGCGCACCTGAGCGTTCCGAGTCGACTATAGCAGCGGGATGCCCATGGAGAAACCGATCGAGCTCCACGACGCTCCACATCCACGTGCCGGTGCCACCTCGCCTTCCAGCTGGGCGCACTTTGCCATCGAGAAATGCTTTCCGAAGTGCGCCGGGCGTCTTGTATCCGCAGTACATCGCTGCGTCTCGCGTGCACAGCAAAGGACGGGACGAGCTCACGACTGCCTCCGGCTTGCGCAAGATTGTCGGGCGAATGACCGCACCCACGGTCGGCCTTCGTGCCAGAGCGGGCGAATCGTCGGACGGGAGTCGCGACTCGCGATCCGCCTCGTCGTTCGAGTTGACCGATCCAATATCGTTGCCTCCGCCCCTGCGGAACGATGAGAGCCGATCTACGGGAGAGGCGATCGATCCCGGAGAACCGGCGGCGATTCGATGGCAACTGGGAGGCGTCACGTTGCGGGGATCGCGTGAATCGATCGGACGAGCAGCGTCGCCAACGGACGCCTTGGCGTGTTGGGGCTCTTGGGTGCGTCGAGCCTTCATGCTTTCATCCCTCGCTTCGGTGATGGATTCGCGCGACCGGACGCTCGCTCCCTACGCCAGCCGGCGAGGAGCTTTTGCGCGTCCGCCGCCGCAACCCGCTCTCCTTTCATCTCGGTGGAGCCTCGGCGATCCCCGGCAGACCGCAAGCTCCGGTGTTCCCACCTTCTGAGAACATTTGTGGGATCCCAACTGGTAACATGATGTTCCATGGGGCCATGCGGGAGTCGAAATCCAGCCAAAATGAGCTGAAATCGTGCAGTGGATGCGTAGCCCTCGGAGAGAGCTTCGATCCTGAACACATTTCTGCACCGATCCCCCCGCGCGACGGATCTTGGACACGCGATCGCGTCATCTCGCGGGTCGGGTTTGCCGCGCCTGCTGACGTGCTTCGCGACGATGATCTCGATTCGCGCAAACGGGCAAACGTCCTTTCCCGCGCGCGCCAGACGGCCTGGTGGCTCGATTCGATCGCCCCGCCCGGTCGCCCGGCCGGCGATTTCATTGTTATGGGTGCCCGTCACGGCAAGTGCTCCAGTCCTCGCGGTTGAGGCTCCGCGCTTTCGGAGCACGGGCAAGTCGCCGGCCTCCTGCAAACCGGTTCCAATTCTGGGTTCGAAATACGTTCCATCGTGGAGCGTGGTGCGATGGCGCAAGCGCGAGAGCCTACAAAACGGCTCGGTCCCGCTGTGCGGGTACCATGCGGCGAGAACCGCCCCGACCCGTTCCATCTTTTCGGTACGACGACTCCGGCCGAGGACGATCGTGGTTGCCGCGTACGAGCGGCAGAAGCTCGGAGTCGTCACTCGTACGCCGGCCCTACGCCCACGGCGCCGATGTGCTCGCGCAGCTTCGGCGTCTCACTCAAAGCCGAACGCAGCGGCAACCGAGCCAAGCTGACGTTATTCGGCTCGGGCAGTTCTCGTTGCTTCTCGAACGCCCAAAGTTGGATCTCATTCTGCGCAACAGCAGGGTCGGAAAGCTCGCGTTCAGTTCGTTCTCTTGCAGATCAAACACCGGCGCCCGGCCATCACTGCCATCGGCGTCGCTTCGAACCGATGCCTCCGTCGGCACTGCCAGCGAAGTCGGACGCGCGATTTGACGTAGATCCGCGAGAGGCACCGTCCCCCGCGTTCTTCGGCCACCTGCTGCATGTCCGCGATCGTCTTCTGTGCCGATCCTGCGCAGTAGGGGCACCACGAGCCGCGAACCACGTGCGAAGGCGTGGCATCCCAGCGATGCCGAGGTATTCGACGGCAACCGCGTCGACGTGACGACGGTCCAAGACATCGTCGGCACGATGGAGGCGCGCTTCGGCATCGCAGGGCGTCTGGGTGATGGATCGTGGCATGACGAGCGTGGCCAACATCAGCTGGCTGCAGAAGACCGGACGGCGCTATCTCATAGGCACGCCCAAGAGCGACTTGAAGAAGTTCGCCGCGCAGATCACCGAGACGCGCGACTGGGAGAGCGTACGCGAGGGCGTCGAAGCCAAGCTCTGCGCCGGCCCCGATGGCAAAGAGACGTTCGTGCCGACCCGCAACCGACTCGTTCGAGACGCGTTCGCAAAGCGGAGCGCTCGGAGAGCAGCGCTCGAAGGTGTAGAGCGCATTCACGAATGAAACGGCCAGCAACATGCCATCCTGGGTCGTTTCGACGAGAGACGACATCGTGAAACCGAGCGGCGTTGCGGGGTGGATTTGCATCTTGTCGAAAGGGCGTTGAGCCAAGCGCTCGATCAGCGGACGCACACGTACGCTTGAAAATTGTCGGCAGAATACGTCGTTTGACCACCGCCGCTTGGACGAGTTTCTCGGTGCTCGGCACGAATCGATCGTTGGAAGTCGGGAAGGAGATGTCCGTCAGGCGCGTTCCGGAATGCTCTGGAAAGGGAGCTCGAATGGATGATGGCAAATCGTTTGGTCCGGTCCTACCTGGAGATTCAACGCATGGAACGACCCAACATGGTTGGGCGCCCCAACAGTCGCCAGGGTAATCTGCGCGTTCGGCGCGACGAGCGACCCTTGGTACGGCTTCTCGAGAGTCACACCGGCGGTACCGAGATAGCCGACCCAGATGCGGGGAAACACGCCGGCCGCATCAGTGAAGGCACCTTTGAAAATGAACGAATTTTTGATCCAGAAGATGACCGGACCATTCGAAGTGTTGACGATGAGCTTGGAATTGAGCTCGAGATCCAAGGAATCGGTGAAATACACGCCCGAGGTGACGGTGAGCTCGGCGCCGCTCCCCAGCGTGATCGATCGGTAATAGGCGGGGGCAGCCGTCGCATGCGCACCTGCTGCCAGGTTGATGGCGTTTAAAACGGTGGCCGGAAAGCTCGCAGCGAGCTGCAAAACGGGTAGGATGACCGCTGTATTCTGTGTCGTGGGCCCATCGATCGTGACGGTGGAGTCGGCAACCAGAACGCTCTCGGTTTGGAGCAGCCCATGCACGTGCGTGAGAGAACCGATGACGACGGCGGCACGACTGACGATGCTCCCGAAGTCCGAGGATTGCCCGAGAACCGTCCCTTGAGATCCCGCATTGCCTACGATGCCGAAGCCTTGGCATCCAATGCCGCGCACCTTCAGGCTCGGCCCCGTGTTGATGCTCCCGTTGGCGTAAAGAACGATATTTTCAAAACCAAATGTGCGCCCGACGATACCGCCAACGCCGTCGTGGACATCAGCAGGAGGGTGGGTCGCCTCGCCGATCGCACAGTTGATCGCGTCGACCAAACTCGCCTGCAAGAACGAGACGTCTTCTGAAAGCGGCGCGTCGATGACCAACGTTACGATGCGCCGATCGGAGTCGACGGTGACATGCGCCGGGCCCGAGCTACACTGAAACGTGCGCACCTTATTGCATGGGTTGTTGTCAAGCGCCGTCTGGGTCACCAACGTGACCGCTGGACCAAATCCAGCGAAATCCGGTTGGGGCGCGCCGTAGTCGGGTAGTCCAGGCAAGTGGAGGCCCGTAGCGAAAGTGATCGCCTTCGCTGCGCTCTGCGCAATGGCCGCCGCGAGCGCCGAGTTGGCCACGATCTTGACGGTATTCGTCAGCGCGACGTTGTCGCCTCCGGCGATGAGGCTCGGGTCGATCGTAATGGAGACCCCGCGCCCCTCCCCGTTGGCAACAACGGTCACCTTGCCATCAGTGCTTGTCTTGGTGACGACGGACGCCACGAGGCTCGCCTCGAAGTCCGCAATGGCTCTCACGAGCGTGTTGAGCGGCCCGTTGAGCGAAGATAGCGAAGGCAGCGGAGTGGTCATGGCAATTTCATCACGTTTGGTTAGGCAAGGCAGAATCGAATCGGAGCCCGCTCTGTGCCTCGCCCGCACCGAGAACCCGCCGGCGGCTCACCCACACGTGTGTCGATCCATCGAGCCAGCGCGAACGCGTCACCGTGCGGGTCACCGTGAGGCCGTCGCGCGGAACTTCTTCGGCCACGATGTGATAGGGCGTGGGACCGGGCTGGTCGGCCGGAGACAGAATGCGACCGAGCGACGGCACCACGCCGACGCTGCTGCCGTGTTCCGTCGGGTGCAGCATCGCCGCCTTTTCGAAGTCGATCGACGGGTCGCCAGACGCGTGACTCACGCCGAGCAACGGAATCCAGTTGGCCGGCACTTGGCTTTCGACCTGGTACCGCAAGACCGCCGACGGATCGCCCGGCGACGGCGGCGGGAGATTCTGCGCTGCAGCGATTTCTGCGTCGCGCTCGCGACCCGAGCGAGGCTCGCCGATGGGACTCTCCGTCGTCCGCTCGATCGCCCAGGCCATATCGGCCGTCTCGTCACGGGCGAAGCGCACGTCTTCCACGGTGGCACCGTCTTCTGCCAGGGGGCCAGGGCTCGGCGGCACCACGAAATAGTCGGCGAGCTGTTCGAGGCCGGCTGAATCGTCGGTGTGCGCGAACATCGCGAAACGCTCGACCCCAGCTGGCTGAACCGGTTGGTTGGCTGAGCTGACCAGTGTTCTGTGTCCGAACACGTCGGTAACGATGAGTCCCTTGGTCTTCACCGCCGTGCCGAGCTCCTGATCGTACGGTAAGAGGAACCAGTCCGCTCCGTGCACGAGCATCATGTCGGTCACGAGGAGCTTGACGATGTCGGTCGGGTCTGGCTTGACGTCGACGTATGCGATCTTGTTCTCCTCGATGTACCAAAAGCGCGGGGCGGGCATGCCAGGAAACCGCGCCGAGCTCGGAGTGCCCGTCCGCTGCAAGGACTTGGGCGGCTCCTCAACCGCGTTGACGTCTTTCGCAATCACGTCGAGTGAGTACCAGTCGAACTCTCCCTTTGAATTGGGTACCGCCTTCATCGTCGCGTTGCCGTGACCGTTCGGATCGACCGCGACGATCTTGACGTCGTACTCGAGGCGACTCGACGTCCAGCTCGCTGGGTCCCCGGCGGCGACGGTTCCGAACGTCGCCTGCACGTGAGAGAGGAGGTCGCCGAGGGCGTTCTTGACTTTGGCCTGCTCGTCGAGATCGCCGGTGATTCCGTCAGGAAAGGTTCCACCAGCCGCCAGATCCTGAGCAACTTGGTAGAGCGCGAAGCCATCGATCGCGCGGCCCACGCAGAGCGAAAAAAACCGACGGGTCGCCGGATCCATCGGATTGAGCTCGTCGTCGGGCCCGAGATCCTGAAGTCCATATTTGGCCAACAGCGCGCCAAGCAGAGTGTGGACTGCAGTGTCGCTCAGCGGCTGCTTGGCGAGAAAGTTCGCGAAAACCTGACCCAGCTCGACTCGAAGCGAGAAATCCGGCTCGACGGGCTCCGACAGCGTTTGGCGTTCGATGGGTACGTTGGCGTCGAGGTCGGTGGTGGGATTGTTCTTCGCGAAGAACCGCGGCAAACCGGAGCGACTGAAGAAATGGTCAACGTACGCGAGCGAACCGGCGTCGCGTCCCTGAAACTCCCCCACTTGCCACTGCCGCGTCAAAAACCACGCCGGGTCGTAAACCGGGGCAGCAAGGCTCGGGCCGATGTCGTTCGCGCGCGGCCGCGGCTCGAGCCGCTCCCAGATGGTGATCGAGCTAGTCATCGTTCGAATCCTCTGGAAAAGGACGGGTCTGGTCGGGCAGGTGACCCGATGACGCCGGTGGAGGTGGTGATCTTGGGATTCAGACTCGTGGGGATCACGATCGCCGGAATGGCCTGACCGAGGCTCCCGAGCAGGTCGCGATCAACTGCTCGTACTTTGGCGAGATCGAGCGTCTCCTCGAGGGTCGCGACGATGTCGTTGACGTCCCACATGTCGGCCGAGCCCGACGGCGCAACCACGAGCACGCAGTGAGGCGCTTCCGCGTGCGGGCCGTTGTAGTTGAAGGCGATGCTGGTGGGCTGCGTCCTGCTCGGGATGACCTCCGTCCAGCTCTCGAGCACGATGCCATGCCAAGTCTTGGACAGATCGAGCTTTGCCTCTTGCGAAAAGAGAACGAGCGACACGCGAGACTCTTCCGGCTCGACGGCGAAAGGCAGCGCGAGCCACTTCTCTCCCGGCACGAAGGGGAGCTGCACGACGTCGGCGCGCGGAACGGGCGTGCCGAGCGCGTGGGCGTAAAGCGCGAATTTGCGGCATTTCGAAAGCTGCGTACGAGCATGCGCCGCTTGTTCGACGATGCGAGCCACCGCGCGGTCGTCGCCGCCCGTCAACGTCGCCTGCGTATCGAGCGACTGCTTCAGGTCGGCAGCGGGCGCCATAACGCGGGGCATGACGAACGTGTCCGGCCCGAACACCGCTTTCAGAATGGCGGTAGCGTCAGCGATGCGGTCGCGTGACGGCTTGCTGGCATCGGGCTGGACGGTGGCGATGGCGGCCAGTCGCCGCGCGAACTCCTTGAGCAGCGCGGCAGCTCGATCGGCGAGTTCGTCCGCCGCGGTTCCGGCGGGGGGAAAACCGCGCTCGATGGCGATGCGCGTCGCATCACGTAGGGATTGCTGCAGTGCATCGATCGTTGCCTGCGTGTTCGGATCGAGGTTCGCGAGCGCCGTCGCGACAGCGTCGTTCAAACCGCTGAGCGTCGCGCTTGCCTGGTCCGCTCGCCCTTGCATCTCGTCCGCTGCGTCTTTGAGCGACGTACTTTCGGCCGCTACGAGCGCAGCATTGACGTCGGCGGGCGAAACGAGATCCTCGAGCGCGAGCGGACGCGACGCCCCGAGCGCCGCGCCCAGCGTGTTCGCGAGCTCCATTACGTCCGAAAAGGTCACCGGGGGCGGGACCTGGCTCGGCGCCCGCCCGTAGTCGATACGAAAGTCTTTCTTCGGGCTGTCGTCGCCCGCTGCGTGGAGCGCGGCGAGCGCGGCCTCGATGACGCGCGCATCGAGCAACCCGGCCTGGTTCGGCTGCAAAACGGCGTGCGCAAGAGCGAGAATGTCGAGAGGGTGAATCCCGAGATCGGCGAGTGTTACCGTTTGGCTCCCGGTCGTATCGTCGCCCCTTCGGAAAGTCACCCGCGCGACGACCTTCGTTGGGTCGCCGATGATTGAGCCGAGCCACGCGTTCAAGGTGGGCTCGGCGGCTGCGCGTGGCGTCGGCGCTTTCCATGACGATGGCAGTGTGCCCGGATCGCCTTGAAATATGTAAATCGACCGGTGCGTGAGGCCGCGACCGGCTCTCGGCGATTGGGCAATGCCGGGATTCGGCGGCCGGCCCCCCCGCACGAGGTTGTGAAGGCTCGGCAGCGCACCCTCAACGTTGCCGCCGGCGAGCTGGAACACCCCTTCGCCGACAAGCAGGTCGGCGACCGCATCCATCAGCTGGACCAGGTTGTCGAGCTCGGCAACGAGCTCGTCGTGGCCCGGCTTTCCTGGCGCCGGAAGCGGACTGTCGTCGAAGCGAAGCTCCTTCGCCTGGTAGGCGCGGTAAAGAGCGAGCCCGTCGACGACGTTGCGAGCGGCTACACGGTCGGCCGGCTGCGTGGTATCGACGCCATTCTTGCCTGCTACGAGCGGAAACAAGTTGCGCAACGTGAAGCGGAGCGCATTGAGCGCGGGCACCTTTCGCTCTTGCAAGCCGCGCTCGAGCCGATAGCCGAGCACCTCGCCGACGTGCTGACCGCTTCGTACCTCGTCGAGAATCTGCATGGCCGAGCGAACCTGTCGCGATGACAGATCGAAGGCGAATTTCTTCGCAACCTCTCCGCTGAACGACAGGTGTCCGCTGCGCATTGCCGCGGCAGCCATCGCATGGCGGCTGCTCGGCGCATGGATGAAGCCACCGCTCGTCGCATCGAAGTCGACCTGGGTACCATCGGGCCCCGTCACGGTAGTATGTGTTGCGGGACGCAGGTCCTCGATCCAGCCGTATCCGCCGAGGAACGAAGCGAAAGCCGGATCTGGACCTCCGATGCCGCCCTCTTGGAGCGTTCGCATCGCGAGTACCCGGCGGGTCGCGAACGCCGTCACCCACGCGTCGAGCCGATGGGACGCGAGGTCGAGTGTCTCGCGGACGAGGCGATCGAGCTCCGCAGTAGGCGAATCCTGAAGGTCGACGAGGGCCACGCCGTGCTCGAAGCTGGCTTGTTTCGCGTACGCCTCGAGCGAGTCGTAGGTTGTGGTGGCGCCGGACGGACTCTTGATTGTGATAGAACCGGTCTCTAAGAGCCTCCGGATGATGGATTGCGCTTCGATCAAAAGCGGAGGGATGTCCCACACCTCGTCGTTGAACCAGGGCACGACTCCCTGCGGGGGATTCACCGCCGAGCGAAGCCCGATGTCCGCTTTGAGCGCGTATTCCGTCAGCGTGGCAATGCGAAGAAGCTCGTACAGCAGGCTGCTCGGATTGGGCTTGCTAGCTACCGTGTTGTTCACAAGGTCGGCGACCGTAGCGTTGTTGATGCCGTCGATGTAATTGGGCGTGAGCGGACTTGTTTCGCTCAAGTTCTTGTCGAGATCGACGAACGCGGCCGTCGCGAGAAGGGCCGGCGCGAGAAAGGTCGTGTTGCCGATACGTGGGCGCCACTCGCCGTGGCCGACCATGAGCTGGAACAGATCGGTCGTCTTTCCGTTAAAGGCGGCGACCGCCTCCCCGATGTCCCATCCGAAGAGGCTGAACGCGTCGTAAAGGAGATATTGTCCATAACCAAAGCGCAGCCGCGCCTGCCGGCAATTGGGAAAGAGCGACAATGCCAATATCAAGTCGTCCACCGGCTTCGCCGCTTTCGGTTTCAGTCGATTGACACCCTTCGATGCCTCTTTCCAGAGCCCCAGCATCTGCTGCAGTGGGAGCAGGAGTTTCTCCTCTACGAGTTGGTCCTCGGCCCTGCCGAGCGCGCGCGGCTTCCACCGCTTGAGAGACGCGACAGGGAAAAGACCATAGGGCACGGCGCCGATTCGGATCACGGGTGCCGGACCGCGGGCGAACACGTTGCCGGTGGCGTTGTTGGCCACGCTGCCGCTGGCGTACTGCTTGGCTTTTTCGATCCCATCCTCGGTGAAGATCGGATCCATCATGAACTTGAGAAACGTACCGAAAGTGGCGGGCCACAGCACTCGGCTCATCGCGACCGCCCGCTGGTGCCCCTCCTCGAATGCGCCGTCGACGTTCTGCACGGCGCCGCTTGGAACAC
>Ga0137374_10008742_pt1 | contig 11982 bp, 8 predicted proteins | sample SagtaG_20_FD_104811 | JGI IMG/M metagenome (GOLD analysis project Ga0137374, IMG submission 104811) | Vadose zone soil microbial communities from Sagehorn Ranch, Mendocino, California, USA - Sage1_R_100_16 metaG | ecosystem: Environmental > Terrestrial > Soil > Vadose zone | place: USA...
CAGCGGCAGCACGCCATGGGCCGCGCGCGTCCAGCCGGTTCCAAGCGGCAGCGCCGAGGCATAGACTTCCTGGATGCCCAGCAGCGCCAGGCCGGCCACCACGCCGACGATATCCACGATCGCATCCAGCGCGCCGACCTCGTGGAAATGCACCTGGCCGGCGGGGATGCCATGCACCTGGCCCTCGGCTTCGGCCAGCAGCGTGAAGATATAGGTCGCGCGCTGTTTCAGTTCAGGCGCGAGCGCACTGGAGTCAATGATCGAGTGAACATCGGATAGGTGGCGGTGGGTGGCTTGCTCAGGCGCATGTACCAGCGCGCGCGTGCCAGACAGGTAACGTCGCATTCCGCGCTCGGCGTCGATCGACCAGCCGTCGAGCTGGAGCTTGCCCAGCTCGACGCGCAACGCATCGAGCGACAGTCCAGCATCCAGCAGCGCGCCAAGCGCCATATCGCCGCTGATGCCGGAGAAGCAGTCAAAGTAGATCGCGTTGGGCATGGGCGTAGTATAGCACACGGTCCATTGCGATATTATTGTGGACGATATTAGCTATTTCCAGGAGTCACTGTTCCAACTCGGCCCAGCGCCGGGCGCGCAGGTGATCACGCCTCGCCCGGCGAGCTATGGTACACTGGCCGCGAGTGGCGGCGGCTTCACCAATACCACTAGCCCGTTCGTCGTCTCGCTGGCGCCGACGGCGGCGTGCGGCACGATGCTGAACTTCAAGATCACCGCCACCTACGGCGGCGGCGGGAGCAACAGCCCGCAAGTTTTCTTCACCAGCGTGCCGACCCAACCTGCGAGCATCACGGCGACGGCGGGCAGCGGGCAGAGTGCGACCACAGGTGCGGCGTTCAGCGCTCAGATCCAGGCGATCGTGCGCGACCAGGACGGCAACCCGGTGCCAGGGGTCGGCGTGATGTTCAGCGCGCCGACCAGCGGTCCAGGCGCGACTTTTCCAGACGGCAACCTTGCGGTCACCGATTCTATGGGGCGGGCCAGTGTAGTAGTTCGCGCCAACAGCGCGGTAGGATTGTACGCTATCACCGCTAACACGAGCAACCCGTCGCTGACGACAGCCGCGACCTTCGTACTGACGAACACTGCCACCATCTACATGCCACTGGTGCGGCGGTAGCGCGCGACGATAGACTGAGGCACTGGCTGGGGCCGGGGTGGAATGCCCTAAATTACAAGACGTACGCGGTGGCTCAGACGTAATCTTTCGCAGCGGTACTTTATCTTCTTTTTGTGTTTCGTTTTTGCGCTCTGCGAGCGCAAAAACGAAACACAGATAAAATGGCAAGCACCATCTGTCAATTAGAGAATGTACATCCATTTTCCGCTACTCGGCTAGCAGCTCCAGCCGCGCGCCATGCGCCAGGCTAAGATCGAAGGTTGCGCTCTGACCCACACCACGCAGCGCCAGGGCGAACGGCCCCTCGCCGCGCGACGCCAGGCGCGCGCTCAGCGGTGTGCCGCTGTCGTCGGCTGGCGTCGCGAGTGTGATCGCCGTGTCGCCAAGTGCGAATGTCGCGGTCCGCGCGGCCGATAGTGAGCTGGATCGCGTACCTTCACGCTCGGCGGCGCCCAGCAGTGCGCGGTAGCGCGAGACGCTTGCCCCCAGATCGGCCACCGCCACCGTCAGGCCCGCGATCCCGGTCACGCGGTTGGCATGTGTGCGCGCGGCGCCATCGGGCACGCGCAGCGCACGCGGCGTGACGTCAGCGCATAGAAATGGCAGATCGGGCGTGAGCGCGCGGCCAGACTGCCAGGCGACCTGTTGGCCATCGGGGCGCAGCCGCCCACCCGGAAACGGCCCCTCGATCGCCAGGCCACGCTCGCGCGCGGCCTCCAGATCGGCCTCGATCAGCGTCGGCAGCAGCGCGAAATCGATCAGGCCTTCGCCAAGCGCGCGGTAGTGATACCAGTGATGCTCGGGCGCCGGCCGCTTGAAAGCGATCAGCTCCAGGTAGGTGTCGTCGGCGAAAATCACCAGCGCGTTGTGGGTCGCCCCGCCGGTATGTTCGCCGCCAGGCGTCACGGTGAAGCCGAGCGCGGTGTAATCCGCGATGGTGGCGGCGAGGTTGTTGACCAGAATGACGATGTGATCGATCGCGCGGATCATAGGTTGCTCCTCGATAGGTCGTTGGCAGTGTCAAGAACCTCGCGCACTTTTGCCACCAGCATGCTCAGCGAAAATGGTTTGGGCAGAAAATGCACCTCGGCCGCCAGCAGCCCGTGCCGAACGACTGCGTCATCCATGTAGCCCGACATGAACAACACCTTCAGTTCTGGACGGAGCAGCGTGAGTCGCTCGGCCAACACACGGCCGCTCATCTGGGGCATCACCACATCGGTTACCAGGAGGTCAATCCGCTGCTGATACCGCTCCGAAAGAGCCAGTGCCTCGGCGACGTGGCGCGCCTCCAGAACGGTGTAGCCCTGGGCTTGTAGCGCCCTGCTCGCCATCCTGCGCACGGTCTCTTCGTCCTCGGCCAGCAGGATCGTCTCGCTGCCGCCGCGGGTGGCCGAGCGCGCCTGGGGCGCCGACCGCGCGCTGGGAGCGACTGCGCTGGCCCGCAAAAAGATCTTAAAGCTGGCGCCTTGACCTGGCTCGCTGGAGACCGTGATCTCACCATCGCTTTGCTTAATAATGCCGTAGACAGTCGCCAGCCCGAGCCCGGTGCCCTTGCTGGGCTCTTTGGTGGTGAAGAACGGCTCAAAGATCCGCGCTCTCGTCTGCGCATCCATGCCGCAGCCAGTATCGGTAACCGCCAGCATCACACACGAACCCACCGGAGCCTCAGGGTGTATGCTGGCATAATTGCGATCGAGATCAATATTGCCGGTCTCGATAGTCAGCCTGCCGCCGGTGGGCATCGCATCGCGCGCATTGACGACCAGGTTCATGATCACCTGTTCGATCTGGCTTGGGTCGGCGGTGATCGGGCGCAGTCCGACTGCAAGAACCGTGTCCAGCGTGATATCCTCGCCGATCAGGCGCGCGAGCATAGCCCGCAGGTTCGTCACCAGGCTATTGAGATCGAGTACGGTGGGAGCCAGAATTTGCTTGCGGCTGAATGCGAGCAGCTGACGAGTGAGAGCCGCAGCGCGCGCGCTCGCCTGCTGGATCTGCTTCAGCTCCACGAGCAGGGGATCCGCAATCGCAAGCTGATCTTGGATGATATCACAGTAGCCGTGGATCACGGTGAGTAGGTTGTTAAAATCGTGTGCGATGCCACCGGCCAGTCGGCCGATGCTCTCCATTTTCTGGGCCTGGTGCAGCTGGGCTTCGAGCTTGACGCGCATCTCCTCGGCTTTGCGGCGCTCGGTGATGTCCAGCAGAGCTGTAATGAGCGCTTGCTGGCCCGCATATTGGATGGGAACCAAGGTCACGCTCAGCCAGATAGGCGTGCCGTCGGCCCGTTTGCCTTGCAGGTCGTAGTTTTTCAGCCCGCCCTGCCGATGTAGCTCGGCCAGCAGCGGGGCGCGGTCGGCTGAATCGAAATACAGATCATGGACGGTCAGCTCGCCGAGCTTGTCAGGTGTATAGCCATACAATTCAGCACAGCATGGGTTGGCATAGAGCAGGCGACCTTCGGGCGACAACTGGCTGATCGTGATCGCGATCGGGCTGCTTTCGGCAATCGCACGGAAGCGTTCTTCACTTTCTCGTAGGGCAATCTCGGCTTGCTTGCGCGTGTAGAGATGGCTCATCGTTGAGCCAAACATCGTCAGAAGCTCCATCTGATAAGGCTGGACCGGCTGATGGTGAAGCGCATTGTCTGTTGAGATGTAGCCGATGACGTGATCTCCATCCCATAAGGCTACCTGTGCGATCCATCCGATCGCCAGTTCGTCGCCGGAAAACGTCACAATCTTGATCGGATTATGAAGCACCAATTGTTGTTTGCCAGAAAGGATTCGTTCAAACTCAGAGGATTCAGCTAAGGGAAAACGGAGATCGCGTTCATCAATCGTCTGTCCGGTTCGATCAGTCCCAAATGTCCCGATCTCAGTCATAGTTTCCCTATCAAAAAGCCAGAGACCCGTTCGATCAAACCCTAATTGGCTTCGCCCCAACTCCACCGCCATGCAGAAGAAGTCGTCCAATGATTCAGTCCTGCTCAGCTCAATACTGACGCTATGGAGTGTTTTCAGATACTCCTTGAGGCGCCTGGTGAGCTCTTCGCTCTCGCGCAGCGCCTGCTCCGCCTGTTTGCGCGCGGTGATGTCGCGGTAGTTGACAACCAGCGCCCGCACGCTGTCCAGGTCCAGCAGGTTCGTAGCGGTGATTTCGAGCCAGCGCAAGGAGCCGTCCTTGTGTCGGGCCTGAAGCTCGAACGACCTGCTCGCACGTGGTTTGGCCCGCAGTTCGCTAAAGACCTGCCGCACGGCGGCGACGTGGTCGGACGATACGATGTTGTCGAATGCCGAGAGCCCGATCCGCTCGGCAGTGGCATAGCCCAAGATCCGTTCGGCCGCCGGGCTAAGATACTGCACCGTGCCATCGACGTCCACCAGCGCGATCGCGTCCGAGATGTTCTCGATCATGGCTCGGAACCGCTCTTCGCTGGCGCGGAGATTTTCCTCGGCTCGCCTGCGTTCGGCCAGCTCCGTGCGCGCGCGCGCCAGCGCCACGGTGACGCTGCGCAGCGCCAGGTGGGTGGTGAGGGCGGTTACTGCAAAGTTGGATCCGGCGACCCATGCCATAATCAGGGGCGAGGTGGGGAAAATCGGCGCCGGCAGCCGATTCGTATACTCAGCATAGACAGCGCCAAACGTTGCCAGGATCGTCAGCCCCGCAAAGCCCAGCGCGGCGCGCCCGCCCAGGAGCAGCCCCGCGATAGCGATTGCGCCAAAGTAGTTGAGCAGGCCTGGGCTGAGCACGCTGCCGTACGCAGCTACCGACAGCGTTACAACCAGCCATACGAGCGACGAAAAGATCGTGCTGGCCAGCGCCACATATCCCTTTCGCAGTAGCACAAGCATACCGCCATAGATTGCCAACATGACGCAGTTGGCCGCGACGGCCTGAGCGGGTTTTGGGTCGATGAATGGGGACAGGAGGCTATACACAAACGCTACCGCCGCTGCTAGCAGCAGTATGATATAGAGCCACCTGGCGATGCGCGTTTTATCTTCATCGCCCGCAAAAGTGGGTGGCGCTAATTGCTCGCGAAGCCACTCGCGCATGCTGCTTCTCCTTGCCAAGCTTTGTTCGTACAACTGGGATTAGCGCCAGGCTAGCAGATAATCCCTGGATGAGATGGCTGGCTGTCGCTCGCAAGGGTGCCGCGCGGCGCCGCTACTACGCCCCCAGCCCGCCCAGCACAAAGCGCACCGCATGTTCGGCGATATCTTCGACCCGGCCGTCAACGACGCGGGCGAGGTTGTTGAACGCATGCGGGCTGAGCACCTCGAGGCACAGCGCCGCCAGCACCGCCGGGTCGCCCTGGCGAATAGCGCCCTGACGCTGGCCCTCGACAATCACCTGGCGCAGCAAAGCATGAAAAGCATTGTAGAGCTGTTGATCGAACACCGTCCCGCCGCTGGGCGCCTCGGCCGGCGGCCGCAGATCGAGCAGCGCAGCCTGGCCCTCGCAACGGTGATATTGCACCAGCACCAGCGCGCGCAGCTTCAGCAGCGGGTCGCGCTCGGCCTGGGCGGCTTCCTGGAGGCAGTGGCGCGTGTCGGCGCAGGCGGCATGGCTGACGGCCTCGAACAAGAGCTCTTTGCTCGGAAAGCGGCGGTAGATCGTGCCAACGCCCACACCGGCGCGCCGCGCAACCTCCTCCATCGTCGCATCCGCGCCGCGTTCGGCCAGCAGCTCGTGGGCCGCGCTCAATACGCGCTCGAGGTTGCGCTGGGCGTCTTTGCGCTCACGGCGCTCATTCGGCGGGATTGCGTCCATGGCTGGTCATTCCTCATGATCATTTGCAGCCTCTGAATGGCGCGAACGGCGCCACAGGCCTCGCTAGTATACCACTTCTTGCTCTAAAACGGAAGTGGCGTTCCGTTTTGATGGTACTTTACTTTTTATTTTGCTCTTCGATTTTCCGCTCTGCGAGCGGAAATCGAAGAGCAAAGAGACTAGATTTCGTTGAGGTGCGGCGCGCACCGGCCGGATGCGCAACATTTCTGCAAGTACAGCGTGCGCGGCCCATAGCGCTGTATCTCATACAAGTACAGCGCGCACCGGCCGGATACGCGGCGCCGCGGCGACGCGGCGCAACAGATCCAGGTAGTTGTCGCCCGGCGTCAGGCTGCCAAGCACCGCGTGGTGGCGCGCACCGGTGCAGGCGGGGATATTGCCTGGCCAGCCGTGCAGCGTCGCATAGCCCAGCGCCGCGAACGCCAGCGCCTCTTTCGCGTCAGCCGCCAATCCAAATTCATCCGATCGCCGAACGGCGATTGTCGGCAGCGCCTGGGCCAGCATGCGCAGCAGCGTTGGGTTGCGCACGCCGCCGCCGCTGACGATCACATCGTCGGGAGCCACCGGCAAGAAGCGCGCGTACGCCGCGGCGATCGAGCGGGCGGTCAGCGCGGTCAGCGTCGCTAAGATATCAGCCTCACTCAGCTGGCGCCGGCGCGCTTCGTCAATGCAGCGCTGGGCATAGCCACGGCTGAAATACTCGCGACCGGTCGATTTCGGCGGCGGCTGGAGAAAGTAGCGATCGGCGAGCCACTCCGCCAGCAGCCGCTCGTCGGCGTGCCCGCGCGCCGCCCAGGCGCCATCGCGATCGCACTCAAGCGCGCCGGACGAGAGCGCCAGCGCGGCCTCGTCGATCAGCACATTGCCGGGGCCAGTGTCGAAGGCGACGACCGACCCTTCGACGCCGCTCAGGGCAGGCGACGGACGACCGACGACCGACAATTCGCCTGATGCGTGGGTGAGCGGCTCCCGGTCCTGATCGGTTCTCGGTTCTCGGTTATCGGTTCCTCCGTGGTCGATGGTCGGTGGTCGGTCGTCGGTGGCGGGCAGGTAGGTCACATTGCCAATCCCTCCGATATTCTGAAGCGCGCGGGTGCGGGTGGGGTGCGACCACAGCAGCAGATCCAGGTACGGGACCAGCGGCGCGCCCTGGCCGCCGGCCGCGATATCGCGCGGACGAAAGTCGGCCGCTAGCGTGCGCCCGGTCGCCGCGACGATCGCCGCCGGCGCGCCAAGCTGGAGCGTCGAGCGCGCGTGGCCAGGCGCGACCTGATGATAGATCGTCTGCCCATGCGAGGCAATCAGATCGACCTGGCCAAGCGCCAGCCCAGCCGCCTCCGCGGCGGCGCGCGCGGCTTCGGCGAAGGCTTCACCAACCAGCATGTTCAGCTCGCACACCTCGGCGACGCTGCCCGGCAAAGGCGGCAGGATCGCGCGCAGCCGCTCGTGCAGGCGCGGCGGGTAGGGCCGCTCGACATAGGCGCGCAGGCCGAGCACGAGCGTGTCCGCGTCCTGCGCGATCTCGACGACCGCGGCGTCGATCGCGTCGAGCGAGGTGCCGGAGATCAGGCCGATCACAAGCATACTGAACCTTATACAAGTCGCAGGTCATAGGTCACTCGTCGCAACGGATTTCTTACCTTTGTAGGTCATTTTCGCCCCGCAGGGCGAAAATGACCTGCAAAAGAAGGGAAGTACCATTACACCAGCCCGTAATGCTGATCGATCTCGCGCTGATAGCCATCGACCCGCCCATCGAGCAGCTCTTCGAGCGTGACCTGGCGGCCCAGCGCCGAGGACTCAATGATCGCGAAGGCGCAGGCCAGGTCGCGCAGGCCCTCTTCGCCGCTGGTCTCGGGATCATCCCCGCGCTCGATCGCCTGGAGCCAGTCGAGCTGCTGGATGGCGTAGGGGTCGCGCAGGCCGCGCGGGAAGAAGCGCGCGCGGTCGGCATCGCTCAGGGCGCGCTCGAACTCCTCCTGCAGTGGTAGCCGCCGGCCATCCTCAAGCTGGATCTCGCCGCCGCGCAGGCTGCCCCGGCTGCCCATCAGCGCCGGCGCGCCGGGGATGTCGAGCGGCTCGCCGCGCATGGCCCACGACCACCATAGCTGGCCCAGCGCCCCGCGCTCGAACAGCAGCGTCGCCAGGTAGGTGTCGTCCACCTCGGCGCGCACCTGCTGCGTGACATGGCCCTGCGCGTCGCGCAGGTAGCGCAGCGGCTCGAAGGTGCGCGCCACCGCGCCGATCGCCGCCACCTCGCCGACGACATAGCGCATCCAGTGCATCTGGTGGACACCGATATCGATGCTGCCGCCGCCGCCGCCCAGCAGCTTCTGGTGCCGCCAGGGGGTCTCGGCCACCACGCGATCCGGCGACCACAGGCCACCTAGGCCACCCATCACCGCCATCTGCACTTCGCCGATCAGCCCCACGTGCACCGCCCAGGCAGCCGCCCGCACCGCCGGCGACTGGCGCACATTCTCGAACACGCCCAGCGTCAGCCCGCGCGTGCGCGCCAATTCCACCAGCTGCCGCCCGGCGCGCACCGAGATCGCCAGCGGCTTTTGGGTCAGCAGGTGCATGCCGGCGTTGAGCGCTGTCGTGCCAACCTCGTGGTGCATGGCCAGAGTGGTGAAATCATTAATCGCATCGACCTGGCCGCTGGCGATCAGCTCGCGGTAATCGGTATAGACCGCCACCTCGACATCGTTCTGAAAATCGCTTACGTAAGTATGCGGCGCGGCCAGCGGGTCGCCGGTGGCCGGGTCGAGCACGGGCGGGCGCGGCGGTGGCCCTGCGCCGCGCCGGCGGAACATGAGCGCATCTTCCTCGCGCCGCGCGCACAGTGCGGTGATCCGAAAGGTGTCGATCCCCAGCTCACGCAGCTGCTTGTAGCCCTGCAAATGGGCGTTCAGAATCCGCCCGCAGCCGACGATACCAATTCGTAGCATTCGCTCCTCCGAAAGTTCGAAGTTAAGAGTTCAAAGTTAAGAATATGGTACTTTACTGTTTTGTAGTTATTTTTCGCCCTGCGGGCGAAAAATAACTACAAAGCGTAAAATCCGTGTTTTGCATATGTTCTACATCACTGTAAAGCAATGCATGCACCGAGAAACCATGCCCTAACTCATAACTCTTAACTCATAACTCATAACTTCTCATAGGCAGCGGCAGCGACACCGTGCGACCATCGGCGGCCGAGCGCAGGCCGGCCTCCAGCACCTCCTGCGCCATCAGGCCGACATCCGCGCCGCACAGGCCGGTGATCGGCTCACCCGAGCGGATATGGCTCAGAAAGTACTCGGCGCTGTTCGCCTGGCCGGCGATCGGCGGCGGCAGATCCAGCTTCACACCATCCTCGTGCTCAGCATCGGCCAGCCAGACCTGGCCATGCTGTAAGATCAGCGTGCCAGCGCTGCCATAGATCATGGGAATATAGCTGCTCATATGGCCAATCTGCGTCCACGATGCCGTGCTCGTGCTGATCGCGCGGGCGTGCTGCATTATTAGCACGGCGTTATCCTCGGCCGGCAGATCGACCTTGCGCAGCCGACCGCTCACGGCGGTGACGCGCGCGGGCAGGCCAAGCAGCCGGCAAGTCAGCGCCGCGCCGTAGCAGCAGTAGTCCATCAGCGCGCCGGCACCGTTGCGCTGCGGGTCGTACAGCCATTCCGAGAAATACGGCGAGCAGCCCAGCTCACGCGGCCCGGCGTGCGCGGAACGATAGTTGACCTGGGATATGTCGCCGATTCGCCCTTCGTCGATCAGCTGTAGGGCATACTGAAGATGCGGCCACCAGGCGATCGGCCAGTTCACCATCAGCTGCACCCCCGCCGCATGCGCCGCGCCGCGCATACGGTCAGCACCAGCCAATGTCGATGCCATGGGCTTTTCGACCATGATGTGCAGACCGCGCGCCGCCGCCTGGAGCGCCAGATCGACGCCCTGGCGATTGTCGGCGTAGATGTATACCGCGTCGAGCGGCACGCTGTCGAGCAGCTCGCCGTAGTCGGCGAAGACCTGCTCGCAGCCATAGGATCGAACCTGCTCCTGAAGCTCGGGGTGCGGGTCGGCCGCTGCCACCAGCATGCCATCCGACGACTCGTTCAGCACCTTGAGGTTCTCCCAGATATGATCGTGGCTCAGACCGAGCGCACCGATCCGGAGTTTGCCGGCCATACATCACTCCTCTCTAACGTTCGGACGTACGCAGTTGCTCGCGAAACAGATTCAAGCCTGCGGCAGCAAGGTACTTCCCATTTTGATGTACTTCATTTCGGCCCTCGCAGAGGGCCGAAATGAAGTACAAAGGAGCCTGTTCCGAGCTTACGATCCCCAGAATTGAGAAAATATCCGCCGAACGCACATTCTCAATTCTCAATTCTCGATTTCATCAAGCCCATTTCGCCCAATTGCCGCGCTAAAAAACAGCGCGCTGTCCTTCACAGTCCGGCGCTGAGTCGGGTAATCGACATACACAATCCCGAAGCGCTTGTTGTAGCCTTCGGCCCACTCGAAGTTGTCCATCAGCGACCAGGCGAAATAGCCGGCTAGCGGTACGCCATCGCCGATCGCCGCATGGACAGCTGCCAGGTGGCTGGCCAAATAGCGCGTGCGCGCCTCATCGTGGATGGTGCCATCCGGCGCAAGCGCATCATCATAGGCCGCGCCGTTTTCAGTGATGTAGAGCTTGGGGGGCGCGTAATCACGCGCCAACCGCACCAGGAGCGCCCGCAGCGCATCGGGGTAGACTTCCCAATCCATCGCGGTATACTCGCCCTCCGGCCGCACCTGACCGAAGCGCAGCGGCAATGCTGTTGGGTCATCGTTGATGACTGCGCGATTGTAGTAATTGACGCCTAGGAAATCAGTCGGCACCGCGATCTTCTCTAGGTCGCCAGCGGGAATCGCGGGTAACATCTGTCCATATAGCGCCACCATATCTTCTGGGTAGCCGCAGCCGTAGAGCGGATCGAGGAACCAGCGATTAAAGAAGCCATCATAGCGCTGCGCCGCCGCCTGATCTTCGGCGCTGTCGCTGGCTGGGTAGGCCGGCGAGAAGTTTAGGGTAATGCCGACCTCCGCGCCGGGGCTATTGGCGCGCAACACCGGCACCGCCGCGCCGTGCGACAGCAGCACATGATGCGCCACCGCCAGCGTTGGCCCCGCCTGCAATCCAGGCGCGTGAACGCCCAGGTGGTTGCCGAGAAACGCGGTACACCACGGTTCATTGTGGGTGATCCAGTGCTTCACCCGGTCGCCCAGCCGGCGCGAGACAATATCGGTGTAGTTGGCGAACGCCCCGACAACCGCACGATTAGCCCAGCCGTTCTCATCCTGCAACGCCTGCGGCAGATCCCAATGGTACAGCGTGGCAAAGGGTGTGATGCCGGCTTCGAGCAATCCATCGACCAGCCGGTCGTAGAAATCCAGCCCGGCCTGATTGATAGCGCCTGTCCCCTCGGGCAACACCCGCGGCCAGGCGATCGAAAAGCGGTACGCCTGCAAGCCCAGCTCGCGCATCAGGGCAATGTCGTCGCGCCAGCGGTGGTAGTGGTCGCAGGCAACATCGCCGTTATCGTTGTTATGTACCTTGCCGGGCGTATGGCTGAAGCGATCCCAGATCGACTCGCCCTTGCCATCCGCATTCCAGGCGCCCTCGATCTGGTAGGCAGCAGTCGCCGCGCCCCAGATGAAATTGTTTGGAAATGTGATCGCCGCCATGAGTTGCTCCTTCGTCTTGGGGACTGGGGACTGGAGATTAGGGACTGGGAATTGAGAAGCAAAAGCCTCCCACTATCCAATCCCTAATCCCCGATCCCCAATCCCTAATCCCCAATCTCAACCCTTGCCCCGGTCCGCGAGGCTTCGTAGAAGGCCAGACAGGCCGCCAAGTTCGCGCGACCATCATCGACCGTCGCGGCCGGCGCCGTTTCGCCACGCACAACCGCCGCCAGATGCTCGACCACCAGCGAGCGCGACTCGCGCCGCAGATCCAGGCTCAGCGCACCTTCCAGGCCAAAGTCGCCGCGCAGCGCGACCGC
>Ga0137374_10008746_pt1 | contig 11977 bp, 15 predicted proteins | sample SagtaG_20_FD_104811 | JGI IMG/M metagenome (GOLD analysis project Ga0137374, IMG submission 104811) | Vadose zone soil microbial communities from Sagehorn Ranch, Mendocino, California, USA - Sage1_R_100_16 metaG | ecosystem: Environmental > Terrestrial > Soil > Vadose zone | place: USA...
AGGCGGTGCGCAAGGCGCTCGGGGGTCAGGGATTCGCGCAGTGGGCAAAGCAGATGGCCGAGACGCAGGAGGCGTTGCGCAGCGCTCTCGGAAGTCAAGCCGTCGCGCAGTGGGCAAAGCAGACGGCCGAGACGCAGGAGGCGTTGCGCAAAGCGCTTGCAAGCCAGGCATGGGAAGGGACGCAGGAGGCCCTGCGTGCACTGGCCCCGGTAGTCAAGAGTTATGAGAGGGAGCCGCGCACGGAGAAGCCCGTTGAGGTGAGTCCCAACCCCGAGGCCGCCAAGCCTGAAGTCCGAATGCTGGCGCGACATGCCGACAGGGAGTGGCTCAATACCGAGGAGGCACGGCGTCTCACGCTACGTATTGAGCAACAACGGCAGCAAAGTGTACTTGTGTTGGTGGCGGACATTCGGAAGTCCACTCAGGCGATGATGGAGGCACTTGATCCCTTTGAGTATGCGTCCACCATCACTGCCTTTGTCGAACAGTCACGCCATGCCGTACTTAGTGAAGGGGGCTTGTTTGACAAGTTCACTGGAGATGGGTTTCTTGCCTATTGGCCCTACGACGCCCGTACGCATCTGAGAGCCAGGCGTCGCTCCCTCGACGTCATCAAGTCGATCTTCATTTCCTTCGCCCAAGAGACCATGCCGCGTCTGCGCCGCAACTCTCAGAGCCTCCCCAGTGAACTTGGTCTCGCATTTGGGATCGATGAGGGTCTCGTATCCTTCGTTACCATTTCGCGTGACCTGACAATCGTTGGTCGGCCTGTAGTCGGCGCGGTTCGCATGGTTGGTGGGGCGGTCGCGGGACAGGTCATCGTCAACGTTCACGTTGGCGAAGAAATACAGGACGATGTGCACGCAGGTCGACTGCCCGGAATCGAGCTAGTGCCCACCGACATTCCCGGCAAGGAGTATCCGCGCCAGATGGCCTTCGTGGTCCGATTCGTGGACTTCTCGCTCCCTGAGAACTAGAGAGGAGACGGGATAGGTAGACGTGGGACTTTCTAACGTTCAGACTCGGGAGTCAGTGCTCAAAGCGGTTCAGGAGTGCGAGACGCTGGGAAGGAAGGCATTCCTTGAGCGGTATGGGTACGGTCGTGCTTTCAACTATTTCTTGGTTGTGGACGGAAGAATGTACGACTCTAAGGCAATTGTCGGAGTCGCACATGGGTACGAGTTCCCAGACCTCGGCCCACTAACCTCCGATCAGTTCTCTGGAGGCAGCGCGACCGTACAACGCAAGTTGGAGCAGTTGGGCTTTGAGGTCCGCACTCTGACCGATTCTGGGGCCACCACCCCCAACTACTGGTGGGAAGACTCTCTTTCTGAACGCTCGTGGATCGAGATCCGGAGGGAGATGCGAGGGTTGGGAGTCGAACTTCGATGCCCGTTCGTGGATGCGCATATGCAACCCAATCCTTGGTACGACCTCGTTGACGATGTACGAACGGGCGACATTGTGTATCACTGGAACGCGAGAGAGGAGCGTTTCGTCGGCAGGTCCGTGGCAGCAAGCGCGAGGGTCACGGATCCCGAGACCGGCGAACGGATAATCCCCTTGCAAGACTTTGTCCCGCTCGAAACCGTTGTCGGCCTCGAAGAAATCCGGTCACTCCACTCGCGACTCGACAAAGCCAGGGACGCTCTTGAGAGTTCCCATCCAGCAGCCAAGCTCTACCTGCCGTTTCAGTTTCGAAGGGATGGCCTTCGCCTCATGTCGAACTACTTCACGAAGCTCCCAATCTCGATGCAAGACCTTCTGTTCGGCAGTGACGGCGTCGCCGAGCAGGGCCTTGAGGAGCCCCCGCCCGAGGAGGGGCCTCCAGGTCTTGCCTCCTCATCCGGCGTGCGGGCAGGCTTTCTCAAGCCGTTCAAACCAAAGGCTGATACGCAATACCTTGCCCGGATTCAAGCACGTGCGCATAAGAGGGGAAGAACTCACGAAACACTGGTCAATGATTTTGCGAGCTGGCTCGTTAAGCAGGGAATCAGTGTCGGCCGCAATGCAGCGATCGACCTCGGAGTCGAAGATCCCCCTGTGATCATCGAGGCCAAGGCTGTCCTGTCTTGGGCCAGGTCGATTCGTGAGGCCGTCGGACAGCTGTACGAATACCGATTCTTCCAGGTCGTTCCTCCTGACTCGAAACTTGTCTTTCTGGCCTCGGGACCCGTTCCGATCGAGTGGCGCGACTATCTTGAGAGGGATAGAGAGATTGGAGTCGCATGGCGGGACGTGGAAGGGTTCAGCCTGACGTCGAAGGCAAGAGAGTCACTCGGGCTCGAGCGAGGCGGTGAGCGATGACGTTAGGACCAGGGGATGATCTGCGTCAGCATATGCAGTCAGCTTCTCAACAATTTGCAGTAGCAGCGGTGCGTGATTACGACACTGGGGACTGGATCAGTTTCGCCTTGCACGCGGGTGCCGCGCTTGAGCTACTCGCGAAGGCGTATCTCGCGTCTATCCATCCGAGCCTTGTGGTTGATGGTGTCGATTCCCTCTTGTATGCGTCAAATGTCCCCGGACACACGCGTATGCCCCTTGGTGCGATACGCACGATAAAGACGTCGGAAGCAATCGCCCGTGTGAGTCGAGTCTTGCCAACTATCTCGAACCTTACACGGGGGGACTTGACTATCTTGATCGAGGTTCGGAATGGGGCAGCGCATCTTGGGCGCGTTGATGAGATGACGGCTCGCCGCATGATTGTTCCGTTTCTGCGGGCATGTGAGGAGATCCTACGCGTGCTCGGAGTAGAGACATCGAAGTATTGGCAAGGCGTCGCAATGTCAGTTGGTGAGCGCCTGTCTGCGTCTGCAGACTCCGCTCGCGAGCGTGTTGCTCGACGACTGGGGCAAGCAAAGAGAGATTTCAAGGAACGTATGAGGGGAAAGGACCAAGATGCTCGGCAAGCTTTAATTGAAAGCATGTACGCAACATATGACGCAAGAGGCTACGAACGGCGACTAGGCGATTGTCCCGCGTGTGGGAATAGAGCACTTCTGACCGGTTCGATTGATTCCGAATGGACCGTGCCTGATGGCTCCATGGATCCGGACGTCTGGGAGAACGAGGCATATCCGGAAGTGACGTTCTATCCAGCGGACTTGCGGTGTCACGTCTGTGGACTGGCACTAAATGGCAGCGACGAGCTGGAGGCTGCGGAGTTCCCTCTCGACTGGCTGATTCCTCAGGAAGAGGTTGACCCCTCCGATTTCGTGCCGAGATACGAGGATGTCGACCTCTAGCGCCCTTTCGCGACTCTAGCTGTCGGCGGCGGAGCGGAGCGTCAACAGGATCATTTTTTTCCCTCGGAGGGGCAGTTAGTTCACGATCGCATGTCCGGGTTCCTGCACAAACCCGCGCCGCCCGCGCGCAGGGCGCCCGTTTGCTCGTGAGAACGCCGCACTCATTGCCGCTGCCGCTCAGGTGCGGATCAGGTCGCGAATCTCTAGCATCTCCATTCAGGGGTGGCTGATCCAAGGTTTTGGGAGGAACCATGCCGATTGAGATGGCTCTCTGGAGGCTTCAGGGCGACAACGTGGTTCCGATCGCGTCCTCGACTATCGACTCAGAGAAGCGCCTGGAGGAGGTACTAGAGCGAGACATCAGCATCCTCGGACTGGACCGACTCGTGGTGATTGGTAGGCAGGTTACGACGCGGTTCGGAGGGGTTGTAGACCTCCTTGCCCTCGGGCCACAGGGTGACGTTTATGTGATCGAACTGAAGCGAGAGCGCACACCCCGGGAGGTGGTCGCCCAAGCCCTCGACTATGGGTCTTGGGTCAAGGATTTGGACTACGAAGAGTTGTCTGGAATCTTCGAGGCCTACCGACCTGAGGCTACCTTCGATGACGTGCAGCTGAAGGCCTTCGGCGAGCTACCGGAAGATGTGAACTCGTCGCATCACTTGCTAGTCGTGGCTTCGGCGCTGGATCCGAGCACTGAACGCATCGTCGGCTACTTAAACGATAACGACCTGCCAATCAACGTCGTCTTCTTCCGTTACTTGAAGGATGGCGACAACGAATACCTTGCTCGGAGCTGGCTGGTTGACCCGGGCGAGAGCGAGGCCCGGACGAGCCGAAAGAAGAGACCTTGGAACGGAAGAGACTTCTACGTCGCCTTCGGCGAGCGTGACGGTGAGGGCCATGACCGGCGACGATGGGAGGATGCCGTCAGGTTCGGATTTGTCTCGGGGGGTGGCGGGCTTTGGTACTCGCGGACCCTGAATGCACTTCAGCCCGGCCACCGCATATTCGTATATATCCCGCAAACCGGCTACGTCGGTGTTGGCATCGTCGAGGAGTCTGTGCAGCCCGTAGCCGACTTCAACGTGTCGACCGATGATGGGATGGTTCCGATCCTTTCGGTGGCCGACCTTCACGCCCGAAACATGGACGCGAATTCCGATGATCCCGAGCGCTGTGAGTACCTCGTCCGAGTCAGATGGGAAAGGACGCATACACGCCAAGAGGCGTTCTGGGAGCAGGGTCTGTTCACGAATCAAAACACAGCCACGAAGCTGAGCGATACCCACACGCTCCAGCGCCTCGAAGAGCACTTTGGATTGCCAGAATCGACCCCCTGATTACGTCCCTTTGTGAACCGCTGCGTCGAGCCCTCCTAGCCGCAGCCCGCAACGTGACCAGGGCCGTCGACCCCCTGTCCGGGTTCCTGCACAGCCGCGCCGCCCGAACCGAAGAGTGATCACGCCTGGCCATCCGGCACGCCCGGCCGAGCTAGGCGTCGGATCGGGAGGATGCGACTCACCCAAGCCCCCCCCTCTTGTCCGGGTTCCTGCACAGCCGCGCCGACCGCCACCCCAGCCCGTCCTGCACGTGATCGAGAGGATCGTGGCCCCGCTCGGCCTTCGGGTCGATGAGTCATCACCTTGGGTGGATGCGCGACTGTCGGCGAAAACCGACCTCCGCACTATTGGCAGGAATGCGAATCTAGCGTTGTGAACACATCCGCTCTGCGTCGCGGGGACGGCGCGCGAACGCGAAGGGGGGTCGAGTGACCCTTTGCGGCGCCGTACACTCGGCGACATGACCAAGGTCTCAGCCGGGCAGGTGTTCGTAGCTGGTGGCCTGCCCACGGTTACGTATAACCCGCGAGCGGGACTTCGCCTCGAGGATCGGCTGCGGGACTACCTGGACGAGCGGCACAAGATCCTCTCCGTGTCTGGCCCTACCAAGTCCGGCAAGACGGTTTTGCTTCGCTCGGTCATCAAGGATGGGGTCTGGCTGGCTGGGGGTGAAATCGGCACGGTGCCCGACTTCTGGGGGACCGTCGGGGACAAGCTGGAGGTTCTGCTGGAGGAGCAGATCGCGAGTCGGGACGAAGAGACCACGTCCTCGGCGACGTCCGGCGGCGGCCAGATAAAGCCGTTAGGCATTGGGGGGGCCGCCGAGCACCAGCGAGGGCAGTCGAACACGACCGGCGAGACAAAGACGCGGGCTAGAAAGCGACCGACTCAGCCGGCCGTGAAGGAGGCGCTGGAGAGGCTTCGGCCCGTGATCGTGATCGATGACTTCCACTACATGCCGCAAGACGTGCAGCTCGGCATCGTTCGAGGCGTGAAGGATCTCGTCTTCCAGGGATTGGGCGTCGTCTTGGCAGCGGTGCCGCACAGGGCGTACGACGCCGTTCGCGTGGAGAGGGAGATGACAGGCCGGGTTGTGCAGCTCCCGATTGAGTTCTGGTCGAGGGAGGAGCTGCTGGGGATCAGCCGCGAAGGCTTCGCCGCCCTGAACGTCCTAGACTCGGGCGAGACGCTGAGCAGACGGCTTGCGGACGAGAGCTTCCGGAGCCCGTTCCTCATGCAGGACTTCTGCTTGCAGCTGGTGAAGGAGAGCGGCGTGCGAGAGACGGCCGCTGAACCGGTCACCCTCGAAGCGCCAGATTGGGATGCCTTCTTCCGGGCTCAGGCGTCAACCGCATCGAAGTCTGCCTTCGACCGCCTCGCCCAGGGGCCGCGCCAGCGTCGGGACCGAAAGGAGCGGAGGCTCAGGGACGAACGCGTCACGGACATCTACGGGGCGGTCTTGGCAGCGATCGCCTACACCGGGCCGCTGACGCAGCTCACGTACGTCGAACTGCGCGGCGCGCTTCGCCAGGTGTTGAAGGATGAGCCACCGTCCCAGCCGGAAGTCACCCGGGTCCTTCAGGAGATGAGCAAGATCGCAAAGGAGAGAATCGAGGGCGAGCCGGTCGTGGACTACGACACGGAACTCGAGACGCTGTACATCTCGGATCCGTTCTTCGCCTACTTCCTGCGATGGGGAATCCCCGCGATCTCTTGATCAAACGGCGGGCTCGTGTCCTGCGATCAACTCCCTCACTGTCCTAGCGATGCGTCGAGCTCCCGCAGCTTGTCGCCAACGATGCCAGTGTTGTGATGCATGTTGGGCATACTCCCGAGCAGCTGGGAGGCTCGACCCTCGTCCCCTCGACTGAGCGCATCGCGCAGTTCGATTACCGACCGAGTGATCTCTGCCCAGCGGTTTCCTCCGCGCGGCGCATCCTTCCAGTGCTCGTCCTCGTACAGGTCGACGAGCTCCTCGAGTGTGAGCCGGAAAACTGGTGCGCGAACACATCACGAGCCGCGGCCGAAGTCCCGCTCCAAGAGGCTCAAAAGCGCAGGACCTGCATTTCTGCCCACGCCGCCTCCCGATCCTTCGGCAATGACCGGACGCGCTCGTAGGGCCCTGCTTCACGAAAATCCTCCTTGATTAGGAATCGGACGTTCCGGGCCTCGTGGTAGACCAGGCAAAGGTAACTAGCGAAGGAGCTCAACTCCTCCGGAGGTTTGTCAGGCGGTCCTCCGGGGCCGGTCAAGTGCGCTCGATTCCCGGAGGATTTCCACCACCCATCCCCGCAGTACCTCGTCGGCCTCGAGCTCCACGAGAACCTCGACCATCCCCTCGTCACCGCGTTCGTGGAACTGCCGGATGACGTCGGCGCGGACGTTTGATGGGGACATGAGGACTCGGAGGAGGTCGGCACGAGCTCCTTGTGAAAGGTCTAGAAGATGTCGGACGTGGCTCGTCATGGCAGATACAAGCGCTTCGATTCCTCGAGCCAGGCCGGTTCGTTTCCCTGCTCGACCGTCAAGAGATCCGGCTGTACGTGCGGCAACGCCAGGTTGCGTAGGTACTCGCGGTCCTTATCGCCGACGCTGGTTGCGTTCTGCCACTTACTCCGTGTGAGCGCGTAGTGCAGGGTCCTTGGCCTCTCTTGTGGCCCGTCCGTCCTCCAGAAGGAGATGTACAAGAGCAAGTAGGGCTCACTCAGGTAGCCTGGAGGCCCGTCCATGTTGGGCTCGAACTTCCAACCGAGGTCGTACTTGTGTGCCAACCCTGTCAGTGGCAAGTCGAGGTGTTGGAATCCGTTCTCGTGTTCGTGCTCGTCCATTCAGTGCTTCGTGTCCTTTGGCGGGTTCGGATCGTGCGCGGGAGGCATAGTGTCCCTGTCGCGAATCTTGCCGTCGCGTCCATGGATCACTACCTCGCCACCCTCCGGCCGGACGTCGCGCTTCGCGGCCTTCTCTGCATTCGCCTGGGTTTCGTGGTGCGACACCGGGTTTTTCGCACCCGGCTTCGTCACGTCCCAACCCTTGCCGCCCTTGCTCGGAACCACGTCCCGACGATCTGGCTTAGCCATCTGGGCGTCTCCTTCATCTAGACGATTGCCTAACCGTAGCACTGGAGTGTGACACCTTGTCTGGCCTCTGCCGTAGCATCCTGGCCACGGACTCGACGGTCAACGACACGATCACGGCAGCCCTCCCTGGGATCTTCACGCTGCTCGGCGGTCTCGCAGGTGCCCTAATCGCTTGGCGGATCGGGCGCGCTCGTGAGACGCGAAACCTGCGGGAGGACGTCTACATCGGATGGCTGAAGGCCGCGCGTTTCCTCGGATCGTGGCCATCGAACCAACCGACACCAACCGGGGGGAACATCCAAGTGCCACACCCTGCCATGAAGGAGCGGGATCAACGAGGCGACTACCGAACTCGAGCTGGTCGCGTCCAGGGAAGTCGTCGACGCAGCGAACCGGTATCTCGAGGAGATCAAGTCGCCTGGCCTGGCGGCCGCGATGAACCAACCCGGCTTGAAGACATTCGATGACGCCGTCGACAGGTTCCAGGACTACCTGAAGGAGGCTCGCACGGAAGTCGTCTCAGAAATGAGGAAGGACCTGGGAGTCGCCAAGGGGTAACGGTTCCGGTGATCGACTGTCGAGTTCTAACGGAAGCGGGCGTATGAATCCCACGGTGGGACCTCGCCTCAAGCGAGGATGTCCCGGTAACCGGCCGGAGATGACCCCGCCGGAAGCTGTCGTGCCAGCACCTGTGGCGCTGACCTCTATGTCGACTGTCTCCCCGGCCGGACCGGGACGGCGGAAGTGACCTAATAGAAGGGTGGCAAGAACCCCACGCCCGCATGTCCTCCGCCGACCCACATCGTAGGCCGCCCGAGGGAAGGAGGCTAGATGAGGGCATCGATCGGCGTGGACTCGCACAAGGGCTCGCTCGCGGCCGCGGCCGTGGATGAGCTCGGCCGTGTCCTTGGGGTAAGGGAGTTCCCCAACCATCCAGACGGCCACCGGGCGCTCCTCGAGTGGGCACAGGGTCATGAGCAGCCCCGGACGGTCGGCGTCGAGGGGTCGGGTGCCTATGGCGCCGGGCTCTGCCGGACCCTCGCCGCCGCCGGAGAACAGGTGGTCGAGGTGCCTGCATCGCTCACATGGAAAGAGCGCCGGCGCAAGGGATCACAGGGCAAGTCAGACGCGGTCGATGCCGTGGCGATCGCCCGGATCGTGGCACGAGGCGAGGACCTACCATCGACTGGGCGAACCCAGGCGCTTTCCGACCTGAAGCTCCTGTCCGACTACCGTGACCAGCTTGTTCACGCCCGAACGCAGCTCGCCAACCGGGTCCACCGCGACCTCGTGGTGCTTCATCCGGGCTACGAGCGGGCTGTGCCGAACCTCATCGGGGCCAAGCACCTTTCCACGGCCGCGACCTTAGTGAAGAAAGATCCCTCCGTCCGCGCCGAGCTCGTTCGGCGACGGATCCGGGAGCTCCGACGCCTGGGCCAAGAGATCGCGGAGACGAAGCTCCGGCTCAAGGATGCGCTCGCTCAATCGGGGACGACCCTCACCGAGGTGCCGGGCATCGGGACTGTCATCGCGGCCAAGATCCTGGGAGAGGTGGGAGACGTGGGAAGGATCCGCTCGCAGGGTGCGTTCGCGAAGATGGCCGGGACGGCCCCACTCCTGGCTTCCTCTGGGATGACTTTCAGGCACCGGCTGAACCGGGGCGGGAACCGCAAGCTGAACTTCGCCCTTCACTACACGGCGCTCGTTCGCTACCGCACGGACGAGGAGACCAAGGCTTACGTGAGACGTAGACGGGCGGAGGGCAAGACGTTCAACGAATCCATGCGGTGCCTGAAGCGACACCTGTCCAACGTCGTGTACCGACAGATGATCGCCGACTGGAGGGCTATGCAGGGGACTTGACACATATAGAAGGTCGACATCCCCAGGCTTGGATTGCATGGCGGGCGGTCCAGAATCTGATTCCTAGTTGAGGAGGACCGATGGACCTCCCAGCGCGCGCCCGCGTCCTCAGGTGAGCTGCGTGACGCCCGAACCATCGGCATCGGCGATGAAGATCCGGGTTCCCTCGGGAGTGTCTCGGTAGAACGTCAATTGCGCACCGTCGGGCGACCACGACGGCTGGGTCCCCTGGGTAACGCACGCCGCGTCCGAACCGTCCCGCCTCATCACGCAGATGTGAGGCACGTCGTTCCCATGGCTGGTGAAGGCGATCTGCGATCCATCCGGAGACCACGCAGGATCCGCATCGTGCACCGGATCGTCGGTGAGCCTGGTGACCCGTCCGCTCTCGACGTCGATGAGGTACACGTCCGAGTCACCCGATCGGTTGGAGGCGAACGCCACCGTCGTGCCGTCCGGTGACCAGGACGCTTCGATCTCGAGGCTGGGGGACTCGTCGCCGAGGAGCCCGAGGAATTCGCCCGATGGCGAGAGCAGACACAGATCCGACTGCTCGTAGGAAGGCCGTCCGCACGAGTACACGATCTCCTCGCCGTCGGGCGACCACGAAGGGAATGTCGCCCACCCGTCGCGAACGTCGGAGATCGGTTGGCTCGTACCCCCACCGGAGGGAACCAGGTAAAGTTGGGCGAACCCGTTCGGCGATGTCTCGAACAGCACGTGGGTGCCGTCCATCGAGAACACGGGGTCCAGATCGTAGTCCGAAACATCGGCCAGGAGGTGTGTGTGTCCGCTTCGCACGTTGACCACGTACAGGTCAGAATCGCTGTCCGCCTCGCGAACGAAGACGATGTCCTTCCCATCCGGCGAGAACCGAGGCGTCGTATCGTCGAACACCGACGGCGACGTCGCCTGTTCGGAGGGAGCAGCGGGGATCGAGACGCACGCCGCAAGCAAGATGCTCATGACCGCGGCCGGCAGAGCGAGACCGAGGATCTGCGGAAGTGTCGGACCGTGGTCCTTCGCATTTCGTCCGCCCCACCCGAAGATGATCAAGTTGAGACCTCCACGTTGGTTGGTCTTCCCATGGGTGTCGACAAGCGAAGCGCCGCCCTTTAAGCCCGGGCGGGGGTGGTCATCCCTCAGCGCTTCTCTTTGGGCGCCACAAACACGTCCGGGGCCGGGATGCAGTCCGCCTCCAGGTCGATGAGAAGGCGCTGGACGAGGGCCCGCCGGCCAATACGATCTCTCCGATAATCACTCCGGCGGACTACCAGGTGTCGGGCCGTTCGAAGGCAAAGGGCCCCTTGGCTAACCACTGGTCGCACACCGCGAACCACCAATGTCGCTTCCCGCCGGAAGCGACATCGTGCGAGGTGACGGAGCCTCCGACCGCTGTATCGTGACGTATGGGTAACAAGCGACAGCCAAGTAGCGATGACTTGACCTCAGGGCAGCGTCGCTTGCAGAAGCAACTGGCCCCGGTGCAGGGCGTGGGCCTTCTGGCCACGAGTCTCACTATCCTGACCGCTAGGCTCACGGGAATTTGGGGTGGCTGGTTCTACGCACTTCTAGCCGTCGGAGTGGTCGTCACGGTTGCCATCGTCGTCCGCGCGGTGGCACTCATTCGTACCCTGCGCAGTACTGATCCGCCGTTCGAGAATCTTCGGTGGTGGTGGCCGCGCGCCAGCCCCTGATTGCCGCCGAGGATGTCGTTTCATGACGAAAGCGTGACTCACGGCAGTTGCGCTTTCCGCCGGAAACGACATCGTGACGCGGGAAGTCAAGCACGTGGGCCAGCCTGGCCGATACTGACATGCATGGGGACTAGCACGAGCGAGTATCCGACCATCGTCCGCTTCGCCGGTTTGGGCCTCGCGCTCGCGGGATTCGCAGGACTCGGGTACGCCCTGCTGCTGATCGGCTTTGGGTTCCTCTACGGGGAGTCCTTATCAGAGCAGGGGTTGGTCTTCGGTCTCATCGACTACGTCGATGCGTTCGCCTTGCTCATCGTCGGGCTACGGCTGTTCCGTCGCCGACCGAACGCCGTGCGGGTAGGCTGGCTCCTCGCCGCGCTCTCCGTCGCGTTTGCCGTCTACTGGCGGCTGTTCACTTCACGGCCGGTAGCGTGGGTCGGACCTGTGCCAGCAGCGAGGTTCCTGGTGGCTTCGGCTGAGCCGTGGTGGTTCCACGTCATCGTGATGGGGCCTTTTGTCGCACTCCTCTTCGTGACGACTTTGGGCGCTAGAGAGGACACCCGCACGAGTGCCTCGGTCATCCGGCGCGCGTGGCAGGAACCAGGATGGCGTTTCGTGACGAAAGCGTGACTCACCTCCGTTGCGCTTCCCGCGGAACCGACACTCTGCGGGGGTTCGACACAGGCGACGCCCGGCGCGAACCGCTCGCGTCGCATGCGTCATAATCGATAATGTGAGCACGCTCA
>Ga0137374_10008758_pt1 | contig 11969 bp, 4 predicted proteins | sample SagtaG_20_FD_104811 | JGI IMG/M metagenome (GOLD analysis project Ga0137374, IMG submission 104811) | Vadose zone soil microbial communities from Sagehorn Ranch, Mendocino, California, USA - Sage1_R_100_16 metaG | ecosystem: Environmental > Terrestrial > Soil > Vadose zone | place: USA...
CGTTGAGTTCGATCAGCGCGTCCTGGTCGGGCAGGTCGCGCAGGTTTTCCGGCAGTTCCGGAAAGTCCTGGCGGTCTTTGCCGGTGCTCGCCTCGTAAAGCACTTTGCCCAGGCTGTAGAGGTCGGCCTGCGGCGTGCCGGGGCCTTCGGGCGGAATGAAACCTTGCGTGCCCACGAACGAGCGCGCCTCGCCCAGGTCCGCCACCAGGCCGATGTCCGCCAGCTTGGGCGCGCCGCCCACGAAAATGATGTTCGAGGGCTTGATGTCGCGATGCACCAGGCGTTGCTGGTGCAGGTGCGCCAGTGCGTCGGCGAGTAAGAGGCCGATGCGCACACATTCCGCGACGGGCAGGTGGCCGAGGCGTTTGAGGTCGGAGCGGAGCGTTCTCGGAGAGTAATCAGTAATCAGTAGGTCAGTATTCAGTGGTGGCGTGCTGCCCGACGCTTGGGTCACTTCTGAAGACTGATCACTGATTACTGAACACTGATTACTGAATACTGAATCCGCCAACTCCATCACGTAATAGAAATACTCCTCCGTGCCGCCGACCTGAAGGATGTCCACCAGGCCCTCGTGCGAGCGGGAGATCGGCTCGAACTTCTGGATGCCTTTGAACTCGCGCTCGAAAGGCCGGGCGTCCTCGAATGCGGCGCGATGAATAATCTTAATGGCCCGCAGCGTGCCCAGCTTGTTGCGCGCCAGCCACACCTCGCCGTAGCTGCCCCGGCCGATGCGATGCAGCAGTTGGTGGTCGGGGATCTTGGGCGGGGCTGATGGGCCGGCCTGTTCAGACCCGTCAGGCGGCGAGATGCGGTCGAAACTGGGCGTTTGGCTGTTCAATCCAATGGCCAGCGTAGCCGGAACGCGGTCCAAACGACAGCCCAAATTCGCGGTTCTCGCTTTCGTTCAGCGTGGCTTCAAATTACGGCGTCTGCGGGAGCGCGGACAGCCTTGTCCGCGCGAATTCGGGATGGAGCCAAAAAGAGAATCGGACAAGGCCGCCCGCGCTCCTTTCTTTATTCCGTCCTGGCTTTCATTCAGGCTGGATTCAAGGAATCTAAGGAAGATGCGTCGCTGCCGACCGGGTGCCGGACTTGACGGCCGAAGGGAACAACTTTTCATCGAAGGGCAATGGACCGATTCCCGTAGTCGTCATGGCCGGCGGACCTTGCGCGGAAGCCCGTTGGAGCGCTCAGATTCGCCGTCCGGCCCCCGTCGTGATACCGTTCGCCACGCAGGGTTGGCAGCAGGGCGGGGCTTGGGCATAGTCGGTTGTCTGTCGATTCTTCATCGAACGCAATGGACACCGAAAGCGCGCCGCAGAGCGCAAAGAAGAAATACGTCCGGGCCGTTGGGCCGCGGCTGCGGGTGCTATTGTGCTTCATGTTCGGCCTGTTCGCAGCGTTGAGCGCGAACTCGCTCTACCTGGCGGCGATCACGTTCCTGGAATGGTGGAAGGGCGATCCGGACACAACGTACCAGAACTGGTTTTACATGGTGATGTTCGGCGGGCACCTGGCGCTGGGTCTGGTGCTGGTGTTGCCGGTCATCGTGTTCGGGGCGCTGCACATCCGCAACGCCCACGACCGGCCGAACCGGCGCGCCGTGCGGGTCGGCTACGCGCTGTTCGCCATGAGCCTGGCGCTATTGTTCACCGGCGTGGCGCTGATGCGGTTCGACTTTTTCAGCATCAAGGATCCCGGCGCGCGCAGCGCGCTCTACTGGGCTCACGTCCTTACGCCGCTGCTGGCGATTTGGCTCTACGTGCTGCACCGGCTGGCCGGGCCGCGCATCCAATGGCAGGCGGGTTTCCGCTGGGCGGCGGCGGCGGGCGTGGTCGTGCTGGCGATGGTGCTGTTGCACTCGGCGCACCCGCGCAAGGGCAAAACGGGGTCGAAGGAAGGGACGAAGTATTTCGAGCCGTCGCTGGCCCGAACCGCCTCGGGCAATTTCATCCCGGCGCGCACGATGATGATGGACGACTATTGTCTCAAATGCCACGCGGACGCTTACAAAGGGTGGTTCCACAGCGCGCACCACTTCAGTTCGTTCAACAACAAGCCCTACCTCTTCAGCGTCCAGGAAACCCGCCGGGTGGCCCTGGCGCGGGATGGCAACGTGAAGGCGTCGCGCTGGTGCGCCGGTTGCCACGACGTGGTGCCGTTCCTGAGCGGGGCGTTCGACGATCCGAATTTCGACATCGAGAAGGATCCGACCGCGCACGCCGGCATCACTTGCACCTCCTGCCACGCCATCACGCGCATCAACAGCACGGTCGGCAACGGCGATTACACCATCGACGAGCCTGTTCACTATCCTTTCGCTTACAGTTCCAATGCCTTCCTCCAGTACCTCAACCAGCAGCTCGTCAAAGCAAAACCGGAATTCCACAAAAAGACGTTCCTCAAGCCGTTCATGCGCACAGCGGAGTTCTGCTCCGTCTGCCACAAGGTCAGCCTGCCCCGCGACTTGACCCAGTACAAGGACTTTCTGCGCGGACAGGATCACTACACGACCTTTCTGTTGAGCGGCGTCTCCGGTCACGGTGCCCGCAGTTTCTATTATCCGGAGAAAGCCCGGGAGAACTGCGCGAGCTGCCACATGCCGCTGGCGGCTTCGGGCGATTTCGGAGCGCGGCTTTTCGATTCGACCAACAAGACCCTCAGCATTCACGACCACCTCTTTCCCGCGGCGAACACAGGCGTGGCCCATCTGCGCGGCGAGCCAGGCATCGTGAAGCGGCATCAGGAGTTTTTGAAAGACTGCCTGCGCGTCGACCTCTTCGGCGTGCGGGAAGGAGGCGCCATCGACGGCAAGCTGCTGGCGCCACTTCGCCCGCAAGTGCCGGCGCTCCGACGCGGCCAGAAGTATTTGCTCGAGGCAGTCGTGCGCACGCTCAAGCTGGGCCACCCCTTCACGCAGGGCACGGCTGACTCGAACGAAGTCTGGGTCGATGCAAAAGTTTCCAGCGGCGGCCGGATTATTGGCCGCAGCGGAGGGCTGGGGCCGCATCGCGAAGTCGATCCTTATGGGCACTTTCTGAACGTCTACATGCTCGACCGGCACGGCAACCGCATCGACCGGCGCAATCCGCAGGACATTTTCACGCCCCTCTACAATCATCAAATCCCGCCGGGCGCCGCTGCGGTGGTTCATTACGAATTCACAGTGCCGCCCGACGCGGCAGGTACGATCACCGTCGGCGTGAAGGTGAACTACCGGAAGTTCGACACGATTTATGTCAATTACGTATTCGGCCGCGATTACACCAACGGCGCGCCGCTCCAGGTCACCAACGAATTGCCGATCACGACGATTTGCACCGACTCGGTGACGTTCCCAGTTGAGAGCACCGAGCGGTCCACTCTCAACCCGCAGCTCTCAACGGTGCCGGAGTGGCAGCGCTGGAACGACTACGGCATCGGCCTGTTCCTGGAGAGCACGGACAAGGGCAGCGAAAAGGGCCAGCTCATCCAGGCAGCCGGGGCGTTTGAGCAAGTCGAGAAGCTCGTCCGCGCCGATGGCCCCCTGAATCTGGCCCGCGTGTACTTCCGGGAAGGCCGGCTCGACGAGGCGGTGGCGGCGTTGCAGCGCGCCGCGAAGGCCGACCCGCCGGCGCCGCGCTGGACGCTCGCGTGGTTCAACGGACTCGTGAACAAACAAAACGGCTATCTGGACAAAGCCATCAGCGAGTTCCGCAGCATCCTGGAAGATCGCTATCCCGAACTCGACCAACGGCAGTTCGACTTCAGCAAGGACTTCGAGGTGATCAACGAACTGGGTCAGACACTCTTCGAGCGGGCGAAGATGGAACGCGGCGAGGCCAACAAGGCCGCTCGCGCGTCGTTCCTCCGCCAGGCGGCCGCGCAGTTCGAAAAGACCCTTCAGATCGACTCCGAGAATCTCGCCGCACACTGGAACCTGAAACTCATTTATGAACAATTCGGTGACGCGAATCTTGTCGCGAAACACGCCGCGCTGCACGAACGCTATCGCCCCGACGATAACGCCCGCGACCGGGCGGTGAACATCGCCCGAAGCCGCAACCCTGCCGCAGATGCCACAGCGCAAGCCACGGTCATCTATAAACTTCAACGCCCCGGAGCGCCGGAGTTGCCGCCCACGGCCAATACTGCCGCCGCCGTCGGTGGAACTGCGGGAAACTGAAAAATAAAACAAAGCGCTTGACAATGTGGCCTCATGCGGCCACAATCGACCCATGAAAAGAAAAGCTTTCAAGTATGGGCCGCCCAGCACCCAGCCGTTGGCGCTGAACGAAGCGGCCGGCGCCCTCGAGAAGAGGGAACTTCTGGTCAATGTGCGCGCAGCCAAGGACCAACTCTCGAGCCTGCTCGAAGAGGCCGCCAGCGGCAACGTGGTTGTAATCACCAGCGATGGGCAGCCCAAGGCCCGCCTGGTGCCCATGCGCCCACGGCGGCAGCCGTTTCGGGTGGATTGGGAACTCCTGCGCTCGATGCCGGTTCAGCGCGGCGTTCCGACCGCGGAAGAACTAGTACGCGAAGATCGCGATGGCCGAGGCTGATTCATGTACCTCGACACGTCGGTCCTCGTGAAATTGTTCGTGCGGGAACCGGACAGCGAGTTCTACGGCAAACTGGCGGACGGGCAGATCATCTGCTCGTCCGTTCTGGCGTACACGGAGACCTGGTCGGCCATGCTGTCGAGGGAACGCGCCGGAGGCCTCACCCTGGAACAACGCCGGCGGGCCTGGGAAACTTTCGACCGGAACGTTATCGAGGACATCATCGAACTGGTCCCGATGAGTCCGGCCATCTTCAAGCGGGCCAACCGCATCATGGAATTCTGCCACCCGAAGGTGCCGCTGCGCTCGCTGGACGCGCTACACCTGGCCAGCGCCGACCAGGCGCAAGACTGGCCGCTGGTCACGCGCGACAAGCGAATGCTCGACGCGGCAGTGTTGCTCGCGTTCCCCGTGGCACCGATGCCTTCGTAAGCAGCGGTCCGCGCCGCTGCATCCGAGTTTCCATGATCAACAAGCCAACGCATCGGCCGGATGAAGGGCATGACGAACTCGTCCACGCGGACGACCGAGTGATCGGCCGGGCGGTGAAAGGGTCGGCCATTGCGTTGCTGCTGGTCGCGGCGATTGCTGGTGGGGCCATTTGGGTGTTGAAGAGAAAACCCGATGCGCCTTTGCCCAAAGTCACGCCGCTGTCTGCCCCGACGACGGCGAACCGCACGACGGCCGAGGTGCCGGCCGTTCAGTTCACGGACGTGACCGCTGCGAGCGGCATCCGGTTCAAACACTACAACGGGGCCTACGGCGAAAAGCTTCTGCCGGAAACCATGGGTGGAGGCGTGGGGGTCTTCGACTTCGACAACGACGGCGCGCAGGATTTGTTGTTCGTGGACGGGGCGGCATGGCCGTGGCGCGAGGAGGCCAATGGCAGGCCGACAACGCTGGCGCTCTATCGCAACGACGGCAAAGGCCGCTTCAGCGACGTGACCGCGGGTTGCGGGCTGGACGTGAGTCTTTATGGGATGGGCGTGGCCTTCGGCGACTTCGACAACGACGGGCAAGTGGACGTCTTCATCACCGCGGTTGGAGGAAACCGGTTGTTTCGCAACCTCGGCGTCGGGAAGTTCGCGGACGTGACGAAGGAGGCCGGTGTGGGTGGCGGGCCCGACGGCTGGAGCACCTGCGCGGCGTGGTTCGATTTCGACAACGACGGCCGGCTCGACCTGTTCGTCGGGAACTACGTGCAATGGTCCAAGGAGATCGACCTCAAAGTCGGCTTCAAGATCGACGGGCGGCAGCGCGCCTACGGCCAGCCGACGAGTTTCGCCGGGACTTTTCCGCAGCTCTACCACAACGACGGCAATGGAAAGTTCTCCGATGTGTCGGCGCACAGCGGCATGCAGGTGAAGAACCCGAACACCGGCGTGCCCGTGGCAAAATCGCTCGCGGTCGCGCCGGTGGATTTGAACGGCGACGGCTGGATGGACCTCGTGGTGGCCAACGACACCGTGCAGAACTTCGTTTTTACCAACGCGGGGAACGGCACGTTCAAGGAGATCGGCATGTTGTCCGGCGTGGCGTTCGACGCCAACGGGCAGACGCGCGGCGCGATGGGCATCGACGCGGCACGCTATCGCAACGACGACGCGCTGGGCATCGCCATCGGCAACTTCGCCAACGAGATGACCGCGCTCTACGTGTCGCAGAAGGACCCGTGCCTGTTCACCGACGAGGCGATTCCCGAGGGCGTCGGTCCGGCCAGCCGGCTCTTACTGAAGTTCGGCGTCTTCTTTTTCGATTACGACCTCGACGGGCGGCTCGACCTGCTCTCGTGCAACGGGCACCTGGATGAGGACATCGTGAAGCTCCAGCAAAGCCAGAGCTACGCGCAACCCGCCCAGCTCTTCTGGAATAACGGCGCCCGCAACGGCGCCAGCTTTTCGGTTGTTTCCAGTGCCAAGGCGGGGGCCGAGCTGTTCAAGCCACTCGTCGGCCGCGGGTCAGCTTTTGCAGACCTCGATGGCGACGGGGACCTCGACGTCCTGCTGACCCAGGCGGCCGGCCCGCCCCTGTTGCTAAGAAACGACCAGCAACCTGGCCGCCATTGGCTGCGGCTCAAGCTCACAGGCACGAAGTCGAACCGCGATGCCATTGGCGCCTGGATCAAGGTTCGGGCGGGCGGCGTGACTCAATCGCGCCAGGTGATGCCGACGCGCAGTTACCTCTCCCAGTCGGAATTGCCGGTGACCTTCGGCCTCGGCACGGCGGCCAAGGTGGACGGGATCGAGATTCTCTGGCCTCGCGGCCGCCAGCAGGACCTCGGGGCACTCCCCGTGGATCGGCTGCACTCGGTCGAAGAGCCGCGCGACTAATTGGAAAAGGAATTGTCGCCCGTTGGCCATTTTTTTGTTGCATCGACTGGCCGACTCTGGTTATCTTAAAGGCGATCCACAACAAAGTATTGGGCCGGGCGCGGGTTGCCCCTGGTTGTTGTTCTCCCATTGCGGCGGTGTGGACAATCAGAACAACCGAAGAAAACCGTTTCCGAAGCAAAGGCAAAAGGTCCAAATGAAATCCAAAACACTCTCTGTTTCAAGTCGTACCGTAGTGCCCGCCATTACGGCTGCGCTCGCCGCCGCGGGTTTGATTGGCTCCGCGCAGGCCGCCATTCAGACTGCTGGCGCCTTGCTGGTCGACGTCAATGCCACGTCGCTGCCCAGTGGCCCGCTTGCCTCCATCGCCAACGCCGGCACCATGGGCGGTGTGTTCGAGGCCGGCGGCTCCGGTGCGTCCATTGCCGAGGTCTATGGCCCGGGCACCACCAAGGGCATTCTCCTCGATGGAAACGGATTCCTTCAGCACAAGGACATGGTGGGCGGAGTGTTGAAGTCGGCCGATCCCGGGCTGACAGGCGTGAACCCGACCGCCTCGATTGAGGCGTGGGTGCTGAACCCGTCCATTCCCGGCGAGGAAACCATAGTGGCGTGGGGCCATCGCGGTCCAAACACCCCCGATGGCTCGAACATGTCGTTCAACTATGGCTACGACGCTCGTTGGGGCGCCGTCGGCCACTGGGGCTCTCCAGACATCGGATGGGACTCCTGCTGCAACACCACGGGCGGTTCGCCTCCGGGCGTGCCGGCTGCGGGCGAGTGGCACCACTTGGTCTACACCTTCGACGGGACGACGCAGAGAATTTACATCGACGGCGTGCTGAAGAATTCGGAAGCGATTTCGCTGATCACCTTCCCATTGCCAGCGATCACCATTGGCGGGCAACTCCTGGATGATGCAAGTACTGTTGAGCCGGCCCTTCGCGCCAGCATGACCATCGGCCGCATCCGCATCCATCAGGAGGCGCTCACGGCTGCGAACGTGGCGAACAACTATAACTTCGAGAAGGCGGATTTCACCGGCGTGGCGTCGTACGTAGACGTCGCTCCGATCCACCGATACCGGTTTGCCAACCCGGCAGGGCCGGGCCCGGATGAATCGTCGATTACCGACTCGATCGGCACGGCGCACGGCACCGTGCAGGGCAACGGGGCGCTGTTCACCGGCACGCGCGTGACCATTCCCGGCGGCGCTTCTAGTGATGCCGCCTACATTGACCTGCCCAACGGCCTGCTTTCAGTGAACAGTTCGGACTCCGGCGGCAGCGGACAGATTACGCTGGAGGGTTGGACCAAGGTGACCGGAAACCGGCAGTGGTCGCGCATTCTCGACTGGGGTTCCTCAGACATCAGCACCATCGCTGATGATCAACCGGGCGGCCTGGTGGGTGGCGAGCTTCTCGGACCAGGCGGCGTGGGCGCCAATACGGGGCAAGGCATGGATTACCTGTTCTACGACGCCCAAAACAACGTCAACACCGCACGGCGCGATGTGGATATTCGCAACATCGATCCGCCGGAGGGACCCGAGCAGGCCGTTGGCTTTGACACGCCGAACTTCCAGATTGACTTCCACTGGGCGATCACCTGGGACGAAAACGGCGGCGTGATCAGGGTTTACGAGAACGGCAATGAGGTCGGCTCCTTCGGCGTCGATACGGTGCAAAACCGTTTCAGCAAGTACCACGACGTCAACGTCTGGCTGGGCCGCTCGAATTGGACCGGGGACCAGAACATGCAGGGTGAATATGACGAGTTCCGCATTTACAACAAAGTGCTGACGGGCCAGGAATTGGCTCGCAGTTTCGTGGCGGGACCGGCCCAGATGCATCTGCCGGGCCAAACACCGGCCTTCGACAAGCAGCCCTCCAACGTTACCGTCGAGGAACAACTCACCGCGACGTTCACCGTCGAAACCCGCGGCCAGGGACCGATGAACTTCCGGTGGATCCGGGGCGACGCGACGAATCAGATCCCCGGCGCAACCGGCCAGTCCTACAGCTTGGTGGCCTCGGCCGCCGACAATGGCGTCCACTTCAGGTGCTTGGCGTATAACGCGCTTGGCTCGGCGGTGAGCGCGGTGGCCACGCTGACGGTCAACGCCGACGTCACTCCGCCGACTCTGTTGGGCGCGGCGGGCGGCACGGCCTGGGGTCTCGACGATCACCATTTTGGCGTTCGCTTCAGCGAGCCGGTCAACACGGCGGATGCCACCACCTTGGCGAACTATTCCGTCAGCGGAGTTGCGCTGGTTCCAGGCCCGTTGCAACTCCTCGCGGACAACGTCACGGTCGTCGGATTTACCACCGTGGGCTCTCTCAAGGCGGCGGGTTGCAAGTCCATTACGGTCACCGGTCTCATCCGGGATCGCGCGCCAGGTCAGAACCCACTGGCGGTTCCTGCCACCGCCGGCATCATCTACGCCGAAGGCACGATACGCTACCATCGCTTCAACAACAGTGGCGCCGGTTTTCCCGACACTCCGGATGTCATCGACCACCCGGCAAAGACGGAGAACCCGGAGGGCAATGGCGATCACGGAAACAATTATATCAGCCAGGGTCTGGCGCTCATTTCGCCTCCGGTCAGCGGCCCTTACAAGTTCTACATCGCATCGGACGACGCCTCGGAGCTCTACCTGAGCACGGACGATAATCCGGCGAACAAAGTGCTGATTTCCAGGGAACCGAATTGGGCTGAATTCCGCGTTTACACTGGCGTTATACGCTCGGACAACTCCGACACTGGCCGTGGCAACCCGCAAGCGAACATCTCCAGCCCCATCAATCTCACGGCCGGCTGCCGCTATTACTTCGAAGTCCACCACGCGGAAGGCGGCGGCGGGGACTACTGGACGGTGGCCTGGCAAATCCCGGGCGGACCGGTGCCCCCCAACGGCAGCGATCCGATCGGCCCGCAGTACATCTCGCCGTTCGAGACGCCCCCGGCGATTCCCAGCGCCCAGCCGGTGGACCAGACCCTCGACGAAGGGCGCCGCGCTACGTTGACGGCCAACATCACCGGCTCGCCAGTCCTGAACATCCAATGGTTCCGAGGTCCGGATCCCATCCCAGGCGCCAACAGTCGAACCTATATCACCGATCCGCTGGTATTCCCGGCCGACAACGGCGCAACCTTCCACGTCGAAGTGATGAACTCGATCGGTTCGGCGGTCAGCCGCACGGCGACGCTCCATGTGAATGACGACTCAGTCCCGCCCGTGCTCGTTCGGGGCCTGGCCGGGCCGCTGCTGGATGTCTTCTCGCTCCAGTTCAACGAAATCCTGGACGCTGGTACCGCTGGAGACACGTTCAACTACACCATCAACGGCAACAACCCGGTCTCCGCCATCCTCAGTGCCGACGGCATGGTCGTCACGCTCAAGTATGGGCCACAAACGCCGGACACCGACTACATGGTGCACATCGAAAACGTGGCGGACTTCGCCCGCAATCCAATTGCCCCCACCGATGTCGTGATCCGCTCGGTCATCGAGTCCTGCGGCGGCGTGCAATTCCAGGCTTACAACGCCGGCGGCGGCAATGCGGTTTCGGTTCTCACCAGCCATCCGAGCTTCCCGAACAGTCCGGATTTCGTGGCCTACATTGCGAACCTGGACAGCCGACTGGCGTATCCCACTGACGCCCGCGAGGCCTATGGCGCGCGAATGCGCGGCGCGTTTTTCCCGCGCGAAAGCGGCGCGCATTTCTTCTATCTGGCGGCGGACGACAATGCGGAGTTGTGGTTGAGCACCGATGTGCAGCCCGCCAACCGGGTGCTCATTGCCACCGAGACCAGTTGGAGCAACACCAAGGAATGGACCGCTTCGGCCGGCGGCAGTTCCGTCGCCAACAAAAAGAGCCCTGCGATCAACCTGGTGGCCGGCCAAGCCTACTACATCGAGGCTTTGTATAAAGAAGGCACGGGCGGCGATCACTGCTCGGTGGCAGTCCAATCCCCGAGCGATGCCGGCCCGCCGGCCAATGGGTCGGGAGAAATCCAGGGCAATCAGCTCGGTCGGTTCGCGCCCGCGAACATCTTGGGCGCCGTCACCCTCAACCCGGCGAACCCCGCTGACGTATCGGTCGATGCCGGCGCATTGGTTTCGTTCTCCGTCGGCGCCACGCCCCCGGCGGACTTTGCGCCGCTCTGCTACCAGTGGGAGCGCGACAGCAATGACGGCAACGGCTTCCAGCCCATCGCCAGCGCCAACGGCCCCAACTATGGCTTCGGCCCGGTGGTCCTGTCGGACAACGGCGCCACATTCCGCTGCCTCGTCGGCAGCATTGGCACGAAGGTCGCGAGCCGCGCAGCCTTGCTTTCCGTTTCGGTGGACACCAATCCGCCGGTCTGCGTCTCGGCGACGCCATCGCTGACCCTGTCGAACATCGTCATCCTGTTCAGCGAGTTTGTGGAGATGGGCACGGCGCAGGATACGTTTAACTACAGCGTGTCCGGCGGGATCAGCGTTAATAGCGCCGTCCTCAACGCGGACGGCAAGAGCGTCACCCTGTCCCTGGCTGGGACGTTGAGCCTGGGTTCCAGCTACTCCGTGACGATTCTGAGTGTCACCGATTTGGCCGGCATCGTCATCAACCCGAACCCCTGCACACTCAACTTCCGCACGCCGGTGATCAGTTGCGGATTCCTCGTGTTCCAGGCCTATCGCCCCGAGAGCACTTCCGACAACAACATCGACAGTACGCTGTTGGCCGACCCGAATTTTCCAAGCCGGCCCAACGAAGTGCTTTACATGTCGGCCTTCGATACGCGGACGGTTTATCCGAACGACAGCCATGAGGGCTACGGGGCGTTGATGTTCGGCTACTTCATTCCGCCCACTTCGGGGAACTGGATCTTCTACCTGCGCAGCGACGATTCCTCACGGCTGTTCTTGAATCCGAACGGCTCTGACGCGGCGGGCAAAACCATGATTCAGGAAGAAACGGGTTGTTGCGGCGCATTCTCCGGTCACGCTTCCGCGCCCCAGGCCTTGACCGCCGGCCAACAGTACTACATCGAAGCCATCCTCAAGGAAGGCACCGGCGGCGATTATTGCCAGGTCGCGGCCAAG
>Ga0137374_10008764_pt1 | contig 11967 bp, 17 predicted proteins | sample SagtaG_20_FD_104811 | JGI IMG/M metagenome (GOLD analysis project Ga0137374, IMG submission 104811) | Vadose zone soil microbial communities from Sagehorn Ranch, Mendocino, California, USA - Sage1_R_100_16 metaG | ecosystem: Environmental > Terrestrial > Soil > Vadose zone | place: USA...
GAGCGCTACTATCCCGGCCGTCCCATCGAGGCGAAGGTGCGGTTCTATCTGGAAGAGCTGCTCGCCAGCGGAGACCCACAAACCTGACACCAGATGACTTCCAACCGCCGCCCGGGCGCCCCCGGGCTTGCCCAGCCGTCCAGCCATGCCAGCCCCTGACCGTCGCCGCCCATGCCGACAGCGCCGCCGTCGGGGAACCGCCCGTCGTGCGCGGCCGCGACCGCGACATCGAGCGCGCATCCGACCCGGTTGTGGCGTTCGCCCCGGACGGCACGGTGTACGTCTCCACCCTGCTGGTCAACCTGTCGGCCTGCTCGGACGCGGTGGGTGCAGCGGTATTTCATTGCAACGGCTTGGCCGCGCGAATAGTTGGCTGACACAAAAGGCCAGGTCATTCCTGAAGGAGCCGGGCCGGTCAAGGGGTAGCGCTGACCCTTTTTTGGTCTTCTCCGTCTGGTTGTGTGCGCGCCGAGATAGGCATCGGGGTCAAGGCTCGGGCGGAGCCCGACCGTGTAGCGGCCGGAGGGCCTTGACGCCGGCGCCCGGCGGCGCATGATGTGGTCGGCGGAGAAAGAGTGCGGGTTGACAGGTTGGCTCCCTGGTAGGTCGGGGTGCGGGGTATTGCGCTCGTCAGTGCTGTCCCGGCGGTGGGCAGGCCCGTGGGGGGCTGCCGGTCATTCCTTCGCCCGCGGCGGTGGTGGGCACGATGGGGTGCGCAGTGCAAGGGTCGGCGGGGTCATCAGAAGGGCGACCGCGCCGTGGGTGGGGATCATGACCTGGGCGACCCGCGCCGACCCGGTTCGGGCGCGGCTCATGCCGCGGACCGGGTGTGTTGTAGGGCGCGGACGTGGTGGTCACGCAGCGAGTAGTAGATGTACTCGATCTGCCGTCGGGCCGCGGCCACCACGCCGATATTGCGGCTGCGGCGGGCCGCGACCCGTCCCGCAGCTGCCCGACCCGAGTGGTCTTGGGCAGATCTGCACCGACTCCACCGCGGCCCAGCGGACCAGCTGGGAACCAGATGCCTGGACGGTCCTTGACCTCAAAGGTGTCGGTTGACCTACTCCGGTAGGTGGAGGCTGTGCGGCTTGCCCGCGATGCTCGGTGAGCGCCGGAGCCTCCATGCTGGCTCTTGAGCCGCACAGCCCCATCTGCGCCGTTGATGGTGACAGAGCGATGCTGCGCCTTCCAGCAGACTGCGACTACCGCGCCGACGACCTTCTCAACCCGTACAAGCCTGAACTCGGGTGGCGCGAGTGACCATGCTCCGGTCTAGGCTCTCTCGACTCTGAGGTTGTCGAACCCTACGGACATGGTTTGACTAGGATCGGCCCGGACGAACAGCGCCAAGGTCCCGCCCAGAAGCAACGGGTCAGATGAGTCGGTGACGCTGACGATACGCCTATTGTTGATCCACAGTTGAAGCTGGACAGTGTCGCCGTCAGTTCGACATACGGCTAGTATGCGGTTGGTCCCACCGTGTTGCAGGGCTGTTGTGGCGCGCCAGTCGGCGAGCGGTATTCGCGTTCGAGTGGATTCGCGTTCCTGCACTTTGAAGACTCCAACATGGCCGTCGTCTTTGACGGCAAACTCATATGCGCTTGAGGCTATCGCGCGTTTGGCGACGCGACACAAGACACCGTATTGTCCCAGCCCGACGCTTTGGGTTACGTCTACCTGCACGATGGCGTCAGCCACGTCCAGTTTGGTGAGTTCCGCGGAGAATCCGACGGTCATCGAGCCGTCCTGCGCTGTAGCTTTGAGAGTTCCGTCGATCGTTGGGCCTTTAGGTCTGTCACCAACAAACATCATCCACCCCACGTTGACCGCGAAGTCTTCGAAGAAGACCAGCCGGCCCACGGGTGGCGCCGGCGCATCTTGCACTCGGATTGTATACAAGGCCGCCAGGACGAGAGCGCCGAGAACAGTTGTGGAGATGACGCGCCTGGTGGTCCTTCTGCGGGACGTGCGCCGCGGCGCGTGGGTGTTCCTTGTCCGGGGTGCTGCCGCCGCTGCGCCCAGGACCGGGTTTGCTGCGCAGTCGGCTACGGCCCGAGTCGCCCCGTGGGTGACCGCCTGGGTGGCGGGCCGGTGCGCCGAGGGTGCACCTTCCGTGGGATTCGGTTGGTCGGGTGGGGCGTCAATGACTCGGATGGAGTCTTGGACGTGGGACTCCGCGGTTCCGGGACCCCTTTGCTGAGGTGCGCCGTGTGTGGTCTCCTGCCGCGTCGCCGCGGCCAGCTCAGGATCTGCGACCATGAGGTCGGCCAGGATGCGACCGAGGTCCGCGCTGTAGTAGCGATGCCGTAGCCGCCGGTATTGGCACCTGCTCAACGCGGCGATGTCGTCCGGCAGATCCTCCTCGGCGGGCAGGTGCGCCCCGTCGGTCAGCACAGGGATCACCGTCGCCCCGGTCGCGAACGCCTCGGTCAACTCCCGCCGAATCCAGTCGCCCGGTTCGTCGATGCGCCGCCGGCCGCTCTTCGGATCCGCCGCGAACAGCCACCGGGGGCCGATCACCGCCAGCAGCACCCGGCAGCTCCGCACCCGTTCCAACAGTTGGTCCGCGAAGTCGGAGCCGGCTGAAATAGATTCGCTGTCCAGGAAGACCAGCTCAGGGCCGAGATGCTGAGACAATTCCGCGTGCAGCAGCGCACCGTAGGCGCGACTGTCCTCGCTGCGGTAGCTGATGAATACCCGACCCGCCACCATACCCCCTCTCTCAGCCCGTGGACGCGCGGGGGCCGCGAAGGAATGCTAGACCTGCTCGCCACTATGAAGGCTACCTATCCGCAGTTCTCCATCTTCCGCCACGCCAGCTCCTTGCCCCTGCAACGGCCTGCCCGACCACGCCGAAGACGGTGGCATGACCCGCCAGCCAGTTGCGAGTCGCCACGATGGTCCGGAACAACCGTGATCGCGTCGACAATGGACAAACTGGCATCATCGAGCCGGGACGATGCCGGCATGCTGGACCGCTCTGGCAGTGACGCATGAGGCCCGCGGGCACCAGCACAGCCCAGCCGGCCGCACGGGTGACTCGTGGGCGATCCACGCGACCGTGCCACATTACAGCACAGCCGCGCTGCCAGACCCTGACCACCTGGGCGGAGCCCGCAACGGCACCAGGTAGTTCCTCGCCGACCCGGACGCCGCTGCAGCGCCCGGGACGAGGCCACCACAAACCGCTGAGAATGACCGCCTCGGCATCGGAACCCGGCCGTAGCCGCGAGTCTGGCGGTCGTGCTTGGGCTGCGCCGGGTCGACAGGACCATTCCAGCCTGAACCCTGCGCTCAGCGTCGCCGGGGGTCGGCGGCCAAGCTCGACCCGGTACGGCGAGCCAACCGGCCCGATCGCGGATTACACGACCTGCTCGACGACGCGCCGTCTGCCCCTGACACCGTCCCCGCCGGCCAAGCCGAACGCCGCGGTGCCCGACACGCGCCCTGCCGGTCACCGCCGTCACCGCCGGTAAACCCCGCGCCTCGGCCCGCCGCAGGCCGCGGACCCGCCTCCGCCTATCCGGATCCCATGGGCACCCGCTCCCCCAGATGGTCGGGCCGTCGCCCTACAAAGGCTCCGACTCGGCAGCGGCACCTGCTCCGAGCGGGAGCACGGCCTGGACAACCAGCAGCCCGCATACGGGCGGGTACGTGTCGCAGTTCTGTTGACGTGCCCCCCGGCAGGAATCGAACCTGCGACACAAGGTTTAGGAATGCCGAAGCGGCCGCCGACCACGCCCACAGCCACCACCCGGAACCACAGATTCGCCCCCTTTGTCCACACTGACCACACCACTACCCGCCGGTTCATTCCCACAGCCATTCCCACGACCTGCCCGGCGAGGATCCCCAAACGCGCCAAGGACGTCCTCCGCGCCGAGCTTGGCGGTGACCGGGACCAGTGATCCTGACTGACGCCGGCGGCCCTGCCGGCAGCCGCCAACGACGACGAGGCCGACCACGTAGCAGGCGTAACCATACTGGAACAGCACGCTGGCGCGCTGCTGGTCTCCCCGCTCGTGGTAGCCGAGGTCTGCTACCTGCTCGGCAGCCGGCATGGACCGGAGGCCGAAGCTCTGTTCTTGGACTCGCTAACCGACGGCACACTGCTGCTCGCCAAGCTGACCGAAGTCGACGCCGCCCGGATGGCACACCTGGTGCGCCAGTAGGCCGACCTCCACCCCGGCGCCGCCGATGCCTCCGTCATCGCCCTCGCCGAACGGCTGAACATCACCGACGTAGCGACCCTCGACCGCCGCCACTTCGCCGTCGTTCGATCCACCCACTGCGAAGCCCTGAACTTGCTGCGTGCGTAGCCATTGGCGCCCGGCGCGATACGCATCCATTTGCGCCCGCCGGTAGAGGCCGGGCAGCGCCATCAGGTCGAATCCTGCCCACGTGCGGGTGACAGGGTCTAGGGTGAGACTGCCCAGGCCCATCCTTCCGCTTCGCCTCCGCTCCCGGCTTGTCCGGCCTGATGCCGGGCATCGGCGGCGTGGGCGTACCAGTTGCTGTGCATGTTGCAGCACCCGCTGCATGGGCGCTGGCCTGGGGAGTTTGCCGGGACGGCGTTGGGCCGTTGCAAGGTTGCGGGCGCCGGCCGGTGCGGAAGCGCTGCCGATCAGCGCGGCCCCGACGACAACGACGCCACCGTGGTTCTGGGCCGTTCAATGGCAGCATGCCCGGTGGGGTAAACCCGTGCGGCACACTCGCGGGTCGTCTCCGCGAGCAGGTTCCGCAGCAGGTCATCCGGCGCCGGGATGCACGCCTGGGCGATGCCCTCGACCGCGGAGCGGACGGTGCGCGGCGCCGCGTACCGGCGGAACGCCTCCGGCGCGGGACCCGTGTCGTTGATGAACTGCCGGGCCCACCGAGCAGCCTGCGGGGCGTGGCTGAGCGCCTGCCGGCTCCGCTCTTCGAGAGCGCTCGGCGGCCGCCCGTCGAGGTCTGCGAGCACCCGGTCGCAGGTCAGGATGGCGACCGCCATGACACGCTGCCGCTCGGCCGCCACCACCGGCAGCGCTGTCGTGGCGCAGCGCAGCGCGATCAGCGCGTCGAGGTGCGGGTCGTCGCTGGTCAGCCCGATCACCGACGGGATCAGCCCGGCCAGCCGCTGGCGGTTGGCATCGGACGTGCAGTCGTTGACGTGGCGGGCGAGTGCTGCCAGCAGCGGGTGCGTGCAGGCGGGATGGTCGCTCCAGCGCTCCCCGGCGAGGAACGATGCCAGCTCCATGAAGCAGGCACCCTTCCTGGGGTTCCGGTGCCTGCCCGGGGAGAGGACGGGGAGCAGCTGGGGGAGGTGGATGTCGTCACCGGACATGACGCGGCCCCCTCACGAATCGGCCGGGATCGTCGCCTCCAGTGTGCCCCTCGGGCCGCCGGCTGAACGCCCCTCGTGGCGCGAGATCATCGCTCGTGCCCGGTATCTCGCTCGGAACCGATCTCCCGGCCGGCGGCCGGAAGACAGTCCTGACTGCGCGGGTGTCGGGAGAGCAAGCGACACGAGAGCACTCGACCCGAGCCTCGCCGACCCCCGGAGCATGGTTCCAGCCCTCCAACCGCGCTGTCGGCCCGCGTCCCTGCGGCAGCATCGCCGGGTGTGATGCAGGCAGAGGCCCGGCGTCGTTTGTCGAGCAGCCCGGCGTAGCCGACGACGACCGCGGCCGCGGCGAGTGTTCGAAGCAGCGGGGTGAGGCGCTCCGGGTATATGACATTCTCGATGTAGTGGTCGACGAACCCGCCCGCATAGCCTCGCTCGCCGGCCAGCCGCTGGAAGTGTTTCTCCAGCGGCGTGAGCGGGCAGGTGAACCCGATCGTGATGATCGCCGCGCCCCAAGCCACAGCGGGCATGTGCAGCCAGACAAGCCGCGGCCAGCGCCAAGCCAGCAGGCCACCGGTGGCGATGAAGACCAGGAACGCAAAGTGGACGATCACGACAAGGTCGGCAAGCAGTCGGTAGAACATGGCGGGCCTCCATCGCCCCGGACGCTACCGCCGCGAGCGAAGCCCACGCTCGCCCGGGCCGCGGCCGACCTATGGCGATCTTGTCGTGATCGCCAGATGCACCCGGGCGCTGGCGGCCTGCAGCGCGTCAACCGCCCAGTACCAGCCGTAGGTGGCCTCCAACACCACCTCCGGCGCCTCCCCGGCCCGGCCGATCACCTCGACGAGCCGGTCGGCGTCGTTGACGATCCGCACCCGCACCTCTCGATGGCCAGTCATCCGTTGCGACGGCCTCGCTCAGGAGCGCGTATGGCTCGCTCTTGTGCGGCGGTCGTGGGCGGGCATACGGTCGAGACGCAGGCTCGCTCGGCCAGGGGATGGACGATGCGGGTGCTCGACTCCACGCCGCGGCGATCGGGACGTAGGGGCACGGCCTGCTCCTGTCTTCCCTCATTGGGACGTGGCGGTCTGCTCGGGGAGCGCGACTCGCTCCGGGTACGAGCAAGGAGGTGTGAGAGTTGATCGTCAGAAGCTGGAATCTGCGTCCTCGGCCGGGGCGCTACGACGACGCCATCGGGCTGATCGTCGAGGGCGCCAAGCTGGCCGAGCGTCACGGTGCCCGCAACGTCCGCCTCACGCAGGCCGCCACCGCCGGCCTGGAAACCGGTGTGCTGGTCCTGACGTGCGAGTTCGAGAACCTGGCCGCTTACGGCGGGTACCTCGACGACACGATGACCGACCACGAAGCGCAGAACCACAACCACCGGATCCGCGAGGCCGAGGCTCCGTTCATCTACGAGTCGACGGCGGTGCTGACGGAGGTTGATCTGGGGCGCGAGGGCGCGAAGGGTGGTCGCGGCCGAGTGCTCGACGCCCGCTTCGGCCGTCCCCTGCAGGGTCACTGGAGCGACACCCTTGACATCACCCGCCAGGCCTTCGACCTGTCCGAGCGCCACGGCGCGGTGGGTTGCCGCCTGTTCGAACTCGACCACGCCGGAGACCGCAGCGGCATGCTGTGCGCGGTGGTGGAGTACAACTCGATGAAGGAGTTCGGCATGGCGGGCGACGCCTGGCTCGCCGATGAGGAGGGACGGTCGCTGGCCGAGCGGATCCGCACGGACCGCCCGTTCGAGGCCGTCTTCTCGGGGCTGTACACCGAGGTGGCGCTCTTCTAACCAGCCGGTCGGTAACGGGTCGGTGCGCGGGGACCGACCCGTCGCACTCCACGGGACGCGATCCGGCGTCGCCCCGTTACCGACCTGTGATGGCGTTCGTCATGGAGATCATCCTGCGGACCTCCGGGGAAGGCCAGGAATGCGGTGAACTCCGGCGGGCCGAGGCAGGTGCGAGCCGCATCGGTAGCGCCGCCTCCGCCGCGGCTTAGACCAGGCATGCGCGGCGGAGCAGCGCCTCGCCGGGGCCGCCGGCGAGCAGGCCGACCTCGCGCAGGAACGGCACCAGCCGGGACGCCGACCAGCGTAGCGACTCCCGGCGGTGCGGGTTCGCCCTGGCCGCCTCCTGCGCCTGTCTCGGATCGAGCCCGACCGCGGCGTACACCCGCGGGTGGACCAGGCAGCCGACGATCTGGTGGGCGGGTAGCCCAGCATGGACCGGTGGGCCGCCCGCGCCGACCCGGGCAGGGCCGCCATCTGCCGGGCACCTGCCCGGGCGTACCGCACGTGCCGGGCTTCCTCCACCACGTGGATGCGGTTGACCGCCCGAACCAGGGGCTGCACGCGCCCTTGCTCAGCGACTCCGCCGCGTTGGCTGCCGCCTGCCCCACACGGTGATGGGGTAGAACTCCCGGAGGCGGACGGCGGAGGTGGACGGGCTGAGAAGAGAGGGCGCTGGAATAGAACGGTGAACGGCGGGTCCGTTCGATGAAGTCCTCGAAGAAGCTGTCGGCGTCGTCCGACGGATGCGTGAGGACCTGCCGGCTCAGGAAGCAGTCTTCCGGGACGATGTTGCCCTCAATGTTGACGAGGCTCAGGACCCGGCCTGGATCCTGGTGTGCCAGCTGCAACGCGGTCAGGCCACCCATCGAATGCCCGACGAGGTGGAAACGCTCGATCCCGGCGCGCTGCAGTACAGTCCGGGCGGTCTTTACCAGGAACGGTATCGATATTTTCGACACCTCCTCGCAGGAGGTCTCCCCGCATCCCGGTGCGTCATAGGCGAGGAACGGACGCCCGGCGAAGGCGGGCTGGAGTGCGATGTCGACGTAATCTTCCTTCGTTGAGCCGAAGCCGTGGAGGAAGACGACGGGGGCGAGTTCACCACCTCGACCGGCCGTGGCAACCCTGAGGCCCACGCCGTCGACGCGCAGGTGCAGCTGCTGGTAGGTGAGTCCACTTCCCGATGACACGTCGTAGTCCTTAACCGTCATCGTCTGGGGGATGGTACGGATCGCTCGGGACTGGTTGCGGAACTGCCAGGTGGGGGTCGCCCGAGGCCGTACAGCTGCAGGGTGGTGGCGCCGGCGCGTATCGCTTGCAGGTGACACCGCTCGGTGGCGGTGCGGGTGTCGGAGGCGTCGAGCACGCGCTGGATATGGCTAGCCGGGATGGCCACCGCGCCGTCGGAGTCAGCGACGACAAGATCGCCTTTGTCGATCTGGACGCCGCCGATCGTGATCGGGACCCCGAGGATGCCAGGGTGTTTCTTGCTGGTGCGAGTGATGCTGATGCCCCGGGCGAAGACGGGGAAGCCCAGCCGGCGCAGTTCATCGACATCCCGCACGGCCCCGTCGATAACAAGTCCGGGCAGCCCGCGGACTTGGGCGGCGACGGCCAGGATCTCACCCCAGTGTCCGTGCTGGGCGCCGTGGTGATCGGCGACGAGGACGTGCCCGGCCGGTGCGGTGGCCACCGCGCGGTGCAGCGCGAGGTTGTCCCCGCCTGTGCCGCGCACGGTGAAGGCCGGTCCGGCCAGCCGTGCGCCAGGCCAGGCCGGGCGCAGCCCGGGGTCGAGGGCGATGTCCATGCCGGACGCCTCGTACAGGGTGGCCGTCGTGTGTCCTCGGGCCGCTGCCGGCATATCCCTCCACTGGCGATCGCGAGCAGGCGCGGCGCAAGCCGCCGGCTCGGTTGTGCTCTCGCGCTGCGGCGCGCCCGGCGGCAGCGGCTCGCTGGGGTTGTCGGGTGTGGTGGTCATGGCGTGCGGCTTTGCAGGGCGTGGTAGCCCAGGTCGGCGCGCGCCTGGGTGAGGGTGCTGCCGGCCCGCACGGCCTCGACGATGCGACGTTCTGTGTGCTCGATGTGCTCGGCGAGCTCGACGACGGTACCCAGCTCATCTGCTGGGACGGCGACCACACCGTCGCCGTCGCCGGTGATCAGGTCCCCCGGCGCGATGTGCACCCCGCTGATGAGCACCGGCTGCTGCACCGCGACGCACCGCACCCGATCCTTGCCGGTCCGCATGAACCGGCCGGCGCTGAACAACGGGTAGCCGAGAGCGAAGGTCGTCCGGAGGGCCGAGCGGGCGGTGGCGCTGCTCAACCCGCGGATCGTCCAGGAGTCCGCCCGCAGGGAGGAACGGTACGAGGGCTGCCTGAGCTTCTTCGATGTTCGCGGCATGGTCCCCCGCCCGGTGGCCATCCAGGTCGAGTACCACGACCCGCAGGGCACCTGCTACGTCGTCTCGTTCAACGGCACCCTCGCTCGGCTCATCGCCCACGAGATCGACCACCTGCACGGGACGCTCTACACCGACCGATGCGACTCCGCGTCAGGTCGGTCCCGGTGATCCCGTACCATTCCCGTCACGGCGCGGGCCGTCCAAACCCGATATGTCGCACCCCGCTGGATGGCACGGCGATGGCTGCGCCACATCATGCGGCCGCTCACCCCGCCCAGCGACGAGGCCAGGCGGATCACATCCGGCCTGAATTCCGCGGTGAACCAGGTCGCCGCCGCGCACCGGTCATGACGGGTGCATCCGGCAACCCACACGCCGTGGGAGGGGTTGCATAGGCCCTTGATCAGGCGGCGACGATCTCGATCATGGCGGCGCCGATGGCGGACGGCTCGGGGATCGGCTCGCCGTCCTGGCGCATGCCGGCCAGGTGGAGCCCGATCGCCTCCCGCATGAGCTGCTCGCACTCTTCGCGCGTCTCGGCCGCCGCGATGCAGCCGGGCAGGTCGGGGGCCCAGGCGCTGTACCCGGTACCGTCGGCGTGCTCGATCACAACCAGGTAGCGCAACGGGTCGCTCACTCGGTGCCCCCTATCAAGCCAGCCTGCCGAAGGATGCTCCGCTCGGTCCGCGGGTGCACATCGTCGCTCATCTTCCCGGCGATCGTGATCCGGCCCTTCTTGGTCGGATGCTTGAACTGACGGTGGCCCCCAGTCTGCACCACCTGCCGCCAACCGTCCTCCTCCACCATCCTGATCAACTGCCGGACCGTGCTCGGCACCCTGCCTGTCCCCCTCGATGGTCGTCCCCCGCCGCTCTGATGGGAAGCCGATCAATCCCTACCACCACCCGATCCGACGATCTACAGCACCCCAACCACCAACTCCCTGTGACGCGGCCAGCGAACGCCCCGGACGAGCAGATCGGGTAGCGGGCACTCGACCAGTGGGTCGCCACCACCAGCAGACTCAGCCGGATCACGCCAGCTCAGGAGCGGGCTGACTACCGGACAGGTACCTGTTGACGATCCGACGGTCATGCTGACGCCGTGCACGGTGGCACCGGAGGGCCCTCGTCCACCACGCTGACCGGACGACGGAGGACCTCGCCGCCTGCTCGGCTGGGGTTACACCGATGACCGGTCCACTCAGCTGCGATCGCCACCCCGGGCCGGCGTGTGCAGCGCCACGACACCCACCACGGGTAGCGATGCGGAGGCACCCGTCCCGGCGTGCCCTGGATGTCCTGAGGCGTCGCGCAGACCGCATCTCGGCCACCTGCCACTGAGCGGCGAGGGACCGCAACCGGATCATCCGATCACACCCGGCAACGCCAAACGCAGGCCTGGACGATCTACCTAGCCACTGAACGTCCAGCCGCAGCGTGATCGGATGTGATGTGCCGACCGGATAGGCGCGGTGGCCAACCTGGCCGCGCAGCCCAACGCGACCGGCCGGCCGGGCCGGCACGGCCCCCTGGCCGACGGCTACACGGCCTGGCTGGACAAGGGAACCAGCACAGTGCTCCAGAAACCCGAGCCGCTGCCACCCACCGCGGACGCCGGGTGTTCACCGCTCGGCCGGGCGACAGACTGGATCACTGCCGAGATCGCGTGGGAATGAACGACCGCCCCCAACGATCACTTCTATCCACACAGGCCACAGGACCAGCCCCGAGTTCATACAGCCGTCGCCGTGCTCGAATACTCCCAGAACCCAAAAGGCCAGGTCAGAGCGGGTGTGCCCCCGGCAGGAATCGAACCTGCGACACACGGTTTAGGAAACCGTTGCTCTATCCCCTGAGCTACGAGGGCTGACCCGCGGCTTCGCGCGATCCGGAGCCTACTGCCCTGGCTCTGGTCCGCGTCTGGTCCGCAGGCGACCGGTCCGGGTCGTCCTCGGGCCGGCGCCGGAGCCAGTGTCTCACGGCCCGACCGGCGCCGAGAGCGGCCGTGGACCGGCTACGACTGGCGCCCGGTCCGCCGGTGCAGGTGGCCCGGATCTGAGGGCAGCACCCACGTCGCAGCCGAGGCGCCTGGCAGCCTCGGTCAGGGGACGGGGGGGGGCCTCCGCCTCGCTCGCCAAGAGCGCACTGAGATCAGCGGGTCATTGAGTCATTGAAGCTGTTCGGAAACCCCGGTTGACCCGGAAGTGATCAAGGCGTTGACCTGGGCCGATGCAAGTTTGATCAAGACGCGCCGCGTCGTTTCCGAACAGCTTCATTGTTGTTCGCCCGCTGTACCGACACGATCAGTTCAGGACAAAGGAAGGACAGCAGGCCAATCGCGCCACAGCACGGCTGCGGGTACGGTGATCACTTACCAGGAGAATGCGACACTCGTCACTCGGCTGGGTGAACGGGTCTGGCAAGACCGTCATTCTGCGTGACC
>Ga0137374_10008772_pt1 | contig 11963 bp, 15 predicted proteins | sample SagtaG_20_FD_104811 | JGI IMG/M metagenome (GOLD analysis project Ga0137374, IMG submission 104811) | Vadose zone soil microbial communities from Sagehorn Ranch, Mendocino, California, USA - Sage1_R_100_16 metaG | ecosystem: Environmental > Terrestrial > Soil > Vadose zone | place: USA...
GGCAGGGCAACCGGGCGCTGGCCGTGAAGACGCCGTGCCCTTTTCGCGCGATGCTGAACCCGTGACCGAAGCCGCCGCGGTGAGGTAGCGGGAAGAGGAGCGCGATGCCGACGAGGATCGAACGTGAGCCGGTGGACTTCGACCTGTTCCGACTGTATCTGGACGAAATCGGGCAGCACCAGTTGCTGACCAGGGAGGACGAGGTTCGCCTTTCGCAGGCGTACGAGGCCGGGCTGGAGGCCCAGCTCGGGCTGCGGGAGCTGGCTGCTGGCGATCCGCGGCGGCCGGCGCTGACGGCGACGGTGCGAGCTGGCGAGCAGGCCCGCCGGACCATGGTCGAGTCCAATCTCCGTCTGGTGGTCTCGATCGCGCGGCGCTTCTCCGGCACCGGCCTGCCGCTGGTCGACCTGGTCCAGGAGGGCAATCTCGGGTTGCTGCGCGCGGTCGAGAAGTTCGACTGGCGCAAGGGCTTCAAGTTCTCGACCTACGCGACCTGGTGGATCCGCCAGGCGATCACCCGTGGGGCGGCTGACCGCGGCGCGCGGGCGATCCGTCTGCCGGTGCACGTGGATGAGCGGGTCGGCCGGCTGCGCCGCAGCCAGACCCGGCTGCGTGCCGAGCTCGGCCGCGACCCGAGCGACGCGGAGCTGGCCGCTGAGCTGGACATGTCGATCGAGCAGGTGGCGCGTCTGAAGGACAGCGCGCACGCGATCGCCTCGCTGGACAGCCCGGTCGGCGACGGCGGCGCCGAGCTGAAGGACCTCCTGGAGGACGAGCGGGCCGTCGATCCGGGTGAGCTGGCGGCCGAGACGCTCGGCCGGGAGGCGCTGGGAAAGGTGCTCGGCGCGCTTCCCGAACGCGAGCGGCAGGTGCTGGTCCTGCGGTTCGGGCTGGACTCGGGCTCGCCACTGACCTTGGAGCAGGTCGGCGCGGTGATGGGGTGTTCCCGTGAGCGCGTCCGCCAGCTCGAGCGCGGCGCCCTCGAGGCGCTGCGCCACCCCGAGACTCGCGCCCGTCTGGAGGACCTGGTCCCGGCGTGAGCAGCCGGGGTGGCTCACGGGGTGAGGAGCTCGTCGAGGTGGCGCGCGATCGGCCAGGCGCCAGAGGTGGTGTTGGACAGCACCGTGTGGGTCCAGCGGCCGACCGGATCGTGGACGGTGCGGAAGGACACTCCGGCATCGGAGCCTTCCAGCATCAACGTGTCGCTCGATTTGTGCAGCCAGAATCCGAGGCCGTAGCGCATCGACTGCGACGGCACATCGCTGCGGGGGCGCACCATCGCCGCGACCCAGTCCGCCGGCACGATTTTCCCGGCGAGGAACGCGCTCCACAAGGCGTGGACGTCCGCGGCGGTGGAGTAGATGCCGCCGTCCCCGCTTCCTCGCACCGGAAGGTGGAGGACGTTGGTCCGCGGCCCGTCGACAGTGAGGTAGCCGAGCGCGGCGCGGCCGGGTAGCTCGTCGGATCGCAGGAATTCCGTGTCGCGCATGCCGGCCGGTTCGCACACCCGCTGCCGCACCAGTTCGTGGAAGCGTGTGCCGCTGGCACGCTCGGCGAGCAATGCGAGCACGACGTAGCCACCGCTGCAATAGGAGAACCGTTCGTCCGGCGCGAACTTGCGCGGGTGCCCGCCGAGCACGCGCAGGTACTGCTCGGTGGTTGCCAGCTCGTGGACGGGGACGGGCAGCACGTACTCGGTGACCTCGAACCCAGCTTCCTCGTCGAGGTAGTCGCCGATGCCGGACCGGTGAGCGAGCAGGTGCTCGACCGTCACGTCGTCACCGATCAGCGGCAGGTCGTCGCCGAGCAGCGACCGGGCGGTCGTGGTCGGCGCCAGGCGGCCCTCCTCGATCAGGCTCACCACCGTCAGCGCGGTCAGTCCCTTGGTGCCGCTGGCGATCCCGAACCGGGTATCGATCGCATTGGCGACGTCGTGGCCGCGATGCGCGCGGCCGTAGGCCTTGGCGAGCTGGACAGCTCCATCGCGGTCGACGCGCACGACCCCGGAGAACCCCGTCTCCGAAGCAATCTGGTCGACCGAATCCTCCAAGCGATTCATGCGGGGAGTCTACCTGGGACCCGCGCACGCCATCGCCGATGATTGCGCCGGTTACCATTGTCCGATGAGCGCTGCGGAGGAGCGCGCGGCCGGTGGCCCCTGACCGGACGTCGCTCAATTCAGGCCTGAGCGGCCTGGTGCTGGCCACGATCTCGGCCCTGGTGCGGGCGCTGGTCGCTGGCCTCCACGCCGGTCGCGGGGCCAGCCCGACCTGGGTGGTCGTGGTCTTCGCCGCGCTCAGTCTCAGCGGTTTCTTCCTGGGAGTGCTGGCCATCTGGTCGGCCATCAAGGCGTGGCTCCGCGACGACGCGCTCAGTGTTCCCGCACGCTGGGGCGCCGCCCTCGGCCTGGCGGCGATGCTGTTCGTGGTCGCCACCGGCCCGTGCGGCTCGCGGAGCTGCCCCGGCTGATCGGGGCGCCGCCGCGCTACCGCTCCCGGCGCTCGTGGTGCGCGCGGACCAGCGTCTTCGGCGCCTTCGACGCCCAGGCGTCGGTGACCAGCTCCTCGAGGACCTCCGGGTCGATCGAGGCGAACGTCACCCACAGCGAGGCGAGCCGCCTCCCGAACCATCCCTCCTGGCACCACTGTGGCCATTCGGCGGCCGCCGCGCGGATCGCCTCCTCGCCGGGCATCAGGTTCACGCGGTCGCGGTCGAGCATGCTGGCGAAGCGCCTGCCCCGAACCCGGAAGGCCGGGAGCCCGCCGTGCTCGTACTCCGTCACCTCGGGCAGTCCCAGGATGACCAGGTGCACCTGCTCCACGTCCATGGCGGCAGGGTCGACCCCCGGGACGGTCAGGTTGCGGAGCGGATCACGCCGATGACGTGGCCCTCGGGGTCGGCGAACTGGCCGACCTCGAGCTCCTCGCTGACCTTGTCCGGGCCCATCAGGCGCTTGCCGCCGAGGCGCTCCGCTTTGGCGAGGGAGGCCTCCACGTCAGGCACCTCGACGTAGAAAGTGACGTGGCCCTGGTACCCCTCGGGGCCGACGCCGACGCCGCCGCCGATCCCGATGCCATCGGCGTTGGTGTTGCCCTCACGCGGCACGACCCCGTAATTCATCGGGTTGTTGGCGTCGATCCGCCAGCCGAACAGGTCCGAGTAGTAGCTCTGGAGCTTGCCCGCATCTTTCCCGATGATTTCGAAGTGAACGACTGGCTGTCCCATATTTGCTCCCTTCCGCGCTGGCCCCCGGCGCTGAGGGCACCACGGCAGTCTAGAACGGCGCTGTGACAATCCGGCCCGGCGCCCTGACCAGCCCGTTCCGGTCCCGCGCCGCCCCGGAGCCGCCCGGATTAGGTGCCCGTGCGTTGCTTCGTAGCATTCGCGGTGGGCCGGCGTGGAGGGGAGAATGGCCGGTGATTGCGGAACGTCTGCTCTGCTTGTGACACTGGGCGGCGACTGCCGAAGGGGGGTCCCGCGAGATGAGCTCCAGCCTGACCAGCGTGCTGGCTGACCCGGGCCGGCTCGCCGCTGTACGCCAGACGAACCTGCTCGACACGCCGCCCGAGGCGGTGTTCGACCGGTTGGCCCGGCTGGCCGCCCGTGTCCTCGGCACGCCCATCGCGGTGATGTCGCTGATCGATCAGCACCGCCAATTCTTCAAGGCGTCCTTCGGCATGCCCGAGCCCTGGGCCTCGCTGCGGCAGGCTCCCGTTTCCCACTCGATGTGCAGGTACGTGCTGGCGACCGGGCAGCCGCTGGTGATGGGGGACGTCCGCTGGGACGCGCTGGGCAGCGACAACCCCTTCATGGCCGAGCTCGGAGCGGTCGCCTACATGGGCATCCCGCTGGTCCTCTCGTCGGGCCACGTCGTGGGATCGTTCTGCGTCGCCGACCGGCGGCCGCGGGACTGGACCGGGGAGGACCTGGCGGGCCTCAAGGACCTGGCCGGCCTGGTGATGGACGAGATCGAGCTGCGCAGCGAGCTGCAGGCGCACAAAGTGGCTGACGACGCGCTGACCCAGCACAACCAGCACCTGTGGGGCGCGCTGGAGGCGGTCCCCGACGCGGTGGTGATCAGCACCACCAACCTCGACCCCAAGGGTCCGAGGATCGTCCACGCCAACCGGGCGTTCTGCGAGCTCACCGGCCATCCGGTGGAGGAACTGGTCGGCAACTCCCTGCGCCTGGGGCAGTGCCCGGAGGCGGCCGCGTCCGAGTACGAGTCGATCGCCGCCTGGCTCGAGTCCGGCTCGCCGTGGGTCAAGGAGACGGTCAGCCACCGCAGGGACGGCACGGAGTACGTCGCGCATTGGCAGGTCGCGCCGCTGCCGGACCGCAGCGGGCAGACCACCCACTGGGTCTGCACCCAGCAGGACGTCGCCCCGCACCGCGAGCTGGAGCAGCGCCTCGCCGACGTCGAGGCGGGCTTCCAGGCGCTGCTGGAGCGCGTGCCAGCGGTGGTGTACACGATCAGCCCGGACCCGCCCTACGCGCCCACCTATGTGAGCCCGCAGATCGGGGCGCTGCTCGGCGAGCAGGCGTCGGAGTGCATCGGCACGCCGGGTCTCTGGGACCGGTGGGTGCACCCGGACGACCGCGAATGGGTCAACGCCGAGTGCGAGCGCACCAACGAGACGGGCGAGCCGTTCCTCGGCGAGTACCGGATGCTGACCCGGGACGGCCAGGAGCGCTGGGTCCGCGACGAGGCGATCCTGGTCCGCGACGCCGCCGGGCGGCAGCTCTTCTGGCAGGGGATCCTGACCGACATCACCGCCACCCGCCAGGCCTCCAGCCGCCTCGCCGAGGCGCTGGGGCGTGAGCAGGACGCCGCGGAGCAGCTCGCCGCCGCCCTGGAGCGCGAGCGCGCCGGGGCCGACCACCTGCGTGCCATGGACGAGATGAAGACCACCTTCCTCCAGGCGGTCTCGCACGACCTCCGCACCCCGCTGACCTCGGTGCTCGGCATCGCGCTCACGCTCCAGCGGGGCGCCGACGGCCTGCGTCCCGACGACGTCGTGGACCTGATCCGGCGGCTGACCACCAACGCCCGCAAGCTAGACCGGCTGCTCACCGACCTGCTGGACCTGGACCGGCTCGCAAGGGGCACGCTCACCCCCGAGCGGCGGGTCGTCGACGTCGGCGCGCTCACCCGGCGCAGCGTGGAGGAGGCCGCCGTGGCCGACGAGCACCCGGTGGTGGTGGACGCGTCGTCCCTGCGCATCGCGGTGGACGGCCCCAAGGTGGAACGGATCGTCGAGAACCTCGTCCTCAACGCGGCCAGGCACACCGAGGCGGGCACCACCATCTGGGTGCGGGTCCACGCCGACGGCGAGGGCGCCCTGCTGGTCGTGGAGGACGAGGGGCCGGGCGTGCCGACGCAGCTCCGCGAGCAGATCTTCCAGCCCTTCCACCAGGGCCGTAACGTCGCCCGGAACACCCCCGGCTCGGGGATCGGCCTGGCGCTGGTCGCCCAGTTCGCCAACCTGCACGGTGGGCGCGCCTGGGTCGAGGACCGCCCCGGCGGCGGCGCCTCGTTCCGGGTGTTCCTTCCCGACCGGCCCGCCGCGGAGGCCGCCGCCTCCTAGCTGCCGGGATCGCGGCCGAGGAAGGCGACGAGCCGGTCGCTGGGGCCGGCCGCCGCCGGGACCGCGACCGGGTCGGCGAACAGGGGATGGCGGCCGCCGTCCGCGACCAGCAGCGGGCCGATCCGGAGCAGCTCGACCGCCAGGTCGTCAGGCAGCGGCCGGCGGTACCCGCACGCCCACCAGACGTCCCACCCGTGGGCGGCGATCTCGATGGCGCCGGCGCCGGCCAGGATGCTGGCCGCCAGCGGGAGGTCGCCGACGGCGAGCACCCGGTCGTTGCCATCCGCCCTGGTCAGCGCTCCGAGCAGCCGGCGGGCGCGGTCGCGGAACCTCCCGGCGGGATCGCCAGCGAGGTCGTCGTCCGCGGCCGGGTCGAGGCTGACACGGCGGGCGCCGATGCCGTCCTCGAGCGCGGCGAGGGAGTCGTTGACGTGGTGGAGCAGCGCCCGCAGGTCCCAGTCCCGGCACGGCGTCGGACGCGCCAGCAGCGCCGGCGTGACGACCGTGACGGCGCCCAGCGCGTAGCCGATCGCACGTTCCAGCAGCTCGACGCCGTCGATCTGTCCTGCCGCGGCGTCCGGCCCGGTCATCGCCTCGGGGCCGCGGCGGCCGGAGAATACGTCAGCGGCAGGCCGAAGGTCGCGAACAAGTCCGGGTCCAGGAAGGCGACGATGCGGGCGACGCCCGAGTCCGCGAAGGTGAACACCTGCACCGAGTGCGCACGGTGGGCACCGTCGTCGCGACGCAGGTAGGCGCCGACCGCCGGCTGGCCGTTGGCGCTGGTGGGATCATCCGCCACCTGTCTGGGGTCAGGGTGGCCTTGTTCGCGATAAAGGCCGCGACGTCGTGGCGACCGGAGAACCAGAGCAGGAACGGCGGCATCTCCAGCTCGACGTCGTCGCGGAGCAGCCTGGCGAGGGCGGTGGTGTCGGCGTTGACAAAGGCGGTGACGTACCGGTCGAGCAGCTCGCGCTGGTCGGCGTCGCTGGGCTCGGCGATCTGGTCCTCGGCGGGGGTCGCCTCGGCGAGCTGGGCCCGGGCGCGTTGCAGCGCGCTGTTGACCGCGGCGGTGCTGGTGTCCAGCAGGTCGGCGACCTCGGTGGCCCGCCAGGCCAGCACGTCCCGCAGGATCAGCACTGCGCGCTGCCTGGCGGGCAGGTGCTGGAGCGCGGCGATGAGCGCGAGGCGGATGCTGCCCCGCGACGCGACGATCGTCGCCGGATCGGCGGGCGCCGCCGTCAGCAGCGCGTCGGGGATCGGCTGGAGCCAGGCCACCTCGCGCCGCGGCTCGCCGATCGGCGCCAGCGGCTCGGCGCTCGGGTCGACGAGCTCGGACGGCAGCGCGCGGCGGCCGCGCTGCTCCAGCGCGGTCAGGCAGGCGTTGGTGGCGATCCGGTAGAGCCAGGTGCGCAGCGACGCCCGGCGGTCGTCGAACTGGCCGTAGGAGCGCCAGGCCCGCAGGAAGGTCTCCTGGACCAGGTCCTCCGCGTCGTGCACCGAACCGAGCATCCGGTAGCAATGCGCCAGCAGCTCCCGCCGGAAGGGATCGGTCTGCCGCGCGAACTGATCGCTGGCGCTCATTGGCTCACCCCTTGGGGCGCGGACCCTACCAGCCGCGCCGCGTCCGCTCATTCTCTGCCCGCCGGCTGGAGCTCCGCATTCCGGAGCCGCCCGGCCGCCGCGCCCACGACGTGCCGGCCGGGGGTCCACAGGCCGGCGACCGCGGCCACCAGCGACAGGCCGGCCGCGACGCCGATCGCGGGTGCGAACCCGTTGCTGAATGCCTGCGCCGAGGCGTAGCCGCCGCTGCCGGCGAACACCGCGGCCAGGATCGCGATCCCGAAGGTCCCGCCGAGCTGGCGGAGCGTGTTGAAGGCGCCGGAGGCCTTGCCGATGGCGGCGCGCGGCACCGAGCCGATGACGGAGTTCTGGGCGGCCGGCATCGCCATCGAGACGCCGCTGCCGGCCAGGACCAGCGGCGGGATCATCGCCGGGTAGGGGAGGCCCGGCCTGGCGATCAGCGCGATCCACGCGAACCCGGCGGCTTGCAGGAGCATCCCGCCGACGATGAACGGCCGCTCGCCGACCCGGTTGACCAGGGCGCCGGCGATGGGCGCGACCACGAACAGGGTCACGGTCCAGGGGGCCAGACGGAGCCCGGCGCCCAGGGGGCCGTAGTGGAGGGTGGTCTGGAGAAACTGCGCGAAGAAGAACGCCGCTCCGAAGATCGACCCGAACAGCAGGAAGCTGGCGGCGTTGCCCGACGAGAACGCGGCCGAGCGGAAGAACCGCATCGGCAGCATCGGCTCGCGGGCGCGCAGCTCCCAGGCGACGAACGCCGCCGCCAGGACCGCCCCGGCCGCCAGCGACCCGACCACCTCAGGGCTTCCCCAGCCGGCCGCGTTGCCGCGCACCAGCCCCCACACCAGCCCGAGCGCGCCGCCGGTCACCAGTGCCAGGCCACCGAAGTCCAGGCTCGTGTCGGTTCCGCGGCTCTCCTCGATCCGGTTCAGGATCAGCGGGATGACCAGCAGCCCGATCGGGACGTTCAGCCAGAAGATCCACTGCCACGCCAGGCCCTGCGTGACCGCGCCACCGACCATCGGGCCGCCGAGCGTCGCCAGGCCGGTGACGCTGCTGAACAGCCCCAGCGCCCTGGCCCGCCGCTGCGGAGGGAAGGCCGCTCAGCAGCGCCAGCGCGTGGGGCATGGTCATCGCCGAGCCGGCGCCCTGGACGGCGCGCGCGGCGATCAGCCAGCCGATGCCCGGCGCCAGCGCGCACGCCACCGAGGCGGCCGTGAACAGGCCGATCCCGGTGACGAACAGGCGCCGCCGCCCGAACCGGTCGCCCAGCGCGGCGGCCGTCATCAGCAGCACGGCGAAGCTGAGGGTGTAGGCGTTGACCGTCCACTCCAGCTCTTCGATCGAGGCGCCGAGGTGCACCCGGATCGTGCTCAGGGCGGTGGTCACCACCATGGTGTCCAGCATCACCATCAAGGACGCCACCGCCGTCAGCGCGAGCACCCAGCGCTGCGCCGACGTCGAGGACGTCTGTCCCAGGTTGCGTTCCACCTGACCTCCCGGTTGCGGGTTCGCGAATGCTCACCCGTACATACCGAGCGGCCGGTGGAAACTCATCGGCCGGTGGCGCCCTACCCCAGGTGCTGGACGAACCAGGAAGCGGCGGCGGCGCTGGCCCTGTCGAAGTCCTTGACGTAGGCGTCGAAGTGGCCGCCCGGGAGCAGCTCCAGCCGTTTCGGCTCGCGTGCCCGCTGGTAGGCCTCCAGGGCGAGGTCGGACGGCGTCAGGTGGTCGCCGCCGGCGACGACCATGAGCAGCGGGGTCGGGCTGATGCGCTCGAGGTAGGCGCCCGGCTCGTACTCCATCAGCATCTCGACGGTCCGCAGGGTGACCTCGTTCTTCCAGGACGGCGCGCGGGTCTTGCCGGTCTCGCTGAACCACTCCCAGGAGTCGGGCGTCGGCAGCGACGAGACGGCCATCGGGTCGGGATCGACGACGGGGATCATCCCCGGCGGCTCACCCCGGTAGCGGGCGGCGCGGTCCTGGTCGAACAGCGCGCGGTTGGCGCCGAGGAAGTCCTGACGCACCAGGCGCTGGATGTTGCGGAAGCCGCTGACCAGCGGCACCTGGGCGACGACGCAGCCGATCCGCTTGTCGATCGCGCCGAGCGCCAGCACGTGGCCACCGCTGTAGCTGGACCCCCACACGCCGATGCGGCCCGGGTCGACCTCCGGGCGCGTCTGCGCATAGGTGATCGCGTGGCGGTAGTCGCGCACCTGCGCCCAGGGGTCGATCTCCTGCCGCGGCTCGCCGTCGCTGGCGCCGAAGTTGCGGTTGTCGAAGACCAGCGCGCCCAGCCCTGCGGCGGCGAATACCTCCGCGTAGCTGTCGAGATACATCTCCTTGACGGCGGAGAAGCCGTGGGCCATGACGACGGTGGGAACCGGCCCGGTGGCGCCGTCGGGCAGGTACAGCCAGCCTCGCAGCGTCACGCCCTCCGCGTCGAATTCGATGTCCTGCCGCATCGCAGTCTCCTCCCAGCGCGGTCAGCTCGCGGGCTGCAGGGTGTAGCGGACGGTCTGGACGCGGATCATGCCGTCGCGGAAGACGAAGGGGTCGATGCCGTCCTCCACCCGATTGCCGCCTCCCTCGGCACCCAGTGCCTGCGCGTGATGGCCGAAGACCTCCTGCGGGCTCCGCGTTGCCATCTGGCCGCCTCCTCTCGCTCGCCGATCGCTGGCAGCCTGATCCGCTGATCTCAGCAGATGCGCCGCCAGCGCACAAGCAGGGGCCCGCCGGGCCAGGACCCGGCGAGCAGGGCGGAGACGGTGATGATCCAGCCGATGCCGACGAAGCCGAGCGTCCCGACGTTGAGCGGGCCCAGCAGCCACTCACCGGCTGCCGATCGAGACGCCGAGCGCGATCAGGCTGGGGCCGAGGACGAGGGTGAGGATCTGCTTCGGCCCGATCCGTGGAGCCTTGAACACCTCCTCTGGTGTGGGCAGGTCCACGACCTCCAGCGGTGGACCGCTGCCGAGCCGGTAACCAACTGCGCCAGGTTGGGACGTAACGCTGTCCATGCAGCACCTCCGATGCGAGTGAGGCTTCGTACGCCCGCTCAGCGCCGCTTGGGGCGGGTAAGGCGGGCGACGTCCGACACCGGCCCGAGGTGGCCGAGCTTGTCGGGGTTGACCACCGACCGGATGCCCCGGACGCGACCCTCGGCGATGTCCAGGGCGATCACGTTGATCACCTGGCCCTTGGCGTCCAGGCCGATCCCGCCCGGCTGCCCGTTCACCTGGATCGGCCGGACCCGCGCGCCGAGCAGCTCGGCGCGCGTGAACAGACCGAGGAGCAGCCGCGCGATGCGCTCCCGCCCGGCGAGCGGCTCGGGGAACGCCTGCGCCTTCCCGCCGCCGTCGCCGACGAAGGACACGTCGGCGGTCAGCAGCTTCAGCAGCCCGTCCATGTCGCCCTGCTCGCAGGCGGCGAAGAAGCGGCGCGCCAGCTCGTCCCGCTCGCCGCTCGATGGCTCGAACCGGGGCCTGGAGGCCTCGATGTGGCGGCGGGCCCGCGCGAAGATCTGCCGGCAGTTCGCCTCGCTCTTGTCGACGATCTGGGCGATCTCGTCGTAGCCGTACTCGAACACCTCTCGCAGCAGGAACACGGCCCGCTCCACCGGGCTGAGGCTCTCGAGCAGGACCAGGAAGGCCATCGACAGCGACTCGGCCATCTCCGCGTGCTGGGCCACGTCCGCCTCCGTTTCCGCCACGAGCGGCTCGGGGAGCCACGGCCCCACGTACGCCTCGCGGCGGCTCTTGCGGGCGCGGAGCTGATCGATCGCCAGCCGCGTGGTCACCGCGGCCAGGTACGCCTTCGGGGACTCCACCTCGGCGCCGGCCGTCAGGGCGCGGTGCCACCGCAGGTAGGCCTCCTGCACGACGTCCTCGGCCTCCGCGACGCTCCCGAGCATCCGGTAGGCGATCGAGAACAGCAGGGGCCGCAGCTCCGCGTGGATCTCGCCCGCGTCGTCCATCTCTGCCCGATGCCTTTCCATGCCGACCATGAAGACGTACGACCCGCCGGCCCTGTGACAGGTCGCGGACGCCGAGTGTCACACAGGTACCCGCGTCCCCGTCACGAGGTGCAGACGAGATCGAACGAGGAGGCGACCATGAGAGTGTTCGTGGCGGGCGCCACCGGCGCAATCGGCAAGCCGTTGGTCCCCATGCTGGTATCGGAAGGGCACGAGGTCGTGGCGATGACCCGCTCGGCGCGCAAGGCCGACCAGCTCGAGGCGGGCGGCGCCATCCCTGCCGTCGCGGACGGCCTGGACCGGCGGGCGGTGGTGGACGCGGTGGTCGGGGCCAAGCCCGAGGTGGTCATCCACCAGCTCACCGCCCTGACCGGCTTCCGCGACATGAAGCACTGGGACCGGGAGTGGGTGCAGACCAACCGCCTGCGGACCGAGGGGACCGATCATCTGCTGGAAGGCGCCAGGGCCGCCGGCGCGCGGGGGTTCATCGCGCAGAGCTACGCCGGCTGGCCCTACGCTCGGGAAGGCGGACCGGTCAAGAGCGAGGACGAGCCGTTCGACCCGGACCCGCCGGCGGAGATGCGCCCCACCCTGGAAGCCATCCGCTACCTCGAGGACAAGGTGCTCGGCGCGGAGGGCCTGGAGGGGACGGTACTGCGCTACGGGAGCCTGTACGGGCCGGGGACCTCGATGGCGCTGGGCGGGGACATCGTCGAGATGGTCCGCGCCAGGAAGTTCCCGCTGGTCGACGGCGGCTCGGGGATCTGGTCCTTCATCCACGTCGACGACGCGGCCTCGGCCGCCCTTGCCTGCGTGGA
>Ga0137374_10008774_pt1 | contig 11962 bp, 9 predicted proteins | sample SagtaG_20_FD_104811 | JGI IMG/M metagenome (GOLD analysis project Ga0137374, IMG submission 104811) | Vadose zone soil microbial communities from Sagehorn Ranch, Mendocino, California, USA - Sage1_R_100_16 metaG | ecosystem: Environmental > Terrestrial > Soil > Vadose zone | place: USA...
CGGCTGCCGCCCGCGAGACGGCGGCCGTGTCCGGCAGGATGACGAGAGCCGGCTCCGAATCCTGCCGCGGCGCGGTCCGGGCCTGGGTCATCGGGCCGGCCTCCCGGTGATCATCCGGCGAGGCGGGCAGCGACGCGGATCACGTCGCCGGCGATCGGATCCGAGCTGCCCTCGATCGCCTCGGCCAGCAGATCCACCTCCGTCCGCCTGGCGGACAGGAAGCTGCGCTCGAGTGCGGCGACCCCGTCCAGCCAGACCCGCACGTGGACCGTCTCCGCCTCGGCCGTGACGTCGGCCCGGAGCTCGGACCCACGCCGCTCCGCGAGCAGCTCGACCCGGAGCGTCGTACCGGCGGGCATGCGCGACCCGACGGGTCGGACCACGACCGACACCTCTGACCTGGGGCCGTGCAGGGTCGTGGCCAGCCCGCGGTGAAGGGGAGGCTTCATGCCGGCCTGCGTCGGCCGGGCCGGCCGCGGCATGGCCGCCGCTGTAAGAGGCTTGTGGACCGCCATGTCCAGCCGCGAGGCAAGCCAGGCCACGTGATATACGGGCTTGATGACGTTCGTGGAGCCTGGCGCTCCGGTGAGGTCGTGGGTGCCGTACGTGACGGCGATGCGCCGGATCGAGCGCAGGTACGGCAGGAAGTCCGGCAGGTCGAAGACGGAGGCGATGGCCTCTCGCCAGCGGCTCTGCCGCATGAGCGCGAAGTCACCGACCGTGACACGACCGCGGTCCATGGCCTCGGCCAGCTGGCGAAGTCGGCCCAGCCCATCCCCGGTCCAGCTCGAGCCGTCCACCACCAGCCGATCGGCCATCTTGAGCAGGTCGTGGGCGGCTTCCGTCTCGAACGGCGGCTCACCGGGCCACCACAGCATCACCGGAAGGTCGTGGACGAGCAGCGGCGCGACGATGGCGTCCAGATGGCGCCCGGCGGCGCCGCCGGCGGTGATGTAGATCTGTTCGGCGCAGGTCTCCGCGGCGTCCGGGCGCGGGAGGACGCAGTAGGCCCGGATCTGGGCGTCCAGCCAGGAGCGACTCTCCACGTCGGCCGAGGACAGGATGAGCGTCCGCGACGGATGGCGGCCGGTGAGCTGCTGGATCGTGGCCGCGGCATGCTCGCCGAGCTCGGGTCGCCGGGCGACGACGACGAGGTTCATCACGCTCGTCCTCGCCGCCACGCTGCGTTCCTCGACGCCGTCGCGAACCAGGACGAGGTTCGGGACCGTCCAGATCCGGGCCAGCTCCTCTTCGATCTCGGCGATGCTATGGACCCGGGACGACCACCGCAGCGCCGGCTCGCCGGGAACCTGGCCCGCCGTCTGGGCGACGGGCCCGCCCGAGCCCTGTCCGGATCGACCGCTCGCGGGGAGGGTCTCGGTGCCGGCCATCAGATCCGCCGCCAGCGGCGGCCCTCTCGGGCGAGCAGCTCGTCCGCCTCGGCCGGCCCCCACGAGCCGGCCTCGTAGTTCGGGAAGTCCGGCGATGGCTCGTCCAACCACGATTCGATGATCGGTGTGACGACGCCCCAGGCCTGCTCGACCTCATCGGCCCGGGTGAACAGCGACGCGTCGCCCAGCAGCGCATCCAGGATCAGGGTTTCGTAGGCATCGGGCGAGTCCACGCTGAACGCCGACCCGTATGTGAAGTCCATGTTGACCGCCCGGACGTCGAGGCCCAGTCCGGGGACCTTGGCGCCGAAGCGAAGGAGGATTCCCTCGTCGGGCTGGATCCGCATGGCCAGCAGGTTGGGCTCCGGATCTGTCGACGAGTCCTTGAACAGCCGGTGGGGCACTGCCCGGAACTGGATGGCGATCTCCGACGCGCGCTTGGGAAGCCGCTTGCCCATTCGGAGGTAGAACGGCACGCCCGCCCACCGCCAGTCGTCGATCTCGAACCGGACCGCGATGAATGTCTCGGTCTCCGACTCGGGATCGACCTCGGGCTCCTGGCGATAACCCGGGACCTCCTCGGCGGCGACCCAGCCGGGGCCGTACTGCCCGCGGACGACGTCGCGCCGGATCTCCTCGGGCGTCTTCGGCGCGATGGCCCGAACCACCTTCACCTTCTCGTCGCGGAGCGGGTCCGCCTCGAAGCTCGCGGGCGGCTCCATGGCGACGAGGCTGAGCAGCTGCATGAGGTGGTTCTGCAGGAAGTCGCGACTGGCGCCGGTCTCCTCGTAGAACGAGCCCCGTCCTTCGATGCCGATCGATTCCGCCACCGTGATCTGGACATGGTCGACGTAGCGGCGGTTCCAGATGGGCTCGAAGATGCCGTTGCCGAAGCGGAAGACGAGGAGGTTGCGGACCGTCTCCTTGCCCAGGTAATGATCGATCCGGTAGACCTGCTTCTCGCGGAAGACCTTGCCGACCTCGCGGTTCAGCCGGGCGGCCGACTCCAGGTCGCGACCGAACGGCTTCTCGATGACGACGCGCCGCCAGCCGCCGCCGTGCATCTCGTGATCGAGGCCGGCCCGTCCCAGCTCGGCCACGATCTCCGAGAACGCCGAAGCGTGGGTGGCGAGGTAGTAGAGGCGGTTGCCCCGCGTTCCGTGCTCGGTGTCGATCTCGTCCAGTCGCAGGGACAGCCGGGCGTACATGACCGGATCGTTGAAATCCCCCTGCTGGTACACGATCCGCTTGGCGAACTCGGCCCAGACCGCCTCGTCAATCGGCAGGACCCGGCTGTACTTGTCCAGCGATGCGCGAAGGTCCGCCCGGAAGGTGTCATCGTCGTATGGCCGGCGACCGGTCGCGACCAGCATGAACTCATGGGGCAGCAGGTTCGTCCGCCACAGCTGGTAGAGAGCCGGCACGACCTTGCGGTGAGCCAGGTCGCCGGTGGCGCCGAACAGGATGAAGGCGAACGGATCGGGCATGCGCTCCAGGCGCAGGCCCTCCCGAAGCGGGTTCTCCAGGGCCCGCTGCGGCGGCCGTTTCTTGCCCAGCCGGGCGAGGCGCAGCTGGCGGATGGTTCGCGGCGCGTCGCGGGCGGGTTTGGCCGGAGCAGAGGCCGGGGCGGTGCCCGGCACGGCGCCCGGTGGCGCCGGCGACGCGTCCGGTGGCGCCGGCGACGCGTCCGGTGGCGCCGGCGACGCATCCGGTGGCGCCGGGGAGGTGCCCGGAGATGGGGCTCGCGGCTCCTTGGTCGTGGTCATGGCTGCATGGCGCATGGTACGCCTGGGACCGGTCCGTGCCGGCCGCTCCGGCGGCGCGGCATGAGGTCCGGCGGCGCGGCCGCCGTCGGTCAGCGCCCGGCCGCCTCGATGGCCATCACCTTCGCCAGGCGCCGGACGTGGCGAGGCTCACCCGAGAAGCGCGCCGCCAGGAAGGCGCGCGTGCACTCGAGGGCCAGCTCGATCGCGATGACCCTGGCGCCCAGGCACAGGACGTTCATGTCGTCGTGCTCGACGCCCTGGCGGGCCGAATAGGTGTCATGGCAGACGCAGGCGCGGATCCCGCGCATCTTCGTCGCTGCGATCGACGCCCCAACCCCGCTCCCACAGATCAGCACGCCGCGGTCCGCGGCGTCGTCCTGGATCGCCCGGCCAAGCCGCTGACTGAAGTCAGGATAGTCGTCGGCACCGTCGCTGCCATCGCCCCCCAGATCGATCAGCTCGTGTGCGACCTCGGCTGCGCGCAACGCCTGCAGGAGCTCCGCCTTGAGGGAGGCCCCGCCGTGATCCGCCGCGAACGCCACCCGCATGCCATCGTCCTCCTGCCAGCTGAGCCGGCTGCTCGCGTGGGCCGAAACCGTTCAGCTGTGACCGGGGTCTCGATCCGACGCCCGATCCACTCCGGACCCGTCCGGGTGGCCGTCCGAGTGGAGCGGGTGCAGATGGATGGTCGGGCCGCCTTCGCCGGTGACGGCCGGTCCGTAACCGGGCTTGATGGCCGGCAGGTGGCCGGGCTCGAGCGTCGGGATCCGCCCTCGGAGATCCCCGGACGCGACCTTCCGCCCGACGTCGGCAACGCGACCAGGGGTGAAGCCGAAGTGCTCGAAGATCGTGGCCGCCGGCGCCGATGCGCCGAAGTGATCTAGGCCGATCATCGCGCCGTCCTCGCCAACCCAGCGCTCCCAGCCGAGCGTCACGCCGGCCTCAACGGATACCCTGTGGCGGACGGCCGGTGGCAGCACCTCGTCGCGATAGGCCTGGTCCTGCTCCTCGAACAGCTCCCAGCAGGGCATGCTCACGACCCGCGTTCGCGTCCCGTCGGCCTCGAGCTCCTCCGCCGCGCTCATCGCCAGCTGGACCTCCGAGCCGGTCGCGATGAGGAGGAGATCGATCGCGGTCGGACCGCCGTCCGACTCGCGGAGGACGTAGCCGCCGCGCCGCACCCCGACGCCGGCCAGTCGTTCGGTCTCGGCGAACGTCGTCAGCTTCTGGCGGGTGAGGGCCAGGGCGACCGGACCGCCCCGTCGCTCGATCGCGATCCGCCACGCCGCCGCTGTCTCATTCGCATCGCCCGGACGGATGAACCAGAGGTTGGGGATGGCCCGGAGGGCGGCGTAATGCTCGACCGGCTGGTGGGTCGGCCCGTCCTCGCCGAGCCCGACCGAGTCGTGCGTCCAGACGTAGATGACGTGGATGCCGGAAAGGGCGGCCAGCCGCACCGCGCCGCGCATGTAGTCGGAGAAAGTCAGGAACGTCCCCGCGTAGGGGATGAAGCCGCCGTGATATGCGATCCCGTTCGCGATCCCGCCCATCCCATGCTCGCGGACGCCGAACCACAGGTTGCGGCCCGCCTCATCCGGCGTGAAGTCGCCGCCGCCCTTGATGATGGTCAGGTTCGACTCCGACAGGTCGGCCGAGCCACCGAACAGCTCCGGCAGCGGGCCGGCGAGGGCCTGAATCGTCTGCTGGCTGGCCTGGCGGGTTGCCAGGTCCTCGCCCGCCGCAAATGTCTTGAGACCGTTTGCCCAGCCGTCCGGAAGTCGGCTCTCGAGCCGACGCCGGAGTTCGTTCGACTCATCCGGAAAGTTCCGCGCGTAGTCGGTGAGGCGCCGCTCCCAGTCCCCGACGAGCTCTTCGCCGCGCGGGACGGCCTGGCGGAACAGCTCCAGCGCCTCGTCGGGGATGAAGAAATGGCGATCCGGATCCCAGCCGTAGGTCTCCTTGACGAGGCGGACCTCGTCCTCGCCGAGCGGCTGGCCGTGGGCCTTCTGGCTGTCCTGGCGGTGGGGAGAGCCAAAGCCGATGTGCGTCCGGACGGCGATCAGGCTCGGCCGATCGTCCGCCTGCGCGACCTCGATCGCCCGGCCGATGGCCTCGAGATCGTTGCCGTCCTCGACGCGCTGGGTATGCCAGTGGTAGGCGTCGAAGCGGCCGACGACGTCCTCGCTGAAGGCCATCGACGTGGGCCCGTCGAGCTGGACGTTGTTGTCGTCGTAGAGGTAGATCAGCGTGCCCAACCGGAGGTGGCCGGCCAGCGACGCAGCCTCGGCCGCGATCCCTTCCTGGAGGTCTCCGTCCGAGCAGATGCCATAGATCCGGTGATCGATGATCGGCTGACCCGGCTTGTTGAACTCGGCGGCAAGGCGGCGCTCGGCGATGGCCATTCCCACGCCATTGGCGAAGCCCTGCCCGAGCGGTCCCGTCGTCGCCTCCACGCCAGGCGTCAGTCCGTACTCGGGGTGGCCCGGCGTCAGCGAGCCCCATTGCCGGAAGCGCTCGAGCTCCTCGAGCGGGAGGTCATAGCCGGTGAGGTGCAGAAGCGAGTAGAGCAGCATGCTCGCGTGGCCGGCCGAGAGGACGAACCGGTCGCGGTCCGGCCAATCGGGTTGGGTCGGGGCGTGACGCAGGAAGCGGGTCCAGAGGACGTACGCCATCGGGGCCGCGCCCATCGGAGCTCCGGGATGGCCGGAATTCGCCTTCTGCACCGCGTCGATGGACAGCGTGCGGATCGTGTCGATGGCGAGGCGTTCGAGGCTCTTCTCGGCGATCGTCATGCGTGCAGCTCCGGCCAACGGGACATCGCGTCCATGGGACATCGCGCGGCTCGTCATTGTACGGCCGCATCGCCGGCCGGTACCCTGCGAGCGATGCCTCCTCCCTCCCGGTCTGGGCGGCCAGCGTCCTTCGTCGTCCTGGGCGATCTGATGCTCGACGTGGTGGTCAGGCCCGACCGGCCGGTCGTTCCTGCCACGGACGTGCCGGGGACGGTCAGGCTGCGGCAGGGAGGCTCGGCAGCAAACACTGCGCGATGGCTGGCCCGCCTGGGCGCGTCGACCCGGCTCGTGACGGCCGTCGGCCGGGATCCGGTGGGCCGGGCGCTCGTCGGTGCGCTCAAGGCGGACGGGGTGCGGGTCCAGGCGACGCGTGCCGCGGGCCGTCCGACCGGGCGTGTGGCGGTGCTCGTGGGGCCGGGCGGCGACCGGTCGTTCGTGGCCGACCGGGGAGCTGCCGATGAGCTGGCCCCGAGCGATCTTCGGCCGGACTGGTTCCGGGGGGCGGACATGCTCCACCTGCCGGTCTACTCCCTCCTCGGCCGACCGCTCGGCGATGCCGGCCGGGCCGCGGTGGAACTGATCCGCCACGCCGGCGGCCGAATCAGCGTCGATCTTGCCTCGAGCGGCCCGTTGCTGGCCGGTGGCCCCGGCCCGGCACGGGCACTCATCGCGGGCATCGCGCCCGACCTGCTCTTCGCGACGGCGGCCGAGGCCAACGGGATCCTCGCCGGCCGGCCGCTCGACGATCTCCTGGAGCTGGCCCCGGTCGTCGTCGTGAAACGCGGCCTCGCCGGCGCCACGGTCCTCGCGCGCGTGGCGGGCGCGCCCGGGCAGGACGGCCACGACCTGCGCTTCGAGGTGGCGACCCGCCCGATTGCCGCAGCCGATACCACGGGCGCCGGTGACGCCTTCGATGCCGGCTTCCTCGTGGCCTGGCTCGAGGCCGCAGCGGCGGGACGATCGACCCCTGTGGCGCTCCAGCGGGCGACCGCGGCGGGGCATCGCGCCGCCGCGCGACACATCTCGACAGCCCGCCCGGAACTGTCGCTCTGGTAGGTCCGGACACGCGGCGGCCGCGGGACACACGGCGGCGGAAACCTCAACGGGATCCTCTTTGTCGCTGATACCAATCCGGTTGGTGCTGGCGCCCGGCGGCGTGGCGCACAGCGAGTCCGTGGGCAGCGTTCAGCTCAGCCCACGCTCGGATGAGTCGACTCCCATACCCAAACGTGAACCGGCCACGGAGCTGGCGCTGTTAACACCAACGGGATTTGTATCCGCGGCCGACGAGCGGTTCCGCGACGATTAGGACCAACCCGGTTGGTACGCAGGCCCGGTACGCTCCGACAATGAGCGCATCGTCGTCGGGGATTCGTGACAGGCTGACGCTCGCGCCCGACGTCGGCGCCGCTCTCGCGGCCGGGCGCCCCGTCGTTGCCCTCGAGTCGACGCTCATCACGCACGGCCTGCCGCATCCCAGCAATCTCGAGGTCGCGCTCGCGTCGGAGGCGGCCGTACGTACCGCCGGCGCGACGCCTGCCACGGTCGCGATCAGCGACGGCCGCATCCTCGTCGGCCTGACCAACACCCAGCTCGAGGCCCTCGCGAGCGCGCCGGCGGGTTCCGTCGCCAAGACCGCTCGGCCGAGCCTCGCCGGGGCGCTCACCGGCACCGGCTGGGCCGCGACGACCGTGTCCGCTACGATGATCGCCGCGGCCGCCGCCGGGATCCACGTCTTCGCCACGAGCGGCATCGGCGGCGTGCACCGAGGCGCCGTGGGCGGCTCGCACTCAACCTTGGACATCAGCTCCGATCTCAACGAGCTTGCCCGCACCCCGGTCGCGGTCGTGTGCGCCGGCCCGAAGGCGATCCTGGACCTGCCGCTGACGCTCGAGTACCTCGAGACCAGCGGAGTGCCCGTCATTGTGATCGGCCAGGACGAGATGCCCGGCTTCTATAGCCAGGGCAGCGGCGTGGTCGCACCCACCCGCGTCGCGGACGAGTCCGAGGCAGCCGCGATCGTCACCTCCCATCTCGGGCTGGGGCTGGACTCCGGGATCCTCGTCTGCGTGCCGGTTCCGGAGGCCGATGCGCTGTCACTGGAAGAGTCGCGCAGCGCCGTGGATCGGGCCATCGACGAGGCCTCGCGAGCCGGCATCCACGGCCCGGCGCTTACCCCGTGGCTGCTCACACGGGTCGCCGAGCTTACGGATGGACGATCCGTCAGGGCGAACACCGCCCTCATCGTCAACAACGCGGCGGTGGCGGCGCGCCTCTCCGTGGCGATGGCCTCACGGGACGAGTCCTGACGGAGCCAGTGGTTCCGCGCGCCCACCGCATCCGGCCGGCTATCAACTAGGGTTTTTTATCGCATCTTCAACGGCCCGTCGCACACGCGGATCGTCGTCCTCGAGGTGCTCGCGAAGCGCCGTCTCAATGTGTACGTCGCGGTTCCCGGCGACTCGCCATTCGGCGAGCTCGAACAACGCCGAGAACCTGACGTCGGGCGAGGGATCGTGACCAGCCAGAGAAGCACATCGTCGTCCGACTCGCGACCGATCTGCTCGTGCACGAGCCGACCCGCCTCGGCCCGGTTCGTCTTGATCTCGCGAAGAATCCGCGCACCCAGCATCCGACGGTCCCACCCGAGGGTCGGCTAGGAGATCTGCCGCCGCCCGAAAAACCTGCGGGTCAGTCGAGTCATCAATTAGCGACGTCAGAGGCAGGTTCGTCGTCGCGCAATCGGAATCGAACTCGGCTTGCTGCCGCACGAGGGCCTGCTTCAGCCGCGCGCTTAGCGTGAGAGATAGCGACTCGCCCATTTCTTGGCCTCAACGGTCAGCAGGTGTTCATTCTCGCAGCAGGGTAGGTCCCTTCGGTTATCCACCACGTTTCGCGGGTCCTTGTGTCGAATGATCATGCCGTTCGAGTGAGATAACGCTCGCCCACGTGTTAGATGACCCTCTTCATCGACGGGCCACGGACGGCTATACTCGACGGCCCCAGACGACCGCTTCCTCCATCTCCCTCGAGGCCGAGCCATGTCCGCCGCGACGCCCGTCGAACCGCTCGCCATCGATGTGCGGGGAGTCCGGCGGATCTACAAGGCCAAGCCCAATCCCGTCGTCGCGCTCGACGGCATCGACCTCCAGGTCGAGCCGGGCGAGCTGTTCGGCCTGCTCGGACCCAACGGCGCCGGCAAGACGACGCTCATCAAGATCCTGACCACGCTGCTCCTGCCGTCCGAGGGGACGGCTCGCGTCTTCGGCTTCGACGTCATGACCCAGACGAAGGAGCTCCGTCGGATCATGAACATGGTCGCCGGTGGCGAGCAGTCGGGCTACGGCATCCTCACCGTCCGCGAGCAGCTCTGGATGTTCAGCCAGTTCTACGGCCTGGGAACCCGGGAGGGCTGGCGGCGGGTGGATGAGCTCATCGACGCGATCGGCCTCGGCGAGCAGCGCCGGCAGCGCGTGTCCATGCTCTCGACCGGGGAGCGCCAGAAGATGAACTTCGCCCGCGGCCTGCTCAACGATCCGTGGATCTTCTTCCTCGACGAGCCCACCCTCGGTCTCGACGTCTCGGCCGCTCGGTCCGTGCGGGAGCTCCTCGTCGAGTGGAAGGCCGCCGTGCCTGGCCGAACGATCCTCCTGACGACCCATTACATGGCCGAGGCCGATGAGCTGTGCGAGCGCATCGCGATCGTGGATCATGGCCGGATCCTGGCGATCGGCACGCCGGCCGAGCTGCGCCGCCGCGTCCAGCGCGAATCGATCTTCCGGCTCGAACTGGATCGGCTGGAGGACGGCAGCCGTTCGCTGGCCCGGCTGCCGGGCGTCGTGAGCGCGTCCACGGCGGCCGCCGGCGAGTCCAACGGTCACGAGCGGCAGACGGTGGTCGTCAATCTCGTCCTGGAGAACGACGCGGCGCTCGGCGGGGTCGTCAGCGCCCTCAGTGGCGTCGGCGCCAGCATCCGGGCACTGCGAAAGTCGGAGCCGAGCCTGGAGGACGTGTTCGTCGAGCTGGTGGGCCGCGGCTTCGATGACGCCGACCAGGCGGTGGGCACCGACGAATCGCCCAACGGCGACTCGGCCGGCCGTTCCGACACGCCACAAGCAGACCAACGCTCGGCGGAGCGGCCCGCGGCTCGACCGCACGGTGAGCACGCCGAAGAGGAGGAGCTGGTCTGATGGCGGCCTGGACGCGCCGGGTCGCCGTCGGTCCCGCTGACTCTCCGGCGGCGTCGGCGACCTGGTTCCGACGCCAGGTCCTGGCCACCGACCTCCGGACGATCGTCGGTCGGGCGTACCCGCGTGTCCGGGGCATGGTCCGCGAGCGGTCATGGCTGTTCTTCGAGATCCTCCTGCCGTTCCTGGCCACGTCGACGTTCGTGTTCGTCTATCGGGCGCTGCGCGCACCGCCCGAGTACGTCGGCTTCGTGGTCCTGGGCGGAGCGATGACCGCGTTCTGGCTCAACGTCATCTGGATGATGGCGAGCCAGCTGTGGTGGGAGAAGAGCCAGGGCAACCTCGAGCTCTACTTCGCCGCGCCCATGAACATCATGTCCGTCCTGATCGGGATGGCGATCGGCGGCCTGATCCTGAGCTCGAGCCGCGCCTTCGTCGTGCTCGTGATCGCCACGGAGATCTACGGCGTGTCATTCGCGGTCGACCAATGGCTGCTCCTGGCGCTCGTGTTCGGGCTGACGCTGGCCGCGCTGTACGGCCTGGGCATGGCGCTGGCGAGCCTATTTCTCATGTGGGGCCGCGAGGCGTTCCACCTCACGCAGCTCCTCCAGGAACCGATCTACTTCGTGTCCGGGCTCAACTTCCCGGTCGGTCGGCTGGGCTTCATCGGCGCGCTCGCGATCGCGCTCCTGCCGCTGGCCGTCGGGCTCGACGCGATGCGCCAGCTCGCCTTTGCCGGATCGGACTACCCGAAGGGCACGCCGCCACCGGTCATCGAGGCGCTGATCCTGGTGGCCATGACCGTGATCTCACTGCTCCTTGCCCGCTGGATGCTGCGCACCCTCGAGCGATTGGCTCGCCGCGAGGGCCGCCTGTCGGTGCGCTGGCAATGACGACGCGATGGCATTGACGACGCGATCGCCTGCCCTGGATGAGCCCACGTTCGGTACGCCAGCCTGGGGCGGCTTCGATCCGGCGCGGACGCGCGGTCGCGGCGTGGCGGACCTCATGCGCGCATTTTCGACCGCGACCCGTCTCGGCTGGCAGATGGAAGCGAACTGGACGGATCCAGTCCTGTTCTTCATCTACTCGGTGGCCAAGCCGATCTCGTCGGCCCTGATCTTCGTCGTCATGATCGACGTGATCGGCGGCGGCTCCACTCGCGAGCTGCGGAGCTTCGTGGTCGTCGGCACCGCGCTCTGGTCGTTCGTTCTGAGTGGAATCGCCGGCCTCGCCTGGTCGGTCCTTGACGATCGCGAGCGGTACCGGATGCTGAAGTACGTGTATGTCAGTCCGAGCAGCTTCCTGGTCGTGCTGCTCGGGCGCGGCGTGGCCCGCGTCGCCGTCGGGGCAATGGGGGCGCTCATCACCCTCGCGGTCGGGGTCGTCGCCCTGGGCGTCCCGATCGACGTCGGGCACATCGACTGGCCGATGCTCGTCGCCGTCATGGTCGCCGGGCTGGTGACGATCGTGGCCGTCGGGATGTTGCTGGCTGCGATCTGCCTCCAGACCCGCCAGGAGTCGTGGTCCTACCCGGAGGCGGCCGCCGGCGCCCTGTTCCTCGTCAGCGGCGCGGTCTTTCCGCTCGCCGTCCTGCCGGCTGCCGTCCAGGTCATCGGCTACCTCTCGCCGCTCAGCTGGTGGATCGAGGGGGTCCGCCGGGCGATCATGCCCGAGGTCGGCGTCGGTGCGATCGGCGGACCGGGCTCGCTGTTCACCGAGCTCACCGGCAGGGCCACTCCCAGCTCACCCGAGATCCTTCTTGCCTTGCTGGCCACGGGGGCCCTCGTTACACTCGGCGCAATCGTCGGGTTTCGCCTGAGCGA